>Ga0163210_1001229_pt1 | contig 11117 bp, 10 predicted proteins | sample Kivu_220m_FD_113536 | JGI IMG/M metagenome (GOLD analysis project Ga0163210, IMG submission 113536) | Freshwater microbial communities from Lake Kivu, Western Province, Rwanda to study Microbial Dark Matter (Phase II) - Kivu_220m | ecosystem: Environmental > Aquatic > Freshwater > Lake ... | reverse complement strand
CATTTACTCATCAACTAATTCGCTATTCACCGCCGGCGTAGCTCAGTGGCAGAGCAAGGTCTTCATAAGGCCGGGGTCGCTGGTTCGAGTCCAGCCGTCGGCACAGGGTAGTTTATGAGCGATGAGTCAATAAGTGATGAATAATGAGAAAGTTCGAATCCTGAAATTCCGCATTTCCCTCATCAACTAATTCGCTATCCATGGGCTCGTAGTGTAGCCTGGCTAACACGCCTCCCTGTCACGGAGGAGATCGTGGGTTCAAATCCCATCGGGCCCGCATAATGGTAGTAGATTTTCACGTATCCCGCCTTGGCGGGATAAAGACAGAGCCCCCGCACCGCGGGGGTTCTACGTGAAAATTCACTACAGGGGACGCCTTCATCCGCCATAGCTTTACGCGACGGCGGGTTTTGCATAAACCTGCATAGACCTATGTCACGCCTGCGGCGTGGTGCAGCCCGCCATTACAGAGCATTTTAGGGTTTTTAGTTTTCGTTTGATCTGTCAATAATTGGGGCGACGGGCGGTGCCACCGGCTATTGTAGAGTTTTCCCAACTTTGCTGATCGTTTCCGGTACTCAACGGCAAGCGGCGCGCCATTGTGAATGCGCCTTTGTTGCGGCCAGTTCCGGCAAACCAGCTGTTGCGGCAGTCAACCCAATCAACTTTATTGCCCTGCGGGTCAAAAAGCTCCAGCATTTCGCCGTTATTGTTCAAACCACTACCAAGACCAGTGAACAAATCAGCCAACGCTATGCCTTGCGAGTCCAGAATCGCCGACGCTTTTTTGCTGGCGGTTTTGCGTTCAATAAGATAAAAACCGTAGGATTCGATTGTGGTGGTTGCGTTGGCTGTGGTGGGCATTTCAAATTTAATGAAATCACCCCCATTTTTATCAATCCGCCAGCCGGCCAAATCAAGCGGCGCGCCAGTTGCATTATAAAGTTCAATCCATTCGTCATAAGTTGAAGTTGCGGTTCCCATCCACGCGATTTCGTTGATAACAACCAAAAATCCCGCAGTTGTAGTCGCGTTGTCAATCGCCGGTTCGGTTATAATCAAATCTTGGGTAGTCGTTGCGTTAGCTGTTGTGGAGGTTGCATTTTCCAGGGAGACGGTTGCATTCGAAAGGATAAAGTTATTAAAAACATTTTCTGCTCCGAGAGTGGGAATTTCGGCCCGCCAGTTGTTTGCGTCAAGACCGGATTGATCGAAGCTTTTTCTTTGCAATGATTTGCCGTCGCCATTTGCGTTCCAGCTTGATTCATAACCGGCTTGATCAATTATGTCGTTTTCCCTTTTTAGGAAAATTTGCTCAATCGCTGATGTGGTATTCCGCAAAGAAAAAGAAGCCCTGTAAAAATTTCCCCTGTACGACGGATCAACAATTGCTTCGGTGCTGGTGCTGTTGGCGATTATCGCATAGCTTGCCGCGGGTAAGATAAATGATCCTTGAATTAACGACAGCGAATGGTTTGTCCCGCCGGTGTTCAATTTCCAACCCTCCAGATTCACGGCGTCACCGCCGTTATAAATTTCCACCCATTCCCTGCTTTCGTCAGAACCTTGAGGGTTGTACATTATTTCATTAATAAAAATTCGCGCGGGATCTTCGTTTACCGCGTTTAAATCACTTCCGGAAGTTAAAACTGCTTGGGTTGTGGCGTCAATGGCAGTGGTATCGCCGGAGCCGTTTTCTTTTTTTGGCGTACCGCCAGGATCCTTGCTTGTTTGCCACAAGAAATTTGGCTGGCGCTCCATGGTTTGTTTGGTTTCATTATTGCCGCCTGGCCAGTCGGGCGCCGCGATGACATAATCTTGCAGAACGCAATTTTTATCAAAAAGCAGCAATTCTTCTTTTGAATTTGCCAAGCTTCCCGAGTAAACCAGGTCGGCCTTTATATCGGGGAGAGTGTTGTCATCAGTGCGTTCCAAAATCAGCAACCCGTTGACAGCGATGCTGTTTCCTTCTGAAAAAGAAATGGTAATTCCGCGTTTTTTGTTTTGCAGCTGCCAGCCGTTAAGGTTAATTACTTGGCCGCTGATATTTTTTAATTCAATCCACTCGTCAAAATAACTGATTGATGTGCCCATCCAGGCGATTTCATTAAAAATTACCTTTTTTTGCGCGTAATAATCGTTAGCGTCGCACCATTTTATTTCGGCTGTTTCTGCTTTTTTTGCTTTGCTTTTCTTGCTTTTTACTGGTTGCTTGGCAGAGATTTTTTCTTCACTTTCTTTATCGCCGTGGCTTTCGTTTTCCATTTCCGAGTTTTGCTGATTCGAGTTTTTTGTTTCTTGTTTCTGACCTTCTGAATAATCTTCGGCGCCAGGTTTGTCCACTGGCTGTTGTTTAACAAAAAATTGGCTGATTTGCGCCTTTCCAAACAAAATGCCGCGGTTTTTCCATCCCAAAACTAAACCGCCAGCCAATAGGCCAGCCGATAAAGCAAGTATAATAATAAAGCGCGTCTTTTCCACAAAATAAACCACCTCGTAGCAATCCGCCGTCCGCCGGAGCGGGGTTTTCTGCCCGATTAAATAAACTTCCCTGCCGATGTCTGCCTGTCGATAGACAGGGAGCGGCAGGGAATCGCACCATTAATATTTTATAGTATCGTATGACCCGTGGTCAAGGTTAAAAAAAGTGGAGCAAGGTGTCACCTTGCTCCACTTTCTCCTAAAAGGTTGACTTTTATGAAGGATAATGTTTAATAAATCGCAAGAAGAGAGGAACGGGAGTAAGCAATGAAAGGAGGTAATCTTTGTAGATGGTAATAGTGATAAAGTCAAGGAATTACGAAAAAGGACACAATAGAACAATGAATATTGCGGACAGCCTTTATCAGGGCAATTGCTCGATAAAGCAAGTCAGCGATCCGGATATGTTTATTTTTAAGATAGAACCAAGAGGTTCTTATAGATCTTGGCCTTGAGCGTTGAATATTCCGCCCAAGCTCTTTTTTTATCAAAATTAAGATAACGGCATTCTAGTATTCTGTCCCGCTTCAACGGGATCCCGCTTGGGCGGGACAGAATGACAGAATGCTTTGCAGTTATTTTTTGACGGGGGAGCGGATTTTTGGTATGCTTTTTTAATGCTCTTTAAATTATGAGGATAGCGTTAAGGGTTTTTATAGATCAAAAAATCTTTAACGCTATCCCCATTCAGGACAATAAATGATAATGGAGGGTTAATAGCAAATGGGCACTCTATGTATCCAGCCAAAAAGGGCAAAGACCCAAAGTAGATCGCGAGGTTGCAAAACCGCCAGAATTTAACCATAAGCAGCAATAATTATAACAAAAATAATTATTGTTGCGGCAAAATTAGTGCACACTGGGTGATTTTGCCAAGATGGAACAAAGATCAACTGCTTTGCTTTAATCAGTAGGAGATCTTATGAAGATGGATGATTGTTGCTGCGGGCCTGGGGTGGAGCATTTCCCAGGATCCCTGCAATCTGCCGTACAGCCATCAATCAGATCGCTTAGGTTCGCCTTCACGGTGAGTACCGAGGCCGAGGGCTAAGGGAAAGAAGTGATGACAAAAATAATTTACCAAGAAACTAAAAATGTGCTCCTTGATGGAGTTTGTCCTGAATCTTAAGGCGGAGTTGACCCATTACTTCGCCTTTAAAATTAAAATTTCTCCGCCCTGAACATGCCCGAGGGGCGGTTTTCGTTTAATTACAGCCATTTTTTGCGGCTGAAATACGCCAGCATACTGACAAGAGTTACGGTCATTATCGCCATAATGAACAAAAAATCCTGTTCGGTTTTTTGGAAGGGCAGAAAATTAGTGTTCATCCCCCAAATGCTTGCCAAAAGCGTTAACGGCAGAAAGATCACTGAAAAAACCGTGAGTACCCGCATGACCTCATTGGTTTTTACGGTCACCAAAATGTGATTGGTCTGTTCCAGCGCTTCAATGGTTTCCTTAGCGTTTTTAATTGTGTTTTCGATGCGTCGGTGGACGCGGTGCAGTATAACAAAATAATGCCGATATTCCGTTCCGTAAAAATTGGTGCCGGTAACGCGCAAAGATTCAAAAATCATACGCTGTGGTTCAACAATGCGCCAAAAATCAAGAATCTTCATTTTCAGGATTGAAATTTCAACCACCATCTTGCGTTCCTCGCCGGTAAAAATCTTTGATTCTATCGTGTCGATTTCTTTGGCGATCTCATTGGTTTTTGCCAAAATGTCTTTCAAAAAAGTGTTGAGGACCGAAAACAGGATGTATCCTGCCGTGTTCATATAATCGGGGCGGCGCGCGTCAGGATTGTTGAAATTGTCAAAAACCTGGCGCAGGGGAGCGATTTCCTCCTGATGGCTGGTCACCAAATAGTTTTGTCCGGCGATAAAATCGAATTCACGGATCTTAATTTCGCCATTTTCGGAAAGATGCGGATAGTGCAGAATCAGAAAAAGGTAATTTTTGAAATGGTCCAGGTCAGGATAGTGGATTGCCGGGATTATTGTGCTGGTCGTGAGCGGATGGATCTTGAATTTATCCTTCAAGTATTGAATATCCTCGTCTTTGGGTTCAACAATATCTATCCACATGTAGTTTTGGTTATTGATGGTTTGCCGCATCGTTTTTTTATTATCGTTATTACATCCTAACTCACAAACACTTACGCCGCAACCCTCGCGCCTTACAGCCACCCAAAGTAGTTGACGGAACCCAAATTTTATTCTAATGTTAAACCAAATTTGAGGGAGAAATCCCTCATTTATATTCGCGCCTTGTCAATTTAATAACCTAATGACCGAATGGTCTGATGACTGAATGATCTGATGGTTAGACACGGCCGCGATGGGTATACAAAATTAAAAATAGGAGGTTACAAAATGGGTGGAATTGGATGATTTGTTGAAAATTCCGCCGGAGGAGTTGACAAAATCCCAGAAATGGCAAATCCATTTTTTATTCATAATGGAATATATTAATTTCTAGGTGATGGATTCACTTTGTTTACTCAAGGCGAGGGTGTGGAATGCCGGAGTTTTGCTTTGGTGGTATCGATTGTGGATCAGATCAGATGAATTCGATAAATCGCTGTCACTTGATGACCTTGCATATCGCGTGAAAGGGGAACAGCATTACCATGATCTACAGATTCGAAGACGAATCGCTCACGAGCGTGATTTACGAGGAATAAAAAGTAATTGGCAGCTGATTCTCCGGGACATCATTGGTTATGTTATACCAACTAGTGGATACAAAAGGACGCGAGCAACGACAGTAGATGTAGATACTCTTTTGCAAACCATGGATGAACTTGCGGGGCAATACAAATAATGGCCTAAAGGGCCGGCAGGATTAACTTCCTGCAATTTTTTTACAAAACTTGATTATCACTCGGAGGGCTTGACTGATAATTTGGCTTTGCTACAATCAGGAATACGACTAGAAATTTTTGACTTGAATGCATTTGGTGAGGGCTGACCCTTCGGACATCTTAAAGGTCAGCCCTTCCCAAAATATAATGCAATCAAGCGCAAAAATAATGCAGATTTCGGAGAGACAAAAAAGCATACTGGATACCATAATCAGAGAATATGTGGAATCGGCGCGGCCGGTGTCTTCGCAGTATTTGGGCGAAAAATATGATTTCGGGATCTGCCCGGCCTCCATCCGCATTGAGATGCAAAAGCTCACCGACGACGGCTTTTTGATCCAACCGCACACTTCAGCTGGCCGCGTACCCACTGACAAGGGCTATCGGTTTTTCGTGGACAAACTGCTTAGCGCAAATAATGTGTCGCGTTTCGGTTTGGATTTTGAAGGCATACAGGATTTTGAAAACGAATTTGAAGACCTTTTTCGCGGTATGCAGGAACTTGCCAAGAGCATGGCTTTAGCCAGCGAGTCGCTGGTGCTGGGCTATATGGCCGGCCAAGATATGTTTTTCAAGGAAGGGTGGGAGGAAGTGTTGCGCCAGCCCGAGTTTGGACATAAAGAATCAATGGAAAATTTCCTGGACTATCTTGATTATCTGGAAAGCAACATCGAAAAAATGAAACCGGATGACGATTTTGGCCTTTGGATCGGCAAAGAAAACCCGCATCCCAAAGGCCGCGAGTTTTCGGTTTTTTCAATGGCGTTGAAACCCGCGCAGGATGAAGAAGTAATCCTGTCAATTTTGGGGCCCAAGCGCATGGCCTATGACAAAAATATCGCGTTGGCCAATGAAATAATAAAAATGTTTGAAACCATGTAAAATTTTTAATTTTTAATTTGAAATTTTTAAACAATATTCAATTTTAAAACATTAATTTATTAAAAATTGTTTTTGAATTAAAAATTATAAATTAAAAATTCACAGCAATGGAAGATCAAAAACCAGAAGAAAAACCAACTGAGTTGGAGGAATGCAAGCAAAAGTGCGATGAGTATTTAAATGGTTGGAAACGCGCCAAGGCGGATTTTGTCAACTACAAAAAAGAAGAATTCGAGCGCGTGCAAGAAGTCATTGATTACGCCAAGGCAAGCTTTTTGGAGTCAATGCTGCCAATGATGGATAACCTTGAGATTACTGCCAGCAAGCTGCCTGAGGAGTTAAAAAATGATTCTAACGTGGCCGGGTTGCTAATGATAAAAACCCAACTGGAGGATTTTTTGAAAAGCCACAACGTTGAACCATTTGAATCGGTAGGCAAAAAATTCGACCCGGCAATGCACGAAGCGGTCCAGACAGTGGAAGAAAAAGACAAAGAATCAGGTATTATATTAGAGGAGCTCGAAAAGGGCTACACCATTAACGGCCGATTACTTAGACCTGCCAAAGTGAAGGTGGCTAAATAGACTAAAATATGAATCAGTTTAGGGTTAATTATATATCAATTACTTAAAATGATAGAAAAGATTGGTAAAATAATAGTTTTTCTTCTTCTATTATGGTTGATTATAAAATCACTGCAGACTATCGGTTTTAATATTTTGACTGATGATGGACGGCTTCTTTTTATGATTACATTGTTGACGGTAGCAACCTTTTATTTAAATATAAAATTACCAGGGGGATTCGAGATAAATAGTCAAATAAAAGAAATAAACAGAAAACTTGACGCCATTATTACAAAAGCTGAAGCGAAATCCGAAGCCAAAATAGAGAATATCGAAAACCAATATCAATATTTAAGGATGGACAACGCAACTATTAATGTGATACATAAAACTTCAGATGATAATAAATTACCTCAAGATTTCGAAAAATCACAGTGAATTCCAAGGTATAGAATAATTTTTAATTATTATATGAAAATATCTGAAATTATTTCAAAAAATGAGAAAGCCATCGGGATAATTGACGTAGTTATTCCAGTCGAAAATAACCAAAGCAAAATCAGCGTAAGGGGGACAGGCTTCGTCATTTCTGAAGACGGCAGATTTATTACCTGCGCCCATGTGTACAAGCAGGTTCCTGAAAATGAAAAAAAGTTTTTAGGAATCGCGGTTGTGGAAAAAATGGACGAAAAAGGTCTAACGTTTTACAAACGCCATACATTGGAATTGGTAAAAATCGACGAAGTCAATGATATTGCGCTGCTACAGATTGTCAAAATTGCTCCCGATGAAAAATTTACCCCAATCCAAGATTTTGGCGACATTAAGAATATTTATGAAGGTGAGGAGCTAGTTTTTATCGGATTTCCCTTGGCAACCGAATTATTAGGAATGAAGTTTGGGATTACCTTAGCAACCAATCATTGTATCTTAAGTTCGGTTAAAAGACGTGGGGCGGACGGAAGTTTAAATTTCTTTATGATCGATACGCACACAAACAATGGTTCAAGCGGTTCCCCAGTTTTTTCTAGAGATAATGGGAAATTGATTGGTATGATAAGCGGAAAAATTTCAGCAAAAGTTCCTGCTCCAGATGGGAAAGTTATTGATATTCCCGCGAATATGGGGATATGTCGGCCAGTAAATTACATTAAAGACATACTAAAATAAAAAAAAGAGGATTTCCTGTGCAACATTTCACGGAAACCCTCCCTATGTGCGCACTTTCCGTAAGTAAGGAAGAAACAGTAAAAAGGCCAAGCCCGCCGCAATTAATGTCGCGATAACGATATATTTCAAGATCAATGACGTCAAACCTACATCTTTGTCATTAGCAAAAAATTCGAGCCACACGATTGCTGCTACTCCCACAAACATTACAAAAGCAAGCACCGTTATTGCTGATATTATATAAGCCGTTATTTCTTTCGCCATCAAGATTCACCAAGATAATTCTCTAATAATAATAAAAAAAGTCAATACCATGGAACAAAATCAACCACAAACGCAGCAGTTGCAGATAAAAGTTAAGGATGATGATCTGAAAGGGGCTTATTCAAACCTTATGCAGATCATTCACACTAAAGAGGAATTTGTTTTCGATTTCTTTTTGAACGCGCCGCCGCAGGGAATGCTTACTAGTCGGGTGGTCGTTAGTCCTGGCCATGCCAAGCGGATCGCCGCGGCCTTGAGTGAAAACGTGAAAAAATATGAAGAGAAATTCGGCAAAATAGAAGCGGCGGAAATGCCGGAAGAAAAAATCGGCTTCGTCAAATAAAATTAAAAATGTAAAAATCAGAAATAAAAATTACAATGTAAAATGTAAAATTTTAAATTCAAATCTTCAATTTTTAATTGTCATTTTGCACTTTGATTTTTAAACTTTACATTTATAATGGTGCCAGAACAAGAAAAAATTCCCAAGATGCACAATTAGGGACTATTCAAAATTCTGGCGCAAAGAAATATGGCACTCATACCTTTTCGGGGCGGGTGGGATATTGACCGGTGGTTTGACGACGATTTCTGGCCGGAATGGCCGTCATTGAAGCTGGTGCAAATGCCCGATGCGCCCAAAATAGACATTTATGAAAAATATGACAAGGTTAAAATAAAAGCCCAGCTGCCTGGGTTTAAACCCGAACAAATTAACGCGCAGATAAAAGACAATATGCTGGTGTTGGAAGCGCGCCGGGAAGAGAAAAAGGAAGAAGAAGACAAAGACAAGAAATATTGGCGCCGCGAGATCAGTCAAGGGTATATGAAACGAGTTCTGCCTTTGCCGGTGGAAGTGGAAAGCGACAAAGCCGAAGCCGAGTTTGAAGACGGAATACTCAAAATTATCGTGCCCAAAGCCCAACCCAAGATTGAAGAAGAAAAGACCAAGAAGCTGGAAATAAAGAAAAAATAATCTAATAACTGGGCAATAAAGTTAACTATGAATCCGGGCGGGGAAACCCGCCCGGATAAATGAAATCTTAAAGAAATCATCGAATTTGTTGAGGATTGACCTCGTCGGACATCTTAGAGGTTAAACCTCCACAAACTCGAAATTCGCAATAAGAATAAATAACCAAATAACATAAATCCCTATGTCAAGAACAATTGGAATTGATTTGGGGACAACTTTGTCGGAAATGGCCGCGGTTGTTGACGGCGAGCCAAAAATTTTGGAAAACAAGGAAGGTTCGCGCTTAACGCCTTCGGTGGCGGCGATCACCAAGAATGGCGAACGGCTGGTGGGTATTCTGGCAAAGCGCCAGCAGATCACCAATCCCAAAAACACTTTGTTTTCAGCTAAACGATTGATTGGCCGTCGGTATACTGACCTGGAGGTTCAACGCGACAAAAAACTTTTACCCTATGAAATCCGCGAGCGCGCGGTCGACGGCGGAGTAGAAGTTAAAATGGGCGATAAGTGGTACACGCCGCCGGAAATCTCGGCAATGGTTTTGCAAAAAATGAAACAGGATGCCGAGGCCAAATTGGGCGAACCCGTGACTGACGCAATAATCACGGTGCCGGCGTATTTTGACGATTCTCAACGTAAAGCAACAAAGCTTGCTGGCGAAATTGCGGGATTCAACGTGAAACGAATCATCAACGAACCGACCGCGGCCGCACTGGCATATGGATTGACTAAAAAGAAAAACCAGCAAGTTTTGGTCTATGATTTTGGCGGCGGGACTTTTGACGTTTCAATCCTTGATATTTCGGAAGACACCGTGGAAGTGAAAGGAACAGGCGGCGACAACCACTTGGGCGGCGATGACTTGGATCAAAAAATCATCAATTGGCTGGTGGATGAATACAAAAAGGACAACGGTATTGATCTGTCCAAAGACGAATTGGCGCTTCAGCGTCTGAAAGAAGCGGCTGAAAAAGCCAAAATTGAGCTTTCCACGGCAATGGAAACCGAAGTGAATCTGCCATTTGTCACCAGCGACGCTTCGGGGCCAAAGCATTTATATTACAAGTTCACGCGCGCCAAACTTGAGGATCTAGTGCGGGATCTGATTGACCGCTCAATTGATTTGCTCAAAAAGACGTTAAGCGATGCCAAAATGGGCGCCAAAGACATTGAAGAAATAGTTTTGGTGGGTGGCCAAACAAGAATGCCGCTTATCCAAGAAGAGGTCAAAAAACTGTTTGGCAAAGAACCCAACAAATCAATCAACCCCGACGAAGTAGTGGCGATTGGCGCAGCGGTGGAAGCCGGAATCCTGCAAGGCGAGGTAAAAGACGTATTATTGCTCGACGTAACACCGCTTTCTTTGGGCATTGAGACATTGGGAGGCGTTAACACGGTTTTGATTTCCAAAAATACAACGATTCCCACGGCCAAATCGCAGGTTTTTTCCACTGCGGCCGACAATCAAACTTCGGTGGAAATCCATGTGTTGCAAGGAGAGAGACCAATGAGCGCGGACAACAAAAGTTTGGGAAAGTTCATTTTGGACGGCATAATGCCCGCGCCGCGCGGCATCCCGCAAGTTGAAGTGACTTTTGATATTGATGCCAATGGAATCCTAAACGTAACCGCCAAAGATAAAGCCACAAGCAAGGCACAGACAATCCGCATCGAGGGCTCAACCGGTATTTCCAAAGAAGAAGTGGAAAGAATGAAGCGCGAGGCCGAGGCAAATGCGGAAAGCGACCGCAAAAAACAAGAACTGATTGCAACCCGCAATGCCGCCGATAATTTGATCTACACCGCCGAAAAAGCGATACGCGACGCCGGCGATAAGATTTCGGCTGACGCAAAAAGCAAAATCAATGAAAAAATCGATGCCTTGAAAAAGATCAAAGATGGGGATAATAT
>Ga0163210_1001228_pt1 | contig 11121 bp, 8 predicted proteins | sample Kivu_220m_FD_113536 | JGI IMG/M metagenome (GOLD analysis project Ga0163210, IMG submission 113536) | Freshwater microbial communities from Lake Kivu, Western Province, Rwanda to study Microbial Dark Matter (Phase II) - Kivu_220m | ecosystem: Environmental > Aquatic > Freshwater > Lake ... | reverse complement strand
GCCTTACCGCATCCATGCGCACTTTCGCTAAATGCGGATTTTTTGAGTATGCCATATACCTGGATTCTACCAAAGGGTGATTCCAAGGTCCTGAACCATTACGCTATTCTTGACAAAATAACTAAATAATCTTTAAATAATAAAAGGTGGTTTTACTATGGTTGGTATTGGTACGGAAATCAAAAACAGAATAAGGATAAATGGGATAGAATATTCCGCTGAAGAAATTGCTTATTTTCTGGAAATGGTAAGGCGCGATCCGCTTTTTCTTAGAGAATGTGATCCCCTTATTGACGCTGCGGCGCACGAAATACAAAGCGGAAAAGAAAGTCAGATGATAAATCTTTTCAAAAAGATATGGCCGTATGATAAAAAAGATATCATCTACTTCCTGGGCATACACAAACGACTCCAAAAAAAGGTGGGCGAGGTAGCAAAAACCGAACAGAAAATTATTATCGAAGGAATATTGACCCTTGATGGCAAGAATTTCTTCCCAAGCGAAATTCGAACCGTTCTTCAAATTCTGCTCGCAGTTCCTTTGCCTTGGATTTACCTGATGGAAAATCTAAGCAATGAAATTTGGGGCAACCGGCCGCGAGGGGAGCGCTATGAAAAAAGGGATGCCAAGACGGCCATAAAAGACCAAAAAATGTTTGCTCTCGGCATGAAGATAATCAAAACTTTCGATCCCTGTAGCGACGAAACGGCGATTGAATTCTTATGGGATGGCGGACCGTTAGGATGGTACAGTGATGATAAAAAAGGTATGACCCGGGAGCGGCAATTCCGCGAGGTCAGGGAGGCATTAAGGCGCGATCAAGTTCTCTACCAGGAAGACTGGTGGGTCGCTCATGGCATGGAAATGCCTAGTGTGTGGATTTAATGATAATGGCGAAAACCGATATCCGGCCCAAGCCATTTTTTATTAGAAGGCTATAAGATAACGTGCGTACTCGTGGGTATCTATCATTTTTTGCTTAAATTTGCGATACAAATTAAAATAAACCTATGAAAATCTGCGCGTTGGCAAAAACAACATTAATTGACTATCCGGGCAAGGTAGCGGCCACGGTTTTTTTGGCGGGCTGCAATTTCCGCTGTCCGTGGTGCTATTCCAAAGAATTGGTTTTGCCAGAATTGATTGCGCAACAGCCAGAAATTCCGCAGGAAGATTTTTTCGCGTTCTTAAAAGAAAAACAGGGATTGTTGGGGGGCGTGGTTTTGTGCGGCGGCGAACCGACAATAAATCCCGAACTTCCGGATTTTATTAAAAAAATAAAGAATCTGGATTTTTTGGTTAAATTAGACACCAACGGTTCAAATCCCAAAATGCTAAAAGAATTAATTGATAGGGGATTACTTGATTATGTCGCCATGGACATCAAGCTTCCTAAAGAAAGATATTCGTTAGTTTTTGGCGGCAATCTATCTGTCGATGATATTAAAGAAAGCATTAAAATCTTAAAAAATTCAAATATCGATTTCGAATTCCGCACCACTTGCGCGCCAACGGTCCATACGGTTGCCGATTTGGAGCAGATGGCACGCTGGATAGGGGAAAGCGTGCCGGGCAAAAAACCAAAATACTTTTTGCAGAATTTCCGGCCCGAGCGCACCATTGACCCGAAATTCGAAGCCCTAAAACCCTTCGGACCGGAATTTTTCACCCAAGCTTTGGAAAAAATAAAGCCATTCGTTCCCGATTGCCATTTGCGTTAAAAGTGGAGCAAGGTGTCACCTTGCTCCACTTAGACCGTTCCATGCTTCCATAAAATATGAAACCAGCATACGATTTGGGAAAAATTAAATTGGGGGTGGACGAAAAAACTTGGGAACGGGCGGTTAGGATCTACAAATCTGGCAAGGTGACTGAATTTGAAGAATCTCCTGCCGGATTCACTGCGCGGGTCGTTGGTTCCGAACCTTATGATGTGGCCGTGTCAGAAAATCATTTTGGTCAAGGTGACTGCAATTGCTTTCTGGGCCATCAGGGAAAGCTTTGCAAACACATGGTTGCTTTGGCGATATATGCGATCAAACGCGGCAAGCCGCTGAACAAAAATTAATATGGCGGCAGAACAGATTTTTTTGTGGGGGTTTTTGGTGTTTTTGGCCGGAGTCGGGTTGGCATCATTGGCTGAAATTTCATTGTTCTTGTTTTTATTTACTGCGATTGCCGCGACATTTTTATTTTTTGGAGGATTGTTGTCAAAAAAACATAAAGTTGCGGCCGCCGGGATTCTATTGGCAAGTTGTGTTTTGGGGTTTTGGCGGTTCGATATGGCGTGGCAACACAGTCAAAACAACGAATTAACCAAAATTAACGGCGTTGCGGTCGAAATTAGTGGCAAAATCGTCAATGACCCGGTTTTCAATCCATCCAGCCAGCAGATTATTTTGCGGCTCAACGGGTTGAGCGAAAAAATTTTAATCCTCGCACGCCGGTATCCGGAATTTCACTACGGTGACGTGATCGAATTTAGCGCGACACTGGAACCGCCGCAAAATTTTTCGGATTTTGATTATAAAAATTATCTAGCCAAAGACGGTATTTATTCAATGGTGCGTTATCCGGAGATTAAATTAATTTCGCGAGGTAAAGATAATTTGATATATTCCGGGCTGCTTTGGATTAAACATAAACTCGAAGACGGAATCAACAAAAGCTTACCCGCGCCGCATAATTTACTGCTGGTCGCGATTTTGCTGGGCGACCAAAGCGGATTGAGCGATGAGGCAAAACAAACGCTCAACATTTCCGGATTGCGCCACCTGTCTGCGGTCTCGGGCACGCACATTACGATTATGGCCAACATTGTCGCGCCGTTTTTGATTTGGCTGGGATTCTGGCGCCGCAAAGCGCTTTGGTTGACGTTGATTTTTATTTGGAGCTTCGTGGCTATGATTGGGTTGCCCGCGTCAGCAGTGCGCGCGGGGGTTATGGGCAGCTTGATGATTTTGGCACAAATCATTGGCCGGCCCGCCGACACTTTGCGTTTGATTGCCATCGCCGCGGCGTTTATGGTTTTGCAAAACCCGATGGTACTGCGCTTTGATATCGGGTTTCAGCTGTCATTTTTGGCGGTGTTGGGAATGGTTTGCTTTGTCCAGCCGATTGAAAGAAAATTGGCTTTCATTCCACCAAAACCCGAGTTTTTGCGCCAAGCGTTGGCAATTACTTTGGCAGCGCAGATTTTCACCCTGCCGGTTTTGATTTATAATTTCGGCTATGTTTCGCTCTACGCGCCCATTGCCAACGTTTTGGTTGAACCGATTGTGCCGTTCATTACAATCTATGGATTTGTTTTGGCGATTGCGGCCGCGGTTAGTTTTGTACTTGGTTGGATTTTGTTTTTTCCAATGTGGCTGGCGCTTTCATATTTGCTGTGGGTGGCGAATTTTTTCGCGAGTTTGCCTGGCGCAGCGCTGAATTTCAAAATTAACTTTTTTTGGCTGGCACTATCATACGCAATTTTAGGGATTATTGCCTGGCGGATAAAACAAAAAGAAAAACTTGATTTTCTGGCATACGAAATCAAATAACGCTATTTAATTTCACTATATCCGCCGCATCATTTTTTGGCGCGCGAGAAAATTTTTGATATGATTTAATTATGGAAAAAATTGCCAACAAGATTATAAACAAAGCGTGGGTTGTCAGTGTGAATATGGGGTATGGTCACCAGCGGACTGCGCATCCGCTTAAAGATTTGGCGTATAACGGTAGAATCATCAATGCCAATGATTATGTGGGAATTCCACCAAACGACAGAAAAATCTGGGAAGAAAGCCGACAATTCTATGAAACCATTTCAAGATTCAAACGCGTGCCAGTGATTGGCGCGGCCGCGTTTGCCCTCTATGACGCTTTTTTTCAGCGGATAATTGAATTTTATCCCAAAAAGGATTTATCGCAGGCGCCATTTTTGACCAAATGGATTTATTCCATGATCAAAAAAGGTTGGGGAATGGATTTTGTTGAACGCCTTAAAACCAAAAATCTGCCGCTGGTAACGACTTTTTTTATTCCAGCGTTCATGGCTGAAGAGTTTGATTATCACAACGAAATCTATTTAATCGTTTGTGATGCCGATATCAGCCGGCAATGGGCTTCGGCAAATCCAATAACTTCGCGCATTAATTATTGCGCACCCAACAAGCGTGTGGCGGATCGCTTAAAGCTCTACGGCGTTCCAAAAAAACGAATATTTCTTACCGGATATCCTTTGCCGGAAAGCAACATTTTTTCCAAGAAAGGCAAAATCGCCCGCGATGCCGATATTATTAAAACCGATCTTGGCCAACGTCTAGCAAATCTGGATCCGGCCGGCGCCTATCTTGCAAAATATTGCGGTTTGGTCAACGAAAAATTATGCCAACTTCCCAAAACCGCGCGCCGGCCACTGACAATTATGTTTTCCGCGGGTGGCGCGGGCGCGCAAGGCGAAATCGGTTTGAGTATTACCCGCCAATTATTGCCACGGATAAAAAAAAGAAAAATCAAACTGATTCTTTCAGTTGGCACGAATACTAAACTAAAAAACTTCTATGAAAACGCCTCCCGCGGCCTGAATTTGGCCAGGTGTTCCCATTTGGAAATTCTGTTTGAAAACAAAATAGGGGATTATTTCAACCGATTCAACCGCGCCTTGCGCGAAACCGACATTTTATGGACCAAACCCAGTGAACTTTCATTCTATTCGGCCCTAGGGGTGCCAATCATTGTGGCGCCACCGATTGGTTCGCAGGAGGATTTTAACAAAAGCTGGTTGTTGCGTTCGGGTTTTGGCATTGAACAAGGGAATTTGTCCTGCATCAATCAATGGTTGGACGATTGGTTGAATCAAGGATATTTGGCCGAGGCGGCGATGGAAGGGTTTGTTGAGGGAGAAAGAATGGGAACAGTCAATATCAAACAATTGATAGCCAGCAAAAAGACTTGAATTAAGAATCAAGAATCAAGAATTTAATCTATTCTTGATTCTTAATTCCTAATTCTTTATTCTGCATTTATGTTTTGGATTCTTGTCGCCGTTGCCAGCTATGTTTTATTGGCGGTCGCGGCGTTGATTGACAAATTTTTGCTTTCGGGACAGTTGGGCGATCCCAAGATCTACGCTTTTTATGTTGGAATTTTGAGCGCGATCGCGTTTTTGCTTTTGCCGTTTGGGTTTTGGGCAAGTCCCGACTTGGTGCTTTTTTTGATTGGCGTTGCCGCCGGCGCGGCACAAATCTATGGCTGTTATTTCTACCTCTCGGCGCTCAAACGCTTTGAAGCCTCTCGCGCGGTGCCTTTGATTGGCAGTTTGATTCCGATTTTCGGGTTTTTTTTGACCGCGGTAGTTTCGGGCGGTCGGGCCGTGCTTGATCCGCGCCAGTTACTCGGATTTTTCTTACTGATCACTGGCGGCTGGTTGGTTATGGCAAAAGGGTTTTCAATTAAAAAAAATGGGCTGGGATCTGTTTTTGCCGCTTCGCTGCTTTTCGCGTTGGCCGTGGTGTTGGCAAAACTGGTTTATCTGCGATTACCGTTTTTGCCTGGATTTTTGATAACCGCGTTTGGGTCAACTGGCGCGGCAATGACGTTTCTTTTTTCCGCCAGCGTGCGCGACACGGTTTTTGGCGCGCATTCCGCCAAAAATCATAACCAACCAAACTTGCTGTTTTTTACGGGGCAGGGGATGGGTGGCGCGGCGTTTTTGCTCCAAAACCTGGCGGTGTGGTTGGCGCCTCAAGCCAGTGTACCGGTGGTCAACGCCATAGCAGGTGTCCAATACGCTTTTATTTTTCTGTTTTCAATAACGCTTTCCGCGCACTTTCCGAGTGCTTTTAAAGAAAAAACCGCGCCGGCTGATATTTTCCAAAAAACGCTTGCCATTATTTTGATAATTTTTGGCTTGGCAATTTTTACCTTGAATTGAGGTGTAGTGAAATCAAATAGCGCTATTTAAATAGCGCTATTTGATTTCACTACGTTAATTTTGCGCGAGCAATATTTATTTTGGTATAATAAAAGAATGCGAAAGAAAGTCGTAATTTCGGGAGTATTATTAATATTGGCGATAACAATGGGATTTTTGTATATCTACAAAGCACCAATCGCAAAAAACATTACCTGGGGCGCGGCGTTTTCCCAAAAACACGCGGTTGATATGGGATTGGACTGGAGAGAAACCTATTTGGCATTGCTCGATGATCTGAAAATAAGAAATGTAAAAATCGCGGCGCACTGGGATTTGATTGAACCGCGCGACAGCGAATATGATTTTGCCGATCTTGACTGGCAGATAGACCAGGCCGCGGCTCGTGGCGTCAAGGTGGTGTTGGTGATCGGCATGAAAACCCCACGCTGGCCCGAGTGCCACGTACCCGCTTGGGCAAAAGATATCGGCAAACAGAAACAGCAGGAAAAGATTTTAGAAATGCTTAAAGCCGTGGTTTTGCGTTATCGCGATAATGACGCTTTGGTTTTGTGGCAAGTTGAAAACGAACCGCTTTTCCCATATGGTCAATGTCCTTGGAAAGACAAAGAATTTTTAGCAAAAGAAGTGCGGTTCGTTCAATCCCTTGACGGCCGAATTCATCCCGTTGTAATATCTGATAGCGGGGAAGGTTCCTGGTGGTTTAACGCCGCCCGGATTGCTGACATCGTGGGCGTGACAATGTATCGCCGAGCCTATTTCCACGAGCTGAAAACCTATATCACCTATCCGATCCCGCCCGCGTTTTACTGGTTTAAAGCCAAAATTATTGGTCTGGTTTTCAAAAAACCGGTGATCTGCGTTGAGCTGCAGGCCGAACCATGGGCTGCCAACCAGATTTATGACGCTGGCGTTAACGATGCCAAAACAATGACTGTCAAACAGCTCAAAAATAACATTGAGTTCGCCAAAAACACTGGGTTTGGCACGATCTATTTGTGGGGCGCGGAATGGTGGTATTGGATGAAAGAAAAACACAACCAGCCCCAGTTCTGGGAGGAAATCAAAGCACTCTTTGAGTAAATATTAAATTTCCAATATCCAATATCCAATAAATGTCAAAATAAAAACGTGTTTTATTTTAACATTTTGAAATTGGAAATTTTAAAACTATGTCCATGTATGATCTTGATTCGTCAAAAAATTCGGCGCATAAGCCGCAAACGGCAATTAATAAAAAGAATCCGCTAACTATTTTATTTATCATTCTGGCCGTGATCGTCGGCTTTGGGTTAGGTTTGGTTTCAAGCGAGCAATGGCAAAACCTTGCCAAAGGTCTGAATTTTTCGATCCCTGAATTTGGCGCGTCCGAAACTGTCGCGCCGCAAAACGAGATTAAGCCAAAACCCGAGTATACACCTCAAACAACACAGGAAGAAGCAGTGGTCAAAGTGGTTCAGGACTATTCGCCGGCGGTTGTGTCGATAATTATCACCAAGAACGTACCGATTTACGAGCGCTATTATTCGGCGCCGTCCGATATTTTTGATCCATTTGGATTCTGGCAAGAATTCCAGATGCCGCAAATACGACAAAAAGGCACCCAAGAAAAAGAAGTCGGTGCCGGTTCGGGATTTATTATTTCCGATGATGGTATGATTATTACCAACAAGCACGTGGTAAGTGACGAAAACGCACAATACACAATAATTACCGCCGAGGACAAAAAATATCCAGCCAAGGTTTTAGCGCTTGATCCGGCGCAGGATTTGGCGATTGTTAAGGTTACCAGTCAAGACGGCCAGAAATTTCCAACCGTAAAATTGGGCGATTCATCAAAACTGCAGATTGGTCAAACCGTGATCGCCATTGGCAACGCGTTAGGAGAATTTAACAACACGGTTTCGGTGGGAGTGATTTCGGGTTTGCGGCGCTCGATTGTTGCCGGTGGCGGGGGCATGAGCGAAACATTGGAAAATCTAATCCAGACCGATGCGGCAATCAACGAAGGCAATTCCGGCGGGCCCCTGCTGAATCTCAAGGGCGAGGTGATTGGCGTGAACACTGCCATGGCCAGCGGCGCTCAGAATGTCGGTTTTGTTTTGCCGATAAACTTTGCCAAACGCGACATTGAACAAGTGAAAAACTTAGGCAAGATAAGCTATCCGTTTCTGGGAATTTATTACACGGTTATCAACGATGAAATCCAAAAAGAAAACAATCTACCTGTCAATTACGGCGCGTGGATTAATGCCAACGACAATCAACAAACTGGGCGGGAGATCGATTCAGTGCTTGATAAATCGCCCGCACAGCGCGCTGGCTTGAAAGACCAAGACATAATTTTGGAGTTAAACGGCGAAAAAATCACTCAAAGCAACACATTATCCCAGATGATTTCCAAATACAATCCGGGCGATAAAATCAACCTGAAAGTGCGCCGCGGTGACCAAGAAATAAATTTGGAAGTAACATTGGGAGATCGAAGCCAAACCCAACAATAAAAATATGTAAAATGTAAAAACCCATATCTTAGAACTATATCTAATAACCCGTTATCTTAAGATTCGAATTACCAAATTTAACATTTTACATATAGATTTGCGATTTAGGATTTAACATTTGAGATAATTTTTATGAATCCTTCAGCTAATTTCACCCACAAAGCCCAAGAAGCGATCCTTTACGCGCAAGATCTGGCGCGCGAAAAAGGTCAACAGCAAATTGATGCCTTGCACTTGCTGGTATCTTTGCTTTCACAGGAAAAAAGCTTGATTTTGAACCTTTTGGAACGTTTGGGCGCAGACACGGAAAATTTGAAAAAACGCGCGATTGTAGCTTTAAGCAAACTGCCTGTGATTTTGGCGCCGCAAGCATTTGGCCAATTCTATTTAACCCAAGACATGGCCAAGGTTTTAGAAAAAGCCCGCGAAGAAGCAGCCAAGATGGGCGACGAATTCATTTCCGTGGAGCATCTGTTTCTTGGATTGCTTTTCACACAAACCAAGGCCAAGGAAATTCTGGATCGCACCGAATTCATTCGCGCCGCCGGCGGTTTTGCCATGCCCGAGGTTGGCGCACTTGACTACGAGACAGTGCTCAAAGAATTGGCAAAAATCCGCGGTAGCCAACGCATTACAGATCCGGAGCCGGAGTCAAAATACCAAGTGATCGAAAAATACACCCGTAATTTGACCACGATGGCCCGGCTTGGGAAAATGGACCCGGTGATTGGCCGCGAAAACGAGATCCGGCGCCTAATGCAAGTACTTTCGCGCCGAACCAAAAACAATCCGGTGCTGATCGGAGAAGCTGGAGTGGGCAAGACCGCGATCGTTGAGGGGCTGGTTCAGCGGATCGCTTCGGGATCAGCACCCGAAAGCTTACGCGACAAAGAAGTTATTTCTCTTGATTTGGGCGCGTTAATCGCAGGCACCAAATACCGCGGCGAGTTCGAGGACCGCATTAAAGCACTTTTGCGCGAAGTTGACCGTGCCGCTGGTCGATATATTTTCTTTATTGATGAACTACACACTTTGGTTGGCGCGGGTGCGGCTGATGGTACGATCGACGCTTCCAACCTGTTGAAACCCGCTTTGGCGCGCGGCGAGCTTAAAGTGGTTGGCGCTACCACATTGAAAGAATACCAAAAATACATCGAAAAAGATCCGGCGCTTGAACGTCGGTTCCAACCGGTATTCGTTGTTGAGCCGTCGATCGAAGATACTAAAACAATATTATTGGGATTGAAAGAGAAATACGAATTGCACCACGGTGTGAAAATCGACGAGAAAGGCCTGAAGGCCTGCGTTGAGCTTTCGGCGCGCTACATTCCCGACCGATTTTTGCCTGACAAAGCCGTGGACTTAATGGACGAAGCAATGAGCTCGCTACGTTTGGATATTGAGTCCGAACCGACGGAATTTGAAAAACTACGCAAAGATATCCAACGCTTAGAAGTTGAACGTGAAGCGATTAAGAAAGATAATGATAAAAACAGTGTCCGGCGGCTTAAAGCCATTATTGCTCAATTAGCCGATCTGAAAGAACAGGCCAAGTCAATCGAAGCCAAGTGGCGTTCAGAAAAAGAAACCATCGGCAAGATCAAGGATCTAAAAAAACAGATGGAGAGCTATCGTTTTGAAGTGGAACAAGAAGAATCCCGGGCCAATTTGCAGCGTGTTGCCGAGTTAAAATACGGGAAAATTCCCCAATTAATAAAGGAATTGAAAGCCGCCGAGAAAAAACTGACACAATTCCAAAAAGACCGGCCAATTCTCAAAGAGACCGTTGACGAAGAAGATGTTGCCAAAGTAGTTTCACGCTGGACCGGCATTCCGGTGATGCGTTTGATGGAGGAAGAAGCCCAAAAACTGCAGAATTTGGAAGACATTTTAAAACGCCGCGTCATTGGTCAAGAAACCGCAATCACCGCGATTGCTAACGCGATTCGTCGGGCGCGCGCAGGGATTGCCGAGGAAAACCGACCCTTGGGATCGTTTATGTTTTTGGGTCCCACTGGCGTGGGGAAAACCGAAACCGCCAAAGCGCTGGCCGAATTTCTTTTCAACGACGAAAACGCGCTAGTACGTCTGGATATGTCCGAATATATGGAAAAGCACGCGGTCTCAAAAATCATCGGTTCGCCGCCGGGTTACGTTGGCTATGAAGAAGGTGGTCAACTGACCGAAAAGATCCGGAGAAGGCCCTATTCAGTGATTTTACTCGACGAAGTCGAAAAAGCGCATCCAGAAGTGTTCAACATTTTGTTGCAAATTCTTGAAGATGGGCGTCTCACCGATGCCAAGGGCCGAGTCGCATCGTTTAAAAACGCGATTCTGATAATGACTTCCAATATCGGTTCCGACGTTATTGCCAAAGAAGCCGCGCTTGGCTTTTCGGCACAAAATGATAAGGACGCCGATAAAGAGAAAATCCATGACAAAGTGATGTCGGTCCTGAAAGAATCGTTTCGGCCGGAATTTCTGAATCGCGTGGACGAGATTGTAATCTTTAATTATTTGGGCAAAGACGAAATTAAAAAAATCGTTGATTTGGAACTGCAAAAAGTCGACAAACGTTTGCGGGCAAAGAATATTCGCATTACGGTCACTGAAAGCGCCAAAGAGGTTTTGTCGCACCGAGGATTTGATGCCAATTTGGGTGCCCGGCCGCTGAAAAGAATAATCCAAAAATT
>Ga0163210_1001226_pt1 | contig 11137 bp, 9 predicted proteins | sample Kivu_220m_FD_113536 | JGI IMG/M metagenome (GOLD analysis project Ga0163210, IMG submission 113536) | Freshwater microbial communities from Lake Kivu, Western Province, Rwanda to study Microbial Dark Matter (Phase II) - Kivu_220m | ecosystem: Environmental > Aquatic > Freshwater > Lake ... | reverse complement strand
CCCAGGAGTTCGGCCGCCCCTTCCGCACTCGGGCGATTGCCCGGACGGTTGACCAGTCGCAGCGGCTCGCCGGTCTCGGCCAGGGTGAAGAGCAACGGGTGATAGCTCCACTCCTTCTGGTAGGAGAACTCGGCCCCCTGCTTGCACGCGCCGTAGACTTTCTTCAAGCTCGAGTCCATGTCGAGGGTCGCCGTCCGGCGCTCGCTGCGCGGCAGCTTCCGCCAGACCTTGACCCGCGGCTCGTCGATCGCGCGCTGCAACGCATCCAGATCCTCCGGTGCCAAGCGGCGGAGGAAGTCGCCGGCGGTGGTCGGATCCGGGACGCGGCAGGCGCCAAGCAGGTTCTTCACCGCCGGACTGTGCTGCAGGTTCTGGATGTCCTCGATGTCCCGCCCTCCGACGAAGAGGTTGTAGGCGTGGGTCAAGACGTGATCCGACTCGTGGTAGGGAAGGTGGAAGCGCAGAAGATGCAGGTGCCGGTTGATGCTCCGGTCGAGCCTCAAGCGCATCGCGAAGTGATGCGCCAGGGCCAGGCCACCATCGGCAGTCACCGGTTCCCGCTGGAGTGTCTCGGCGCGCACCGAGCGTTGCCGGAAGACCGGTCCCGAGGTCTTCGGCCAGAGCAGATCCTGAATCTGATGCCGGTCGATCGGGCGCGAAGGCCGTTGACGAACTCGCCGGCGGCGGGTACCTTGAGCCTGCATCTGGAACGCCTCCTTCTGTGTTCAGGGTTCTTCTTGGACGACGAACCCCAAATGCAGGCAGGAGGCGTTCTTCTTCAAGCTCTATCATCACACACTCACGAAAACGTCGCTTGTTCTGGGTTTAGGCTCAACGTTGCCAACGGGCCGAATGGCGCGGTCCATTGCTCCGGAGGATCACCAACCTTCAGTGGGTGTGTGTTCCAGGAGAACGAGTCATGGGCAGCGGGTGGCGCCCTCGAACTGTTCAGATGCGCGGCCCCTCGAGTGGTTGGCTGCGCGTTCGACTCCAATCACTCTGTTGGAAGCGGTGGTGCGCTGTTGGTGTTTGAGTGCAACGCCCTGATCGACTCCTGCCTCTTTGCAGAGAATAGCAGCGCTGAATACGGCGGTGCCATTGCGGTCGGCTATGGCTCAATAGTCATACAGAATAGTACGGGGTTGAGGAACGAGGCAGCGACTGGTGGGAGCTTCTTGAGTTTGGTGGACTCAGATGGGACGATTGGCGCGTCTACAATCGTTGGTGACATTGGCGGGGGTACTGGCTCTAGTGTTCTCTGCGGAGGCAACACGAAGCTCGAGGCGGAGCAGTGCATACTCGCATTCGGCCAAGGAGTCATAGCGGTCGACTGCAGTGCCGGGGGGCATGCGGCGCTGGTCTGCTGCGACGTCTTTGGGAATGAAGGAGGTGACTGGGAAGGATGTTTGGCCGATCAGGCAGGGATTAGTGGCAATCTGTCCGAGAACCCATTGTTCTGCGATTACCCCCTTGGCGATTTGACTCTGCACGGCAACTCGCCATGTGCACCCGGCAGCAACCCCGAATGCAGTCTCATCGGCGCCTGGCCGGTGAGCTGCCCCGATACGCAGGTCGAGCGAACGACATGGGGCGCGGTCAAGGCGATGTTCCGCAGGTAGGTCCCAGGTCGCTGGTCTGGTCGGCTGTCCAGCCGACGCGAGCGGGGTCGGCTGCGGGAGAGAGTGGTTCGAAAACTGTCCTGCCCGGGGAGCCGAGAAGACAGGTCGCGAACTCACGCGACGCGCGTGGTTGACGGAGGCCCTGGCTCAGAGATCGGCTGGGGCCGTCCCATATCGCGCACGCGTGTGGGGTTTTGCGAGCGCGGTCGTCACGCTCGCTCTCTCTGGTTCGAAGACTGTCTGCCTCGGGCGCCCGAGTGGATCCGCCCAAACTGCCCTTCAGCCCCCATACTCTCTGCGACTCTCTCTCTGGGCAGAGAGTGGTTGACGGGAGTGTCCTGCCCGGGGGCCTGTCCGTACCGAAAACCTCATTCGCGCCTTCACCGGGCGTTTGACCGTACATGCTCGCCGGGCCCCGTCTCGCGTTTCTGATCTGATTTGCGCATGCTGACTCCCGAAGGAGGGGCGCCAGCATGGATCCACGGATTCGTCAGTTTCGCCAGCAGGCTCGAGAGCTGAACCACGGCCGGTCTCCGCAAGGCCGGCGGTACTCGGAAGAGCTTCACCGCCTGGCGCTCGCGATCGTCACCGACCACCGTCGTCAGGGCGGGCCATTGCAGGATGTGGCCCGCGCGCTGGGTCTCGCACCCCAGGTGCTCACCCGCTGGCAGAGAGACGCGGATCTGCCGCGACCGGCGTGGCGCCCGGTGACCGAGTCGGACGCGAGCGAGGCGATGGCCGCCCCGACGACGGGTCTGGTTCTCGTAACCCGGCAGGGACACCGACTGGAAGGCCTCGGGGTAGCGGAGGCGATCCAGGTCCTGCAGGCCCTCGCATGATCGGCAGCACCCGCGCCGTCACGGTCTACGCCTGGAGCGGGCCCGTTGACCTACGCAAGGGCTTCGACGGCTTGAGCGCCCTGGTTCGTGACACGCTCCAGCGCGATCCTCTGTCGGGGGATCTCTTTCTCTTCACCGGTCGGGACCGGCGGCGGGCGAAGGTGCTGCTCTGGGACGGCACGGGTCTGTGCGTCTTCGCCAAGCGACTCGAGTCGGGTCGGTTCGCGAGCCTCTGGCGGGGATCGGAGGAGACCACCTTGCGGCTGACGCTCAACGAGCTGCAGCTTTTTCTGGAAGGTAGCCAGCTCGTCGGGCGCGTTTCACTCTCGCCGCCCTCATTTATACAAAGATCGCTTGCATCGTTTGTACGTCGCTGATATCCAGGGTGCATGCGGATCGAGCAGGAACGGGACATCGAGGTGCTGCGCCAGGTGGCGCTCCTGCTCGAGAAGGAGAACCAGCGGCTGCACGAGCGGCTGCGGCTTCTGATCGCGGAGCTCGAGAACGTCAAGGGCGCGGAGGCCGGCCGGCTGCAGCTCGAGATCGAGTTGCTCCAGCAGGCTCTCTCCCGCCAGCGACAAGCGCTCTTCGGCGAGTCCTCCGAGCGACGGGCTCAGCGGCAGACGGAGGGACGCGAGCCGTGTGCCTCGAGTCCGCACCTCGGTCATGGCCCGCGACCACAGCCCCGACTGCCCCTGGTCGAGAAGATCCACGAGCTACCCGAGGGGGAGCGCGCCTGCCCGGTTTGCGGCGGCGAGCTCCACGAGATGACCGGCCAGTTCGAGGAGGCGGAAGAGATCTCGGTCGTCCAGCGGCAGTTCGTGGTGGTTCAGCAGCGGCGCCAGAAGTACCGCTGCCGCTGCAACGCGGCGGTGGTCACCGCCCCGGCGCCGCCGAAGCTCCAGGCGGGCGGGCACTACTCGATCGAGTTCGCGGTCGAGGTCGCGGTCGGGAAGTACGGCGACCACCTGCCGCTGGAGCGTCAGCGGCGGATCATGGATCGCGAAGGTCTCACGGTCGACACCCAGACGCTCTGGGATCAGATCGAGGCGTTGGCGCAGCTTCTGGAGCCCAGCTACCGGGCGTTGCGGCCCGAGGTTCTGGCTTCACCGCTCGTCCATGCCGACGAGACCCACTGGCGGCTGATGGGCAAGGGCGAGCAGAGCTCGCGCTGGTGGGCCTGGGCGACCGCGAGTCCGGATGCGATCTGCTACCAGATCCTGCCCCACCGGTCGCAGGCAGCGGCGCGGGAGGTTCTGGGAGACTACGCGGGCACGGTCGTGGCCGATGGCTACGGCGCCTATACCGCGCTGGGCAAGAACGGGAGCCGGTTCCGGCTGGTGCATTGTTGGGCGCACGTGCGACGCAAGTTCCTCAAGGCCGCGCCCCACTATCCCGAGCAATGCCGGCCGGTGGTGGATCTGATCGACGAGCTTTACGCGATCGAGAGCGAGGTGCCGCGGGCGGGTCCGGGGGACGCCGCGGCGAACCTGGCGCTACGCGCCCAGCTGCGTCATGAGCGATCGCGGGAGACGATCCGCAAGATCAGCGAGTGGGCGGTGGCGGTGGGTGGGCTGCCGGAGAGCTCCTTCGGGCGAGCCGTGCGCTACATGCTCGGCCTGTGGCCCGGTCTGGTGGCCTTCCTGGACGACCCCCGGATCCCGCTCGACAACAACGCCGTCGAGCGCGGCCTGCGAGGCGTCGTGCTGGGACGGAAGAACCACTACGGCTCGCGGTCGCGTCGCGGGACGGAGGTGGCGGCGATCTTCTACAGCCTGATCGAGACCGCGAAGCTGCGCGGGGCGGAGCCGCGGGCCTACCTGCTGCGCGCCGCGCGCGCCGCCCTCAAGAAGCCCCCGGTTCCGCTGCTGCCCGAACCCACCTGGACCTGATCCACTGAACCGTCGTCATCCGGCTCCCGAAATGGGTACGGGGTCCGGCGAGCATGTACGTTTGACCCAGCCGCGCCGGGCGAGTCGCGGGCCTGGTAGAGGCGCTGTTCTCCGAGTTGCAGTCAGGGACTCCGGTCCGGAAAGCCGTGGCAGCGTATGGACGTGGGGGCGAGGCATGGTCCGGCCTTCGGAGTGAGGGGTATGGGTCGCGTCGCCGCCTTCAGGCCGCGGCACGCTCGTAGTGATGGTGAAGGCCGCCGATCTCGCTGACCTCGACCACGCGGTCGTGATCGATCCGATGGGTCTCCCGCCCTTCCGGGCTGTCCATCTCCAGCGACTGGTGGGTCCGCCATCGATGGTAGTAGCGGAAGTAGTCGGTGAGGATCCGCTTCAGGTGCCGCTCGCTGAGCACGATGGTGTGATCCAGGCAATCGCGCCGGATCGAGCCGATCAGCCGCTCGACGAATGGGTTCTGCCACGGTGACTGGGCGGCGATGATGACCTCCTCCAAGCCGAGGCTGTCGATGCGACTGCGGAAGGCGTGGCCGTAGACGCCGTCGCGATCCCGAAGCAGGAATCGGGGCGGATCGGTCCAGGGGAACGCCTCGACGACCTGCTGGGCGGTCCATTCGGCGGTTGGGTATGCGGTCACGTTGAAATGCAGGACTCGGCGTCGTTCGTGGGCAAGAACGAGGAAGACGAACAGGATCTGGTTACGGACGGTCGGCACGACGAAGAAGTCGGTCGCGACGATGTCCCGGATGTGGTTCCTGAGGAACGCTCGCCAGGTGGCCGAAGGCGGCTTCCGGCGGCGGACCATGTACTTGGCCACGGTTGACTGAGGGAGATCGATGCCGATCTTGGCCAACTCCCCGACGATCCGAGGGGCACCCCAGAGCGGATTGGCCGACGACATGCGCCGGACAAAATCTCGGATCTCCCTGGGCACCGACGGTCTGCCGGGCTTCCCCGAGCGACTCAGCCGCGTCCAGTATTGGCGGAACTTCCTTCGCCTCCAAGCGATCACGGTCTCGGGCTTCACGAAGACCAGGGCGTCCTGCCAACCGGACCAGACGCGGGAGAGCCAAGCCCAGAGCAGGCGGTCGGCGGGCCTCAGCCGGGGCCGGGCGCGGGTCCTCTGGTAGACCGCGAGTTGGTGTCGGAGGGCGAGGATCTCGATCTGCAGGGAGAGCCGGGAACGGAACAGGGGATGGACGAAGGCGAGGGTGGCGCGTAGCATTGAAGCTGTAGGCACAGGTTGCTCCCTGAGTGCATGTCCAGAGGATGCGGAACGGCGAGCCGGGGAGTCTGGGGAATGCAGCCGCAAGTATCAAGATCCCTGGGCATTCGAGTTTCCGGCAGGGACAGGCCCACGAGGCCGCGCGTTCGATTGGCACCCCGCGCGCATGCTCCATCATGGCCCGGAGCCCACGCGGCTCCAATCAGAGGCCGGAGATACGGCTGCAGTCAGATCTGACCACCACCCCTTGAAGAAAACGATTGCGGGAGGAGTCCAGATATGAGTTTTCGGGAGGGACAGCCGGCTGCTTGGAATCAGAAGTAATCAAAATGCAGGTCGACTTCGCCCCCGTAGTATTCTTCGATGATTGAGAAGTAATCCTGGTGAAGCTCATCGTGTATCCACTTCGCGGTCACGGAAACCTGGTGCCCCATGTGCTCCAGCGTGCCGTTGTGACAGACGTAGTCTCCGTCCTCGACGTGGTTGTACCAAGGCGATTGTGCGTCGCACACTGGCTCGTCGCACTTGAGACACCAGAACGACACCTCGTCATAGTATCCATCGGGCCCTGACAAGGGGCACTGCTCCCAGCCACCCTCGGTCATGTAGTAGCCCATGCCGTGAGCGCACTCGGTCTGCTCGCCGCCTGCGCGACGGACCAGGAACTGAGAACCGAGCATGACCGCAGTGACGAGCATCATGGAGACCACTACCCTGGTTGGGCGCATAGGACACATCCTCCTTTCCGTCCACGATCGCGACCGCGGTGTGCGCCGCGCGGGTCAGGGCCCATTCCTCCGGCTCCCGTTCCAAGACCTGCCGGTGACCCCGGCAGCACAAAGTGAGCTCAACTCCGACATGAGTCAAGACCCGGAGCTCGGCAATCGCACAACTCCTTCCGTGCATTCCGGCTTGGCTACAGGAGACGAATGGCAGCAGAGAATGCCGTCGCTGAGGCAGCGATAACCCCCTGGCGAGACCGCTTGACCGCCCGGGGTATCGAGGCTATGATGAAATCAATGGAGGCCGTACCGATGCTCGACCGGTGCCGCGGAGGCCGATTGGGCAGGGGGACAGTCGGGATTGCCGTCAGTTCGCTGGCCGTTGCCTTGCTCGCGAGAGCATCCGCGACCGTCCACCTCGTCAGGCCCGACGGAACCGGGAATTACCCTACGATCCAGGCGGCCATCGGTGCCGCTGCTCCAGGCGATACTATCGCGCTGGCCGATGGGAGGTTTGCCGGAGACGGGAACCGCGATCTCGACTTCTCGGGCAAGGAGCTCGTGGTTCATTCCGTGAGCGGCAATCCTGGGGCGTGCGTCCTCGACTGCGGTGGGAGCGAGAGCGATCCACATCATGCGTTCCGCTTCGATTCGGGAGACACTCCGACCTCCACTCTGGAAGGTATATCCATCGTCAATGGCTGGGCATACAGCGGAGGTGCCATCCGCTGCGACGGCGCCGCCCCGACGATTCGCAACTGTGTATTCCAGTCGAATTCGGCTGACGATCAGGGGGGGGCGATTTGGATTCGACAAGCGTCACCGTCGATTGAGGATTGCGTGTTTCGCGACGATTCCAGCGTGACATATGGTGGAGCGATCTGCCTCGAGTACTCCAACGCAGTGATCATGCGTTGCGAATTCGCCGAGAACTCTTCCTGGCGCGGCGGGGGAGTGGAGTGCCGCGCCCCACCAGGCTCAGGCTACAGTTGTCAGCTCATCACATGTTCTTTTCGCGGGAATCAAGCGACTCTCGGAGGAGCGCTGGAGGTGGAGGGCACCGACGTCCGCGCCACGCGCTGCGACTTCTCCGACAATACCGCCGAATTGCGCGGGGGCGCGATCGGTCTCTACAGCTCACTGACGTCCTGTCATGTGACAGCCTGCAGCCTCACCGGGAACCAGTCGCAATTCGGGGGCGCCATTTCCGCCAGCCACGGTGAAGCCTACCTGGATAGCTGCACCGTGGCCGCCAACGGCGCGACTCTGCACGGTGGAGCAATCTGGCTGTGGTATTCCTCCCTGTGGGTGTCCAGCTCCACGATCTCCGAGAATGTCGCGCCGCTGGGCGCCGGCATCAGTATCAGCTACCTCTACCACGATTCGGTCGTGCTAGGGAACTCCATGCTCGTCTTGGGTCAGGGCGGCGAAGCTCTGTACTGGGACGGTACGGGAAGTGGGGGCTCCATCGAACTCACGTGCTGCGATGTCTACGGCAATGAAGGCGGAGATTGGGTCGGGCACATCGCGGATCAGTATGGGATCCGCGGCAACATCTCGCTGCCTCCCTTGTTCTGCGGGGACGCCAATCCGGCCGAACCCTACACGCTCCGCAGCGACTCCCCCTGTGCGCCCGGGTTCAATCCGGACTGTGGACTGATCGGAGCCTGGCCGGTGGGGTGCGACCCGGCTTCGAGCGTTGCCTCCCCCGCGGAGGTGCCCGCAGCCTGTTCGCTCCATGCCGGTGCCCCGAATCCCTTCTGCGCAAGCACGACGATTCGCTTCGAGGTGAACGTAGCAGCAACGATGAGCCTGGCGGTTTGTGATGTGTCGGGGCGGGTCGTGCGCATGCTCGACGCGGAGACGATGACGAGACCGGGGGAGTACAGAGTCGCGTGGGATGGAACCGATGCGAGAGGTCGGATCCAGGGCGCCGGCGTGTACTACGTGCGATTGCGCGTCGGTCAGTTCACTGTCACGCGACCCGTTAGCCTCATCCGTTGAGTCTCCTCGCGGTCGCCTGTCCGTACCAAGAACCCTGTCCGTGTCGAACATCCCATCGTGGTCGCCAGCAGGGCCGTGATACCTCGTGCGAGTCTGTTCTGAACGACCGGCGAGGCTTAATCTCGGCTATTGTGCGGCGACTCCTGGCGCAGTAACGCGCGGAGAGCATCAGCCGACGTGGCCCGGGCGTAGCTCGACAGCCGACTGACGAGGTTGGCCGCGAGCTACCGAAGGTCTAGGCCGCGATCCGCTCGTAGTGATGATGTAGGCCACCGACCTCGGCGACCTCGACGACCCGGCCCCGATCGATGGTATGCATCGCCCGACCCTCGGGGCTATCCATCTCCAGCGACTGATGCGTCCGCCTGTGCGTACCGAAGACTCCGTCTGCCCTCTGATCCGGGACTCGGCCGTCGCTGACTGACGAGGCCACGGGCACTCGGAGCCTGCGGATCCGCTCGCCGGAGCGGTGATCGGTGTGCGATTGAGCCGAAGCCGGGGCATGATTGCAGCAGAGGCGTGGTCCGGCCTGCGGGATTGAGTGCGAGAACGGCGGCTCGTGCGGTTCAGGCCGCGATGCGCACGTAGTGATGATGGAGGCCACCGATCTCGGCGACCTCGATGACCCGACCTTGCTCTGCGGGACAGGCCGCACGCCCTTCCGGGCTATCCATCTCCAGCGACTGGTGAGTCCGCCATCGGTGGTAGTAGCGGAAGTAGTCGGTGAGCACTCGCTTGAGATGCCGCTCGCCGAGCACGATCGTGTGATCCAGACACTCGCGGCGGATGGAGCCGATCAGCCGCTCGACGAAAGGGTTCTGCCACGGCGACTGGGGAGCGATTAGCACTTCCTTCATGCCGAGGCCGGTCACTCGCTTGCGGAACCACGCGCCATAGACTCCGTCGCGATCCCGAAGCAGGTACTTGGAGGGATCGGTCCACGGGAACGCCTCGACGATCTGCTGGGCGGTCCATTCGGCGGTCGGGTAGGCGGTCACATTGAAGTGCAGCACGCGCCGACGCTCGTGGGCCAGGATCAGAAAGACGAAGAGGATCCGGTTCTTCACCGTCGGCACGACGAAGAAGTCGGTCGCGACGGTCTCTCGGACGTGGTTCCTGAGGAAGGCGCGCCAAGTGGCCGAGGGTGGTCGACGGCGGCGGACCATGTACTTGGCAACGGTCGAGCGAGGCAGGTCGATGCCGATCTTGGCCAACTCGCCGACGATCCGGGGCGCTCCCCAGAGCGGGTTGGCGGTGGACATGCGCCGGATCAGATCTCGGATCTCCCTGGGCACGGACGGTCTGCCCGGCTTCCCAGAGCGACTCAGCCGCGTCCAATACTGGCAGAACTTCCTGCGCCTCCAGGCGATCACGGTCTCAGGCTTCACGAAGACCAGGGCGTCCTGCCACTCGGCCCAGACACGCGAGAGCCAAACCCAGAGCAGGCGGTCTGCGTGCGTCAAGCGCGGTCGGGCATCGGTCCGCTGGTAGACCGCAAGTTGATGCCGGAGTGCCAGGATCTCGGCCTGCATGGCGAGCCTGGACCGGAAGAGGCTCTGTACGAAGGCGGCGAGAGCGCGTAGAATAGGGATCATCAGAAGAGGTTTCTCCCTAGATGCGTGTCCCGAAGTGCCAGAACGATGAGTGGGGGAGTCCGAGGGGGATGCCTGCAACTATCAAGATCCCAGCGCGTTCGGGTGTTGGGGAAGGACACCCAGGTGTTGGTGGAGCGCTGGCGGCGGGAGTACAATCAGATCAGGCCGCACAGCTCTCTCGGGTATCGTCCGCCGGCTCCGGAGGCGACCCTGCCGACCCCCGCAGCCCTGGCGGTGTGAGAATAGAGGTGGCCAGGTCACGCTCAGGTCCTCAAGCCGACCGGCACTGCGGTGGGCGGCACTGGGGAACCGCTGAGGGGCTTCATTCACAAGGAGAGAACCATGCGCCGCATCACGACATTCGCAAGAACGGCCGGGCTGATCGTCTTTGCGTGCGCGACCTGGGCTACTGTCGCTTCTGCTCAAGAGGACTGCGTCCAGGCCTGGCCACCTGGAAATGCATTCATCGTTGGCAAGGAGGGGTGGGTGTCGGCGGGCGATATAATCCAATTCGTCGGCGATTCGAATCTCGTCCTGCCGGGGAATACGGAGTGCGATTCGGAGGACCCACTCTGGGACGATTGCCATGTCGACACCGGCTTCACGTTCAGAAAGGCAATTGACTTCGAAGAAGACGGCTGCCAGTTCACTGAGGGTGACACCTGTTATCTCTGCAAGGTGCGATGCTGTTTCTGGTGGGAGTACGAGCCTATCTGCGGCACGTGTGCGTGCGCCTGCGACCCCCACTATCTGTGCAAGACGTTGTGGGAGGTCGTTGCATTCTCCGAAGATGGAGACACCGGCCGCGGCTGCTATGAACTGGAGTTCGTCTCGGACTGCCCCAACGAGGACTGCGAGGGTGGCACTTCAATGTGCACCACCGTTCTGAAGTGGAACCAGGAGTTCACAAGGGGAAGGATCTTGCCATGGGAATCAGGGTTTGGCTGGCAATGCTCTTGCTTCTCGGGGTGACCGCTGCTCGCTCCGAGGATCCAGTTCTGATCCTCTCCGGCGGAGAGGGTGGATCCATCATGGTCGTGCAGCGGCTTTGCTCTGACGACAATCTCTACATCCACCACGACGGGTCCTTCGAGAACGGCGGCGCGTGGGCGTACCTGGGCGTCGTTCCCCCCTACGACGGTGCGTTCGGCGAGGCGTATGCTCTGGGACCGGGAACGGTGGAGTGCGTGTCGCTCTGGATCTGTCAGGGGGGGGATGACTGGTAT
>Ga0163210_1001225_pt1 | contig 11137 bp, 11 predicted proteins | sample Kivu_220m_FD_113536 | JGI IMG/M metagenome (GOLD analysis project Ga0163210, IMG submission 113536) | Freshwater microbial communities from Lake Kivu, Western Province, Rwanda to study Microbial Dark Matter (Phase II) - Kivu_220m | ecosystem: Environmental > Aquatic > Freshwater > Lake ... | reverse complement strand
GCCCTCGGCGTGCCGGTGGAGAAGATGCAATAGAGTGTGATTGAGTCTTGGAGTCATGGCTTTGGCAGCGCGGGCAGACCGCCTGAAGGCTCGACTGCAGTTTCCAATCTCTGGTTTCTAATCTCCAACATCCAATTTCTAACTCATGATCTATCGTAACAAGGTTGTCTCCGCGCGCGACGCGGTCCAGATCATCAAATCAAATCAACGCGTGTATCTCGGCGGGGGGGCGGGCGTACCCCATCGCTTGCTCGACGCGCTCGTCGCGCGCGCGCCGGAATTGCGCGATGTGGAAACCGTGCATGTCCTGGCGTTCGGCGACGCGCCGCACCTCGCGCCGGAACTCAAAGACAGTTTTCGCCACCGCGCGCTGTTCGTCGGCGAGAACGCGCGCGCAGCAGTCCAGTCCGGGCGCGCGGATTTCGTGCCCGTCTTCCTGTCTGAGATCCCGCGCCTATTTCGCGACGGCTCATTGCCGCTCGACGTCGCGCTGATCCAGGTCTCGCCGCCGGACGAGCACGGTTTTTGTTCGTTCGGCTGCGAGGTGGGCTGCACCAAGCCCGCGGCACAGGCGGCAAGGATCGTCATCGCCGAAGTGAACCGGCGGATGCCGCGTGTGCTGGGCGATTCGTTCATCCACGTCAGCAAATTGACTCACGTAGTCGAGGTGGACTATCCGCTGCCGGAAGCGCCGCAAGCCGGCACCACCGAGACCCACCGCAGGATCGGCAAGTGGATTGCGGATCTGATTCCCGATGGTGCGACGCTCCAGTTGGGGATTGGCTCGATTCCGGACGCGGTGCTGGCGCAGGTGAGCGACAAGCGCGATCTCGGCGTGCACAGTGAGTTGTTTTCCGACGGCGTCATTGATTTGGTCGAGCGCGGCGTCATCACGAACGACAAAAAGACTCTGCACCCGGGCAAGATCGTTGCCGGCTTTCTGTTCGGCTCACAGCGGCTGTACGATTTCGCGCAAGACAATGCGATGATCGAACTGCACCCCAGTGATTACGTGAACGATCCATTCATCATCGCCCAGAACGACAATATGATCGCCATCAACTCGGCGATTGAGGTGGACTTGACCGGGCAGGTGTGCGCGGACTCGATGGGGCCTGCCATCTACAGCGGCATTGGCGGTCAAGTTGATTTCGTGCGCGGCGCGGCGCGCTCGCGCGGCGGCAAGCCGATCATCGCGCTGCCGGCGACGGCGAAGGATGGAAAACTTTCGCGCATCGTAACGCAGCTCAAGCCGGGCGCGGGCGTGGTCACTTCGCGCGGCGACGTGCACTATGTCGTCACCGAATTCGGCGTCGCCGAATTGTACGGCAAGTCCATTCGCGAGCGCGTGCGAGCCATGCTCGATGTCGCCGCGCCGCAGTTCCGCGAGGAGCTGGAAAAATACGCGCGGCAGAACAACTATCTGTGAGAGGAAGGTTGCGACGATCAGCGTATTGTCATTTCTGGCTCAAATTCGAGGGCAAGGTTCGTCTGAGCCGGCGATACGACAAATCGAAACGCGCCGGGGATCGGTAACGATTGTTCCGGAATGTCCGTCCGCAGCGTTGGAGACGCTCGGCATCGACGAGGGGTTGGGTTTCTTCTGGCACAACCGCCCGGACCTGCAGCGCCAAGCGCTGTTGCGGATTGCGGCACACCCGCAGGGCTGGGTCACCGTCGCCCACAGCGCCGACCGTGTGATCGTCGGCTATGTGACGATCACGGCGCCGGACGCGGACACGCGATGGGGTAGGGACCACATCGAGGGCTTGCTCGAATTGGGCGGCATCGAAGTTGGGCGGGCGTGGCGTGGGCTAGGGTTAAGCGACGCGTTGATGAAAGCGACCTTCGCCGGCGGCGCGTTCGAGAAGGCCATCGTGATCACGACGGGCTATCGCTGGTGCTGGGATGTCGAGCCGACCGGGCTGACCGTTCGCGAGTATCGCGACATGCTGCATCGGGTTTTCCAGCGCTACGGTTTTCAGTTCTTCGAGACGGACGAGCCGAACATCGCATGGTATCCGGACAATGCGCTCGTGGGGCGCATCGGTCCGCGCGTCTCGGCGCAGTTGTTGGCGCAATTCAAGGGACTGCTGTTCGAGCGACCTGGATCGGATTACGCGGCCAGCGAGTTTTTGCGCTAAGCCCGGCGATGCCATTGAACAAAACGCGCGTCTGTGCTATATTGGGGGCTAGGAATTCATCGTCGGGGGGGAGCCAAGCCCAATGAAACTCTTGAAATCATCTGTGATGGCGCTGACGCTGGTGCTCACAGCCGCCGGTCTCTTTGCGACGGCGTACGCTCAAGATGGCGGAGATGCAACGCGCGGTGCGCAACTGTTCGCCAGGGATTGTGCAGTCTGTCACGGCGATCGCGCCCAAGGGCGCATCGGCGCGACGTTGGCCAAGGATTTTCCTGGCATCCGGGTCGACGCGCTGCTGAAGGAAACGATCTCAAACGGCGTGCAGGGGAGTGTGATGCCCGCCTGGGCGAAATCGAACGGCGGGCCGCTGAGCGACGCCGAGATCGACGACCTCGTCGCATTCATTCGTTCGTTGGGACACCAGGCACCGACCGTTCCGGCTGGGCCCACGGCGACAACTCCCCCCTTGCCGCCGACGGCGGTCAAGCTTCCGACTGGCGATGCCACGCGCGGCGCCGCCATTTTCGCAGAAAACTGCGTGCCGTGCCACGGTGACAAGGGCCAAGGACGGATTGGTGCGACGCTCCAAAAAGACTGGCCCGGCATCAACGTCGATTCCTTCTTGGATTCGACCATTGCGCGAGGTGTGGCCGGCTCGAAAATGCCGGCGTGGGCGAAATCGAACGGTGGACCGCTCACGGATCAGGATATTGCGGATGTGGCAGCGTTCGTGCAAACGCTCAAGCCCGGCAGGCAACCCACTGCCGTGCCCGCCAATCTGCCCCAGGGCGGGCCCTTGGGTGACACGCTGGCGCTGGTCTGTATTGGGCTGCTCATCCTTCTGGGTGTAATTGTGCTTGCCGTCGTGTTGGCTGGCTCGCGCGCCAAGCCCCAACAGACATAGATCCACCACCGGCTCTGTAGAAACGCCCCGCGAGGAATTTCGGGGCGTTTTGATTTGAGGCGGCGCGCGCACTTGCGTCAAAAATAAAATGTGCTATACTGACGACGCGCTGAGAAATGGCCTCTTTCCGATGGGTGAAGGTGCATTTGGCGCGCGGGGCATCCGCCTCCGACGCGGGGAACATACACGATGACGTGGTTTTTTGCTTCTAAAGACTTACGGGCGCGCCTCCTTTGGCTGCGCAGCATATTGCCGATTGCCGTCTTTGCGGTAGTCCTCCTCTACCAGATCTTCAGTCTCTTTTTCCTCGAAGATGTTCCCGAAATCCTCCATTTTGTGGCTAACCTCGTCGCGTATGGCATTATTGGGCCTATCGCCGCGTGGTTCACCATCAATTGGATTCTTCAGCGCGTCGACGAACGCGAGCTGGCTCTGGAAGCCAAGACGGAGGCCGAGCTGGAGCAGCAGCGCGCGATCGAAAAAGCGCGCGAGCAGGAACGCCTCCTGGCGACCATCTGCTCCGACTCGGCGGACGCCATCGTCGGCCTGGACATCGAGGGCATCGTTCAGACGTGGAATCGCGGCGCGGAGATGATCTTTGGCTGGGGAGCCGACGAGATTGTCGGCAAGCACTATCGCCTGATCGTTCCGGGCGACCTGGTCGCGCGCGGCGAGGTGGAATGGCTGGCGGAGCAGATGAGGCAGCACGGCTACGTCCGCAACTATGAAACCGAACGGGTGGCTAAAGATGGGCGTCGCGTCATCGTCGATCTTACGCGTACGGCGATTCGCAACGAGAAAGGCGAGATCGTCGGCAGCTCCGCCATTGTACGGGATATCACCGCGCGCGTGCAGGCCGAGCAGGCCATCCAGCAGCTCAACCTGGAACTGGAAACCAAGGTGATCGCGCGGACGGCGCAACTGGCGACAGCGACGGAGGAGCTGCGCCGGCGCAACCGGGAGCTTGAGCTGGCGAACGAGGAGTTGAAAAAACTCGACGAACTGAAATCCGAATTCGTCTCGATGGTGTCGCACGAACTGCGCGCGCCGCTGACCAACATCAACGGGTCGATCGAGTTGCTGCTGGAAGGCACAGGGGCATGTTACGATCCTGAGCATCGCGAGTTGCTTCAGATTGTGGGCGAGCAGAGCCAACGCCTCACCCGAATGGTGCAGGGCATCCTGAACGTGAGCCGGATCGAAGCGGGACAATTGGTGCTCCAGCCGCAGGCATTCAACATCCTTGGATTGATCGAGAAAGTGATCGACGTTTGGGAGACGCGCGGCGTCGCCAATCGCTTTGAACGCCCGCACGCGGTGAATCTGCCATCGGTGTGGGCAGACCGTGACCGGACCGAAGAGGTCCTATTCAACCTGATCGACAACGCGATCAAGTACTCGTCGGAAGGCGCCCCTATCCGGGTCGACGCCGAGTCGAACGGTCGGTACCTTGCGATTTCCGTCTCTGACCGGGGCATTGGCATTCCGGAGGAGGAGATCGATCGAATTTTCGAAAAGTTCCACCGCGTCGATCGGAAGGATGCCATGGAGAGTTACGGACACGGACTAGGCCTGTATATCTGCCGCCGGCTGGTGGAAGCGCAGGGAGGGCAAATCTGGGTGGAAAGTGTGGTGGGCGAAGGATCGACGTTCCGGTTCTCGCTGCCGCTGGCCGGTCGTGCGGGAATGGATCCAGCTGGCGATTCACGACGCCAGACGAGTGGAGGACGCGGATGAGCAAAGGTCGAGTGCTCGTTGTGGATGACGACAAAACGCTCGTGCGTTTGATGCGCGAGGCGCTCTCCAAAGCCGAATATGAGGTGGTGACTGCATCGAACGGGATTGACGCGCTGCAAGAGTTGTACGCCAAGCAGCCCGACATCGTTTTGTTGGATGTGATGATGCCCCGGATGGATGGCTGGGAGACGGCTGGACGCATCCGACAGGTGAGCAAAGTCCCGATCATCATGCTGACCGGCAAGGATGCCGAAGTCGACAAGCTTAAGGGCTTTGACATCGGCGCGGACGATTACGTGACCAAGCCATTCAGTTTTGCCGAAATGGTCGCGCGGGTCGGGGCGCTGCTGAATCGTTCACGTCTGGTGCCCGCCGATCACAAACCCAAGCGGTACGCCAGCGGCAACCTGGTGGTCGATACGGACGCGCGGCGCGTCACCAAAGGTGGCAAGGTGGTAGAGCTGACACCGACCGAATATCGCTTGCTGGCGACGCTGGCGGAGAATGCCGGGCGTGTGTTATCGCACGAGCAGTTGCTGAACAAGGTGTGGGGCTATGAATTCGGCGAAGATACCGGCTATGTCAAACGGTACATCTGGTACCTGCGCCGTAAGATCGAAGATGACCCGCGCAAGCCGGAGCACATTCTGACGGAACGCGGATTTGGGTATCTGTTTCAGGGAGACTAGAAACCTTGCGAAGGGCTGGAACCTTCGCAAGGTTTTTCGTTTTTGACTCGTTTTTGACTGACGCGCCACGGGATTTTGACTGGGCGGTGCTATTCTGGGATGTAGCCGGAGGGACGACTGATGCGCGTAACTATTGATCGAAACCTGTGCGGATCGTGGGCCCCCGCGTGCGAGGAATGTTTCGGCGTTTTTGTCTCACGCGATTTTCCCCTCGATCGCGCCTGCATCACGGGAGCATGGGACGATGGCTCGAACGATGTCACCGCGGTGATCCGCTCCGGGCGGTACGTGGGCACCCTCACGATCACGCCGGAAAATCGGTAGGCGGTTGTCCGTGAGGGCTGGCGCGCCTTCACGAGCCTGCCGGATGAGGCATTCGATATCCAGCCACCGCATGGCGACTATATGCGGATGACTCTGCGCCAAGGTTGAACGCGATAACTTTTCAGCCGCGTGGCGATGACAGCCACGTCTCCCGAGGATAGGGCGCGCGGTATACGTAACAGTCTGCCGCGTTTTGATTCATGGAAAGGATCCGATGAATTCGAAATTCATTATCGGCGCACTCGTCCTACTGCCAGTGCTGGCGCATTTGGCATACGCGGCCGTCGTTTCGCCAATGGGCGACTATTACGTGCCGGTCGATCAGTTCGTCACGCGCTCGGCGGCGCCGCCGGTCCGCGTCGGAGGGCAAATCGTGCCGGGCTCGATTCGCTGGGACAACGCGACGCGTACGATGCGCTTTCAGCTCGCCGGCGACAATTCCAAACTCGATGTGGTGTACCGCGGCGCGGTGCCGGATTCGTTTCGGGATGGGTTTACCGCGATCCTGGAAGGCACGCGCGGCGCGGACGGTGGCTTTATGGCCAGCACTCTCATCATCAAGTGTCCGCACCAGTATGTGCCGGCAGGATGACGTGATTTCCTGTTTTCGATCTTTAATTTTTCTGTTCGATCCGTTTGTCACGATGGAGTGGCCTCTTTGGTTGAAAGGCACAAATGTGCCGGGAAAGCGCCGGCTTTTTTGACACTATCGTGACTCCATTTTGACCGTATTTGAACTTGCCAATGATACCATTTCCCCGAAAAGAATCTTTGCCGTTAACCTTTGAGGTTTGAATATATGAGTCGAAATGGCGCGCGCAGCAATGGTGCTGTGTCGCGAAAGGCTAGTCCTTCGTTGGCAGTCAAGCCGGCCATGCGCCGCAGGCATGGCAAGCGCGAAACGATCTCTCATGATGAATCTGCCGGCAGCGGCGTCAACGATCTCGTCTATCTCTACTTGCGCGAAATCAGCCGCACACCTCTATTAAATCAACAGCAGGAAGTCGAGCTAACGCAGAAAATGTGGCGCGGTCGCTCGGCCGCGCGCCGCTTGCGAAACAACGGGCACGACGGCGAGCGCAAGGCGCGGCTCGAAGATGAGATTCGCTTGGGCAATGCGGCGCGCTGGTGCCTGGTCCAATCGAATCTGCGGCTGGTCGTGAATCTCGCCAAACGCTATGTGGGTCGCGGGCTGACGCTCCTCGACCTGATTCAAGAGGGCAACATCGGTTTGATGCGGGCGGTGGAGAAGTTTGACTACCGCCGGGGCCACAAATTCTCCACGCACGCGACCTGGTGGATCCGCCAAGCGATCACGCGCGCAATCGGCAATTTTGGCAACGCGCCGCGCTTGCCGGCGCACACGGGCCAATGGCTGCGCCGACTCGATCAGGCGGTTCATCTCCTGACTCAAGAGTTGGGACGCGATCCAACTGACATCGAAATTGCCGAGCGGATGGATCTGCCGGTCGCAAAAGTACGGCGGCTGTTGGAGGCCGGCGCGGGCACGCTCTCGCTCGAGATGGACATGGGCGGAGACCAGGAAAGCACGCTGGGCGATTTTCTCGAGGACCTGCAAACTCCCAATCCGTGGAACGCCGCGCTTGAGGTATTGATGCGCGATGACTTGGTCTCCGCGCTGGATTCGCTGTCTCCGCGCGAGGCACGTGTTCTCACACTCCGTTTCGGGCTGCGCGACGGGTACGCCCAGACGTTGGAAGAAGTCGGCGAGAAATTTGGGCTGACGCGCGAGCGGATTCGCCAGATCGAAAAGGAAGCCATGGACAAACTGCGCGCCGAGTCGCGCGCCGCGCGGTTGAGAGGATATCTGGGTCCCAGTCCAACCCGCCCGCGATCCGGCAAACCCAGCCGCTGAGCGGCGCGTGAACGTAAGCTGTCCTTGGTAGGGCGATCTCTCCTGATTCAAGTCGAAAGAGATCGCCCTTGTCATTTTCGGCTGGGGTCAAGTCTGTTGAAATATCGTGGAAGGGCGTTTACGCCCGTTGGTTTCTCAGCGAGACGGGCATGAAGGCCCTTCTGCTCATGGGTGAGAACTGACCTGGCAGCCGCCGCGGTTTTCCGCGTAAAGCACTTGAAGAAATTCCCGCCTCTGTGGTATAATCCCACACATACGGACAGGCTGGTTTGGGTAATTGGGTGGAGGTAAGCTTGGCAAGGGGGAGCGCGATCACGACCGATCCGCGCTTGAGCGATAGTACGCTGCGCAGTCTGGTCGATGGGCTGGTGCTCATTGATGCGCTGGGACAAGTCGCGTTCTGGAACCCGCGCGCGGAGGTGCTGCTCGGTTGGACAGCCGACGTGATGATCGGCCGGCGCGTGAACGAGATGATCGAGCGGATGGCGGCGCGCGCGGCGGCACCCGAGGTGGTGCGTTCGCAGATGCAGAGCGCCTTTGAGCCGGAGGCAGAGGACACGACTATCGACATCGAGTTGCGGCCCGCGCCGGACCGCCGCGTGCGTATCGTTTCAGCGCACGTCTTTCCACTGTGCGACGACGACGGACGGCTGGGGACCGGCATCCTCCTGCGCGACATTACGCGCGAGCGTGAATCGGACGCAATGAAATCACAATTGCTCTCCACCGTTTCGCACGAATTGCGGACACCGCTCGCGTCGATCAAGGGCTTTGCGACGACGCTGTTGCGTCAGGACGTGAAATGGGACGAGGCGACGCAGCGCGATTTCCTGCGCATCATCGAAGAGGAGACGGACCGGCTCGCGGAAATCATCGACAATCTGCTCGATATGTCGCAGATTGAGGCCGGCGCCCTGCGCATCGCCAAGGAGCCAACCCAATTGCGGCAGTTGATCCGCGAGGTGGTCGATGAAATGCGGATGCGAACCGAGGCGCACTATTTCGTCGTCGATCTGCCAGCGGAATTGCCGCGGGTCTTGATCGATCCTCGTCGGATCCGGCAGGTGTTACACAATCTCATCGGGAACGCGATCAAGTACACCAAAGGCGGACAGATCACCGTCGCCTGCGAGGTGGAAGGTGGAAACCCAGGTGAGCTTGGCCACGTCCTCGTGAGCGTGACCGATCAGGGCGAGGGTATTCAGCCGCAGTTCATCGACCGGATTTTCGAACGGTTCTTTCAAGTGGACGGAGCATCGACCCGACGAGTGGGCGGGAGTGGGTTAGGGCTTTCCATCTCGCGCGGCATCGTCGAAGCGCACGGCGGAAAAATCTGGGTGGAGAGCGTGGTAGGGCGGGGGAGCACGTTTCGTTTCACTCTTCCACTTGCTCCCAATGAGGCCAGTGAATGAGCGGTTCTCTGTCGATCACCTTCTGGGGCGTGCGCGGAAGTTACCCGGCGCCGGGACCGCAGACCGCGCGGATCGGCGGGAACACGTCCAGTATCGAGGTGTGCGCGGGCGAGCATCGGATCATCCTCGATGCCGGCACCGGCGTCATCGGCCTGGGGCGTGCGATGGTCGAGCAGCAACGCGCTGATCAAAAGCCAATCGTCGCAACGCTTTTCTTTACGCATACCCACCACGATCATACGCAAGGTTTTCCTTTTTTCACCCCGACCCATTATCCATCGACGACGCTGCACGTCTTCGGTCCCAAAACGCTGCATCAGGATTTGGAAGAAGTGCTCTCGCGGGCGATGCTGCCGCCAGTTTTTCCCATCACGCTGGATGAGTTGCCGTGCCTGCGCGTGATGCGGAATTTGCAGGAAGGCGAAGCCATCGTCCTGAATGCTCAGGATGCAGACCCCCATGTGCTGGTCGAACGGGACGCGGCGCCGCTTAAATCGCCGGAGGCCGTCACCGTGCGCTGGCTAAGGTCGCATGCACATCCTCAAGGCGTGTTCATCTATCGCATTGAGCACGGCGGTAAGGCCATCGTGTTTGCAACCGACACCGAGGGCTATGTCGGCGGCGATCAGCGATTGATCGAGTTTGCGCGCGGCGCGGACCTCTTGATTCACGACGCGCAGTACACCGAGGCAGAGTATACCTCTGATTCCATGCCAAAGCAGGGTTGGGGGCACAGTACGTGGCAGATGGCCGTCGCCGTTGCGCGCGCCGCGGGGGTCAGGCGGCTCGCGCTGTTTCATCACGATCCCTTGCATCACGACGAAATGCTGGAGGGGCTAGAGAAAGAATCGCAAGCGGCTTTCCGGGACACCGTGCTTGCGCGCGAAGGCATGAAAATCGACCTGTAGCCCCTTGAGGTCGAATTTGGCTTTTCTGCCAGATTGTGTTATACTACACCTGTAATGACCCCCAAACGAATCCTCGTCACCGTGCCCGCCGCAATCGCTTTTGCGGCTGCGAGTTTTGCGATGGGGCCTGGCGCGCAGACGCCGGCTGTGGTTCAAATTGCCGGCGCCATCGTCCCTGTTTTTCCCGCAGATGAGACGGACACGCCAACCGCGACCTGGACGCCGATGGCTACGGACACTCCAGCGCCCACGTCCACTCCGACAAGTCCCCCGACTCCAATGGATTCACCTACGCCCACGCGAACGGCCACGCGGAGTGTGCGTGCCGTACGAGTCCCGATTCTGATGTACCACTATCTCAGCGTCCCGCCTCCGGATGCCGACATTTATCGCCTTGACCTCTCGGTTACGCCCGACACGTTCGAAGCCCAAATGAAATACCTTGCGTCTGCGGGCTATCACCCGATTCGTATCTCTGACCTGACTGACTATTTGCTCAACGGAACTCAGTTGCCGTCCAAGCCCATCGTCCTGACCTTCGACGATGGTTACCGGGACAACTACGAGAACGCCTTGCCCGTTCTGAAGAAGTACAAGTTCCCGGCGACCTTTTTCATCATCGCCCAGTTCATTGACGACCAAAAGCCCGGCTATATGACCTGGGATCAGGTGGAAGACCTGGCCATCGAGGGAATGGAGATTGGGTCGCACACGCTGGATCATATTGATTTGCGCGGCAAGTCACGCTCTGTACAGGCCAGCGAGATTGCCGGCTCGAAAGCGATGATCGAGTCGCGGATTGGCACGCCGGTGGAATCGTTCTGCTATCCGTCTGGCCAGTACGACGCCCAGACCATCAGCATCCTGCGCTCGACGGGCTATCTCGCGGCGACAACAGAGATCCAGGGCATGTATCAGTCGAGCAACGACACCTATCAATTACGTCGCATCCGCGTCCGCGGCAGTTACTCCGCGGCCGATCTGGCGTACTGGATCAAGTACTTTACGCAGAGCGGTAAGTAGACCAATCGAAACCCGTCTTCTTGGAGAAGACGGGTTTCTCGTCTATGGTTCGCTTAATGAACGATAGAGCCGGACCTCTTCTTTCGACTCGAGTCGCGCGAGGAGCGTGCGGATGGGGAG
>Ga0163210_1001224_pt1 | contig 11149 bp, 8 predicted proteins | sample Kivu_220m_FD_113536 | JGI IMG/M metagenome (GOLD analysis project Ga0163210, IMG submission 113536) | Freshwater microbial communities from Lake Kivu, Western Province, Rwanda to study Microbial Dark Matter (Phase II) - Kivu_220m | ecosystem: Environmental > Aquatic > Freshwater > Lake ... | reverse complement strand
GGATCTGACCCCTGCAATTGTCAGGAGAATAGGCCAGGGATTCGGGACCCATATGGTTCGATCCGGACGAAAGTCACTGGTCGTGGGCCGTGATGGAAGGTTGAGTTCAAAGGCCTTTTCTGAATCACTGATCGAAGGACTCCTCTCGACTGGATGCGATGTGGTCAATGTGGGGATCTGCCCCACTCCGGTCTATTACTTCTCCATCTTTCATCTCAACCGGGATGGGGGGATGATGATCACCGGAAGCCACAATCCCCCTGAGTTCAACGGGTTTAAGGTCTCTGTGGGGAAAAGCACCATCTTCGGTGAGGAGATACAGAACCTCGGACGATTGATTAAAAAAGGGGAGTTTGAAAGGGATCAGGGAAATCTGACGAAACAAGAGATCATCCCCTCCTATCAGGATCATATCAAGAAAAATATTCACCTCCGGAAGAAGAGGCGAGTGGTAGTGGATGCCGGAAACGGAACCGGAGGCATGGTGGCCGGCCCCCTGCTCAGGGATTTGGGCTGTGAGCTGGAGGAACTTTACTTTGAGATCGATGGCCGTTTCCCAAACCATTTCCCTGACCCCACCATTCCCGAGAATTTAAAGGATCTTGTCGACCGGGTGAAGAGGAATCAAGCCGACGTCGGGATCGGTTATGACGGAGATGCGGATCGCATTGGAGTCGTGGATGATCGGGGGAATATCATCTGGGGAGATCAGTTAATGATCCTTTTCTCCCGGGAGATTCTGGAAGATCATCCAGGGGCAACCTTTGTTGCCGAAGTGAAATGCTCTCAGAATCTATTCGATGACATTGAGAGGCATGGTGGACGTGCGATCATGTGGAGGACAGGCCATTCCCTGATCAAAGAGAAGATGAGGGAGGAGAAGGCTGTCCTGGGGGGGGAGATGAGCGGGCACCTCTTCTTTGCCGATCGCTATTTCGGATATGATGATGCGATCTATGCGTCCTGCCGGCTCATCGAACTCCTCTCAAAAACGGAGGGAACGCTTTCCGGACTCCTCAGCGATCTCCCTAAAACCTTCATCACCCCGGAGATCCGGGTCCGTTGTCCGGACGAGATCAAATTCAAAGTTGTGGACAGGGTTAAAGAAGAACTGAGCAAGAACTATCCCATGATTGATGTGGATGGGGTGAGGGTGCAATTTGGAAATGGATGGGGATTGCTGAGAGCATCGAATACTCAACCGGCATTGGTGCTCAGATTTGAGGCCTTGACGGAGGATCGGCTCCAAGAGATTAAGAAACTTGTAGAGGACAAAGTAAAAACTGCTATATTCAAACTCGGATAAAAAAGCACCAAATAACAAGCACCAAATCCCAAACAAATCCCAATGACCGAAATTCGAAGTATCAAACAGAAAAGTTTTGGAAATTCAGATTTGAGGATTGGAGCTTATTTGGAATTTACCATTTGGAATTTGGGATTTAAAGTTGGGCGAGTATCTTAATTACATTCCGTAAATGGGGGGACCCAAATTAGCATATCTGAAGCTATCTTTCTCGGGATCATTCAGGGCCTGACCGAATTTCTGCCCATCAGCAGCTCCGGCCACCTCGTCTTTTTCCAGACCCTTTTCGGAATCGGGGGACACCCCCTCTTCTTCGATGTGATGCTTCATCTTGGGACCCTCCTCGCCGTGATTATTTTTTTCCGGAAGGACATCTTGAAAATATTCCGGGGGATAGTAGGAATCCGGAAGGGAAGGAGTAACCCTCAGGAGGGGAAAATACTCCTTCTCTGGATCATTCTGGCCACCCTTCCCACAGGGCTGATAGGCCTCCTCTTCAAGGATTGGTTTGAATCCCTCTTTTCCGAGCCCAGGATCACCGCAGGGATGCTCCTCATCACCGGATCGGGCCTCTGGTTGACCCGATGGGTAAAACGAGAGGGAAGGCCTTTGCCGGCGATGAGGTGGATCGATGCCCTCCTCATCGGGATCGCTCAGGGGGTGGCGATCATTCCGGGGATCTCCCGCTCCGGAGCCACGATCTCCGTTGGCCTATTCTGCGGTCTGGATCGGGAACCCTCCGGGAGATTCTCCTTTCTTCTTTCGATCCCGGCGATCTTGGGGGCCACTCTATTAGAGTTGAGAAAAATAAGTTCCCCTTCGGAACTCCGGATGGTTCTCACAGGAACAGCGACTGCCTTTGTGATCGGGTTTTTATCCTTGACCTTCCTGATGAAAATGATTAAGCTAGGTAAGCTTTCTTATTTTTCATATTACTGTTTTGCAGTGGGGTTGCTGGTCATCTTCTTAATCAAATAGAAAGGAGAATAAAAAATGAGGATCAGGGATTTTATGACAAATAATCCAATCACGGTGGACAGTAGCACTTTGGTCTTGGATGCCCAAAAGATCATGAAGGAAAACAATATCCGAAGGCTTCCGATCGTGGACAAAGGCAAACTGGTTGGGATTATCACCATGCACGACCTTCTGATGGCTTCTCCATCCCCGGCGACCTCCCTGAGCATCTATGAGCTGAATTATCTCCTTTCAAAGATGAAGGTCAAAGAGATCATGCACAAAAATCCGATCACGGTAACCCCGGATACCACGTTCGAGGAGGCATTGAGGATCGGTCAGGAGAAAAAGATCGGTTCCTTTCCTGTGGTTGAAAAAGAGAGATTGGTCGGGATGGTGACGGAATCCGATCTGGTCAGGTTCGCAACCCGTGTCCTGGGAGTGAGAGAGGAAGGATCGAGGATTACGATTGAGGGACTGGGGGGAAAGCTGGGGGAGCTTCAGAAGATCATCTCCACCATCGACCAGCACCAGACCATTATCCTCAGTATGGTCTCTCTTTCAAGACCGGAGAAAAAGGACTGGATGATTGTCCTTCGATTAAAGACGACAGAACCCGACCCCATTGTCCGTGATTTCAAAAAGGCGGGGTTCAAGGTCACCCATTCGACCTGGTTCCGTTGCAACACCGGGGAATCCTGAACCATCTAAAGAGCTGATCCTTCCGGGGAGGAAGAGTGGAAAAAATCATAGACCCGTTGAGCTGCGCTCGAATTCATCTTCGGAGCTTCAGCTAATTCCTGGACGGTTGCCTTCTCAATCCTCTCCAGGCTTCCAAAGAATCTTAAGAGTTCCCTTTGCCTGACTTTCCCGACCCCGGGAATCCTGCCAAGTTCTGTCCTAATCGTCTCCCTCTGTCTCACTCTTCGATGATAGGAGAGTGCAAACCGGTGGGCCTCATCCCGGATCCGGTCAAGAAGGTGAAGCAGAGGGGAGTGCTTTCCCAAAACGAGCGGTTCCTTAAATTGAGGATGATAGACCTTCTCACCCCCCTTTCCGAATCGGGAACCGAGATTCCCTTTGATCCTTCTCCCCTTGGCCAGACCGAGGAGGTCCATCCCCTTGATCCGGAGTTCCTCCAGGACTTCCCGGGCCACATTCAACTGGCCTCTTCCGCCATCGAGTAAAATGAGATCGGGGAAGGCCTTCTCCTCCACCGCCTTTCGATAACGGCGGAAGAGAACCTCATACATCATTCCATAATCGTCCGAACCTTTGATGGTTTTAATCTTATAATGACGGTATCCTTCTTCGAAGGGCTCTCCATTAACGAAGGTGACCATGGAACCCACCGCCTCGCCACCCGAAAGGTTGGAGATATCGAAGGCCTCAATCCTTCTGGGAATTTTACAGAGAGAGAGCCTCTCCTTCAACGCCGCAAGGAGGTCCTCTCTGTTCCTTTTTAAATCCGTTTCTGTCATCAAGAACTTCTCGGCATTATCTCGGGCCATCTTGAGAAGTCTTTCCTTTTCCCCTTTTCGGGGGACGAGGATTCGAACCTTCTTCCCGCCCAACTCAGTCAAACTCTGTTCTATGGATTCCTGTTCGGAGATGGGTTTCGGAATCAGGATCTGTTCGGGGATAAATCTCCCTTCACGATAATACTGGTAAAGAAAAGAGCCCAGCACCTCCTCCTCCGGCAGCCCGGTGGAGGAAAAGGTAAAGCCCTTTCCCCCCAGAACCTTTCCCCCCCTGACAAAGAGGGAATAGAGGATGAGGGCGTGGTCCTGGCGATGGATACCGATCACATCCTGATCAATAAAATCGCTGGAGACGATCTTCTGCTTTTCGATAATATGGCCGATGGATTCAATCTGATTCCGGATCTCCGCCGCCTTTTCAAAATGGAGCTGTTCAGCCTCTTCCTCCATCCTCCTTCGGAGTTGATCGATGAGATCCTTATTCTTCCCTTCAAGGAACATCTTCACCTCACGGATGATCTCCTTGTACCGAACGGGACCGATCTTCCCGGTGCAGGGGCCCGAACAGCGCCCCATTTCATAATTGATGCAGGGTCTGGTCCGATTGGAAAACCTGGCATCCAGGCAGGTCCTGATGGGAAAGAGCCTCCGGATCAGCTTCAGGGTCTCTTTCAGCGAAGTGGCGGAGGGATAAGGCCCGAAATAGAGAGCGCGGTCTTTCTTGATTCGTCTGACGATCCGCAGGGTTGGGAAATCCTCTTCAATCGAAAGCCTCAGGCAGGGATACCTTTTGTCATCCCTCAGCTTCACATTGTATCGGGGATGATGTTCCTTGACCAGGTTATCCTCCAGTATCAGGGCTTCTTTCTCCGTATCGGTTACGATGGTCTCGATGTTGGTCACCTTTTCCATCATGGCAAGGGTCTTCGTATCCATCCCGTCTCGTCTCTGGAAATAGGAGCTTACCCGGTGCTTGATATTCCCTGCCTTTCCCACATAGAGGATCGACCCCTTTTTATCCTTAAAAAGGTAGACCCCGGGATTGGTGGGCAGATAATCAATTTTTTGATCCAGGGAGTCCATATTCGTCATCAGGTCAGTCTGGAGAAGTCGGCGAACCGGAGGAAGAACTGGCTGACCCCATCGAGCAGGGCGAGGCGGTTCTCACGGACCTTCTGATCCTCGGCCATGACTAAAACACGATCGAAAAACTCATCAATGGGCTTCTTCAGCCGGCTCATCTCAAGAAGTGCGGAGGGGTAGTCTCTCTGGTAAAGCGGGCGGCCGATTTTTTCTTTTGAATCCATCAAGGATTGATAAAGATCCCTTTCGGCCTCTTCGGTGAAGAGGGAGGCAAGAATCTCTTTCGAGGGGCGGGTTCCCTTTAAGATATTCATCGCCCGTTTAAAGCCGATGACAATGGATTTGAAGTCTTCCCATTCCATGACCTTTCTCAAGGCATCTATCCTGTTCTGAATATCCAGCAGTTCATCGAAGGAAACGGAGATCACTGCCTCGATCACATCATAGGGATAACCTTTTTCTAACAGGAAGTTTTGATAACGGGTCTTAAAGAAATCCAGAACCTCTCCCTTTACTTTTTCGAAGGGGCGCTCCATCTTCTCCCTCAGGAGCCTTCCGCTCTCTTCGATCCATTCCGGCAGGGAGAGCCGGTATCCCTTTTCCAGAATGATCCGGATAATTCCCAGGGCCTGACGTCTCAGTCCGAAAGGATCGGCCGCACCTGTGGGGAGAAGGCCTACCCCCAAGGAACCCACAATCGTGTCCATCCTGTCAGCCATGCTTACGATATCACCGACCGGGCTGGAGGGTAGCCGATCTCCTGCAAAGGCCGGGAGGTAGTGTTCATAAATCGCTTCATAGATCGGGGGCTTCTCTCCCGACAACCTTGCATACTCCCTTCCCACGATCCCCTGGAGTTTTGGAAATTCGCCGACCATTCCGGTGACCAGATCCGCTTTAGATAAGAGGGCAGCCCTTTCCACGGTCTCTTTCAGGGCTGGATCGATTCGATCCGTGAGGAAGGAGGCCAGTTGCTTGAATCGCATGACCTTCTCATAGGATGTTCCCAGCTTCGCCTGAAAAACCACATTCTTCAATTCCTCAACCTTCTTCTCCAGAGAAACCTTCATGTCTTCCCGGAAGAAAAATTCGGCGTCGGAGAGCCTGGCCTTGAGAACCCGCTCATTTCCTCTGATCACCACTCTCTCGTCCCTCGGAGCAATATTGCTGATACAGATGAAATGGGGAAGTAATCGGCCATGATCGTTCATCAGGGGAAAATATCTCTGGTGTTCCTTCATCGAATGGATGACTACCTCCGCCGGTAGGGCAAGGAACCTTTCATCAAAATGACCGCAGAAGGTGACTGGATATTCGACCAGAAAGTTGACTTCGTCGAGGAGATCCTCATCGCTTAACACCTTCCCGGAAACCTTGGCCCCCTCTCGGATCATCCCTTCCTTGATCCCCTTTCTTCGTTCCCCCGGGTCGACCACAATAAAAGCCTCTTTTGTCCTTTTCAGATAAGACTGAAAGTCTTGGATCGGGATCGGATCAGGATGCATGAATCGATGGCCATGGGTCAGGTCCCCGCTCCTCACATTTCCCACCTCAAAAGGAATGACCTCCCCGCCGAAGAGGCTCAGGATCCAGTGAATAGGTCTTGCAAACCTGATCTGGACATCAGCCCACCTCATCGATTTCTGAAAAGGGATGGAGAGGATCACCCGGGGGAGAATCGTCTTAAGAAGTTCAGGGGTCGGTCTTCCAATCTCTCTTTTCACCGCGCAGACATACTCCCCCTTCTCTGTCCGGATGATCTCAAGGGATTCCACCGGAACCGATTGGCTTTTGGCAAAACCAGCAGCCGCTTTGGTCGGATTTCCCCGATCATCCAGGGCAGCCTGTTTCGATGGCCCGATCTTCTTCGTCTCCTCATCTTTCTGCTTCTCTGAAACCGATTCAATATAGAGGACCAGCCGTCTGGGTGTCCCGAGCGTCTTCACCCCTTTGAAATCAATCCGGTTCGCCTCAAGCTCCTTCCCGATCAGCCGTTCCAGCTCGGATAGAGCCCCAGGAACAAATCCGGCGGGGATCTCCTCCGTCCCGATCTCCAGAAGCAATTCTTTCATCCCTGGTCCTTTGTCCATGGTCATTGGCAATTGATTATCGATCATTTCTCATTCAACAGCGGAAACCCCATCTCCTCTCTCTGATGAAGATAGGCCTCCGCACACATTCTTGCCAGTGTCCTCACCCTCAGGATATAGCCCACCCTCTCGGTCACACTGATCGCACCCCTTGCATCGAGAAGGTTAAAGATATGAGAGGTTTTTAAACAGTAATCATAGGCCGGAAGGACCAACCCTTTCCCTGCCAGTGCCCTGGCCTCTTTTTCATACATCTCAAAAAGGCGAAAGAGCATCTCCACATCCGCCTCTTCGAAATTATATTTTGAGAATTCCACCTCCCCGCGGTGATGGATATCGCCGTAGCGGATCCCCCGGGTCCACTGCAGGTCATAGACATTATCCACCCCCTGAAGGTACATCGCAATCCTTTCGATCCCGTAAGTGATCTCCACGGGGATGGGATGGAGTTCAATTCCACCGGCCTGCTGAAAATAGGTGAACTGGGTGATCTCCATCCCATCCAGCCAGACCTCCCATCCCAATCCCCATGCACCCAGGGTTGGAGACTCCCAATCATCTTCGACAAATCGAATGTCATGATCCAAGGGATCAATCCCAAAAGAGTTTAAGCTCTGGAGGTAGATCTCCTGAATATCAAGAGGGGAAGGTTTCAGGACGACCTGGTATTGATAGTAGTGTTGAAGCCGGTTTGGATTCTCTCCGTATCGGCCATCCATGGGACGACGGGAGGGTTCGACATAGGCCACCCTCCACGGTTCAGGGCCCAAGACCCTGAAAAAGGTGGCAGGGTTAAAGGTCCCGGCACCGACCTCCAGATCATAGGGCTGTTGAACCACACACCCCTGATCCGCCCAGAATCTCTCCAGCGCAAAAATCAACTCCTGGAAATTCATCCTCCCTCCTCCCTTTCTTTCACCGAGTAGGGTTTAGCATGATCAGTGTTAAATGTCAAAGCAGGCCTAAACCCAAGTTCATCTGGCATTGGTCTGCCTCCCGGAAGGAAGGAGTTCCCTCAGCCCCTTCAGTGACTTCAGCTCCTTCCCCAGTTGGTGTTGGACGAATTTCGGAAGGAGTTCCCCGCTCTCCGACAAGGCCTGAGGGGTAAATCTGAGCCTGTGAAGTTTTTTCAAATTCAGTTGAGAAATCCCGTCGATTAACCGGGCAGTGCCCAATGAGAGGGGATAGAGATTATTCCACCTCTTCGAACACCGATCACATACCAGGCTTCCCTTTTCAATGGAGAAAAATAGAGAAGGCCTTTCCTCCAGCTCCTCCCACCCCTTATTGCATAAACCGCACCGGACCATATTGGGACGGTAACCGAACAGGGAGAGGATCCGGATCTCAAACATCCTTAACCACTCTTCCTTCGGATCGTTTGACTCGAGATCGAATAAGAAGGCAAGGAGAAGTTCAAAGGCCCCTGTGTTCACCTCCCGCTCCCCCGCCATCTCGTTCACCAGCTCCAGATAGTAGTTTCCGAAATAGATCTTTCTTAAATCTTCGCTGATCCCGGGAAAGGCATGAAGGATGTCTGCGCTCTCGACCCTCACCAGGCCCATTCCTTCACGGTCAAAAAAGATGAGCCGCAGATGGGAAAAGAGGCCCAGGGCATTCTGAAACCTCTTCTTGCTCCTCCTCGCCCCCTTTGCAATTCCCTTCAGTTTTCCAAAGTCCCTGGTAAGGAAGGTCAGGATCTTATCCGATTCTCCGTAATGAAGGGAGCGAATGACGATGGCGTGGGTCGTATAAAGCGGCATGCTCTACTTTTTCTGAGGTCCTTTCCCACCGGTGGAAGAATGGGAGGGCGAACTCTTGATCACATCAACTCCGGGTGGAATTTTAAATTGAAAGAGGGAGTTGGGGAGGTCCATGTTGGTCCGAATATCCGTTAAACGCGTCCGGGTCACATTGCCCAGACCATCGATGAGGTCCACCTGGACAATATAATAGGTCTTCTGATCCACCCGCAATGAAAGTCTGGATACCACAGGATGGGTCTCCACCGGACCCAGTTCCAGAACATAGGTGTTCTCCTTCTCGGGAGCAAGCTCATGGGGGGTGAGAAGTTTAAAGTCCCGCCTCAGATCTCCTGCTCCTGCCAGAAAACCAAACTCCTTGATCATCTCTTCTGCAGGGTATAAAAAGACCTGGTTCTCCTCCGGCTGAAAAAGCCAGAGGGTCTGGCCGTCCGAGATCAATTTCTGGTTTGGGACCCTGTAGTCCCAGCGCATCATCCCCTTCTTTTTAAAATAGACTTTTCCATCTGACCTCTGGGACTGTCTCATCACCTTCCCGATATATTCCTGAACAAAACTGGCCTCGAAGTCCCGGGTATGCTCATAACGGTTTTGGATTTCCGTCAGAACCGCCTGAGCCTCCATCCCAAACCCCGCTGTGGCAAAGACCAGCAGGGAAAGAAAAGAAACCAGGATTCCCCAAAATGCCTCTCTTTTCACCCGCTCCTCCTTTATGGCTCTATCTTTTTAATCAGAACCTCTCTCGGCTTGATCCCGTCGGAGGGGCCCACCACCCCCTCCTCCTCCATCTTTTCGATGATACGGGCGGCCCGGTTGTAACCGATCCGGAATCGTCTTTGTATGAGGGAGATCGAGGCCTGTCCGGTCTCTCCGACAAAGGCAACCGCATCATCATATTTCTCGTCATATTCATCCTCTTCACCCCGTGTCTCCTTCTCCTTTTTCACCTCGGTGAGGATGGAGGTGTCATAAGAAGGTTTCCCCTGCTTCTTCAGATATTCCACGACCCGTTTAATCTCTCCGCTGGAAACATAGGCACCGTGGACCCTTATCAATTTTGAACTTCCCGGGGGAAGAAAGAGCATGTCTCCGGTTCCAAGGAGATGCTCGGCTCCGATGGTATCCAGAATGGTCCGGGAATCCACTTTCGAGGTGACCTGGAAGGAGATCCGTGCGGGAAAATTGGCTTTAATGATCCCCGTAAGGACATCCACCGAAGGCCTCTGGGTTGCCAAAATCAGATGGATGCCCACCGCCCTGGCCATCTGCGCAAGCCGGGTGATCGATTCCTCCACCTCCCTCGATGAGATCATCATCAGATCGGCCAGCTCATCAATGACCACCACGATGTAGGGAAGCCTCTCCATTTTTTCGGCTTCTCTATTCTCCTCCCCCTCCAAGAGATCACCCTTCCGCTTATAGACTTTCCCTTTCTCCTTCTCCTCCTTTTCCATCCTCTGATGATAATGCTCAATATTTCTGACCGCCTTTTCGGCCAGGATCGTATATCTCCGCTCCATCTCTCCCACCAGCCAATGAAGGGCAATGGCCGCCTTCTTGGGATTGGTGACGACAGGAAGAAGAAGATGGGGAATGCCCTCATAGTCTGAAAGCTCCAGCATCTTGGGGTCGATCATCAGAAACCGGACTTCATCCGGAGTGGCCTTGAAGAGGATACTGCAGATCATCGAATTGATGGAGACGCTCTTACCGGACCCGGTGGAGCCAGCCACCAGGAGGTGAGGCAGCCTGACCAGATCGACCACAAAAGGGTCTCCTGAAATATCTTTCCCTACCCCGAAGGAGAGTTTCGTTTTCGAATTCCGAAAGGGGTCGGAATCAACGATCTCTTTGAGATAGACGGTCTCCCTGTTGGCATTGGGGACTTCGATCCCGACCACGGATTTCCCCGGGATGGGGGCCACAATCCGGATGGTCACTGCGCTCAACGCCAGGGCCAAATCATCCACCAGGCTTACGATCCGGCTGACCTTCACCCCGGGGGCAGGTTCGAATTCATAGACGGTGATGACCGGCCCCGGCCTCACCTCCACGACCTTTCCTTCCACTCCGTAATCGAGAAGTTTCTTCTCCAGAATTTTGGAGTTCATGATCAGGCTGTCGCGGTCAATCTTCTGTCTCTTCTCCACCTCGGCCTCAAGAAGGGAAATGGGTGGAAGCTCAAATTCCCTCTTCGACTCTGCAAATTCGAAGGCCTCCTGCTTGGGGATCTCTTCCCGTTTTTTAGGCAGCTTCGAAGCCTCCACCACTACAGGAATAATTTCCCTCGCCTCCTCCTTCTCCTCCTCTCTTTTTTCCTCCTGAATTTCCCCTCTTTCCTTCTTCTGTTTTCCGAGCTTTTTGGCCCTCTCCGCACGTTCCTTTCGGATGATCTTGAACGTGCTGATCTTCTCGGCGAGTCTTCTTACCCCGCCTCCCAGCCGGCGAATGGTGGCAATAAAAGAGATG
>Ga0163210_1001221_pt1 | contig 11172 bp, 9 predicted proteins | sample Kivu_220m_FD_113536 | JGI IMG/M metagenome (GOLD analysis project Ga0163210, IMG submission 113536) | Freshwater microbial communities from Lake Kivu, Western Province, Rwanda to study Microbial Dark Matter (Phase II) - Kivu_220m | ecosystem: Environmental > Aquatic > Freshwater > Lake ... | reverse complement strand
CTCGAATATGGGGCAGCGTGATCAAGCAGAGCATCAAGATCAGAGCGATATTGATGGCGCCGACGATCAACGCCGATGCGACGGTCGCGTCGAGAGATTCACGGCGCAGAAAATAGAGGACGACCAGGAATAGTAGTGCCGCCCAGAGGGCGGCCGGCGTTCCGGTCGCATCGGACAACGTGGTCGAGAGGCCTACATAGTACGACAGCAAGGCGATGAAAATGAGCAGAACCAGCGTGGGCGTGAGAATGAGGTAGCCGACCTTTCCGAGATAATCCGTCACCAGTCCGCCAAAGTAAGCATTCTTGTAACGGACATTGGCATCGCGCGCGAGCGCCTCCGTGACCGCCGCGATCGTCACCACATTCACCAGACCCAGCACGATCAGTTGAATCACTCCGGCGATCGGTCCCACACCAGCTAGCGCGATCGGGAGCGCCAAAGCACTCGAGCCCACGGTTTCCGTCAGCGTCAAAGCGTAGGCGGTCCAGAATGGCGGCAGGTTCTCCAGAAACTTGGCCACGCCAGCCCACCACCATCGCAGTCGTTCCAGCCGGGTGATCTGGACGGCATAGATCGTGGACAACGGCTGTCCGTACGACCGCGCATACGCTTGCATCACGTCTTCGTCGTCCAGCCCGAGGGCGCGTCTCAGCGAGGGCACCGCCGCGCGCGTGAAGAGATATTTTTCGCCGATCGCGCGCGCGAGCGCCGCGCGCAATCTTGCGTCCGCAGGCACGAGCGACGCCCAATGCACAGCATGATGCTCCAAATCCTGGATGGTCGGCTGGATGGGGAGGTCGCGCCCTTCGGCGAGGGCATTCAGGAAGGCGTGGTCTTGCTCCTCGGCGCTCTTTTCGGTGATGAAACGCGCCATCGCGCGTCTGGAGCGCGCGACGAGGTACGCCGTCCGGCTTTCGATGGCAAAGAGCAGCATGCTGGCGCGCTTGGCGGGCAGCCCATCCAGCACTTGTTCGCGCGAAACAAGGGGCTCGTCGAATGGCATGAGGTCTCAGGCAATGATTTGCGCGGCGATTTGTTTGTACAGCGCGGTCATCGGATTATCCGGGTAGCGCGCGACGAAGATGCCGGCGCTGGCCAGCGTCATCAACTCGTCCGAGTGCGGCAGCACGGCCGCCACGGGGCAGCCATAGGCCCGCTCGACCTTCACCTTCACGGCCTCCGGCTCCAAACTCGGCGGCGTCTTGTTCACCACGAGCATCATCTTTGGGACGCGCAGCTCGCGCGCGACGCGCACGGTGACGCCGGTGCCTTCATAGTCTTGCTGATCGGGGCGCAGGACGATGAGCAACGTCCGCGAGATGACCAGCGAGAGGAGCGTCTCTTCGTTCAGGCCGGGATGCGTATCGATGATGAGCGTGTCGAGCGAGAGGTCGCTGACGAGCTGGCGCAAGCCGCCGGTCAGCATCTGCGCGTCGTAGCCCTCGCGCAGCACGCGCGTGATCTCCCCCGGCTTGCTGCTGGAGGGGACGAGGAAGATTCGGCCCTTCACCTCCGCGCCGACAGCGGACGTCACGTCCTGCGCGGCGTCCTTGATCTCGACCTTGTGCCACAGGTAATCGTTCAGCGACGACTTGATCTTGTCCCCTTCCAAGCCGAACAAGATGTGGATTCCCGGCGATTGGATATCGCTGTCGATCACGCCGACGCGCTGACCCTGGATCGCCAGCAGCGCGGCGAGATTGGCCGTTGTGTTCGATTTGCCAGTCCCACCTCGAAATGAGTGAATTGCAACGATGTTAGCCACCAAATCTCTCCTTCGGTTTCACAATAGATTGCCTGACTCACTTACCCACTGTTCGCTCAGTAGAAATCGAATTGCTCTTGGAGCAACGAGACCCTTCGCTTCGCTACCCAGAAACTTGACGCCCCGCAGGGCGGGGCGATGGGGCAACCACAGCGCGCCGCGTTGATGGGTCGCCTACGGCGCGCTGCCAAGGGCGGCGCATTAAGGACGCCCCATCGCCACGGCAGGGGCTTGGCCCCTGCACCCCAAAGTTTCTGGCGACAAACATGTTGGCATGCCGCGACATGGTTTCTCAGGGTGACAGCGAGCAGTCACCTCAAAACCTTTTTATCAGCGTGACCCGGTTCCCGCCGCCCGGGTTCGGCTGGTGACGCACTTCGTCGACCATCTTCCGAATCAGGTACCAGCCCAGCCCGCCAACCTGACGCTCCTCCCAACCCGCACCGAGGTTGGGCGGGGGCGCGTCGTCCGGCGAGAATAGACGCGCTCGGTCGGCAATCGTGATCACAATCTGCCGGGCGTTTACTTGCAGCGACAACGCGATCGGGCCGGGCGCCCTACCTCTGTAACCGTGGGTGATAATGTTCGAGCACGTCTCTTCGACGGCGAGCCGGAGCGCGTAGGCGACGTTCTCGTCCGCGCCAGCGTCGCGGCACGCCGCTTCGATGAATTCGTGCAGGCGTTCCAGGTCTTCCAGGCGTGCGTGAGGTAGCTCGATGCGTTTGCCCATCGGGGGATGTTCGAGTTACCGCCCGGCCAGCCGCTTGACGACGACAATCGTCACGTCGTCAAAGGGCGGGATGTCGCCAGTGAAATCGCCGAGCGCTTGTTTCAGCGCCCGCAAGATCTCGGCGGGCGATTCCGTGCAATGATCGAGGAGCACGCGCTGCAGGCGCTCTTCGCCGAATTGCTCTTCCTGCGCGTTGATCGATTCGGTGACGCCATCCGTGTAGAACAGTACGAAATCTCCGCGCTGCAACTGCACCGAGCGCTGCTGGTAGCGGTAGGTATCGTCAAAACCGACCATGATGCCGGTGCGCGTAAGCTCGACCAGGTTCTTCTTCGCGGCGCGATAAAGCAGCGGCGGGTTGTGGCCGGCGTTGACGTAGACCATCTTGTGCGCGGCGGGATCGAGTTGGCTGTAGAAGAGCGTGACAAACATGCCGCCGGTGGAGTCGGCGCACAGCAGCCGATTCGCGCGGATCAGACCCTGTGCCGGTTTGGGCGCCGCCAGCGTGCTGGCGCGCAGGGTGCTGCGCGTGAGCGCCATGAACAGCGCGGCGTGCATCCCCTTGTCGGAGACATCGGCGATGGCCAGCCCGAGTTGTCCATCATCCCGCTCGATGAAATCGTAATAATCGCCGCCGACTTCGCGCGCCGGCTGCCAGTGCGCCGCGAAATCCCAGCCGGCGATTTGCGGCACCTCGCGCGGGATCAGACTCGCCTGCACGTCGTGCGCGAGCTGCAGTTCGCGTTTCAGTCGCTCGCGTTCCAACACCGCCTGGTGGAGCCGCGAGTTTTCGACGGCGACCGCGGCTTGACGCGCGAGCGACATCAAAAGCTTTTCGTCGCTGGCGGTGAACACCTCCTGACCTTGCAGCCGCCCCAACAGAACGCCGCCCAGGGCTTGTTCTTTCGTCTTCAGCGGCGCCCATAGAACTGCGCCGAATGGAGGCGCATCGGTGGGCAGCTCGGTCAGGATCGCTGGGCGGTCTACCAGCGCCGGCATTTCAGACACAAAGCGAGCGACGTCCGCCAGCGCGGCGGCGTGCTCCGGCGCGCCGAAACTCGATTTGATTTCAGAGTTCACGCCGGCTTGGGAGAGCAGCACCAAGCCGGCATCCGCGTGGATGACGTGGTTGCCCTCTTCCAAGACCATTTGCGGAATCGCGTCTGGATCGAGCGAAACACCGATCGTTTCGCTGACGCGGTACATCAGGTTGATCTCGCGGTAGCGCTCCAGCGCTTCGCTTGCCATCTCGCGCTTGCCCTGGGACTGCGCGATCAATGTCTGCAACGTCTGATGCAGCGCGTGCTCTAATGGAAAGTCTCCCCGCGGCGATGGCCCGTGTCCCACCAATGCGCCCACCAGGTTCGTGCCGGCGAGGAGCGGGTAGACGCGGTAGCCGTTGGCATGGATGGTCTGGCTGCCATTCGACGCATTCATTAGGCCGGACAGGTCGGCGAGGCCGGTCCGGTCAGCGGGCGCCCAATTGTCGGTGATGGCAAAGATATCACCGTCGATCCGGATCAGGGCGAGACGAATGTCCGGCGCGGCGAGCGCCTGCAGGAGCGAGGTCATTTCGCGGCGCTCCAACAAGCGCGGCAGGGTGATGTTCTCGCCCGCTTTCATGCCGGAACTTTCTTGAAATGTTTTGTGAGTGTCAAGCGGTTTCCTTCTTCCGTCGTTTGATAGTCGACGTGATCCATCGTCCGGTAAATGAAAAATAATCCGAATCCGCCGGTCGGACGATCCTCCAACGCTGCGCTCGGGTCCGGCGCGGGCGGCTCGTACGGCTCAAAGGGATGGCCAAAGTCTGTGATCGTCATGACGACCTGCTGCGGATCGAATTCCAGGTCCAGCATGAGCGAGCCGGGGTTCATCCCGGCATAGCCATGCGTGATGACGTTCGTGCAGGCCTCATCCATCGCGAGCTTGAGATCATAGCAGGTCGGCGCATCGATGCCGCGCGGCTTGCACGCGGCGTCGATGAAATCGCGGAACACCCCCAGCGTTCGCAGTTCTGCTGCGCGCGTGATTCTCAGTTTCTCACCCATGTCGCGCTCCGATGAAATGTGCCATTCCAGCCTGAATCAATATGCCGCGTCCGGAAACGTGTTGACGCCGGCGTGATGCCCCACCTGCTTGACCATCCGCACGTCATTCCAGCGCGTGCCCAGCACGCTCAGGATGCCGTCCTGAATCGCCCACGCGCGCCCACGCACGGTGCGCCACTGATCGGGCTGGCGAAACGGCGTGCTGCCGTCCAGCGCCGCGTGCAACCTGCCGCCGGGCTGGAACTCGCGGTGAATGTCGTCCATCAATTGATGGCCGCGCATATACGCAAAGCCGCGCCGCTCGAATACCCAGGCCGACGCGTAGGTCAATGGTTCGAGCGAGACCGCGTGGTGCGACAGGAACGAAAGAAAGGTGTCCAACTGCTGGAAGAACAACTTCGATGCGCTCAAACTCGCACGGATTTGGCCGGGGGCGAGGCCCGCGCCCATCGCCCGTTCCTCTTCCGCTAGATTGCGCCGGACGGTGCCGAAATAGGTGGGCTTGCTCGCGTCATCATAGTCGGTGCGAAAGCGCGGGCTAGTCGGGTCGTTCAGCAGCAACAAGTTGAGATCGATACCGTTGAAGGCATTGTCGGCCAGCTCGACGCAGAAGAAGACATCTGTCGCATCGGCTGAGTCTTTGATCGAGAGATTGACCAAGCCCTTGTCCGGTTCCGCGACGAGAACGACTGGCCGGTTGCCGTCCGGCCCCTTCCAGGTGATCGGGCTGATGCCAACGCGCGTGAGCAGACTCGACGGAATCAGAGTGCGATAGATCCGGCGCTTGGCGTCATCGGGCAGACCGTTGATGCCGTGAATCGAGATCGGCAGCGCATAATCCCCGATGAGCTGACTGACAGACAACTCTTCGGGGTCGGGCGCCACCTTGATTGGTTGTTGCCGTAAGCGTAGATGTTGGAACACAGGGCTATTTATAGTAGCTCGCCACCGCGGACTGGACGTCTGGATAGAACTTGAGGATGCTGGTAAAACCACTCAACTCGAAAACCCTTTTCACGCCCGCTTGCACGGCGGCCAGTCGCATATCGCCGCCGCGCTGGCGCGCTTCCTTCGTCGTGTTCAGCAGCACGCGCAAACCCGCGCTGCTGGTATAGTCCAGCGCCGTCAAATCGCCGACGAGATTGTACCGTCCGTCGGCGATTTTTTGGGTAAAGAATTCAGTCAGTTGCGGAGAGGTCATGGCATCCAGACTGCCCACGATGGATACAATCGTGACCGTGCCGCGTTCTTCGTGCTTCAATTCCATGAGTCCTCCCGGTTTCAGGGCGCTTGCAGACCGAGCACCTGAGTCGCCTTGGCCAGCAGTTCGTCGGGATCGAAGGGCTTGGTCATGTAGACGTTCGCGCCCACTTCGGCGCCGCGCTGTCGATCGAACTCCTGCCCCTTGGCGGTCAGCATCACGATGTACACCTCGTCCATCCCCAGCTCACGCTTGACCGTGCGGCAAACGTCAAAGCCATTCATCTTCGGCATCATCACGTCCAGGAAGACGAGCTTGGGTTTTTCCGATTTGATGGTCTCCAGGGCGTCTTCGCCGTTGTCGGCTGTCAGAATTTCGACGCCCTGGTCTTCCAGCTCTTCCAGCGTCTGCTCGATCAGCAAACGGATGTGCGCCTCGTCGTCCACGACCAGGATTTTGGGTTCCACCATGCCTCCATATTATTCAAAGAGGAGAAAGAAGATTTTCTCCAGATTCTTTTCAAAGCGCAGCGTCTTGACCAGATTGTGTTTTTCCGATATAGCCGACCGCGCAATGACCATATCCGGCTGCTCGCTCACCGCCTTCTCGATTCCTTCCGTTCCATTGTACGCCGCGGTCACGCTATAGCCCTGTGATTGCAGCGCGTCGATGAGCGTCTTGACGGTCGCCGTGTCTTCGTCCACCACGAGCACTTTTTTCCTGGTCGCGCCTTGCGCCAGCAGCGCGCCAATCTCACCGAGCAGCTCCTTCATGTCCGTCGGCTTGGTAAAGTACCGGTCGACTCCCAGCCGGAATCCGCGCTGCTCGTCCTGCATGACAGAGAGGATCACGATCGGGATGCTCAGTGTTTCCGGGTCGTTCCGCAGCACCGCGGCGACGTCAAAGCCGCTCAACTCCGGCATCATCACATCCAGCACGATCAGGTCCGGTTTTTCGCGCTTGACCTGCGCCAATGCCTCGCGCCCATCTTTCGCCTCGCGGACACCATAGCCCGCCGCCTCCAATTCCTGCCGCAGCAGCTCGCGGATGCTGCGGTCGTCGTCCACGACGAGGATGGTTTTCTTGCCCACCGGGCGAGACTGGGTCGCGCTGGCAATGTGCGCTTTGAGTTGTCCGACCAACGCGTTGACGTTGACCGTCTTGACGCCGTAATCGACGCCCACGCCTTTCTCCGCGGCCAGCGCTTCTTCTGCCATCGGCAGGGTGAATGTGAACGTGCTGCCTTTGCCCAGCTCGCTTTCCACCCAGATCCGCCCGCCGTGATGCTCGACGATCTGCTTGGAGATGGGCAGACCTAGGCCGGTGCCGGTGGGCTTGTTCGTCAGCGTGTCGCCGACCTGGACGAACTGCTCAAAGACCTTATCGTAATCGCTCGGGGCGATGCCCATACCTGTGTCGGCGACGCTGACGAGTATGTTGCCGGTATCGCGCCATGCGCGTACGGTGATGCCGCCGTGATCGGTGAACTTGCCCGCGTTGGAGATCAAATTGATCACGACTTGCAGCAGCCGGTCGTGATCGCCGACGATCTGCGGAAGTCCCCCTTCGACATCGACGGTGAGTTTGAAGGGCTTGGTCTCGAAGAGCGAGGAGGTAGCCGCCGCGGCGCGTTCGACAATCTCCTGGATGGAAATCAGCTGCATATTCCATTCGATCTTGCCGGCCTCGATCTTGGCAAGATCGAGCACGTTGTTGATGAGCGAGGTCAGCCGCTCGCCTTCGGCGATGATGATGTCGACGTTGGCGTTGACCTGTTGAACGGCGCGCTCGACCTTCTTGTCTTCTCTTGGAACAACGGGGAAGACCACTTCGTCCAAACGCTTTTTGATGATCTTGGCGAAGCCGAGGACGGAGGTGAGCGGCGTCCGCAATTCGTGGCTGACATTCGCGAGGAAGGTGCCCTTCATCTGGCTCGCCGCTTCGGCGGTCTCCTTTGCTTGTTTCATCGCCTCTTCGGCTTGCTTGAGCTCGGTAATGTCGCGCAGCAGCGCGATGAAGACCTGCTTGTCGTCGAGCGACGTATCGGTCACGGCGAGGGCGAGCGGGAATGTGCTGCCGTCCTTGCGGTGACCTTCGGCTTCGCGTCGTCGGTTACCCATTGTGAATCCCGAACTCGCATACGAGGCGAACATCTCGTCGCTGGCCGCGGGCACGAGCAGGCTGATTCTCTTGCCCTTCACTTCATCCGCCGAATAGCCAAAAATGCGCTGCGCGGCGGGATTGAACGAAGCGATCGCGCCGTGCTCATCCGTGGTGAGAATGCCGTCCGCCGCATTGTCCACGACGGCTTGCCGGTAGGCGCTGGCGGAGACGAGCGCCGAGGCGATATCGTTGAACGCGACAACAATCTGTCCCAATTCGTCCTTATTGTCAAGTTCGATCTCGCTGGTCAGGTCGCCGCTGACCATGCGCTTGGAGGCCGCTTCCAGACTGGACACGGTGCGCATCACGGCGAGGTAGAACGCGACCCAGAGGTAAACGACGGCAGCCAGGACAACGGCCGTCAGCACGATGGCGATGTTCTTCTGCTGCACCAGGCCATCGATCCGCGCTTGCAGGAGTTTGTCTAGTTCCGCCACGCCGAGATTCCAGAGCGCGTAACTTTTTTGCAGCGCGATCGCCCCGGCCATATAGTACTCGTCAGGCGGTTTCTCGCCCGATTGAATGTTCCACACGCGACCGACGGAGACGATGAAGGCGTTTACCGAATCGACATAGTCCTTCAAGGGTTTCTCGAGCGCCGGCTTGAGCGTCGGAGATGCCGTATCGCGAAAAGCGGTCTGGGTTCCAGCGCTCGTTCCGTTGATATTCGATTGCAGCAAGCCCGCCAGGGATGAGGTCTGCGCGACGCCGCTGGTGGATCCGCTTTGCGCCAACGCGGGAAGGTCGAGGATCATGATCTGTACGATCAGGTCTTGTCCTTCGGGTATCTTGATCAGGGCCGAATCCATCAAGTAGTAGCTGTCGAGTCTAGAATCGATGATGAGGTTGGACGTTTCGCCGACCGTCGACATCAGCGTGCGAGCGTCCGCAATGACCCTTAAAGTCAAATCCTCACCTGCACTGACTCCACCCGGCGGCAGATTCTTCAGGCTTTCCCAGCTGGCTTTAAGCGCGGCGAAGCTTTCGCGCGTGTTTAGAGTCTCGCCATACTGGAGATCGACCGACTCAATCCCCTTGAAGGCAATGTCCATCTGGACCTTGTTAGCTTTGATATTCTCAATGGACGCGTCGCTGTTGTCGAACTGTTGGTCGAGGATCTTGTTTTGCAGAGCATATTCGTAGAAGGTCTGGAGTGAGCGCAGGTACGCCGTTCCAGCTTTTTCCTTCGTCGAGAAATCGATGCTGGCATTGATCTCCAGGATGAGCAACGTCATCACGAGCGCCAACGGCAAGGCAAAGAGGAGACTGATCAGGGCGAATTTCTGTGGAAACTTGAGCCGGTTCATCAACTGGATGGCAGGATTGAATTGCCGTCTCACCCATGATGGCCTCACTGAGGTGGCTGGTTTATTCATCTTCTGGATCGACCTCGTCGAATGAATTCGGTGCTTTTGCGGCGTGGGGGGGTAGAGCCGGAAAATAGCCGCACGGCCAGTGTTGGGACTTTATAACTAAAGAAAGCAAAAGTCAATAGGGAGACGTGCTTGACACAGAACAAGCGTTCGTGGTATAATATGGACAAATGTTCGATGTGTCGCGGGACGCGGACACAGCCAGGAGGTCGAGCGATGGGACTCTCGGAACGGCAGCAGCGCATCTACGAATTCATTACCAAATTCATGGGGGAGAAAGGCCGCCCGCCGACCATCCGCGAAATCGGCGCCAAGGTGGGCATCACCTCCACGTCGGTTGTCAACTACAACTTGAACATCCTCGTGCGCGAAGGATTGATCCAACGCGAAAAAGAAGTCTCGCGCGGTTTGCGTGTGGTCGGCGCGAACGCGGCGAGATCGATCGGCGGCGCGGGCTTTGTCCAGATCCCGCTACTGGGGAAAATCGCAGCGGGCCATCCGATTCCGGTGCCGGAGGCCGGGCTGGCGCCGTACGACGGCGAAACGCTTTCGTTCACGCGCGATCTGGTGCCGGACCAGGAAGGACTCTTCGCCCTGGAAGTGAAGGGCAACTCGATGATCGACGCGCTCATCAACGATGGCGACATCGTCGTGATGAAAAAACAGGAGACCGCGCAGAATGGCGATATGGTGGCGGTCTGGCTCAAAGAGGAAAAGGAGACGACGCTCAAGCGGCTCTACCGCGAGCGCAACCGCATTCGCCTTCAGCCGATGAACCCGTCGATGAAGCCGTTCTACGCCGACCCGCGCAACGTCGAAGTGCAGGGCAAGGTGGTGCTCGTCATCCGGCAAGTCCAGAAATTGCCCGCCTGAAGCCGATATGTTCGCCAACGTAGGGCAAATCTTGTGGTGAGCGTAGCGAAGCCATTGCAAATTTGCCCTACATTTCTTGTTCGAAGACTTGCATTAGCGAAGGTACTGCAAAGCACACTCCAATTCACTTGGCGGGCTTGGGATCAACAAGCGGATTTGTGCCGCAAAAAGCAATTGACCTTGTGGGGTTCGGAGTAACCGCTTGAAGCGCACACTCCGAACCCCGCAAGATTTTTCTGGCGAACTATTGGATTCCGTAAGTCGCTCCGTTCGATCCACATCCTCGCGAAAGACGTCGTTCTTTGATTGTCCCCCAAAGAAGCATCGATTCAAAAAGCAAAAACCCGCGCGGGCAAAAAGCCCCGCGCGGGCAAGCGCCGTGCCAGAGAATCAAGGCACTACGGTCACCGTGCCGGTCATCGCCGCACCGTGGATGCGGCAAAAGTACGCAAACGTTCCGGCTGAGCTGAAAGTGAATTGAAAAGACTGCCCAGAGTTCAGCGTGCCTGCATCGAACGTTCCCGATGGCGCACTCGGCGTGCCACTCGTCACGGTATGTGGAATGCCGCTGTCGTTGTTTGTCCACGTGACTGTAGTGCCAACGTGGACCGTGATCGAATTCGGATTGTAGGCGGTGTTTTTCAACGAGACTGACGGCGTCGATGTTGTGCCGGGCGATGGCGCGGTCGGCGTTGGGTAGCCGGACGATGACGAATAGTTGTACGGTGATGGCGCATTGCCGTACGCAGAGGCCCCCGGCACCGCCAATCGCATCCCCGCGAAAATCAAATTGGGATTCGCGATGTTGTTTGACACCATCAGCGCGTACACCGACGTGCCAAAGCGGAACGCGATGCTGGAGAGCGTATCGCCCAGGCGCACCACGTACGTGTTGTAGCTAGTTCTTGTCGGAAAATGCAAATCTGAGCCGTAAACTTGCGTTGGGACGCCGAGGGTATAAGATGATAGTCGCCAGACAACCCTTATCCCTCGGAGTCCCAGATGATTATAGACCG
>Ga0163210_1001218_pt1 | contig 11190 bp, 7 predicted proteins | sample Kivu_220m_FD_113536 | JGI IMG/M metagenome (GOLD analysis project Ga0163210, IMG submission 113536) | Freshwater microbial communities from Lake Kivu, Western Province, Rwanda to study Microbial Dark Matter (Phase II) - Kivu_220m | ecosystem: Environmental > Aquatic > Freshwater > Lake ... | reverse complement strand
TCGACGGTCGTTGTCGAGCAGCGGCGCGAGACGGCGGCGGATGCCCAGGTTCAACCGCATGCGCCGGTCGGGCGCGTACTCGCGCCACATGAAATCGCGTTCGGCCGGCGTCACCATCTCAAGCGTCAGTTCGTCGTGGTTGCGCAAGAAGATGCCCCACTGGGCGGATTCGGGAATCGGCGGTGTGCGGCGCAGGACATCGATAATCGGGCGCGCGTCCTGCCTCTTCAACGCGATGAAAATCTGCGGCATGAGCGGAAAGTGAAACCCCATTTGGAATTCGTCGCCTTCGCCGAAATAATCGCGCGTCTCCGCCGGCGGCTGGTTCGCTTCGGCCAGCAGCAATTTGCCCGGATATCTCTCGTCGACAAAACGACGCAGACGCTTCAGGAACGCGTGGGTCTCGGGGAGATTCTCGCAATTCGTTCCCTCGCGCTTGAATAGGTACGGCACGGCGTCGCAGCGAAAGCCGTCCAGCCCAAAGTCGAGCCAGCGCGCGACGATGTCGAGCATGGCCTGCTGGACCGCGGGATTGTCGTAGTTGAGGTCGGGCTGTTCGGGGAAAAAGCGGTGAAAGTAGTACTCGCCGGTCGGTGGATCGAATTGCCAATTCGATTTCTGCGAGTCGATGAAGATAATGCGCGCGTCCCGGAATTTCTGATCGGTCGCACTCCAAATGTAGTAATCGCGCTTGGGCGAATTGCGCGTGGAACGCGATTCGACGAACCAGGGGTGCCGGGCGGAGGTGTGGTTCATCACCAAGTCGGCGATGACGCGCATGCCGCGCCCATGGGCCGCGTCGATCAGCGCTTTGAAATCGGCAACTGTGCCAAAGCGCGGCTGGATGTTGTAGAAATCGGAAATATCGTAGCCGTCGTCCACCAGCGGCGATTCGAAGATCGGCAATAGCCAGAGACAATCGACGCCGAGGTCGTGCAGATAGTCGAGCTTCTCACGGATGCCGCGCAGATCGCCGTGCCCATCCCCGTTTGAATCAAAAAACGCGCGCGGGTACAATTCGTAAAAGACGGCGTCTTTGTACCAAAGCGGATCACTCATCAGCACGTTGGCAATATCGGTCTGGATGTTGAGAGCAGGCGAAACGCGTGTGAGCGCGTCAAACCAGCCGTATGAGATTCAATCTTCCCTCAACAGCGGCTCGATCCTTTGGGTGAAGATGTTTTCCCAGACGTAATTTGAAACGACGCGCCTTTTCATTTGATATGCCGGATCACTCTCGAAATGGGTTGCGATTCGCGCGGCGATGGCATCTGCGGATTCCTTGGGCGAAAAATAATGTGCGTATTCGCAGGCCGTCTCGCGGAACGGCGGCAGGTCGGCGCAAAAGATCGGCAGACGCGCCAGACCTGCTTCCAATAGCGGGATGCCAAAGCCCTCCCGCTCACTCGGGAATACGAGCGCGTCGGAGAGGAGATAGAGGTCGCGCAACACCGCATCGCGCACCTCGCCATATTCGTAGAGGAAGACGACGGCATGTTCTACCCCAAGCGATTTTCGCAGCGAGCGCAATTGCTCAAGATAGGCCGCGTTGGTCGGATTGTGTGGGCCGGGCGGCCCTGTGACGATCAGCTTTGCGTTCAGGCGGCGCTCGATCAACGCCGCCGTGACCTCCAGCGCGCGTTCGATATTCTTGCGCCGCGTGATGCGCGCCGGCAGGAGGAGCAACGGCGCAGCGTCCAACAGTGTCAGGTCATGCGCCCACCGCGCGGTGATTTTCGTCAGGCCGAAGAAATCGCCTGCATCCATGCCGGGCGGCACCACCGCGATGGCGTCCTCTGTGCCCCACAGTGTCCGCAGCTCATCCTTCCGCGCCTCTGACACCACGACGTAGCTTACTCCCTGCCATGGACGCTTGAGCCACTCCCACGGCAAGCCGGGATGGATGTCCGCAGCGTATTGCGGGTCGCTCCACGCGAAATCGTGACACCACGCGATGATCTTGACGCGCCGCTCGGCGTTGAGAGTCTTGAGCGCGGCGGTTAGCGCGAGGTTCTTGTGAAGCGAGAGGACGTTGTGCACGATGAGCACATCGCTCTTAGCCAGCGCGCGGTCCAGTTTGCGCGTCAAGGCATCCACCAAGGCGTGGTATTTCCCACTGACGAGGCCGTGCGCCAATTCTGCGTTCACCTCCAGGACACCCGGCGATTTCGAGCCAACGTCGCGAATGATTTCCACCGGCACGTGGGGGTGGAAGGACTTGCCGCGCCCGGCGATGACCTTGACCGCGTACCCGTGACCCGCGAGAAGTCGTGCGTGCGCGGCGATCGTCGTCTCCACCCCGCCAATCGTCGGCGGCGCCGCATAGTGGAGGATCGCGACGTGCGGTTTACGGCTCATCGTCCTCCTCCAGATCGATGACGAGCGCAGCGCTCCAAGAGAACATGTCGGTGCCATCCCCTTCGCCCGTGCGCGGGTCAAAATACTCGTGGAATCCAGAGCGCTCGATCAGCGCCAACGTGTCCGCGCGGATCGCGTTTGCGAGGTCAGCAAAGCCGTACCGCTCCAGCCCGCGGATCAAGAACCAATTCATGTTTACCCAGATGGGGCCGCGCCAATAGCCCCGCGGCGCAAAGTACCTCGACGATTTGCTTGCCGTCGGCACGCGGAACGCGGTAAGCGTGTCCGGCGCGTACTCTTCGGGATTCATCAGGTGCTTGACCAATCGGTCCGCCTGCTCCTTCGTCGCCAGCCCACCGTAGAGCGGTATCAGCGCGGCAATCGTATTCTCGCGAATGATGCTCCGGCGGCGATGGTCGAAATCGTAAAAGAATGCATCGTCATTATTCCACAATTGGGATTGAAAAGCAAGCCGCGTCATGTGCATCCATTGCTCCGCCTGTTCCGGCGGCTCGCCGATCAACACCGCCAATTCGCGCAGCGCGTCGTCTGCACGGAAAAGGATGGAATTCAGCAGGACATCCTGCACGACGAAGGGTGAGTTGGCGAAGATATCCTCTTGGTTGTAGTTTAGATCGCGCGCGAGGTCCATCAGAAAAATAAAGCGGTCATAGTCGGCGTCGGTCGGCCGTTCGTCTGGTGGGATCAGGGTATCGTCTTCGCGCCGATAGTCGGGCCGCTTTTCGAGTTTGATCTGGTCGAGGATCTCGAGCCAGCGCGGCGAATTGTCCATCCCCGACTCCCACGGGTGGATGATCGACGCCAGCCCTTCGCCGCGCGGATCGCGTTCGCGATGGAACCAGCGGTGATACGCCAGCAGCGCGGGAAATACCTCGCGCGCAAAATCGGCGCGGCTCTCGCGCCGCACAATTTCGCGCACGGCAATCGTGACCATCGGCGGCTGAGTGATGCCGGAGGTCAGGATCGATGCCGGCGCATCCGGGGAACGCGCGATCTGCCAGCGGTGCGGGTCGGGAAAATAGCCCGACGAAGCCGGATTGTAGATGATGTGCGGGAGCATTCCGTTGCGCCACTGCCCAGCCAGGAGTGAGCGAATCTCCGTCTTGGCGCGCGCGAGATCGTAATGGGCGAGGCCGATGGCGATGAACGCGGAATCCCAGTTCCACTGGTGCGGATAGAGCGCGGGGGATGGCTTGGTCGATGCGCCCAAATCGTTTGCCGCCAAGACGTGCTTGGCGCGGTCGAGGAGCAGCCGCTTCAATCCTCTCCTCCCGCGTTGTCCGGTGGATCGACCTCTGCCAAGATAGATTGCAGCCAACTGCGCGCGGCGTCCGGAGAGGGCAGGCGCGCGTCGACGTGCGTCTGCAACTGGCGCGCGCCGACGGCGATCGCGATTCCGCCGCGCGCCCGAATGACTGCGAACGCTTCTTCATCCTTGTCGTCATCGCCGAGATAGACTGGCAGTGCCAGCGCTGCCTGGGTGATTGAAACACCTATCTCCTGCAGGGACGCTACCGGCGTCGCGACAAGGTTGGAACAATTGTCCAACAGCCAGTTCACCGTTTCGCCCTTGTTCGCCGACGCGGGCGCGAGTTCAAGAAAGCGCTCGCCGCCGAGGATACGCCAGCCGTCGATGCCGGCCTCCTCCGCCACGCGGCGCGCGTGTGGCAATACGGAATTGGCGACGTTCGGATCGGCAAAGCGCGCGTGCAGCGCGAGTGCAAGACCTTTGTCTTCAAGCCAGATTCCATCGCATCTGGCAATGGTCTTGGCCCACACGGATTTCATCTCGACTATTTTTCTTCGCGTCTGCATGGGATCGGCAACGCGCGTCGTGATTTGCCCACCCATTTGAATTTCTGCGCCGTAAATGCCGGCGAGGATGAGTTTGGGCACCGGCAGAATGGTCCGCAGCGATGCAAGCGAGCGTCCGCTCACGATCGCAACGCGGAGCGACTCGATTCGCGCGAGCCGGGACAAAAGGTTGAGCAGCGTAGCATCTGGCAGGGCTTCCTCCGGCGTGCGCGCAATCGGCACGAGGGTGCCGTCGTAATCGAGAAAGAGCCAGCGTCGTTTACTGGCGCGCAGCCGACGTGAGAGATCTGCCCAATCTATGCCGGCACTTGGACTGGTTCGACTTGTGAGATTGTTGACATCCGGTCGAGAAATTCTTTCGCCCACCATGAGAGGTCCTCGGTCTTGATCCGGGCTTGCATGGCTTGCATCCGGCGGCGCTGCTCTTCCTTTGGCATTTGCAGCGCTTGCTCGAGCACGTTGGCCATATCGTCCACCGAATAGGGATTTACCATGAGCGCGTCGGGCAATTGAAAGCGCACGCCGGCGAACTCGCTGAGGATCAGCACGCCATCTTGATGGACGCGCGACGCGACGTACTCTTTGGCGACCAGATTCAGCCCATCGCGCAGGGGAGTGACGAGCGCAATGTCCGCCGCGCGATAATAGACGATCAACTGCGCCGGCGAGAACGCGCGATACGCGTAATGAATCGGCGTCCAGACGTCGCTGCTGAAGCGCCCGTTGACCCGCCCGACGATTTCGTCGATCTCGCGTTTCTTCTCCCGGTACGCGTCTACCCCCTCGCGTGAGGGCGTGACGATCTGGATCAGACTGACCTTGCCGTGCCATTCTGGTTTCAGTTCGAGCAAGCGCTCCATGCCGCGCAGCCGCTCAAGCACGCCCTTGGTGTAATCCATCCGCTCGACCCCCACGATCACCATCTGGCCGCGGATGGTCTCGCGCAGCTGTTTGGCGCGTCGATCGGCCCGCCGCGACCGCGCCTCTTTCTCCACCGCCGCATAATCGATCCCGATGGGGCGGGCGATCACCCGCGTGATGTGACCCGCGTAGCGGATCTCGTCGCCCTCGACGGTCGCGCCCAGAAGCTCGATGGCGGCCGCGCCAAAGTTCTCGGCGTATTCGGGGATGTGAAAACCCACGAGGTCGCATGCAAGCAGACTGATCAGAATCTCTTTGCGCCACGGGAGCGCGCGGAAGATTTCCGGCGATGGGAACGGGATGTGCCAGAAGAATGCGAGGCGCGCAGAGGGCCGCGCTTGCCGGAGGTAGAGCGGCACGCGCGCCAAGTGATAGTCGTGCACCCAGATCACGTCGGTGGGCTGCGCTTCTTCAAGCGTCGCCTGCGCAAATTTCTGATTGACTTGTTCGTAGACTCCCCATTGATCGAGTCTGAATTCTACGCGCCCTAGAAAATAGTGACACAGCGGCCAGAGCGCGTTGTTAGAAAAACCGTAGTAATAATTTTCCGTTTCCTCAGAGGTCAGCTCGATATAGCGCAGATCGAAATGAAGATGCCCGGACGCGTTGGCGTGTTGGCCGGGCGGTTCGCCGGACGCGATCCAGAGTCCACCGGTCTTTTCCAGCAATGGCAAGAGTGCGGTCGTCAGCCCGCCCACCGTCTTCTCCAAACGCAGACCCTGCTTGGTCTCCGCGAGACGGTACGGGCCGCGATTCGTAGCGACGATCAATCGAAATGGATAGGCACTACTCATGGTTACAATTCTTGGCTGCTCGGTGTCATTACGAGAAACATCCTGAGCAGCAATCACAATTCCTGGATCAACGGTTGGATTTTGCGCGCAAAAACCGCGTGCCAGGTGAATTTCTGCCGCACCTGGCGGCGCAATCGATGTTCAGCATTTTGTTTTGCCCACTCGCACATTCGCGCCGCGACGTGATCTGCCGATTCATCCGGTGCGATCAGGTGGACGGATTCCGCGCCCACCTGGTCCACCGCGGGCACAGGCGAGGCGAAAACCGCCTTGCCCAGCAAGCCGCCTTCCAGCACGGGCAGGCCAAAGCCCTCGCGGTGGCTCGGCATCAACACGATGTCGCACACGCGATACAATTCCGCGACCGCCGCGAAATCGAATGACAATTTCTTCTCGTGCAAAAAGACCGCCTCGTCGTCCAGCCCGAGTTCACCGCGCAGCGCCAGCAGTTCGCGAAAATACGCCTGCGTGTCCGGAACGTGGGGGTCGGGTGGGCCGATGACTAGCAGTCTCGGTCGAACCCCTGACGCCTTGAGCGCGGCGGTCACGCGCAGAGCGAATTCGATATTCTTCGCGCGGGTGATTCGGATGGGCATCAATAGAATCAGATCGGCGCTCAACAAATCGCATTCTTCTACCACGCGCTGACCTAGACCGTCAAGCCCCCACAGGGATTCTGTCGCTACGCCGTTTGGGATGACGCGGATGCAATCCTCTGGGCTGCCAAGCGTTTCCGCCAACGCGCGCTGCCGCGGCGCCGAGACGGCGACGTACGTGATCTCGTGGCGGTAGGCGCGGAGCAAGTCCCACGGAAAACCAGATCGCGGCGCCGCGCCGGACGACGGATTCACGTACCGTGAAATATCGTGACACCAGGCGACCGACCGCAGTGCCGCGCCGCGGTCGAGCAAGCGGTGGAGGGCTGCCGTCAGCGGCAGGTTGAAATGAAAGTTGAGAACGTTGTGGACGATCAGGATGTCTTGTTCCGCCAACACCGGCGCGAGCCGTTTTTCGATTTGCGCCTGAAGCGTGGCAAATTCCGCCGTCATATGACCCGCGGCGAGAGCGCGCGCGATCCTTAGATTCTCCGGATGCTCCGAATCCATTTCGGGTATGACGATGACGCGCGCGCCCGTCAGCTGGCGATCCTCACCGCCGCGTCCGGTGAGAAGCGTGACCGGGTAACCGGCCTCCAGCAGCAGGCGCGTGTGATTGGCGATGACATTCTCCACGCCGCCGACGATCGGCAGAGCTGTATAATGTAGGATCGCCACACGCGGCTTGTTTTTCATTCCCGAATCACGCATCGGATGCGGCGTGTCGCGAGTGATTTTGCGACGCTTGAATGGCCAGGTCGACGAAAATCGCCGCCGACCAGCCGAAGAGCCGCGCGGCGTGCGCCGGCGGCTCACCCGTTTCGGGGTTGTAGTACTCAAAGATATCGTCGTGTGTCATAAGGAGTTCCATGGTCCGCTCGCGCACCGCGCGCGCAAGATCGGTATAGCCGCAGCGCGTCAACCCTTCGATGAAAAGGTAGTTGATGTTGACCCAGGTCGGACCTCGCCACATTTGATCGGGGTTGTACCGCGCGTCGTTCTTCGCCACCGTGGGAATCGGAAAACGCGTCCAGAATTCCTCCGGCGAAAGCAAGTGCGCGATCAGGCGGTCGTCCATTGCACGCGGCAGACGCCCGGTCAGCAGCGGATACAAATTGAACGGCGTGAGCACGCGAACCGGCTGCCCGTTCCGCTTGGCCCAAAACGCACCCGCGCGCTCGTCCCAGAAGTACGCGACCATTCGCTGGATCAAGTCGGAGGCGCGTTCACGATCCTTGATGGCATCCGCGTGCTTACCCAGGATGTCGGCAATCTCTGCCTGCGCGTCCAGTTGCATGACCAGGTACGTGTTGAGGTCGGGTGATTCGACCGGTACCCCCTCGTCCCACAGCGGGCTGTCGTCCAGCCCGGACGAATAGGGATGGTTGTACTGCACGATGCCGTCGTGGTCGTCGTCGTTTTTCTCAAACCACCAGTCCGTCCAGCGCCGGAGCGGTTCGTAGATTTCGTCGAGAAAATCGCGGTGGCCGCTCGTCTTGAACAACTTGAGCGCGGTCCATGCGATGAGCGGCGGCTTGGTCACTTCGGCCACTTGGTCGCTGTGCGGCAGTGCGATGCTCGTGACGACGCCCTCGTCGTGCACCGCGTCGGGAATCATACCGTCTTCCCGCTGATGGTCCAGCATCACGCGCAGCTGATCCTCCGCGAGGTTTTGGTCGATGTGCCGGTACGCGAGCGCGTGAAAAAACGCATCCCACTGCCAGACGCCTACGTAGTTGATGAGCGAAGGGGCCATGGCTTCGCGCGTCAAGAAAAAACGCGGGCTGAGCAGCCCGGCGCGCAGGACGTACCAGGCGTAATAGTACTGCGGCGCAAATTGCTCCTCGACCTGCGGCGCGGCGGCGAACCAGTCGTGCCAGCGCTTTTCCGCGGCGGCGAAAACTGGCTCGGCGGGAGGAATGGATCGATTGAAACCCAGCCGCGGCGTGATGTTCAGCAGCAGTTCGCTCCCTTCGCGCGCGTCCAGATCGAGCGTCACGCGCAGATAGCCGCCCGTGTCCCCGTCCATGGTGTTCTTCAGGATCTGCGCGTTCGTGGTATAGGCGACGTTTCGGTGGTTGCGGCGGTGGTGCGGGTCGCCTTTCAATTCGCCGCCGCGACGATCCGTGTCTCCGTGCTCGGCGTAGACACGGAAACGAATTCCCAGGCGCGCCCGCGGCAGCCGCACGAACAGCGTGTCCTGATCCAGAAACGTCATCTCGATCAGACCCGCGCGCGTTTCGAATGTGAGGGCGTGGGGGAACGTCACGCGCTCCAGGTCCAGGAGTCTCTCGTCTGCGTCGACAAAACACAGATCGTCGAGCATCGGTGGACGCAGGCGATAATGCCCGACCTGAGTCTCCCATTGGGTCCAACGCTCGGCGAGCTTGACATAGAGATGCGAGTTGCGCTTGAAGAGGAGAAGCCGGGAATTGCGTTCGGTAAATGGAATATCCTTCAGGTTGATCCGGTTGCGCATCAATTGGAGAACCTGGGATTTGGGTTCGGACAACATGGGTTCAAGTGTAGCGCAATCGGCGACGCGCGTCAACCGGCTTGGCCGAACTAGAGTCTACACATTTTTCCCATTGGGCCCCTCCGCGCCAAGAGAAATCATTTGCGAGGTTTGCACGCGCGCCCTGGTATTTTCTGTTCGGCTCAATCGCCTCTTTTGCGTCAATCCATTCATGTTCTAAAGAGAAATTCACCCTCTTACCTGGTCGGCGTGGGCGACGGCGATGAGGTTGGCGATGGAGTCGGTGATGGGATCGGCGATGGAGTTGGCGTTGGGCCGGTCAGCGTTCGCGTCAGCCCATCGTTGTCATAGTTCGACTCTTGGACTGACTTGTCCGTGTTGACGCTCACAGTCACCGCATGCGTCCCTACCAATCGATAGTTCGGAACAAACAACGATGCTTCCTGATCTGCCCCGAGTGAAGACACCTTGCGGTTTGAATCGACGACGACCCCGTCGACGAGAACCCGGATCAAAAACGGAGCAGTCGCATTCCCATTTCCGTTGTTCCGAATCACGTAGATGACCTCCGAGTTAGGGCTGAGCGAAATATCTGTAACCAGCAAATCGGGCAATGCAGGCACAGGGGTTTGGGTGGGTGGCGGGAACGGGGTTGCTGTCGGCGCGTGCGTCGCGGTAGGAAGCGGCGTCGCGCTCGGCAGACTCGTCGCCGTGGGCAGCGGACTTGTTGTCGGCGTGGCGGTGAAACCCGCAACCGCGAATTGCCAAGTCCGATTGGCTTCATTGCCCGACGTGTCCTTAAGCTCGACCACGGCAATGTGCTGCCCCGATCCCAGGTCTGCCGCGTACGAAATGGATGTAGCGGTGACGGTCGCTTCTATGGTTACGTCGCGGCTGTCAAGAATCAGTTGGACCGATTGGGGATCGATGGCTCGGTCACCGCTGTAAACCGCTTGAACGACGACCCGCTTCCCCGAAGACAAAAGCGCTCCATCCGGCGGATCGACCTGCTTGATCACCGGCGGAGTTGTGCCGGCATTGGCAGTCTGCGGCGCACCGTTGATCGCAAGCGCGGCGAGGATCGCGACCAGCAACACTGCAAGGAGCGCAAGCCCAAGCAGCCATAGCGTCAGGCTTCGTTCTGCGCCGGGAACCCTCTCCTGCGACAGAGATTGGACAGGCATTGGTGCGGGCACGCCCGCGCCCACGGGTTGCGAGCTGACGGCCGCGACGATCTGATTACGCGCGCGGGCCTGAGCCGCGTCGAGAAGGACAATCGTTGGCAGGAAGGTGAAGAGTGATGCGTTCGAGTCCGGGTTACGCCGCTGCAGCCCGGGTACTTTCTCCGCATCGACCAGCGCGGAGGTGGGCTTGCCCTCGGCTTTAGCGTGGAGATCGAACAGCTCGTCGAAAGAACGGCGCGCCTGGGCAATCACATCCGGCAGAGCGTGGCGCGCAAGGCCAAGCGCAGCGGCTTGTTCTGTTGGCGAAAGCGCTTGATGCTCAACGAGGGCAAGCACCGCGCGCTGCGACGCCGGCAGGGCGCGCGCGGCTTGCCAAATATCATTGGCAAGATCAGATGTGGCGCCGCTCAACGGCGTGTGCGGCGGAAGCGCATCGAGCCAGCCGCGTCTGCGGAGATAGGAGAGCGCCGTCTCGCGCGCCAGCGAGAACAACGCGCCCCGAATCGATTCGTGCGCCGGGATTCCGGCGGCGGCTTTGGGAAAACGGGCAAAGACATCGACCAACAGATGGATTGCTTCGTCGGGGTCGCCTACCACGCGGGCGAGAAAATCGAATACGCCAGCGCCGTATCGATCGAAGAGCTGCCCGAGGGCTTCGCGCTGGCCGAGTTGGGTCTGTTCGATGAGCTGATGATCGGTAAGTGATGTCATGAATGTTATCCCTCTAGGAGATGGCGATTTGTAGATGAGCGCAAGCGCTGTCCTTGTCCTTCGATGTAGTTTACACTATTGGCGGAGTAAATTTTATAGGGCAAAATATGACATTTCCGTAGGAAGCGCAATCATTCGATTGTCATATTATTTACGACACATTGATCTTCTAAGTCAATGCCCCTGCCCGGCGTACAAAAAAGGAGCCTCGCCCACGGCGAGGCTCCTGCCGTGCTTCACTTTGGTTATTTGATTGTGCCGAAAAGGGCTGTCGTCAAAAGCGGAACGGAGCCCCCGGTGGTCGTCGTGCTAGG
>Ga0163210_1001215_pt1 | contig 11200 bp, 14 predicted proteins | sample Kivu_220m_FD_113536 | JGI IMG/M metagenome (GOLD analysis project Ga0163210, IMG submission 113536) | Freshwater microbial communities from Lake Kivu, Western Province, Rwanda to study Microbial Dark Matter (Phase II) - Kivu_220m | ecosystem: Environmental > Aquatic > Freshwater > Lake ... | reverse complement strand
TTCGGGAAGGAACTCGGACAGGAACCTGGACGGGGACTCAGGAATGAACCTGGGAGAGAGCGGGGCATGTTACTCAGCACGGAGCCGGGCAAGGTGCTGTCCTCGTTGCTCGCCATGTAGCGGAGGAAGCAGCGGTGGACGTAGCCGACGAAGCAGCCTGCTCCGTTGCCTGGGAAACGATGTACCAAACAACGATGTACGCCGCTTACCGAACTATGGGGGAGGCGGGGGAGGGGGTTGAGCGCGAGGAGAGGGTAGAGGATTGAAGGTACAGGAGTTAGGGCAGAAACTGGCGGTCGGCAAGATGTGTGCTATGGCACACAAATCTGTGGGATTGGCGACGCGCGGTGTCAGCGATACGCAAGGCACGCCGCCCGGAACTCCGGAGCGGGACAAGGTCTTGGAAGATGCCCTCAAAGGCCAGCCGGACAAAGAGCAGGCCCGCAAGTCCGCCACCCTCGCCCTTTCGGGCTTGGATCAACAGCTACACCGCAAGTAGCTTGCTCGGCAGACCTCAGACTAGGAGAGTGGGGAAGCGTCGCTCTTTTACCCAGTCGGGGATGTGTTTCCGGGATCCCCGGTCTATATAGCTTCTCTGGCGTGCCCGCCGGTCAGGCGGATGGTGTAGCAATGCCTGCCGAAGCAGCTTCGGCTGTGCACAGGCTAACCCAGTGTCGTCCGTCTGGGGCAGTCAGGTCCAGGCTTTCGTACTTCCCATCCCTAGGTTCCCATAGTTCGAAGTACCCACCCTTCCCGACGCCGTGTATGTTGCTTGCGCCTCGTGTCCCAAGTGCTTCGGCAAGCTGCAGTACGTCGTCCCCTCCAACCGCGACTACAACGGTCTGCAGCGCCTCGCGACGACGACCGATCAGTTCCGGCACCACATGCACTGATGATACTGGCTTCACCACCACTGTCCGGAATGGGTGGCCTACCAGTTCGTAGTCTGGATCAGCGCTGCATACAACGGCGTGACTCCTATCGGGCGGGACGAATGCTTGGACGTCGCGATTACGCATTGTGCTGGCCAAGATTTCAGCAGTCAGTTGCCACTTCGACCTCTGTAGTTGCTCGCCGATTGGGTACTTGGCTCCGAATTCAATCATGGCCGCAGAGAGCCGTCGCGCGAAATCGGCCGCTGCCTCGACATTACCTTCGACATAGACCGTCTTGACGTCGAAGCACGCCCCGCCGTCCCATTGGCAAATGTCCATCGGCAACGCTCCCGTCGTGCCGCTATCCAGCGAATCATGACCAATGATGGCGAATCCAGTCTTGTGGCCGTGTGCAAACACCCTCACTTGCCGATTCGCCTTCTTAGCGGCCGCAGCGACACTGGATATCGTTGTGTCAGATCCCAAGACATCGATGATGTCTGTGCGTCTGAAAACATGGCGTTCTACGTCCTGTGATCCTCCTCGCCAGTACCCGATTGCCATAGTGCGACGTAGTTCCGGGGAGACTTCCTCGATGCTCTGGCCATACAGAAGCATGAAGACAGGGTCCTCCCTGGGGAGTTTGACGAGCTGGGCGCAGCCCTCACCGGCGTTCAACGGGAGTCCCATGAGGAGCGTCAGTGCCGTGTAGCCTACTACATTGCCCGACAGCACGTGTGTGATCAACGACGGATACTCGTGGCGCTCTTCGATCTTCGTGCCGAAGGCCTTGACCAGACCTTTGTCTACCGGCGCGAAGTGATCGCCGTCGGATCTCCTGTGCTCGCGGATCTGTTGGAGTGATGAACCGAATCGCTCAAGCGGTCCGCTCATCTGGAAGACGCCCAACCCGAAGTCCTGGATCATCTCATACGAGAAACCAGTGGTCTTGGGCAGAACGGCAAGGGCTGTTTCCCTCGGTCCATATGTTGGATTACACCAACGGCTGCTTGCGTTTGACATGGCTGCCAGGACCTCGGCGGGAGCTGTCCGCTGGAAGTAGTCCTCTGCGTTGAGCAAGATCGTGTCGACCACCTTGCGGACGTTGTCTGCCGTCAACACGGGAACGCTTATCACCACACCGCCGAGTTCAACGACCTCGTTATCAGGTATGCTTGGGTCCGAGAGGACTAGATCAGGTGTAATGCGTCAATCCCCATCCATCGAGTAGGCACAACCTGCTGATGCACCGGCACTTGATTCTGTCCGTCTCACCCCAGTGAAGCGTTTGACGGATCCGTCTCGATACGAATCGATGACCTTGACTAGGTCGTCCTGTACGACGCACACCCCGGCGGTTCTCTCGCATCCGGCCGGGCTGATGACGCTGAACATGCCGACTTCGCCTGGGCCCACTGGTTTGCCAGTCTGCGGATTCATCGCGTAGACCACGGTGTCACCGGCCGTCTCGAAGACGAAATCCGACAGGTCATCTGACCAGGAACCGAAGTGTGCCGCGTGGTTCTCTGTGAAGGCGTAGATGTCGAAGAAACGTTCCTTCGCCATGCCCCGAGGAATCCCGAGCCGAGTGCAGAGGTCTGCGACATATGTCCGCTTGTCGATAGGCTCACCGTTGAAGATGCCCTTCTTTCCGCCCCATCCGCCGGCGCCAGTTAGTACGAATGCTCTGTCGCCGAGTTCAAGCTCACCGATGTCGTACCTCATGACCGCCGGATACAGAAGCAGGACGTTCGGGCACAGTGTCACGGAAAGACCGTTGCGTTTCGCTTTGGCAAGCAGTTTTCGCAGGGCGGTCCTGCTCTCTGTACGGAAGACAGGCCGACGGTTGCCGACAATCATGTTCGACAGGGTACGCAGCATGTCTATGCGGACCACATAGCGTAGATCATGGAAGTGTGATTCCGCGCCCCTAAGGGGAACGGCATACTGAGGCAGAGCGCGCCGACCGTCGTCGAGCTCAAGACGCCGAACGACGTTCTTGCTCGTGGCAAACGTGTGCGATGGTGAGAGGACCAGCGTCAGATCTGTGCCCGGGGTCTTCGAATACGCTGCCAAGTAGGACTCGAGCATGATGCGGAGGTCGTCATCACTCCTGAGAACGTAGCTAGGATCCCCGCTCGTCGAACTCGACGCAGTCCACGTGCCGTCCGGCTGTTCAAGGTCGTTCAGGTCCGCGAGAAGCGACTTGGAGCGCTTGAAGAGCCCGGTCGGTATGCTAGGGACGCGAGCGAGATCTCGGTTCCTTACGGCAGTGCTGAGGTCGTCGCGATGCACGCCGCTCTGCTTGCACAGCGCTCCGTACAGCTCAAAGCGGTCATACTGAGCCAGCAGCGCTGTTTCGCAGGACGACATGAACTCCAGCGTGAGTTCTTCGCCACGACGCGCCGCCAGATTGGAGACGCCAGGGCCCTGCGGCTTCTCAATCATGGGACCTTCCCTTCGACCTCAACGCAGGCCTCCCAATCGGAGCGCACGCCCGAGCCGCGCCGCTATTCGCGACATGGCTGGATTCCCGGACCTCGCGGGCGGCGGTATCAAAGGACGGCGGGGGTCTAGCACTCGTGCCTTATCACGTCACGCTGATGGCTTGAACAGGTCTTCTGGCGTATACCGTCGCGCAACTGCCTCCTTCTTCCTCGCCTTCTCCAGATCGAGCATCCTCTTGGCGAACTTCTCGATGGCATCCCGTTTCGTCCTTGCGTAGTAGACCATGTAGGCAGCCCTCGACTTCGCCTCGGCGTCCCCGGTTTCGACAAGGAAGTCAAGTGCGTCCTTCACCCAGTCGCTACGAGGGATGCCGACATCTCGGCGGTCACGCGGCACCCACCCGTAGTAGGTCTGGAGCGCTCTCGTCAGACCCTTCACGGTCACTTTCAGTGCATAGGCCCGCTTCAAGGCGTCGAAATTGCCCGGGTTCGACATGCTCGGGAACAGGTGATCCCAAAGCACCTGCACGGTATATAGGGGGTTGGGCGGGGGAGAGTCGCAGAACTTGAGCTTGGCCAACTGCAATTCGAGTACTCGGAAAGGTATCTTGCGCCTGCGTCGTAGACCCTCATTCAGGGCAGCGTCTTGCAGCGAACCTGATTCCCTGCTCAGAAGGACAAACATCTCGCCCTGCTGCGGGCGGTCCGTACCCACGACAACTGGTGCACGGCGGCCGACCCTTTCCTTCCGCGTCTTGGCGATGAAGTCCGCCGCATCCACACCGTTGATCATGTCCACCAGCAGTACAACGTCAGACGTCTTGACCTTCTCGTTGTCTGTCAGCCAGCCGACGAGATTGTCGTCATACTTTCTGAGCTGCGCATCCATGTCATTCCACCGCTTGACGACCACCTCATCATCAGAGTATCTCGGGAGGTTTGTCTTGACCTCGCACACCAATCCGTATGTCGGCGTCCGTTGCACCAACAGGTCAGGCGTGACTTCCGTCGACGGGCTCACCGTGTTGCTTGGTGATGTGCTCATCCGCCGACCCACTCTGAAGCTTGCTCCCGGTAGCATGGTATCGCTAGCTTGGTCACGGGTCGCCTCATGCGCGAAGGCAAGCGTGTATACGACGGTGCTGAAGTAGTTGTCAACGCTGTTTGTCAGGACGCGCAGGCGGTGGTCTTTCACGTTTCGCTCAGCTCTGCTAGGTTACCCTCGGGGAAGACAGCGAAGACGTGTGACAGGAGTCTGTCCAGAGACCCGGGGGTTGCGCGAATCTGAGGGACGACGATGGCCCGGACCTCGTCGAAGACGAAGAACTCGTACGAGGACCCGTCTGAGGAATCAGTGAGAGACAGATGTATGTACGGGTTGGAGTGTATCACAGAATAGCCGAACCTCGGGACGCTCTTCGCGGCCTTGATGAAGTCCCTGCAGTTGGATGGTTCCCGGAAGATCGGGTAGTCGTACTCTATGGCGATGGGACGCACCGCGTGTTTTGGCACGCTCTCTCGTCCACGGTTCGAATAGCGATCAATCGTGTCCTTTCCCGCCCGCATCAGCAGCAGCGATAGCTCGCTGAACAACTCTGAATATGGTCTGTTCGCCTGGATGAAACCGCGTCGCGATATGCCTGTGTGGACTCCCGTGGGGATCCTGCGTCCATCGTCCAAGAGCCGCATCAGTTCGAATGACATGTTGCTGAGCCATTCTCCCTGTTCCCTTACTTCGGCAAGGACCTCGTCTAAACTCATCAGCTTCCAGTCCACGCGTGCCCCGACTCGACGGGGCTCCCCCTTTGCCGCAACCCACTGCCTGGAGGCGAAGCGCTTGACCTTCAAGGACATCTTCACAAGACGCGCCTCGAACTCATGCAGAACACTGGCCAGTTGGGCTTGCCTTAGACTTGGTTTGACGGCTCCATCAGTGCGGCCTATCGCAGAGAGGACCGCGCGATTCCACACCTCGCGAGGGGCAACCGTCCACACTTCCCAGCAGGGAACACGGTCACTCTGCCATAGTGCGGTCGCTCCCAACAACCGCCGAGTGTCGGAACTTGAGCTACGCAACTCCAACGTTGCGTACAGGCTGCCATCCTTGGTCTGGACATGCGTGACGCCCCTAAAGAGGTCGCCAACAGGAGGAAGGCCCGAGTCCCGGCGTCGTGCAGTGAACAGAGGACACATGTACAGCCGGGCAGGAGCGGCAAGCTCCAAGCGACTGACATTGAACGCAAACTGGGCGAAGTTCTGCGACCCCTCCCACATCAGGCCGAAGTCGCGGACTTGCTTCTCCAGCGATGTCATGAGGAGCCGCGCGGAGAGTTCGTCGCCTTCGCGTCGCTCGTGGAATCCACGCGGAATTATCGGCTATCCGAGGCAAGAGTCAAGGTCGCTGCCTTGTTAGTTGATCCTGAACTGCATTCGTCCTGCGAATCACATTCCAGACGATGGCTGCCATCGACGGCCCGGCTGCGAGTAGGCAGATGAACACGTGCCAGTACACCTGGAAACGCATGTCCATGCTGTCCACAGGCGGCGGCGAGAGAACCCAAGTGATACTGCCGCTCACGAAGACGGCAACTGCCACGAACACGAGTAAGTTCAGCCCCTGCCACCACTTGTTGGACTCCATGACCGCCGCCTCCACGGCCGCGCCGCGCTCGGACTCGCGGCTAGGCAACAGCCGGAAGAATGGAACAGCATAGACCCCGGCGAGCACGCCGAGGAGTCCCCCGTAACCCAGCGATTCGATCAGGTAGAGCGCCTGATGGAGAAAACCACCGAGCCACGCGACGACCGATACGGCCCAGTAGCAAATCGCCGTGCCAAGACACCATTCGAGCGGTCCGTTCTTGATCCCGAGGGCCCTCATGATCAGCGGCAGCAGCAGGAACAGGAGAAAGAGAACGGGCGCCAGCAGCCATACCCACGCTCCCAAGGCGATGAGTGGCCCACGCATCAAGCGTGCGGGAGGCGTAAGCACGTCCATTCGGTTCAATTGGAGCAGCCGAGTCAGATGGAGCAGGCAGAAGGTCATCGTACCGTTGAGCGCGAACAGAAACTGGCTTCGTCTTTGACCGCCGGGTGACCGCGATGCTGTGCGCAATCCCTCTTTCCCTACAGCGTGGCTGACCCAGTCACGGGCGGGATTCGACGGGCTGAACGATTCAGGGGTGCTTGGAGAGACTGGACACTTCCCGTAGTGAGGTCCCACGCAAACGGCAGGCCAGACTCATAGTCTGACATAGACCGGATAGTAGCGCAAGGGGAAGGGGAGGTCAAGGAGAGGAATGACGAAAAGGACTGAGGAGAGAGGATTGAGGAAGGAGGAGACGAGACTCAGGAAGGTGGAGGGTGGAAAGAGAACGCAGCAAAGAGGAATGAGGAAGGAGGAGGGAAGGATGAGGGAAGGATGAGGAGAGAGGAGAGAGGATGGAGGAACGAATCATCGGATGAAGGCCGTAGCTTCGGTCATGCTCTTGTCGAGTCTGCGGAGACAGAGCATATAGGTACTGAAGGCTGGTTCAGTACACAATAATTGCGCATCGTGCCTATACCCGTTTCCACTTCGCATCCGGACCGCGTCCGAGGCACCCGAGTCTTCCCGCCTTGCGTTCGTTGCGCAGGATGCGGCGGATGAGGTCGATGCCGACATTGGGACAGCGTTCAAGGACGTCGCGGGCCGAGAAGTCGCCGGTCATGTGCCCAAGCATGTCCAGCACGAGGGCGGTCTTGCTTCCGCGTCCGGTCGTGACCAGGCCAACCCGGCGTTCGAACTCCTGGTACGCCCCGACCAGCATCACGCCGAGGAAGTACTCAAGCCACGGCGTCAGGTCGTGCCTGGCCTGATGCCAGCGCTGGGAGGAACGGTAGAGCGTGTCGTAGTAGCCGGGTTTGGTGTCCTCGACCACCCGCTCCAGGCTGACGTACCGGCCGACTTCGTAGCCGGCCCGGTAGAGAAGTTGCAGCGTGAGCAAGCGTGCCAGTCGGCCGTTGCCGTCGCTGAACGGGTGGATACAGAGGAAATCGAGGACATAGGCGGCAACGAGAAACAGCGGCTCGATATCGCCGTTGTCCCACCGGGAGTCGAACCGCTCGTGCAGCGTCGCCATGGCGGCAGGCGTCTGACGTACGCCGACCGGAACGAACTGCACAACCCGGATTCCCTCAGGCATGACCGCAACGATCTTGTTGTTCTTTCGCTTCCAGTGCCCGCCTTGTCCCGGGACCAGCCGAAACACCTGACCGTGCAGGGCCAGCACCGATGACGGGTTGAACGCCATCCGCACATGGTTGGCGTGAATCGAGTTGAGCGCGTCGCGGTAGCCCGCAATTTCCTGCTCCGACCGATCCCGCGGCCTGGTTCTCCTGGCAACCAGCTCGCGAATCCTCTCCGGGGATGCGGTAACACCCTCTATCCGGTTCGACGATTCAGTGCTCTGGATGATGGCCACTTGTCTTAGCGTTTCGAGAACCTGCGGAGCTTGCTCTTTGAACAGGTCCTGCCTGCCCTTGTATTCACCCAGCAGTCTCACGGTCTTGAGCAGGTTCTGACTGACCGGCACGCGCTCCAGGTAGCCGGTCTCAAACGACTTCACTCAGTGCCCCGCAGGTAATCGCGTGGCTGCGATGTCTCGGCGGAGAAGGGAGACGTTGCCCATGTGCCGGTCTTCCATCACAAGCAGGCCAGACTCAGGGTCTGACATAGACCGGATAGTAGCGGAAGGACGGGCCTCCGCCGACGGCTTTCGGCTCACGGCTGACGGCCTTGGAGCTGCGATCACGCGTGGTCAGAATGACCACCTCAGGTCGCGGAACATGCCGAGCGAATCCGCTGGCATTGCCTCAGCGTGCAAAGTGATCCAGAATCAGGCGCTCAGCACGCTCGCGACGCTGGGCATCGAAGCTGGTCACCGTCTTTGTGCCAATGTCAAGCAGTTGGTTGCGCGGCCGGCTGTTGATCTTGTCGATGTCCTCAAACGCGGCGAACGACTTGAACTTGTAGTCGGCGGTTTCATACTTCAGGCATGATATGACCGCTTGGTCGCAGTGGGCAGTGGTGAGGATCGGGAAGACGAACAGCGGATCACCACCGTTGAGACACGCCCACGGGATTGCGTACAGCCCGCTTTCGTCGACGCGGTTGTCGTGCCAGTCCATGGCGACCGTCGGGACGTGCGGTTTGATGCGCTGTTCCATGAACAAGGCGAACTCCTCGAAGAACAGTGATGCGGCGCGTTCCACTTTCCACTGCGCTATGTCTGCCGTGCGCAGCAACCCTTGGATGAAGTCCCAGAAGGCCGTGGCGATGGACTTGAGATCACATTCAGTCGATATCTCTCCATCGTCGAACTTCAACTGGTGTGTCGCTAGGACCCGGTCTAGTATCTTCGTCCTGGCCTCACGCGTGATGTCAACGTCGTACGAGACGTGCATCAGTGTGTGCCCATGGTCGGTGAACCGCGCGTGGCCATCGGTGACTTCCATGTAGGCAACGAGGCTATCTCCGTCGTCAAACTCAAACGGAGTAATCAGCCTGTAGGTGTTGCGTCCCAGCGGTTCGATCCGAACACGCGCGCTGACAGCGTCGGCAAGTTGGGCCTGCAGCTTCTGGACGTCAACGTTCATCGAACAACTCCAGTGTTTCGGCGGGCGGCTTACCAATGTAGGGAATCGGAGTGATATTGGTCACCTTGGCGAAGTGGCTGATGGCCGTATCGAGATCTCGGTAGTCCGCCGACTCGTAGGCCCAGCCGTTTTCCTTCCGATTTGCCTGCATGTACTTCTCAGTGGCCATGTGTACATGGCACGCTTTGTCGATCATCTCTCCCTCAAGCCTGTTGGGATGTCTGTGAGGTCCGTTGCAGCGAATCAAGCGGATGCTCTCGCCGGTTGCCTTGTCGCGGAAGACGAGGCCGACCGTGAAGTCGAGCGGGTCCTCTGCCAGCTGCCGGATGAACACTCTGAAGAGACGTCCGGACGGGGCCTCCAGCTCCTTGTCGGCCCTCTTGTGCCGCATCTCGCGTCTGAGCTCGATACGACCGCGCCCCGGCCAAGTCTTGGGCTCCGCAATCAACGCCTTTATGTCAGCGTCAGTCAGCTCAAGCATCGTCGATTGAACAGGCGGTTCCGTGAACACACGGTCTTGCTACCCGCAGCGCAGCCGAAGGCTTGGACACCACGTGGTCATTATGTAGCGGCAAGGCGGCTGGGTCAAGCCGGTGCACGTAGAAGTGGACCCGGATTCTTCCCTTGTGTCGTGCCTCCATCACAAGCGGGCCAGACTCAGAGTCTGACATAGACCGGATAGTAGCGGAAGGGGGAGGGGAGGTCAAGAGAAAGGACGGAAGATGGAGGAATGAGGAAGGAGGAGGCCCGGCCCGGATAGTCCAGAATTCAGAAACCAGAGACCAGAATTCAGAATGGAGGGAGCAAGGAGTTGCTCGTAGCCGGAGGCAAGACAGATTGCAGAATGCGAGAGGCAAAACGGAGAACGGCAGAAGGCCGACAGCGGCCTACGGGACTCGGACCTGCGCGGGCAGCGCGGTCTAGACTGTCTCGAGCTGGTCGAGGAAGTACTTCCGGTCGTCTTCTTTCGCGATGCCGTCGGCCGCCGCGCGGGCGAGCTCGACGTAGCGGTCACGTTCCGGCTGGTTGCCGGCGACTGCGTTCGCCCGGGCCAGGGCTTCGTAGGCAAAGGCGATGTCGAAGTCGGCAATGCCGTTGGCCTGGCAGATTTCGAGCGCCCGCTGTCCGTGGTAGAGCGCCGGTTCGGCCCGCTTCAATACCGCATAGATATGGGAAAGCTGCTGCTCGCCTCGCGCCAGGTTGAGCGGCTTTCCGACTTTGCCCAGTGATAACGCGATGCATGCCCGGCGTGGACCAATTCGTCATTCTCTTCCGGCGTGCGCTCCGACTTGTCGAGCAGGTCCCACGTCCGGTTGAAAAGGTCCACCGCCATCTTCTTGTGGAACTGCTCTTCGGTCATCATGCCGGTCTTGTTCTCTTCCATCATCTTCCTCCAGTCTCTTACGAATTCTCGGTCGTCCGCCCTCGCCTGGCGCTCTTGCTCGCGGCCGGCGGACCTCGGGAACGAACCTTCTGAGGTCGAAGCGTGCGTTCGGCATGAAGTCAGGAACTGGCGGGTGAGGGCGTGGCGGGACTCGTGGGAAGTCGGAGCCCGGAGCAGGGAGGTGACTTCGTGCTTCGCGCAAGTTCCGGCAGTTCTGCCCTCCCGTCCGGTGCGAGCGCGGGACAAATCGCGTCAACTGCGTCGGCAGTGACGCAAAGCCCTGCGGAAGCGCGGAGGTAGCTAGGGGCTAGCTCGCGCGGGCTCGGCGCAGGTTGCGAAAACCCACTACACTCACGAGCATGCCACCGGCGAAGAGCAGAAGGTCGATCGGGTCCATACTGCCGCCGCTCAGTACGCCCACGAGCCCGACTACAGCCGCCAATACTCCGGCGACGACGGCGATGGTGCCCACTGTCTGCGCACGCTTCTTCGCTGCTGCGGTTGGAGCGGGCGCCTGTGCTACATCACTTTCGTTCTCTGCCACCAGACCTCCCTTTTCTCGTGTCACAACGGACTGCGGAATCCATGCGGCACGTTAGCTGGATCACTCTCGGCAGAGAGAATACCTTCCTGCCTGACGCTGTCAAGTGAAATGCGGCAGCCGTATGGCGGGGCGCCACGGTCCCAGCAGCGCGTCGAGCTGCCGGGACAGACGAGTGGTCAAGTCTCTCGAGTACTGGAGTTTCCCCAGAATTCCCGGGAAGCCCTGAGGTTCAGAGTGTGAAGGCCAGCTGCGGTGTCTTGCCGGCTGGCGTCTTCATTGGCGGGCCGTGTCCGATTCTAAAGAGAATCCGGAA
>Ga0163210_1001214_pt1 | contig 11202 bp, 12 predicted proteins | sample Kivu_220m_FD_113536 | JGI IMG/M metagenome (GOLD analysis project Ga0163210, IMG submission 113536) | Freshwater microbial communities from Lake Kivu, Western Province, Rwanda to study Microbial Dark Matter (Phase II) - Kivu_220m | ecosystem: Environmental > Aquatic > Freshwater > Lake ... | reverse complement strand
GACGTTCTATTCAACTGATATGAGCCTGCGCAATTTGACGCACGAAGGGCGTCGTCATTCCTTCTGGTCTGCTTGGGCGCTGGCAACGGTTTTTTTCTCTTCCAGAACCTGGATGCCGTTACGAACCTGCTGCATGAGGCGCTCCAGCTCCATTTCCAGGTTCAGCAAAGAATCCATCGCATACTGGTCAGCGCCGGCTTTGACGTTCTCGGCCTCCATGCGTCCCTGCTCGATGATCTGGTTGGCACGCTTTTGAGCCTCCTGGCTGAGGCCGTCCTTCTCGACCAGTTGGTCGGCTTTTTCGCGCGCCAGGACCAGGGTCCGGTTTGCCTCTTCCTGCGCTTGGGCAAGGACACGATCCTTTTGAGAATAGACTTGTTGGGCTTTTTTGACCTCTTCCGGGATGGAAATGCGCATCTGGTCAATGATATCCAGGAAGCGGTCCTCGTCCACGATGACGTTATGCGTCAGCGGGATGGGACGGCTTTCGTTGAAGAGTTCTTCCAGGCGGTCAACAAGGTGAAGGATATCCATATGCTCCTCCGCTTTCTCATTTCTATTTTAATCCCGAAGTGCGTTTGGTAGCAACTGTCTATCGCTAATACCACTCAACTTCAGCTTCAGTGCCTTCTCGACGTGTGGAGGCACCATACTGGAAACGTCACCATCCAACGAGGCGATTTCACGTACAGTACTGGAAGAAAGGAAAGTATGCTCCTCATCGGTAATCAGTGCTACGATCTCGATATCCGGCGCCAGACGATGGTTTGCCAAGGCCATGCGGAACTCGAATTCAAAATCCGAGAAGACGCGCAGGCCGCGCACGATGACCTGCGCCTCGATCTGTTGGCAGATGTTGACGGTCAGGCCGCTGTAGCCAATGACGCGTATCTTGGGATGATCTTTGAAGGTTTCTTCTACCAGCGAGATGCGTTCCTCGGGCGAAAACAGCAGCGATTTCAACGGCTTATCGTAAACGGCGATGACCAGCTCGTCGAAAAGACGCGCCGCGCGCACAGCAATGTCAATGTGACCATAATGGATAGGATCGAAGGTTCCGGGGAAGAGGGCGCGTACCATAGTTAGTTAACTAACGTCTCCCTTGCCTCCGCCCCAAAAGCGCCTCAGGGCCTCGGCCAATAGTTGATTTTCAGGCATTTCCAAATCGGCATCCCGCTCGAACAGCGCCTGCACTTGAAAACGAGCTTTCTCGATCATGCGCACGTCGGTCATGAAAGCCATGCGCAGATCGGCATCGCCAGACTGGCGCGTCCCCAGGAATTCGCCGGGGCCGCGCTGCTGGAGGTCGCGCTCAGCCAGCACGAAGCCGTCGTTGGTCTCGGCCATGGCTGCCAGGCGTTCGTTCTCGACGGCATTGTCGTGACCGGGGACGAGCAGGCAGTAGGACTGGGCTGAGCCGCGGCCGACGCGCCCGCGCAACTGGTGCAACTGGGCCAGCCCAAACCGGTCCGCGCCCTCGATGAGCATGACGGTGGCATTGGGGATGTCCACACCGACCTCCACCACCGTGGTGGAAACCAGCACGTGGAATTCGCCGTCCCGGAAGCGCAGCATGACGGCGTCCTTCTCATCGGGACGCAAGCGTCCGTGCAAAAGTCCAACATTCAGGTTCGGGAAAACCTCCTGCTGAAGGCGGTTTTGCTCAGCCGTGGCCGCCAGCATGTCGCTCTTTTCGCTCTCTTCGATGAGCGGATAGATGACGAACGCTTGGTGGCCTTCGGCGACCTGGGAACGGATCAGGCCATAGGCACGCTCGCGCTCGCGCGGCGTCAGCACGTGGGTCTCGATTTGCTGACGTCCGGGCGGCATCTCGTCCATCACCGAGAGGTCGAAGTCGCCGTAGACCGTCAGGGCCAGCGAGCGCGGGATGGGTGTAGCAGTCATCACCAGCAGGTGCGGATTGATAGCCTTCGAGCGCAACGCGGCGCGCTGTTCGACGCCGAAGCGGTGCTGCTCGTCAATCACGGTCAGTTGCAGGTCGGCGAAGGTGACCGGATCTTCAATCAGTGCGTGTGTGCCGATGACGACTTTGATGCTGCCATCGGCCAGCCCAGCGCGGATCGCCTCTTTCTCGGACTCGGGCGTGTCGCCGAGCAACAAGCGCACGGACTCGACCGATAGTCTACCCTCGCCTGTCAGCAATTGGCTCAAGTTGCGGAAGTGCTGCTCGGCCAGAATGCTGGTGGGGGCCATGACAGCAGCCTGAGCATTGGCATTTGTCACGATCGCTACCGCCAGAGCCGCGACGACCGTCTTCCCGGAGCCGACATCGCCCTGCAAAAGCCGATTCATTGGCTTGCCAGAGGCCAGGTCCTTGCGGATGTCGGTTACAGCGCGCCCCTGCGCGCCGGTCAACGCAAAAGGCAGGGTATGCAGACGCGCCTCCAACCAGTCATCGGGTACCGCGAAGACGCGGGCGGCAGCAGCCTGCCAGTCGCGTTTCTGGCGCAGAACACCCATTTGGAGAAAGAAAATCTCATCGAAAGCCAGACGCTGGCGCGCGGCGTGCAAGCTTTCTTGATTGTCAGGAAAATGCACTTGCAGCAAGGCTGTGTTCAGATCGGGCAGCTCGGCCGCCGAGCGGATGGAGGCGGGCAAGTGGTCGGTCAACTTGGACGCCCAATACGAGACAACGTCTTTCATCCGCGCCCGCAACCATTTTTGGGAGATGTTGGCCGTCAACGGATAGATCGGCACGATGCGGTTGGTGTGCAGATTTTCGACTTCGACCGGCTCCCAATCGGGGCTGTTTATCACCAGCCGGCCCAGGTATTGGTCAATCTTCCCGGAGACGGATATAGAATCGCCAGACTGCAAGCGATTGGCGATCCAGGGTTGGTTGAACCAGGTCAGGCGCAGGCTGCCGGTGCCGTCGTTGATGATCGCCTCGGTAACACTCGAAGCGCCGCCACGCACCGGGCGGCTGGATACAGTTTTGACTGTGCCGATCACGGTAACTTCATCGCCATAAAACAGGCGATGGATGGGCTTCAACTGGCTGTAGTCATCGTAACGACGGGGGAAGTAGTAGAGCATGTCGCCCAAGGTGTGCAAGCCGAGTTTGGTGAGCGTCTGGGCGTGACGCGGGCCGACCCCGGCCAGAACGGTCAGCGAGGCGTTGAGAGCGATGGGGGTCTGGCTGGTGTGTCCGCCGGGATGCGCGTCTGCCCGGCCCTTTTCAGGTCGAAGCGAGGAGGGCGTGCGCGGCGACTGAGGGGGAGGTCGCTTTGTACCGGCTGGAGCAGGGGGAACGACCTGAGTCACGGCAGTAGGCGAAAGGTCCGCGGAAAGGGCGGGAGAGACTGCCGTCGCCAAATCACCAGTCGCTGCGGTCTGTCCCTGGATATGCTTCCAGAGCTTCTTCAGCGCTTCGGCACGCTCTGCCTGTGTCAGGTCATGATAGCTCCGCAGGCAAGCGGAAACGGCCTGCACGTTCTCCTCCGTCACACTGTCGTGACGCGCCTCGGCTTCCCAAAAATCCAGGATTTTGACCAGGCCGCCGATCACGGCGCGATCTTGATAGCCATTATCGTGTTCAAGGCGGAAAAGTTTGCGGAGCTTCTCCAATGAGGGCTGCATGGGGTAATTTTATCACGGGAAAGGATACTGTAATCAAGAACCCGTTTTCTCGGAGAAAACGGGTTCTCTCGTTTCAAGAGACTGGCACCGCCGCCAGCCCCAGCCCATTCGGGCCGGCGTGCGTACCGATGATGGTCGTGACGTTGACCACCAACGGCGGGGCAGGCAGCCTAAGCTCAAGCTCTTCAAGCAATTGGCGGGCGGCGGCTTCGGCATTGGTGTGCAAGATCGCTAGCCGCTCGAGCGGTCCCCACGAGTTCAGCGACTCGGCCAGGCGCAGAACACCTTGCGAGCGGGTGCGCACCTGAGCCAACCTTTCGATGATGCCGAAGCGAAGCTCGACCAGCGGCTTGATGTTCAGCAGCTCACCAACCATGGCTTTTGCCCAGGAAACGCGTCCACTGCGACGGAGGTACTGGATCGTATCCAGCAAGGCAACCACGCGCACACGTTGTTTGACGCTCTCGACAAGCTCGAGGATATCATCCAGGAGCGCCCCGTGTGCAATTGCCTCGGCCGCAGCCAACACCTGAAAGCCCAATCCCAGAGTGACCTGACCGCTGTCTATCACGCGCACGCGTTCGCCGAATTGTTCGGCAGCCAGGCGAGCCGCGTTGAAGATCCCGCTCAAGCGTTCTGACGGATGGAAGGAAAGGATGTGCGAAGCCCCGGCAGCGAAAAGCTGCTCGTAGCGTGTCAAGAAGCTGCCAACCGAAGGCGCGGAGGTCGTCGGCGGGACGGACAATTTCGGAAGTTGTTCATAAAACTCCTCACGAGAAAGCCCATTTCCATCCTCGTAACTTTTACCGCCAAGATTCAGAATAGCCGGTATGACCTCGATGCAGTGCCTCTGGCGTAACTCTTCAGGAATATCGGATGTGCTGTCAGTAACCAATGCAATTTTCATTTCGACCTCGCATTGTTTTTTTCCATAACCACCAGCCCTACACACTGCGACCCAAACAACGCCAACAGGTGTGCGCCAACCGGATGTACGCTGAACGGCGTGGAGGGAAAGCTGCCCTCGACGTACTCACGAAGCGGGCGAGTGCGCAGGTGCATGTGGATTGTTCCCTGGATCAGGGCAACGTGATAGGGATTGCTAAACTCGTCAATGAATTCCTGAAAGGATTCGAGCAAATGGCGCTGGGTGCGCACCTTCTGCATCGGCGTCAGTTGCCCCTCCTCCAGGACGAAGATTGGCAGCAGCCCCAACATCTCACCAACCACGGCCTGCGAGCGGCTGAGATAGCCGGCCTCGGCGAGGTAGTTCATCTCAGGGATACAGAAGAGCATGTAGACATGTGGGATGGCCGCCCGCACCAGCCGTTCGATCTCGTGAATGGACGCCCCGGCAGCGGCCGCTTCAGCCGCCATCTGTACTAAAAGGCCCAGGCCGATGGCTGTGGTCTGCGAATCGACCACCTGGATCGACGCGTGATCGGTGTATTGGGCAGCAGCTTCTTCGGCATAACGTACCACCGGGCTGAGGGAAGCCGCCAGCGTGAGTACCAGGATATGTTCATTTCCCTGGCTATGCTGGGTAAAACAACTGGAGAATGCCTGTACGCTAGGAGGAACGAGGCGTCCCTTTGGCATTTCTGGCAGTAGGCGAGCAGAAGATCGAAAGTCGAAAGGAATAACGTGAACCTGCTCACGCCCTGGAAAACCTGACTGGGTAAATTGTACTGAGCTATCAGTGAGAATGCTAACTTTCGCCATAGCTGGAAACAGCGCGATACTTACTCCACAGAGAGGATCAATTGGTAATGCGGCTGCCCGCCGTACTGAAGCTCGACCTCCTGTGAAGGGTATGCCGCACGGATCAGGTCAACGAGGCGATTCGCCTCGGTCGCCGCCAGTTCCTCGCCATAGAAAAGGGTAATCAATTCGTGGGCAGCCGCGTCCGCTTTTTCCAACAAACCCATGCAAGCTTGTTCAACGGAAGTAGCGGAAAGAACCAGTGCGCCGTTCATCAACGCGATGACCTGGCCTTTTTCCACTGCAACGCCGTCAATTTCCACCGAACGAGTAGCAACGGTGATCTCGCCGGAAGTCACGTCGTCGAGCGCCTTACGCATCTTAGCGGCAACGGCTTCCACCTCGCCATCCGGATTCAGGTGCATCATGGCCGCCAGTCCCTGCGGGATGGTACGGCTGGGGACGATGTGCACATTCTTGACAGTGACTTCCTTGGCCGCCTGGGCGGCCAGGATGATGTTCTTATTGTTCGGCAGGATGATGACTTTATCGGTCGGCAGGTTCTCGAATGCACTCAGGATTTCCTGTGTGCTGGGATTCATGCTCTGCCCGCCCTCTACGATAGCAGCGATACCAAGGCTGGCAAAAACGCGCGTAATGCCCGGCCCCGGCGAGACAGCCACGACGGCAATCTGCCCGGGTTCGACGTTCGCCAACTCGATCCGCTCCCTGCCGGACTTCTGGTCAATCTGATCCATTTGGGCGAGCAGATTCTCCAGCGCCACTTTTGTGATCGTACCGAGGGTCATCACATAGTCAATTGGCTGGTAACGCTTCTCGGTCGGGACGTGAATATGCATCCGGTACATCCCATCCCCCTCGCCGACTTGGATGGAAGTACCCATTGTTTCGAGTTCGCCATAGAACTTCTGCAGGTCGAACGAGTTGACCGGCACGAAATCCACGACCACCTCGTAGTCCTGTCCCGGTTCGATAGCTTCCAGCGTGTTTTCGAGATTCATCACCGATAAGGGCTGGACGGTCGCCAGTGGCATATCCAGCGACTGGCCATAGACGTAGCGCAGCATCCCTTCAAGAATGTAGAACAACCCTTTGCCGCCCGAATCGACCACACCAGCTTGCTTCAGAACCGGAAGCAGTTCAGGCGTATGCTCGACGGAAACCTCCGCGGCGGGTACTACCTTGGCGAGGATCTCGAACGGGTCCTGCGTCTCCTTCAGGGCAGCCTCGGCCGCGGCGGCCACGTCCTTGGCGACTGTCAGGATCGTCCCTTCCACCGGGCGGACGACTCCTTTATAAGCCGTGTCGCGCGCGTCGGCGAAAGCGCGTACCAGGCTGGGGCCATCCAATGCCTCCTGGTTGTGCAGGGCGCGGGCGAAGCCGCGCCACAACTGCGAAAGGATGACGCCCGAATTGCCGCGCGCCCCCATCAACGCTCCCTGCGAAACTGCCGCTGCCATCTGGCCGACGTGCCGATGTCCCAGATCGTCAATCTCGGCCCAGGCCGATTGCATGGTCAAGACCATGTTCGTGCCCGTATCGCCATCCGGGACGGGGAAAACGTTGAGTGAATTGACCGTCTGCTGGTTGACCCTCAGCCAGTTCAAACCAGCCTCAACCAGTTTCTTGAGGGCCTGGCCGTCAATCGGCATGGATTTGAAACGTTCGAGCCGCGCCTGTGTCTCCGGATTCATCAATAGCTAAATCTCCTAACCGATAAATTAATCGGCATTGCTGACGCGCAAGCCCTGAACGTGAATATTGATATTATGAACCGCCATGCCTAACGCCTTCTCCACTTGATAGCGGACTGTGTTGGCAACGCTGGACGCCACGGAAGTAATTCGTGTGCCGTATTCCACAATGATGTGAATGTCAATGTCAATCTCTTCGCCGTTGTAGTGCACCGAGATACCACGCGCCGGTTCACGCGTGATGCTGCTCGTCAGACCCTCAGCCAGGTTCTTAGGAGCCAGCCCGACCACGCCGTAGGATTGTAGCGTGGCGTGATAAGCGATCGTCGCCACGGCGTTTGGCGAGATGTGAATGGTGCCCAGGGTAGTAGTTTCTTCGCCCATTGTCTGACCTCTGTATTATTAACAACATTTCTTGTATAAGGATGCGAATTATGGTAAAATCAGCCGCTTCAGATCAGCGGGGTAACCCGTTAGCAATTATGGTAGGGTAGTTCCCTACCACGTGTTGTAAGAAAGGAAATTGCAAGATGGCTAAGTGCGCTCATTGTGGTAAGACAACCACCTTCGGACACAACCGATCCTTCTCGATGCGGGCGACCAATCGCGCCTTTCGCCCGAACCTGCAAAAGGTGACGGTCATCGAAAAAGGCCGCAAGGTGCAAAAACTGCTTTGCGCCAAGTGCATCCGCACGCTGGTAAAGACAGCCTAGCTATAGGGTAGCTTTTCTGGCCGCTGGCTGGCTTGCCTGCACTCATGCCGCCCTGGCCTGGACGCCACCTGTGCCTGCGTCAGGTGCAGGCAGGACAGGCAGGCACAAGTGGAAACCAGCCCTACCTTACCGAGATCACGGTGACGAGCCGTGATTTTTGTTTTCCTCACCCCTGCCCCTCTCCCAAAATTGGGAGAGGGGTTTGGGATGAGAGCTTATTTCAACTTTTCCCTAAGGGCCCGAATGCCAGCAGCAATGCCCTGCGGATGGTCGAACACGGCATGGGCCGCGACAAAGGCATTGGCGCCCGCTTCCCGGACTTCGGGTAGGGTCTGCGCTGAGATGCCGCCATCCACCTCCAGCCAGGCCGATGAACCAAGCGCGTCCAACATCCGGCGGACGGCTGCCAACTTGGGCGTCGTCTCCGGCAGTAAAGCCTGACCGGAGTAGCCCGGGTGGACGGTCAACACCAGCGCCAGGTCAACCATGTGCAGCACCGGCTCGATGGCGCTGACAGGCGTATCCGGGTTCAATGTCACGCCGGCCGCACAGCCCAGGGCCTTGATCTCCTGCAATGTACGATTCAGATTTGGACAGGCTTCCACGTGCACCGTCAGGTGGCTCGCGCCGGCTTTTGCGAAGGCTTCCAGCAAACGTTCCGGAGATTCGACCATCAAGTGCACATCCAGAGGCAGCTTTGTCGTCCTTCGGCAGGCCTCCACAATGAAGGGACCCATTGTCAGGTTGGGCACGAAGTGACCATCCATCACGTCCACGTGGATCCAATCCGCGCCGGCAGCCTCACATTCGGCAATCTGCTCGCCGAGACGGGTAAAGTCCGCGGAGAGGATGGACGGGGCGAGGATGTTCTTCGGGGACATGGGTGAGGGAATGGAGGTGAAACGTGATGCGTGAAACGTAAAACGTGAAAAAACTGCCAACGTGCTACCGAACGGGCGGATTATACACGAAATACACCCAGACCCAGAACGGGATCAGCCCGCCGACCGCCAGCAAAGCCAGCAAGCCCAGGGCGACGGAGACCCAGTCAATGTTCAGGCTGGTCGTCTCGGTCAGCCCAGGGAACACAGATTTCTCCATAACGGAAACAGCCTCAGGAGTCAAGGCCAGCGCCGGGGCGGTGCGAGCGTTGCCAAAGTTCAGCAGCACGCGTCCCAATTGGTCAGCCGTACGATAACGGGCAGAAGGTTCTTTCGAAAGCACTTTGAGCAGGATCTGCTCCAGCGCGGGCGAAACGTCTGGCAGTGAATCGGTCAGCAAGGGCGGCAGGACATCCATGTGCAAACGGGCCAGCTCAGTAGCCGTGGTAGCATCGAAGGGCAGGCTGCCGGTCAACATCTCGTACAGCACCACGCCTAGCGAGTAGACATCCGAGGCCGGGGAAGGTGCTGCGCCGCTCGCTTGTTCGGGAGAAAAATATTGGGGTGATCCCCAAACCACTTCGCTTTGCTCATCAGGATGAATGGAAGCCAGGGCGCGCGAGATGCCGAAGTCGGCCACCTTGAGGCGTTGGTCCGGCGTGACCAGCATGTTCTGCGGCTTCACGTCGCAGTGGACAAGACCGGCGCGGTGGGCGTAGCCAATGCCGGCGCAGGCCTGGATAATAAGCGGTAGGGCTTCCTCGGGGGTGAAACGGCCGCGTTGTTGGATCAGCGTTTTCAGATTCTTTCCAGGGACGTATTCCATCACGATGAATAGCTTGCCGGCATCCAGTCCAAAATCGTGCACTGTGACGATGTTGGGGTGCGAGAGGTTAGCAGCCGCTTTGGCCTCCAACCGGAAGCGGTCTTGAAAGGCCGGATCGCGCGAGTAATCCTCGCGCAGGATCTTAACCGCCACGTAGCGTTCGAGCATCAGGTCGCGTGCCCGATGCACGAAGGCCATGCCGCCCTTGCCAAGCGCTTCGAGCAACTGATAACGGTCGTTGAGCAGGTGCTTTTCTTCCATAGCTCCTATCAATTCATACCCGCTTGGCATTATATCATACGACTTTTATCGCCTATAATAGCGCCATGGCCGATACCCTCCTGATCTATAACCCGGCTGCGGGACGATTTTCAGCACGCCCTTTCGTGGGCAGCGTGATTCGAGCCATAAGCGATGCCGGCTGGCGCGTCGAAGTAGCCGAGACGATCAACGTCCGCCACGCTACGCAGTTGGCGCGCCAAGCCGCTACTGAGAACTTCCGCGCCGTTTTCGCCGTTGGCGGCGATGGAACCGTCGGCCAGGTGGCGGCCGGTTTGATCGGCTCGCAGACCGCCCTGGGCGTCCTGCCGGCTGGCACTGCCAACGTTTGGGCACGCGAGATCGGCCTGAACGCCTTCAATTGGACCCACCTGGGGGCGCTGAAGGAAAACGCTCGCATCCTGGCTGACGCGCCCATCTACGCCGTGGACTTGGGCCTGTGCAACGACCAGCCCTTCCTGATGTGGGCTGGCATCGGCCTGGACGCCCTCACAGTCCACAAATTGGAACCGCGCAAGCGCTTCGAAAAATATCTGGCTGTGCCCCAATACTTTGCCACGGCTGTCTGGAGTGCGGCCATCTGGCACGGCATGAACCTGCACGTTTGGGCAGAAGACAAGCGCGTCGAGGGACACTACTTGCTGGCCGTGGTGAGCAACATCCGCCACTACCTCGGCGGGATAGCCGAGATCTCCCCACAGGCTTACCTCGACGACGGCGAAATGGACTTGTGGCTGCTCAGCGGCGACAACCTGGCCGATGCGTTCCGCCATTTCTTCGCCATCACTGCCGGGCGTCACGTGACCTCGGATCAGGCGCGCTGCCTGCCGTTCCACAACGCGCGCATCGAGTCCGAGACGCCGTTTTCCCTCCAAATGGACGGCGAGCCGATGCTGGGCGGCCAGCAGGCCACGATCACCGTCGCGCCGCGCGCTTTGCGTGTGCTCATGCCCCTCGCCGCCGCGCAGTGTCTCTGCGGGCATAAGGCGATCAGATAATGAAAAAGATAAAAGGCTTCATTTCAGAAAACCCCCTCATTTTCCTTTTCCTGGCCCTCCCATTGGTACTTACCGCTGAATTGCTCGGTTGGCTGCCCCTGGTGGTGTTCATCCTGGCCTGCATTGGCATCATCCCCATGGCCGCTTACATTGGCGAAGCGACCGAAGCCTTGGCCGTCTACACCGGCCCGCGCATCGGCGGGCTGCTCAACGCCACCCTGGGGAACGCGGCCGAGTTGATCATCACCATCGTGGCCGTGCGCGCCGGGCTGCTGGAACTGGTCAAGGCCTCCATCACCGGCTCCATCCTCGGCAACCTGCTGCTGGTGCTAGGTTTCTCTTTCATCGTCGGCGGCGTCAAGCACGGTTTGCAGACTTTCGACCGGCGCAACGCCAGCCGCAACGCCATCCTGCTCATCCTGGCAGTGGTGGCGATGGTAATCCCCTCTCTCTTCAGCCATTCCATTGGGCCGGAAGGCAGCCCGAAAG
>Ga0163210_1001212_pt1 | contig 11204 bp, 10 predicted proteins | sample Kivu_220m_FD_113536 | JGI IMG/M metagenome (GOLD analysis project Ga0163210, IMG submission 113536) | Freshwater microbial communities from Lake Kivu, Western Province, Rwanda to study Microbial Dark Matter (Phase II) - Kivu_220m | ecosystem: Environmental > Aquatic > Freshwater > Lake ... | reverse complement strand
GTCCTGCCAGGCAACGTGGACATTATTGCCTGAGACTGCGATAGATGGACGCTCGGAAAGTCGGGGGCTATTTACGATCTGTGTGTCGGCGCCCCATGTAGTTCCCCCATCGAAAGAGCGCTTGCAGTATATCTGAAAGTTGCCGCTCCTTTCGTCCTGCCAGGCAACGTGGACGGCATTGCCGGAGACAGCGATAGATGGATACTTGGAAACTCCGGCGGCATCTGTAAGCCTGGTGTCGGGGTCAAAGTTAACCCCCCCGTCGGTAGAGTGCGTATAGTATATCTCCCAGTTGCCGATAGTACGCTCGTCCTGCCAGGCAACGTGCACAGTATTGCCGGAGACTGCGATAGATGCCAGGGCAGAACTTCCCCCGGCATTGGTGAGCCTGGTGTCGGCGTCCCAGGTAGTCCCGCCGTCGGTAGAGCGCTTGTAGTATATCTCTTCGTTGCCGGGGGTCCTATTGTCATGCCAGGCAACATGCACAGTATTGCCAGAGACCGCTATGGATGGAGTGTAGGAATTTCCCAGGCAATCGGTGAGCCTGGTGTCGGCGCCCCAGGTAGCCCCACCATCCAGTGAGCGCTTGTAGTATATCTCGGCATCGCCGTCCCTCTGGTCATACCAGGCAACGTGGACGATATTGCCGGATACAGCGATGGACGGGTTATCGGAAACTGACGAGTTATCGGTGAGCCTGGTGTCGGCGCCCCAGGTAGCCCCACCATCCAGTGAGCGCCTGTAGTATATCTCATCGTTGCCGTCCCGGCTGTCGAACCACACAACGTGGACGTTATTGCCGGATACAGCGACAGACGGCTCCTTGGAATTTCCCGCGGCATTGGTGAGCCTGATCTCGGCTCCCCAGTCGGCGTATACGGGCTGGGCAGTGAGCAGAGGGGTCAGGAGAATCGAAAGCACAACCAGCAGCGGAAAGATAATATGGAACTTTCTCCGGGCAAATCCGCAGGGTCTTTTGAGTGTGGTTATTATGCCCCCTCCCGTACCGATTCAAATAAACGCTCCATATTACTATGAAGCATCCGGCATGTCAACGGCCTTATCGTTTTCTGCCTGTAATATGGATGACGCCACCAACAAATGCGTACAGGATTATTGAACCGTCTTTTGCTAACATGTATCATGACAGTATAGATGAGGAGGGAGATATGAACCTGCAGGACATGACGCCGCTGGCTGTAGGCCGCGTTTCCGATGTATACACTCTGAAGGACGGGCGGGTGCTCAAGCTGCTGCACAGTACCGTGCCGGGGCCGAAGGTGGATGACGAGTTCCGGCGCTGCCAGGTTGTTTTTAAAGCTGGAGTCCCCTCGCCCCGGGCGCTGGAGATCGTGGAGGTTGAAGAGCGGCGGGGGATAGTCTTCGAATGGGCAGGTGAGAACGACCTGATGAAGGCCAAGCTGGGGAATCCCATGAACCTGAACTCGGGGGCGCAGTTTATGTCCACCGTGCACAGGGATATTTTGAAACGGGAGGCACCTGAGCTGCCCGGCCTTAAGGAGGAGGTGCTGCGCATGAGCCGACTGCTTCCCGAAGGGACCATTCTGCCCGGGCAATCCGAAGCGCTGCGGAGCTACCTGGAGCGGTTGCCCTCCGCCAACACGATCTGCCACATGGATTTTCAGCCGGGCAACATCATGCTCAACAAGGACGGCTACCAGGTTATCGACTGGTCCGAAGCTGTCAGGGGGGCGCCTGCCGCCGATATCGCGCTGACGTCACTGATACTTTCAACGGCGGAAACCGCGCCGGGTACCGATCTCCTGCGCAGGATAATCATCCCCATCTTCCGCAAGGCATTTGAAAAACGCTACCGCGCCCACGTGACATTCCACCTGGGAATCTCCGAAGAAAGCCTGCAGGACTGGATACTGGCGGCGGGCATCGTCCGCCTGGCCACATGGAACATCACTACGGAGCGGGAGTATTTAACCGGATTGATTCAGGCTAAACTGAAAGAACTGGAAAACAAAGCCTGATAACAGGACTGGCTCACAATGCAACAGGATAGAGAAGAGATTTTCCGCAGGATAAAGGCAGAAAAGTGGGACCTGGTAATTGTCGGCGGCGGTATCACCGGTGCCGGTATCATGAGGGAGGCGGTGCGCCGCAATGTAAAGACGCTGCTGGTTGAACAGCATGATTTCGCCTGGGGGTCATCCAGCCGCTCGGGACAGCTTGTGCACGGCGGCCTGCGCTACCTCAAGCAGGGAGATGTCATGCTCACCTACCATTCGGTAAGCGAGCGGGAATCGCTGGTAAAGGAGCTTCCCGGCCTGGTCAACCCCTTCGGCATGATGATGGCGATCTATAAGGGGAAATGGCTCGACCGGTTGATCGTGCGGGCCGCCCTGCTGATTTACGATATCATGAGCCGGAAATTCAGAAAGCACACCTATTCAGTGGAGGAAATGGCCAGCCGCTTTCCGGGCGTCAGGGAACGGGACCTGGAATGCGGACTTCTCTTTTATGAATCGCTGACCGATGATGCCCGGCTGGTTTACCGGATATTGCAGCAGGCCGAAGAAGAAGGCGGGGTTGCCGTGAACTACTGCCGGGTAGCCGGGCTGCTTAAGCAGAATGACATGGTTTGCGGCGTTGCGCTGGAGGATAAGGTCACAGGCGATAAACTGGACGTATACGCCAGGCAGGTGGTAAACGCCACCGGCGCCTGGGCAGACGTATTGCGCAGCCAGGTGAGAAGGACGAACACGAAGCGTATGCGGCCGCTGCGGGGCAGCCACCTGGTATTTTCAGCAGAAAGGCTGCCGGTAACCCAGAGCATCGTGATGACGCATCCCACAAGCAGGCGGGCAGGTTTCGTATTCCCCTGGGAAGGCCGCGTGATGACCGGCGATACGGACATCGATCACACGGCCGACCTGAACATGGAAGCTTCGTGCACGCCGGATGAGACCGATTACCTGCTGGAAAATATCCGCTTCCACTTCCCTGATCGGGATATCACACGCAAAGACATAGTCGCCTCTTTTTCGGGGGTGCGCCCGGTGGTAGGGTCGGGGAAAAAAGACCCCTCCAGCGAATCGCGCGACCACGTTGTATGGCTGGAAGACGGCCTGCTGACCGTCACCGGGGGCAAGCTGACCACCTTCCGGCTGATCGCCCTTGATGCCCTTAAAGCCGCGCGTCCGCTGCTGGGCAGGCTGCCCGGCCTGGATAAAAAGCAGCGCATTTTTCCTCCGGTAAAGGATATCGCGCCTGTTCCCAAAGGCCTTAAACCCGAAATAGTGTTCCGTCTGCAGGGGCGCTACGGCGACCGGGCAAACGACGTGATTGCCGGGGCGAAAACAGGCGAGCTGGAGAAGATCCCCGGCACGGAGACACTGTGGGCGGAGCTGCGGTACGCGGCGCACAATGAAGCAGTGGTGCGCCTTGAAGACCTCATGCTGCGCAGGACCCGCATTGCCCTGCTGCTTGAAAACGGCGGAAAAGCCCTGCTTCCTGAAATCAGGACAATCTGCCAGCCGCTTCTCGGCTGGGACGATGAAAAATGGCGTCGGGAGGAGCAGGACTACCTGGAAACATGGCAGCGGTTTTACGGTGTTCGATAAACGGAATCAGTCAGCTTTGCCTGAAGGGCTGTAGCAAACGGTTCCCATATTTTATCTGAGCAATGTTCAGGTCACGGCCACGCCGGGAAAGATGAAACTGCGTATTGTCGTACACCCGGAATTTATTACCTCTATGCGACCATGGGGATGTATGTTCATCCATAAATACAAAGTTGAAGTGTGATATAGCTTCTTAACAAAGCATCTATATCATTATTTAAACAAGGCACTCATAAGCCCTTGGTCACTGGTTCAAGTTGTTCAAAACGATATTAATGTTGAAACAAATGAGCAAAACAATAAGCAAAGAGCTCCACTCAGTTGAAATTTCAATTTTTTATAAGTTGCCTTTTAATTCGCCAATTCTGTTAAAATAACACTTGAAAGGAGCCTATTTGGCAAGAATTCCGAATGCGGAGAAGGCAGTAATTGACTCTGGTAAGCTGAGGGATTATATCCTATCACCGATGCATCCAGTGGGTCGTTTTAAGGCTGCTTTCTTTCAAAAGTTTGGGTATTCAATCGCAAACTGGGAAGTCTTGGAACAGCATCTACGAGATTTGATTCTTGCGGAAGATGTGACAAAGATGGAGGAGTCTCCTTATGGGAAGAAATTCATCGTTGAGGGGCTGCTAAAATGCTCAACAGGTGAAAAAGTGAAAGTTGTCACTGTATGGGTTATACTTAAAGCTGAGAGTATTCCAAGATTTGTTACAGTGTATCCTGGAGAATAATGGTGAAGTTTGAAAAATTGGAATGTGTGGTTCTTACACACGATATATCTAAATATGGTCTCCGTACAGGGGATATGGGTACAGTCGTGGAAATTTACCCTAAGGGTGGAGTGGAGATTGAATTTGTCAGGGGTTCTGGGTTCACTCAGGCACTTCTGACACTGACAGATCGTGACATCCGGAAAATAGATCCCTTTGATCTGCCCACCACACGACGCTTGGCCGAAGTGAAGTGAAAGTCTAGTATCCTATCCTAGAGCAACTTCCCGAGTGAACTGTTGACACTTTCAGCTTCGTATCCAATAGATCGGTATCCACGTAGGCGTCTGTAGAACATCCGTAAAAGTACCGCAACATTGCGATCCACATAGTCGTATATTCTGACCTCTGTTTTACCAGCGTACAGTCGCTGCAGTCGTCCTGCATATTGCACCAGAGTACCTCTCCAAGCAACAGGCATGGACAGCAATAGTGTGTCAAGCCTAGCATCATCAAAACCCTCGCCTATATAACGCCCTGTGGCTAGCAGCACTCGCTGTGCGTCCAAAGGAATGGCAGCCAATTGCTCTACTATCGCGCGCTGTTGACGTTCGCCCATGCCTCCTCGAAGTACAATCACATTAGGCACAATCTTCATTAGCTCACTGGCAAAATATTCCAAGTGATCTCTACGCTCTGTCAACAGGATTGGAGAACGCCCTTCACGTAAAGTCTGTAGAAGATCCTCCAGGATTAATTTATTTCGGACTCCATCCGCTACAAGCAACTCGTATATATCGTGTATAGACGGCTCCTTAGCGAGAGCAGGTAGAGTGAAAGCTGTATCACGGCATATGAGTCGGTGCTGAAATATTTGTTGAGCTTTCTGCTGTTGTTGGCTGATAGTATGTCGTATTGGCCCGCACTGCATAAGAATGATTGGTTGGTGGCCGTCACGTCGATATGGGGTGGCAGTCAAGCCAACCACATACCTGGCCTTAACGTGCCGTAACACCTGCTCAAAAGTCACCGCCGGTAGATGGTGACATTCATCTACCACCACCTGCCCATATTCGGCCACAATATTTTCCACCTCTCCTCTTTTGATGAGACTTTGAAGCATGGCTACATCAATGAAACCGGTACGTTTGTCCTTTCCGCCTCCGATGCGACCTATGTTTCGAGGGTCGATTTCTAGAAAGCTAACCAGTTGACTTCGCCATTGTTCAGCTAGAGGATGACGATGCACCAGAACAAGCGTGTTTGCCTTTCGAGCGGCAATAACATAGATTCCAACTATTGTTTTGCCCGAGCCAGACGGCGCCACAAGTACTCCATTATCATAGCGAAGCAGATCCGATGCTGCTTTCTCTTGGGTCAATGTGAGTTGTCCACGGAATGCAAAGCTACTTTCTTTACCTAAGAAACGTTCATCCATAATGTCTTGCTTGATGCCTGAGTAGTGAAAAAGTTCCTGCAATTCAGTTAGACAGCCACGAGGTATGCCAAGGTATTTAGGGAATTCCTCAGCACAATTGATTACTCGTGGGGTTAGAACCGTCGAAAGCCTTAGCTTTTGCTTCTTGTAAAACTCTGGATTTTGAAATGCCGCCAGCCGCTTAATCTGATTCAGCAAAGGCGATGGCAGGCAGTCTTTTTCAATATAAACCAAGTCACTTATCACAATCTTGACTTCGGAGGGACTGCAGCGACCTAATAACGGGGCTGTCAGTTGTTTCGATGCTGCTGAACTCCAAGGCCGGTCTTCCTCATCACCAGAGCTTGAGCGTATCCCCATTACTTGGTCGTTCCGAGTTGCTGATCGAATCATGTCATCAAGCAAGGCAGGTTTTACCCGTCCAAGGGAAGCTAAAAAGGCCCATTGGTCCTGGTAGGCTTCAAAACTTCGATCCAAAAATAATGTATTCTTTTGCACTGCTGGCTCTTTCTGTAGAGGTAAGGCGATGAGATTGCCAAAGCCGCCTTTTGGGATGGTATCTTGGTTAGGAAAGAGCCGATCATAAGAATCCATGCCAAGTTGATATCTTTGTGACATTGCCTCAGTAAGCAAGTAGCAACCGAGTTTACGTGCTGCCGAGGCGTTAACTGCCTCCGTGAAAAATATCCAGATATGCGCGCCAACACCGGATCGAGACCGTTCGATGGCCGCCGGAATATTCATGCGCCGGCAGGTTTCGCAAAATGCAGCTGCGTCTTCTAACCAAGAAAACTTATCGAAATCAACAGCGAGAAAATGGCAAGTGCCATCCGGAAGCAAAGGATAAACTCCAATGGTATGTTTTCCTTCTAAATGGCACTGTACTATACCATCGGCCATCGGAATTAACTCCCGACTGGGACACTCGCCACATTTAACCCTTGGCTTACCACAAAGGATTGGATCCCATTCCTTTCTGCAGGCAGGATTGTATCCAATTTTGCCACTTCGTTTATTCTGCCAAAGCTTTGCAAACACATCTTCCCGCCCATGAAATAGCGAACGGAATAGCTGTATTCTCTCAGATATAGGTGATTCATTGTTGATTTTAGGAGCGGCAGCCATCAGCGTCATATTAGTGTTTAGTGGGATAATCGTAGGCTTAGCAGTCAATTTCTGCGAGCCCGACGAGATAAGTTCTTTTTGATACTCAGTGCCACTACACAAGCGACGATTTTCCACCAGCAACCGATCTCGCTCTTCAGTTACCTGTTTGAGTTTCTGGCGAAGCTGTTCAAGCTCACCACTGTCATCAGTAGGCATCTCTATTTCCGTGTCTTTCAAGTTTACAGAAATGCTTTGCTAGTCAGCAACATACACAGCAGTTTCCACAAGACAATTTGCATCGGGTCGAGATTACAAATCTGACTTTAGGTTCGACTTCGATTTTGATTTCTGTTTTACTCTCGGGTTGGTTTCAGGTTCAAGAGCGGGGCCGTTGCGTCATTCCGAGACGTCGTAGATTAATAGATTAGGAAACCAAACTGGATGAACGTACAGCAGTAGCTTCATTTACGTTCAATAAACGTTTTTGTGTCAGATCCGGTTTTTTAGCTTCAAAACGAATCTATCACTGCACAAACATGGGCATGACCACGTGGTCGTAGTTCTCAACGTCGACAAGCCGTAATATACCAAAATTGGAGACTCAGGTTTAGCGTCCCCCTACAATTGACAAATCCTCCCATTTATTGTATCTTCATTGTAGATACATAATTGGAGGTCCGGCATGAGAATCCGTATCCAGAAATGGGGCAACAGCCTTGCTTTGCGCATACCAAAGCCTTTCGCCGAGGAGATAGGGCTCGCCAGGGAGTCAGCGGTGGATGTTGCGCTGTCGGACGGAAAGATGGTTATAACGCCATTATCCGACCCCAAACCAACGTTAGAACAGCTCCTGGCAAAGATTACCGATGATAATTTGCACGGGGAAGTTAACACCGGTCACGCCCTGGGCAATGAGCTATGGTAGATTCCCTCAATTATATTCCTCGCCGTGCCGATATCATATGGCTTAACCTGAGCCCGCAGTCAGGGCATGAGCAAACCGGGCGGCGACCTTCACTTGTACTATCGCCTGAAAGTTATAACAGCAGAACCGGGCTGGCCATTTTTTGTCCTATTACCAGCCAGGTTAAAGGATACCCCTTTGAAGTCGCGATACCTGAAGGCCTGCCTGTAACCGGGGCAATTCTATCTGACCAGGTTAAAAGCCTTGATTGGCGTGCCCGTAAAGCCGAATTTGTCTGCGTGCTGCCTGACGAGATTATTGAAGAGGTATTTCAAAAGATTTTTACCCTGTTATCGCCTAGCTGATCATCCAGCTTTAAGGGCAGGTGAATATTCCGCGTATAACTAACAAATTCAACATATCAGGTTAGTCTAAATTTCAGCGAGGATAGTGGGCAAATCCGGACAGGAATTAATGACTACAGCTCTATAATGTTGCTGCAGTTTTCTCGTTTTGGATGGTTACAGTAGGATGCTCATTGGTTGCCGGGGTGGTCAGGCCTTTTTCTTTCATCAGAGCTATATGTTCTTCCATACCCCACCTCGCCTGGTATATGCAGTCTTCAATCGAATGACCGATACCAGTGAAGCCTTCAAGGTCGGGGGAATAAAAACCAAAGAAAATCGGGTCTTCCGTAGCTTCAATAACCAGTGAATATTTCAATTCAAGCATTGTTACTTTCTTTCGATACCTGCTGCCTTCAATACAGTATTACAGGTGCCTGCAGGTACTTCCCTTGAACGAAGTTTAGATATTGATCGAAACGCCGGTTTACCACTGCACGAACATGGGCATGACCACGTGGTCGTAGTTGTCCACGCCGACGGGGCGGATAACGCCCGGGTTGGAGGGGGTGGTGACTTCGAGCGATACCTGGGCCTGCTTGACAATGGAGAGGACGTCGGAGAGGTACTTGGCATTGAAGGCTATCTTGGAGGCCTCGCCATCCACCAGCGCGTCGATCTCGCCCACGTTATCGCCGATCTCGTCCGCCCTGGCTGAGATGGTCACTTTGCCGGCCTCGGGGGTGGCGCCCGGTGTAATGATGACGCGGGCGATGCCGCTGCCGTCGCGCGCGAAGATGGAAGCCATCTTGATGGCGCGCAGGAATTCCGACACTTCGATCCTGGCCTTGGTGCCGTAGGTCTGGGGGATAAGCTGCGAGTAGTTGGGGAAGGTGCCCTGGATAAGCTGCGATACCATCTCGATATTCTTGACACGGAAGAGCACCTGGCTTTTCTGCGCGTTAAGCGTGATGTCGACTTTCTCATCGGATTCGGTCATGAGGCGGTTAAGCTCATTCAAGGCCTTGGCCGGTATGATCATGGCAACTTTCTCTTTTACCGGCTCCAGCAGGTTGGCGCGGTGCACGGCCAGTCTGAAGCCGTCGGCGGCCGCCAGCGTGAGCTTGCTGCCGTCGAACTCGGTCTGCACGCCTGTTAGCACGGGGCGGGATTCCTCGGTAGCCGCGGCGAAGGCGACCTGCGTTATGGCATGCTTGAGCTCATCGGCCTGCACCTTTGTCTGGAAGCCGTCGCCCACCTGGGGGATAGGCGGGAAATCCGCAGCGTCCAGCCCGTTGATCCTGGCCTCGTAGCGACCGCATTTCAGCTCGAGCGTATGGTGCTTGAGGTTCATGCTGATCACATCGGAAGGCAGCGACGTGATAAACTCGCTGAATACGCGCGCGGGCACAGTGATGGACCCTTCGCTTTCTATTTTGGCGCCGACCCAGCAGCTGATGGCAATTTCAAGATTGGTAGCCGCCAGTTTGAGCTGGGATTGGTCGGTTACGATCAATACGTTCTGCGTGATAGGTAGGGTAGTCCTGGTAGCAACTGCTCTGCCTATGATGCTCAAACCTTTGCTAAGATTTTCCTGCAAACAAGACAGCTTCATTGAATACCCCCCGTTATTATTGTGTCCAAAGTATACCCTCACAATTTTGCTAAGTCAATGACCCTGTATAATATTGTTTTTAGAGAAGAAATATTGCCGCAACTCAGCTATAATATTGACTCGCCTGCGTATATGGGCGTAATCTTAAAAACACGTGAAATAAAATGGAGATCATACCCGCCATAGATTTAAAGGGCGGCAAATGCGTCCGCCTCTTCCAGGGGGATTACAGCAAGGAGATTGTATTCTCTACCGATCCTGTTGCCACGGCTTTGAAATGGCAGGAAAAGGGAGCGCGCAGGCTCCACCTGGTGGACCTCGACGGCGCTGCGGCCGGCGAGGTGCGCAATACCGAGGCCATCGAAGGCATCGTGAAAAATACCCGCCTGGAAGTGGAGCTCGGTGGCGGCATACGCAGGCAGGACGTGGTGGATCAGTTGATCAAGCTGGGAGTGAAGCGTGTCATACTGGGAACGGTAGCGGTGGAACAGACGGAGCTGACCAGGCAGATAGTGCGCAAGTACGGTGACGCCATAGTGGTGGGCATAGACGCGCGTGATTCATACGTGACCACCCACGGCTGGCATAAGATATCCGGCACCACTGTCTTCGAATTAAGCCGAATGATGGCAGCCATCGGCGCCAGGCGCATCATATATACGGATGTTAAGCGCGACGGCACGCTGACCGAGCCCAATTTCGAGACCACTTCCGAACTGGTCAGGATCCTCAGCATTCCCGTCATCGCTTCGGGAGGCATCTCGTCAATCGAACATCTGAAAAAGCTGGCGAAGATAGGCGTGGAAGGGGCCATCATCGGCCGGGCGCTGTATACCGGGGCCATTGATCTCGCGGAAGCCCTGGCGATATCCTGAATGATATTTCAGGAATAACGGAGCGGCTTTCATCGACAATGAAAAGGAGATTACCATGTTGAAATATGATGATAAAGGTTTAATACCTGTTATTGTGCAGGACGAGGCCGACGGCGCCGTCCTCATGCTGGGCTATGCCAATAAAGAGTCGCTGCGGCTGACGCTGAAACGCGGGGAAATGGTGTTTTACAGCCGCAGCCGGAAGGAGCTCTGGCACAAGGGGGAGACCTCGGGCAACGTGCTAAAGGTGAAATCCATAGCTAAGGACTGCGACAGCGATACGCTGCTGGTACAGGCTGAGCCCGCCGGGCCCACCTGCCACACGGGAAAACGCAGCTGCTTCTTCGCGGAATTCAGCAAAGAGGATATAGGGTAGGTCCCTTTCTGACGTGTCATCGCGGGAGTCCCGATCCATCGGGGCGACGTGGCGATCCCATGGCTTTGCACCAGAATAATAGCTGCGATTGCAATGATGTATAAGGTGAAACCCTAAACTCCAAACCCTTGTATCTTTAATTCGTGTTATCCTAATTACTGATGGATGCGGCAGGCCGATAAACTCTTGGTCTAACAGGCCGTTATTTAGCATGGGTCGCCGCACCCAACCTCTAAGAG
>Ga0163210_1001211_pt1 | contig 11209 bp, 5 predicted proteins | sample Kivu_220m_FD_113536 | JGI IMG/M metagenome (GOLD analysis project Ga0163210, IMG submission 113536) | Freshwater microbial communities from Lake Kivu, Western Province, Rwanda to study Microbial Dark Matter (Phase II) - Kivu_220m | ecosystem: Environmental > Aquatic > Freshwater > Lake ... | reverse complement strand
CGCCCACGCAGGTCACGTCGGAGCCAAGGAACTCGAACTCCTGAACGCCGGCCCTCCCCCACCCGGTCGATTCGCTAAGGCCTTCTGCCCGGCCCGCGTAGACCCAGGCACCCCCGGCGTTCGCAGCGGGCGTGTCGTATCCCCAGGTGCCGACCACCACGTCGCTGACGCCGTCCCCATTCACATCTCCCGCTGTCGCCACCGAGGATCCGTAGCGCGCGTCCGTCTGGTCGATCTCACCCGTCCACACCGGCTCGGCGAAGCTGCCCCAGAGTGGACCCTCGTATAGGAAGGCGCGACCCTCGTCGGTCTGCCCGCCATCGTAGCCCCAGGCCCCGACGATCAGGTCGGCCCGTCCATCGCCGTTCGTGTCGCCCGCCGGGGCAACGGAGTATCCATAGTGTGCCCCGGCCTGCCCGCCACTGACCGCGAAGAGCGGTGTGTAAGAAGGCCCGTCGGCAGCGCCCCGGAAGACATAGGCCCGGCCCTCGTCGGTCAGTCCTTGGGGGCTATCAGCCTCCGGTGCACCGATCACCACGTCCGCATATCCATCCCCGTCCACGTCTCCCGCGGTAGCCACGCACCAGCCGAGGTGATCACCCGCCTGCTCGCCGCTCACGCCCCAGACGGGCGTCAGGCCCGCCGGCGATCCGGTGTAGATCCATGCCGCACCGCTGTCCGTGCCCACGCCGTCGCAGCGTTCGGCCCCGATGATCACATCCGCGTACCCGTCGGCGTTCACATCCCCGGCGGTTGCGACCGAGCGGCCAAAGCGCGCCCCAGCTTCGCCGGCCCCCGCTGACCAGGCCGCGCTGGCAGACACGCCTGAGACCGTGCCGAGGTAGAGAAACGCCTGGCCCTCATCCGCGCCTACGCCGTCATAGAAAGGTGCTCCGACCAGGACGTCGTCGAAGCCGTCGCCGTTGACGTCGCCCGCAGGGGCGACGCAGAGCCCGTACTGCGCTCCGGATTGGTCGGCTTGACCCGTCCACGCCGGGACGGCCGCCAGTCCGGTCGGCGATCCGAGGTAGACGAACGCCACCCCCTCGTCGAACTGCCCGAGATCGTAGATGTCCGCGCCGATGATGACGTCATCGTACCCGTCGTTGTTGACGTCCCCAGCGGGTGCGACGCACACGCCGAATGCGGCTCCGCTCTGGTTGCTCTCCACGAACCAGGCCGGATCGGTGCCCAGCCCGTCGACGGAGCCCAGGTAGAGATAGGCCGCACCTTCGTACGTCTGCCCATTCGAGTAGTGGCGCGCGCCGACGATCAGGTCGCTGTAGCCATCTCCGTTGACGTCGCCGGCCGTGGCCACGGAGTAGCCGTACTCTTCGCCCGCCGCGGCCCCCTGTCCGTGCCAGATCGGGGTCGTCCCAAGCTCCCTCGACAGGGGGGCCGGGATGCAGTCTCCGATCGGGCCCGCCGCGGATGTGGGCGGGACGGGAACCAGCTCGGGGAGCGCGGCGCTCGCCGCACAGACAAGAAGCGTGGACCCGGAAACCATGAGGTACCTTAGGACAGCTTGAGAGGTCTTCATCCCGCACCTCCGATGCAGCACCCTGTCCTGCCGGACGATGCGCCCCGCCAGACGGCGGGCGCCGTCGGCAGTCTGTATAAGCTCCCCGAGGCCATCCGCCCGGTGCGGGGACGTGGGCTCTTGAGACACACGAAAACTGGCAGCCCCCGCTCAGGTCCTCAAGCACCGGCACGCGCGCACCAGGGGGAGCTGTGACAAGTGCTTCCCCTAAAAGGATACATGAGCCCGTGCACCTGGGCAATGGCACAGAGCTGTACATCTCGCGCCGGATCGAGAGGTCTGGAAGCGACCCGCCAGCGTCCTACGCAGGTCGCCTGCGGTCGGACCGAGATGCCGCCCTCCGCCGGCAGGGGGATGTCCCAAGCGCCTGTCATGCCTCCCGTGGGGTGGCCCACTTCCACTGTCGACTCAGGCAGAAGCCGCGCGCCTGGCAGGAGATCGCGACTCGCATCTTGTCCTCGGGGATGGAGGCTCTCACAATGCCAGGCATCCACTGGCACGGGCAAGGGAAGGCAGGACCGATGGATCCGGCAGCCCCGGGACGCGTCCCGGAGACAGAAGCGATGCCCTCCGGCGTCCTGCGCCTGCGGCTGATCATCCGCGGCGCCGTCCAAGGCGTCGGCTTCCGGCCCTTTGTCTACCGGCTCGCGACCGACCTCGACCTGCCCGGCTGGGTGCGGAACTCCACGCTGGGGGTCGTGATCGAGGTCGAGGGCGCGACCGAGACGCTGGAGACCTTCCGCTCGCGTCTCGCGCGGGAGCTCCCGCCCCGCGCGTTCATCCAGAGCTGTGAGGCGTCGTACCTGGACGCCACCGGCGCCAGCGCAGACTTCCGCATCCTGGAGAGCGACGCCACCGGCGAGCGGCGCGCGCTGGTGTTACCCGACATCGCGACCTGCCCCGATTGCCGCAACGACATCTTCGATCCGGGCAACCGCCGCCATCGCTATCCCTTCACCAACTGCACCAACTGCGGGCCGCGCTTCACGATCATCGAAGGTCTTCCCTACGACCGGCCGCTAACGAGCATGAAGAAGTTCCCGATGTGCCCGGCCTGCCGCGCCGAGTACGAGGACCCGCGCGATCGCCGCTTTCACGCGCAGCCGAACGCCTGCCCGGTCTGCGGGCCGCAGCTCGCGCTCTGGGACGCCGGCGGGCGCGTGCTGGCGGAGCGGGACGCGGCGCTGGAGCACACGATAGAGGCGGTGCGCGGCGGCGCGATCGTGGCGCTGAAGGGACTGGGCGGGTTCCATCTCGTCTGCGATGCGCGCTCGCGCGACGCGGTGCGCGAGCTGCGCCGGCGGAAGGAGCGCGAGGAGAAGCCGCTCGCCTGCATGTTCCCGTCACTCATCAGCGTGCGTGAGGTTGCGATCGTCTCGGACGCCGAGGAGCGGCTGCTCGTCTCGCCCGAGGCGCCGATCGTGCTACTGCACCGGCGGCCCGACGCGGCGGCGGGCGCGCTCGATGCCGGCATCGCGCCGGGGAACCCTTACCTGGGCGTGATGCTCCCCTATACGCCGCTCCATCATCTGCTGCTCGCGGAGCTCGGCTACCCGATCGTCGCGACCAGCGGCAACCGCACCGACGAGACGATCTGCATCGACGAGCACGAGGCGCTCTCACGGCTGGCCGGGATCGCGGACATCTTTCTGGTCCACGATCGCTCGATCGTGCGACATGCCGACGACTCGATCGTACGGCTCTGCGCCGGACGCGAATTGGTCACGCGCCGCGCCCGCGGCTTCGCACCGCTGCCGGTGCCGGTTCCGCCGGCGACGGCGCGCATCCTGGCGGTCGGCGCGTTCCTGAAAAACGCGGTCGCGGTCGCGGCGCGGGACGAGGCGTTCGTTGGGCAGCACATCGGGGACCTGGAGACGGTCCAGGCGCGCGAAGCGTTCGGGCGGGCGATCGACGACCTCGAGCGCCTCTTCGAGATCCGGCCCGATCTCGTCGCCTGCGATCTACACCCCGATTACCCGTCGACCGCGTTCGCGCGCGGTCACGGGCTGCCCGTCACCGCGGTGCAGCATCACGCGGCGCACGCGTTCGCCTGCATGGCGGAGAACGAGCTTGAGCCCCCGGTCCTGGCGGTTTCCTGGGACGGCACCGGCTACGGGCCCGACGGCACCGTCTGGGGCGGTGAGTTCCTGCGCATGACCGAGGACGGCTGGGAGCGCGTCGCTCACTTGCGAACGTTCCGCCTGCCGGGCGGCGATGCGGCGGTGCGCGAGCCGCGGCGGAGCGCACTCGGCCTGCTCTGGGAGATGCTGGGCGAGGAGGCGCTGGCGCGCGAGGACCTGGCGCCGGTGCGCGCCTTCACGCCTGCGGAGCGCGCGGGCCTTGCCTCGATGCTGCGGCGCGGTGTGCAGGCGCCGGCGACGAGCAGCGCGGGGCGGCTCTTCGATGCGATCGCTTCCCTGCTCGATTTGCGGCAGATCACGCGCTTCGAGGGCCAGTCAGCAATGGAGCTCGAGTTCGCGGCGACCGGGAGCGCGGCGGGCGGGGCGTACCCGATGATGCTGCGCGAGGGCGCGGCCGGCTCCGGTTGCCGCAGCGTCGATTGGGAGCCGCTGGTGCGCGCGGCGCTGGCGGATCTGCGGACGGGCGTGTCACCGGCGGACATCGCGCGGCGGTTCCACGCCGGGCTCGCGGAGGTGATCGTTGAAGTGGCGCGCGCCGTCGGCCTGCCGCGCTTGGTCCTGACGGGCGGCTGTTTCCAGAACGCGCTTCTATCCGAGCTGACGATCGCGCGCCTGCGGGCGGAGGGCTTCGCGCCGTACTGGCACCAGCGCATCCCGCCGAACGACGGCGGCATCGCCCTGGGTCAGGTGGTCGCGGCGCGGCGGGGTGCCGCACGCTGGTGAGATGCCAACGCCCACTGCTCCCTCCATAGGGCCAGGAGGACCCCTGTATGACGGCCCTGATCGGTGCTAGATTCGCGGCGGTCGCGGCAACCACGACTCGTTCGACCTGCAGCGCGACCCGGCAGGGGTGCGACAGACAGAGCAGATGCCAGACCAAATGCCTAGTCGTGAACCGATGGTAGGCCGGACCCTCGGGCACTACCGGATCGTCGAGAGGCTCGGCGCCGGTGGCATGGGCGAGGTCTATCGCGCCCACGATGAGCGGCTCCGCCGCGATGTCGCCCTCAAGATCCTGCTCCCAACCAACGTGATCGACGAGGCGGCGCGCAAGCGCTTCGGCAAGGAAGCCCTGGCCCTCTCGAGGCTGAACCACCCCAACATTGCGACCGTCTTCGACTTCGACACCCAACAGGGTGTCGACTTCCTGGTTATGGAGTATGTCGGTGGCGAGGCATTCACCACGAGACTCTCCGCCGGGCCCCTGTCAGACAAAGAGATCGCGCGGCTCGGGCTGCAGCTGGCCGAGGGCCTTGCGGCGGCCCATGACCAAGGCGTCGTGCATCGGGACCTGAAGCCCGGCAACCTCAAGCTGACCTCGGACGGACGCCTGAAGATCCTGGACTTCGGGCTGGCAAAACTGGTCCAGCCGCCGAGCGCCGGCGCGGAGACCGCCACCCTGACCGAAAGCCACGGGCCGGTCGGCACGCTGCCCTACATGGCACCCGAACAGCTGCACGCAGGAAAGGAGGACCCTCGGACGGACATCTGGGCGGCGGGACTGGTGCTCTATGAGATGGCGACCGGCTGCCGAGCTTTCGCCGAGGTCGACAGCGCGCGCCTGGTCACGGCCATCCTGACCAAGCCGCCGCCATCGCCAAGCGGGCTCAATCGCCGGATCTCGCCTGGTCTAGATAACATCATCGGAAAGTGCTTGGAGAAGGACCCGGAAAACCGCTACCAGTCAGCCCGCGAGCTCGCCGTGGACCTGCGCCGCCTGGCGGCAGCAACCGTGGGTGTGACCCAGTCCCCGCGACCCGCGGGCCGCCAGCGCCTGATTGTACCTGGCGCGGTGATCCTTCTGTCGACAGGCTTGGTGGTGCTCTTCCTGCTGGACGTCGGCGGATGGCGGCAGCGAGTGCTCGGCAGGTCCGTTGCGCCCCCCATACGCTCCCTCGCCGTCCTGCCGTTGGCCAATCTCTCGGGCGATCCCGAGCAAGACTACTTCGCGGATGGCATGACGGAGGAGCTGATCACCACGCTCTCCCAGATCAGCGCTCTCAGGGTGATCTCGCGGACCTCGGTGATGTTGTGCAAGGGCTCGAAGAAACCGCTGCCCCAGATCGCACGTGAACTGGGTGCCGATGCGGTCATCGAGGGCTCGGTGCTCAGGGCGGGGGAGCGCGTGCGGATCACGGCGCAGCTGATTGAAGCCGCGACGGACCGGCATCTCTGGGCGGAAAGCTACGAGCGCGACATGCGCGACGTGCTCGGCCTCCAGAGCGAGATGGCGAATACCATCGCAAGCAAGGTGCAAGCTCAGCTCACGCCTCGGGAACAGGCGCTCCTGGCAAACCGCAAACCGGTGGATCCCGGAGCATATCAGGCGTTGGTCAGAGGTCGCTACTTCCTGACCGATTGGACACCGGATGGCATCAACAAGGCCGTTGAGTACTTCCGGGAGGCGATCCGAATAGACCCGGCCTGGCCGCTGCCGTATGGGGACCTCGCGGTTTCCTTTGCGATGGCTGGGACCTATGGCATCCAGACGCCAGCCGAGGCTTTCGCAAGGGCGCGGGCAGCGGCCCTCAAGGCGGTTGAGCTCGACGACGGTCTCGCCGACGCGCACGCGGCACTCGGTCTGATCATGCTGATGCTTGACTGGGACTGGCAAGGGGCCGAGCGCGAATGCCGCAAGGCCGTCGCTCTGAATCCCAACAGCATTGAGGCGATCCGGGCATGCTGTTGGTGCTTCACGTACCTTGGGCGCACGGACGAGGCCGTTACCGCAGCCAAGAGGGCGCTGGAAGTCGACCCGCTCTCTCGCGCTACGAACCTACACGCCGGCTGGGTGTTCTTCTACGCCCGCCGCCACGATGAATCGATTGCCCAGTACAGAAATGCGCTGGAGCTGTACCCCAACGACGGATGGGCCCACATGCAGCTTGCCTGGAACCTCGCCCAAGTGGGCCGGTACGAGGAAGCCCTATCCGAGTGTCAGAAGGGAGAGGACGCTGGGCCGCAGGACGCGATGGTATTGGGGACCGGGGCATGGGTATACGCTCTCGCAGGAAGGCGGCAGGAAGCGCTTGCGCTGTTAGATCGCTGGCGTCGCGAGGAGCCCGCGGGGATCTCCGCGTACATTGCAGCGCTAGTGTATGACGGCCTGGGTGACACCGACGAGGCCCTGGAACTGCTGCATCGGGCTCTGCTGGAGCGCGACGCCAACATCCCCGGCGTTCGATGTGAGTTCTGGTCCGAGAAGATGCGCTCGGACGAGCGCTATCGGGAGCTACTTCGCAGAATGAGCTTCCCCTCCGATTGACACGCGACGGCCGATCCTCGATCGACGGGCCTGCCTAGAACCCCAACTCCAAGCCGAGCCGGACAGCCATGGGCGGCTGATACCGTGTGGGCTGCCCGTAGAACGGGTTGGGGTTGATCGGGGTCCCGTCCTCCGCCATCTCGTAGTAGTGCTGCTGGTCGTAGTTCACGGGCTTCCGCTGGCTGGCGACGTGCAGCAGGTCTACCGTCATCCGTGGCGTGAGCGAGTTCCCTATTCTCAGCGCTTGCCCGCTGAATTCGTACTGGAAGCGCAGATTCAGGTCCCAGATCGAGGGCGTACGACCGGCGGTCCCGCGCTTTCGGAGATGACCGCCCGCGAAGCCGCCCGACACCACAGCGCCAAACTCGCTTAGCGGCGTTCCGCTCTCCCATATCAGTGAGGCGCCTGCAGTCAGTCCATGCCCGGCCGGGTAGAGACCGAAGAGCTTGAAGACATGAGTGCGGTCATTCGGCAGCAGGCCGGTCGCGTTTCTCATGTTTTCGGCCTTGTCCAAAGCACCTGTGCAATTCACGAAGTCGTGCGAATAGTCCGCGTTGTAAAGACCTCCGTAGTTGCCATAGGAGCGGGATAGCACGTAGGAGGCCACCAGACTCGCGCGCCCAAGCGGAGCGTACTGGAGGCTCACCTCGAGAGCGGAGTACTCCCGCATCGCGTCGGGGAACTCCGCCAGCGGACCCCGGCCCGCGTTGCCCAGCCAGAACTGCCCGGTAAGGGGGTCCTCGCCGTCCTCGATGGACGCTCCCAGCCGGCGGTGGAGCGCACGTAGGCCCACCTTGCCGTCCGGCATCACAAGCCGCTCATATCCCGCCGTGACCTCATCGTAGTACTGACCCTGCATGTCGATCCTGGGCTGAATCGCCCCCAGACCGGTCGTGATGTCGCAACCGTCGGTCCCCTCGCGCGGGTCATGATCGCACAGGATCTCGGCATAGGTACCCTTGTCCGAGTAGTACGAGAGGATGGGAAGCGTGCTAAGCTCCTCGTAGAAACGACCCCAAGAGCCAGCGATCCTCTGCTTGCCCCGATCCGACTGATAGACGACACCGATTCGCGGCTGCCACTGGTCGGTGATGCTCTGGGCGATGTCCCCGTTGGAGTCCACGAAGTACTGCCCGTCCCAGCGGACACCGCCGTTGATGCGCCAGTGATCTCCGAGCTGCCACGAGTCCTGCAGGAAGGCGGAGGGGATCCGATTACCGACCTCCCCCTGGGCCAGCATCGGGATGTAGAGGAACGACGTGTCGCTGAACATCTGGACGCCCGCCCACCCGAAGACGCCATCCAGGCGGTTGGACTTGTACTCGAGTCCCCCCTTGACCGTGTGGTGTCCCGCCGCCAGCGTTGCCGTCACGCCCGCCGTGGTCACGCGACTGTCCGCGTCCACCCAGGTGCCCGGCCCACCCGACCACGCACCAGTCCTCGTGTCTATGAACAGCGGATCCATGCTGCCCATGTTTTGCGTCGTCCGGGATGTTTGATAGACCGAGCTCTCCAGCTGCAAGGCGTCGCTGATCCGATGCTGCCCGATGAGAGATGCGCTCACTCCCCCGCCCTCGATGTCGGTCAGGTACGGCGTGGGCTCGGTCAGGATCGCCGGGATTCCCCAGTTGGCGAAGGTGTCCCCCACCCCGCGCCGGGTCATGGGGTCACCGATCACCGTCAGCACGAGGTCGTTCGCCTCGTTCATGCGCCACGACAGTTTGCCGGCGAACCCGTGTCGCGTGCTGTGGTCATCGAAGGAACCAAGGCCCGGGATCTCGACGTCCTCACTGACGAATGCTGGGCTGTAGGACGCGAAGTACCAGAGGCGATCCCTCATGATGGGACCGCCCACGCCAACTCCGAAGTCGTAACGGGCGAAATCACCCCGCGGAAGCTCATAGGCGCCCGTCCGTGCGTCCCCCGCGAACTGGTTGTTCACGAAGAAGCCGAAGACCTCGCCCTTCACCGTGTTCCCGCCCGAGTAGGTGATCACGTTCACCAGGCCCCCGAGGCTGCTGGCGTACTCCGGTTCATAGGATCCGGTCTTGGCCTGGACCTCCTTGACGAAGTTGTAGGGCAGGCTGATCCCGGCCGACGCCTGGAAGGGGTCAGTGACGTCAATCCCCTCGACGTAGTATCGATTCTCGAATCCGGTGCCGCCGGCGACATTGACATTGTCCCCGAGGAAGCTCTCGTTGGAGTGCGGCAATAGAGCCGTCATGGCCAAGTAGTCGCGGCCGATCGGCAATCCCCGGAAATCGTCTGCCCGCAGGTTCGTCCCAACGGTCGTGGTGGTGGGGCTGATCAGCGGCCGGGTGGCGCGGACAACGACCTGCGGTAGCTGCAGCGTGCGCTCAGTCAGCTGGACGTCCCCGACAGACGTCGTCACGCCCAACTGCACCACAACGGCGTCGTACAGCACGGGTTGATAGCTGACGTGCGTGATTCGCAAAGAATAGATGCCCGCCGGGAGGGCAAGGACCGCGAAACGCCCATCGCGCTTCGACACTGCATTCCGGCTTCCCTGGAGGCTCGGGCCAGTCACCGCGACATTCACCAGCACGATCGGCTGGCCTCCGGCGTCTACCACCCGGCCCTCCAGTCCGCCCACGGTCTCCTGGGCGCCGACCACGTGCGCGACGAGCACCGCAAGAGACACGAGCAAAACTGCGCTTCTTCCCATTGTCCCCTCCATGGCTCGCTTCACGCTGAGCCTCGCCACCGGTCATTGTGATGACTCCATCAGCCGCACGAAGGTCGCGCCGCCGATGATGCTGTGCCGCAGCACTTCCGGTGCGTTCTCGGCAATAGTGGCCAGGGTCTTCAGAGCCTGCGCGGCATGTTCCCGTGCCTTCCCGGGCTCTCGCACAGCCCGCCAGCAGCTCGACCATGTGCTGGGGAGGGGATCGAGCGCGCGATAGACGCCACCGAAACCGCCACGCCCTATGTGTTGCTCCCCCTGGTAACATCGGAGGCGCGGTGCACCAGGAGCATCCACGGGATCCTCCGACAGGCTCAAACCAACACTGCGGCTTGATCCAGCTCGCGGTGTCGACGCTCCTGAAGTCCGCACCTTCACGCGTGCAGCCTATCAGAGACGTCCTCGAGCTGTCAAAGATCGCACGGAGAGGGAGAGGTCGGCGACTCGGCCGTGCCCCTACTTCCGCGCGCGCATGATGTCGCGCATCCCCCAGCCCAGGTAGTTCCCCAGGTCGACCGCGCCGGGCGTGAATGAGATCGCGTCGGCCATCGCCGAGCCATGGTTCTGGAGGATCTTCATCGAGGCTTCACTCCGACTCTGGCCCTTCTGCACGCCGGGGTTGCCACCGAACTGATGGGTCGGCGCGAAGCGCTGCTCGGGCGCCAGCGCGACCGCCTCGTCCCAGAGGTTCTCCAGGCCGCAGAAGCGGAAGACGCGCCGCACCGCGGGATTCAGCTCGCCCTGCGTGCCGGGGCGCAGCAGGGCCGAGTCGAACACCATGTTCGGGATGCCGAGCCGGTTGACCACGCGGAGCGTGTTGGCGTGGCTGTTGCGCCAGAACTCCGCCGCCATCCACGGCGGGCAGTCGCGCTGGTACCGCCGGCGCTCCGCAACCATGTAGGAGGCCATGGAGCGCAGCGGGTCCCGGTGAACGATGAGCGCACGGACATCTTCCCGGCTGAGCATGTCCCCCACCAGCGCCAGGAAGTTCGCGTCCTTCGAGCCGTCCACGATCACGCCTTGCCCCGCGCGCGCGCCGAGCGTCGCCAGCAGCTCGACGGCCGACAGCTGCGTGAGCGGCTCGAGCGCCTCCGGGCTCCATTGCGGGCAATCGAGGCCCTCGGCCGAGCAGAGCTCGCAGCCGCGGGGCGGCGGTGGACCGGGGAAGAGCTTCGCGAATTGGGGCATGCGGTTCAGCTCGCCCGCGTAGAGCCCGGGCCGGAGGTTGTTCAGCAAGTTCCCCAGAGCCGTCGACCCCGAGAACGGCCCCCCGACGATGAAGACGAAGATCATCTGAATCGAGCTCCTTTCCGTCCGTCGCCCGCAGGCGAGGACGCCATCCCCTTGCGCCCGTCCGATCCATCGTAGCGCGTTACCGCGCCCTGGCAAGCGCCGGGTGGGTCGGTCGGGCCGGCAACCGCCGGCGGGCTGCCCCCGGTAACGTCACGTGTTTTGTGTCAGGAGGAAGGGGGTACCGGTTCCCTCCTGCTGATTCTCCCGACTGAAAACGGCGAACAGGATCCTCTCGATGCTGGTCCGGTCGGCGAATGCCCCCATCG
>Ga0163210_1001209_pt1 | contig 11218 bp, 8 predicted proteins | sample Kivu_220m_FD_113536 | JGI IMG/M metagenome (GOLD analysis project Ga0163210, IMG submission 113536) | Freshwater microbial communities from Lake Kivu, Western Province, Rwanda to study Microbial Dark Matter (Phase II) - Kivu_220m | ecosystem: Environmental > Aquatic > Freshwater > Lake ... | reverse complement strand
GTCGAAGAGGCGATCAGATAGATCACCGCCGCCAGGATCAACAAGCCTCCTACAATAAACTTGACGCGCCCAAAACCAGATTTCTTCATTGCAAATACCTCCAAAGCAGTAGAGACCACCATATACAATATTTACATATTATGGTTAATAGAAGATGAGAATATAGGACTTCTAACAGTAAATCAGTCTAATTTCACCAATCCAGTGCGGATGGCGAACTTGACCAGCTCCGTGCGCGAGTGCATGTTCAACTTGTTCATGATCCGCTCGCGATGCCGGGCGATCGTCTTCGGACTGAGGTTGAGGCCCTGGCCTATTTGCTGGTTATTCAACCCCTGCGCCACCAATTCCAGCACCTGCCGCTCGCGTTGGCTAAGAGCATCCAGGCCGATCAATTGTCCCTCTGCCTCCGGGTGCAGTGCCACAAGCTGTTCCGCCTGGCGAGCGAGACGTTGGTAATCTTCCAACAGCCAACGAGCCAAAGCCGGCTGGAGATAAACGTTCCCGCTGGCGACCGTGTGAATGGCAGCCACCAGGTCGTCAGCTGCGGCCTGCTTGGTGATATAACCGGAAGCGCCGGCCACGAGCATCTGCATGAAGTACTGTTTATCGTCGTGAACGGTCAGCGCTAGAATCAAGCAATCTGGGCATAAGACGCGCAGGCGGCGAGTAGCCTCCATCCCATCCATACCGGGCATGGTGATGTCCATCAGGATGATATCCGGCTTCGCCTGCATGGCGCGCGGTACCGCTTCCTCGCCACTACCCGCCTCGGCAACGACCTCGAAATCTTCTTGTGTCTGCAAGAAGGTTTTCAGGCCAACGCGCACAACATCGTGGTCATCTACCAGCATCAAGCGGATCTTTTTCATGTCTGTATCTCCTCATTTGACAGAGCTAACCGCTCGGTGGTTGGAACGATGACCTCGATCGTTGTCCCCTCCCCGGGCGCGGATTTGATGTGCATCTGACCGCCTACCGCTTCGACCCGTTCGCGCATACCGGTCAATCCCCAGCCGCGTGGCGGGTTGAAAGTCTCAGTAGGATCAAAGCCTATACCGGCATCAATCACTCTCAAGGTGATTTGCTCCGGGGCGTATACCAATTGGATTTGTGCCTCTTTTATCTTTGCATGGCGGGCAATGTTGGCGACGGCTTCTTGCACCACACGGAAGAAGACCGTTTCGAGGATAGGGTCCAGCCTGCGAGCTTTCCCCTGGACCTCCAGGGTGACTTTCAAACCCTTGGGGGAAAAATCGCGCTCAAGCAGGTAATTCAGCGTGGGCACCAACCCGAGGTCATCCAACTGCGCTGGTCGCAAATCGTGCACGAGGTGGTAAAGCCCTTGCGACATTTGTCGGCTATTCGTTTGTAGGCGGTCGAGCAGCAGCCTCACGTCCGGATGATCTGGAAGGAGGCTTTGCAGCGTAGCCAAGTCAAGCGTGAGGGCGCTCAATATCTGGGCGGTCTCGTCGTGAAGTTCACGGGCGATGCGCGCTCGTTCATCTTCTTGTGCCTGAACTATGTGGTTGAGCAACTCACGGCGCATCGTCTCGCGTTTGGTCAACTCAATTTGGATCTGCTCCATCGCCTCCAGCCGGGCTTGTTGGGCGGCCTGCAACTGATTTTGGCGTTCAGCTTCCACCACCCGCATGGCACGAATCATACCTACCATGACCACGACAGCCATCGCCGCACGAACAGCTTGGATAGGCACGCCGGTAGTAGCCAGGAAGGCGTCTGCGCTGATCCAGCGAGCTGGAAACATATCCACCTTCGTGACAAAAACTTGGGTGAAGCCATAGATCCCAAAGCCCAGGCCGGCCCATTGCAAACTAACCGCCAATGGGCGACGGCTCTCGGACTTAGCGGCTTGAGCCTGAAAATATAAACCCTGCGCTGCCAATAACGCCCCCGGTACAGCCAGCAAATAGCGAATCAGAGCGTCGGTAAGACGCACCTCGAAAACCTGACCAGCCCAGAATGTCATCAGCGCGTTGAATAAGATGAAGAGGATATACAACGCTAATATGCTCAAGCCCAGGGCTGCCACAGGGGCTGATTTTCGCTTCGGCAATCGAAAAGCTTGTACCCCATAATGGATGAGTACAATGAATGAAATCGCCAACAATCCAAGCCTGAGCCAGGAGACCCAATCTGGAAACTTAGCCCCCAACCAGACAATTTGGAGCAGGAAGATCTCGAACCACTCATGCAGACCATGCAAGATGCCAAAAGCCGCCAAAGGGCGCAGTAGATTAGCATTCGCCAAGGAAGGGGAACGACCGGCTTCCAAAGCCATGGCTAATCCCATGGTGAAGAAAGCCGCGCCGTACACGAAGAAGACGATCAGAATTTCGAAGTGCAAACCTGTATCATACATGGCATCTATTGGGTATTTTATATCAACCCCTCGATTCCTGGAATTGTGACTATTACCGGACTAGACGTGACATTCGTCACAATAGGTTGCCGCGCTTTCTAACTTGCTTTTAATGATAATTGGGGATATAAACCCAATATACCAAGCCCGATTTCTTGCGAAATTGGGTGAAAGAGTGTATGCGGAGGTGCCCATCTCAAATCAAACGCAGTGTACCAAATAACCCAATTTCTATGATGAGGAGAACGAAACAAATGTCAACTAGAAAAGTAATATTCCTTGTAGGCGGGTTTCTCTTGCTGGCTGCTTTGATCGCAGCCTGCGGCCCTAGTGTCGGTCCTACGGGTCCACAAGGCCCAGCCGGCCCAGCTGGCCCTGCGGGTCCACAAGGCCCAGCCGGCCAGGCGCCATCTGCCGCTGAACTGACCTGCACCCAGTGCCACAACGACACCACGCTGATCACCGGTAAAGAAACCGCCTGGGGCGAGTCTTTGCACGGAACCGGTGAAGCCTACTTGCGTGGAACCAGCGCAAGCTGTGCAGGCTGTCACTCTGGGGGCGGCTTCAGCGCCATGATCGCTGCAGGCCTCACACCAGACAAGGTCGAGGCTGGTGATCCGAACCCCACCCGCCAGGACTGCCGCGCCTGCCACCAGATCCACACCAGCTTCACTGATGCTGACTGGGCTTTGGAAACCACCGCCCCGGTGACGCTGTTCGCCAGCGGCCAGACCTTCGACGGCGGCATGGGCAACCTGTGCACCAATTGCCACCAGCCGCGCACCGCATTCCCCGCCGCGACTGATGGGCTGATCGATGTCGCCAGCACCCACTGGGGTCCCCACCACGGCCCGCAGAGCGCAATGTTGCTCGGCATCGGCGGCGCCGGTACCGTTGCAGGCAGTCCCAGCATGCACGCTACGACGGTCGAGAACACCTGCGTCACCTGCCACATGGGCGATGGCGCCAACCACACCTTCGCACCGAATGTTGCGACCTGCACGGCCTGCCATGCCGATGCCAAGAACTTTGACATCAACGGCGTCCAGACCGAGGTCACAGGTATGCTCACCCAACTCGAAGCAGCGCTGAAGACCGCCGGCTTGCTCAACGAGGCGGGTGGAATAGTCGTCGGGAAGTACCCCGAAGCGCAAGCCGCTGCCCTGTGGAACTACATCTACATCAAAAACGAGGACAAGAGTCTTGGCGTTCACAATGCTGACTACACCAAGGCCCTGCTCGAAGCAAGCCTGGCAGCCTTCGGTCAATAATTTGCACATCACAGCAAGTTAGCAATACCAACGGGACTGAGCATGCTCAGTCCCGTTTTTCATTTCAGGAAGCGTTTCTCAACCAGAATTTTATAGTTTCGCAATGCTGGGTTGCCGTCTGTAGAATTGGTTTCCATTGCTACTCGGCAATACTCATATCAAATTCGTGACGTTATTAACATTCCAAATTCGCCATTAGTTGGGTAAAATAGCACAATCTCTGTAATTGTATAGGGTGCATAACCCATAGTAAATGTGACCGAATACCCATGATCGTATCTTCTCAATAATCAGGGGAAGATGGGGGGTGTGCGGGCGGCTGCGTACCCACGGGCATGCTTCGCGACTGCCCGCACCCCCCACTCCCCATTTTTTGAGATGATACCCTGGTCTTTACGATGAGTTGCTAAAAGGATTTTTCCAGGAGAATGCAATGCTCAAGTCTGTAAACGCCATTCGAGCACCTCGCCTGGCAGCGATTAGCCTGATCCTCAGCCTGACCTTGCTGGGGGTCGCGGCTGGCCTCGTCAAGCCGGCAGCCGCGGCGGGGGATCAGGTCAAGCCGCAGGAAGCCGATAACGTCGCGTGCCTGGCCTGTCACAACCAGCCGGGATTCAGCCTCCCCCTCCCCAGTGGCGAGAGCCTGCCGCTGACCATTGACGCCGGGCACTTCGATGACTCGGTGCACAAGAGCCTGGCCTGCACAGATTGTCACACGAATATTTCCACCTTCCCGCATCCCGATTTGAAAGCCCAAAGCCTGCGGGAAGTTTCCATGCAACTCTACACCATCTGCAAGAACTGTCACCTCGAGCAATACGACAAGACGCTCGATTCGGTACACCAAAAGGCGCTAGCAGCCGGCAACACCAACGCGGCCATCTGCACCGATTGCCATAATCCCCACACGCAGACCCAGCTCACCGACCCCACGACCGGCAAGCTGCTGCCCGAGGCCCGCGTCCAGATTCCCATGAAATGTGCCCGCTGCCACAGCGCCATCTACGATCAATACAAGGCCAGTGTGCACGGCTCCGCACTGATCGGCGATGGGAACCCGGACGTGCCTACCTGCATTGACTGCCACGGCGTCCACAATATCCAGGACCCCACCACGGCCACTTTCCGTGTTTACTCACCCCTGCTCTGTTCCAAATGCCATACTGACCCGGCGATCATGGATAAGTACGGCATCCCCACCCAAGTCTTGAATACTTACGTTGCCGATTTTCACGGCACTACAGTGACGCTCTTCGAGAAAACCTCTCCCGATCAGGTCACCAATAAACCGGTCTGCTTCGACTGCCACGGCGTCCACAACATCAAGCGCGTGGACGATCCGCAGTATGGTCTCGCCATGAAGGAAAACCTGCTAGCGGCCTGTCGCAAGTGTCATCCAGACGCCACCGCGAATTTCCCCGACGCCTGGATGAGCCACTACATTCCCAGTCCGACGAGATATCCCATTGTCTATTATGTGAACCTTTTCTATAAGATTTTCATTCCCACCGTAATCGGCGGCATGTTGATTTACGTTTTGAGCGATATTGCGCGGCGGCTGATCGAGCGCCGCAAAGGAGTCAAGCACGCATGAGCAAGAAAGGATCCGTTCCCATAAAACAGCCAAGCCAGTACGAACGCTTCCATTGGGCGCAGCGCGTCGCACATGCCTTGCTGCTGATCTCCTTCACTACCTTGGCGCTCACCGGTCTGCCGCAAAAATACGCCATGACCGGCTGGGCGGAAGCGATGATTAAGTCCTTCGGTGGGATCGAGATCACGCGCCTGTTTCATCACGTTGCGGCAGGTGTGTTGATGCTGCTGACCATCTACCACATCCTGGATATCGGTTATAAGATCTTCGTCCGCCGTTCACAAATGAGCATGCTGCCCGGTCTGCAAGATGTAAAGGATGGCATCCAGGCTTTTGTCTACAACCTGGGACTGGGAAAGAGACGCCCACAGATGGGTCGCTACACCTTCGAGGAAAAGATGGAATACTGGGCGCTGGTGTGGGGCATCATCATTATGGGCATTACTGGCTTCATGATGTGGAATCCGCTCGCCGCCGTCCGTCTCCTACCGGGCGAGATCATCCCGGCCGCCAAAGCCGCCCACGGCGGCGAAGCCCTGCTGGCAGTGCTGGCAATCATCGTCTGGCACATGTACGGCGTCCACCTGCGCCGTTTCAACAAAAGCATGTGGACCGGCAAACTGAGCGAGGAAGAAATGCTCCACGAGCACCCGCTCGAACTGGCCAACATCAAGGCCGGCATTGTGCGCCGCCGCGTGGACCCGAAAACGCTACGCAAACGCCAGACAGTTTACTACCCCGTGGCCGGGGTCCTGGCCGTCGCGATGCTGCTGGGCGTGTACGGCTTCGTCAACGGAGAGAAGACGGCCATCACCACCGTCCCACCCATCTCCAGCCCGGTGCCGATCTACGTTCCTCAGACACCCACCCCAACTTCCACCCTGCTGCCCACACCTACCACTGGCGCCACCGTCCTGACCTGGGATGGCTCTATCGGCCCGCTCTTCCAGGCCAAATGCGGTGCCTGTCATGGCACGACAGTCACGCTGGCCCAGCTCTCGTTCGCCACTTATGCGGACGCGATCAAAGGCGGGCAAGATGGAAAGGTCATTCTGCCCAGTGACCCGGCAGGCAGCCTGTTGGTCCAAAAGCAGCAGGCAGGTGGCCATCCAGGCCAGTTCAGCGCTGAGGAGCTTGGGCTGGTAAGCCAATGGATCGCGGCGGGTGCGCCGGAAAAATAGCGAATGAATTTGTAGCCTAAAGCCGAATAAAACCCGCTCTAGCGGGTTTTAGGATTTTTAGAGTCAACTTCAATCAAAAATATTGGAGGTGCCTGTGATCTTCAAACGAATCAAAGGAGGGCTGAAGCGTTTCTTTTTCCCGCCAGCCGGTTCCCCGCGCTGGCTCATGATCCTGCCTTACGCCATCCTGGGCGTGCTCACCCTGTTGCTGCTGGTCGGCGGCGCTTACGGCTGGGACTATACCAACTCGCCTACATTCTGCGGCACTACCTGCCACACCATGCCGCCCGAATATGCCGCCTACGAGATCTCGCCACACGCTCGCGTGGCTTGCGTGGAATGTCACATCGGGCGCGAGTTCATCGGCAACCAGATCTTCCGCAAGGCAGGAGATATCCGGCACATCATCGCCACAACCTTCCACACTTACGAGTACCCGATCTTAGCCGGCAACATGCGTCCGGCGCGCGAAACGTGCGAAAAGTGCCACACGCCCGAAAAATTTTCGGACGACAGCCTGCGGGTGATTAATCACTTCCAAGACGATCAGAAGAACGCCCCCTCCTACGTCTACCTGATCCTGAAAACCGGAGGCGGAAGCAAACGTGAAGGCCTCGGGCGCGGCATTCACTGGCACATCGTCAACAAGGTGCTGTACTATGCCACCGACAGTCTGGAACAGAGCATCCCGTACATCCGCGTCTACAACGACGACGGCACCATCCAGGAGTATGTTGACGTCGAATCCGGATTCGATCCCACCACCATCAACGACAGTCAGCTCCGAGAAATGGACTGTATCACCTGCCACAACCGGGTTACGCACCGCGTCTACACACCCCAAGAATCGATGGACACGCTGCTCACACGCGGCGTCATTGATCCTGCCATTCCCGATATCCACCGCAAGGGCGTGGAGGTACTCAGCGCATCCTACACTTCGCAAGACGAAGCGCTGCAAGGCATTGCCGGGCTGGATAATTACTATCAGACCTACTACCCCACTTTCTATCGTCAAAACAAGGATAAGGTTGCGGCGGCTATCCAGGCGATCCAGCAAGTTTATTCAGAATCCGTTTTCATAGATCAGAAAGTGGACTGGAACACGCATCCCAACAACCTGGGCCACATTGATGCGCCCGGCTGCTTCCGCTGTCACGACGGCAAGCACCTGGACGCCAACCAACAGGCCATCCGGCTGGAATGTAACTTGTGCCATGCCATCCCTATGGTTGCTGGCGCACAGGACTTCCTCACCAAGATTGAGATCAGCCGTGGGCCGGAACCCGAGTCGCACCGCAACCCCAACTGGATCAACCTGCACCGCAGCGCCTTCGACGCGACCTGCGCGAACTGTCACACCACCGATAACCCTGGCAGCACCGCGAACACCTCTTTCTGCTCGAACAGCGCCTGCCACGGAACGGTCTTCACCTACGCCGGGTTCGACGCGCCGAAGCTGCGCGAGATCCTCCAGGCACAACTGCCCACCCCCGCGCCTGCGCCGACAGCCGCCCTCGTGGTCGGCACGCCGACCTACGCGGCCAACATCCAGGCGATCTTCAATACCCGCTGCGTCGCCTGCCATAATGCAGCGACCGCCTCGGCCGGTCTCGACCTGAGCACGTACGCCGGCGTCATCAAAGGCGGTAAGGACAGCGCGGTCGTCCTGCCTGGAGATTCGGCCAACAGCCTGCTCGTCAAAATCCAGAGCAGCCAGCACTTTGCCAATCTGACACCGGAGGAATTGGAACTGGTCAAGCAATGGATTGATGCAGGTGCATTAGAAAAGTAATTCCCGCAAGTGGCTGGTGGGATGCACCCATGAAAGTGCACCCACCTCAATTTAGGAGTGAAAAAATGAAAGAAAAAGATGAGATTTCTCGACGGGATTTTATGAAGGTTGTAACCCTGTCAATCGGCGGGTTGATCGGCCTGGGCTGGGGCATTCCCGCCATCGCCTACATTGTCGGGCCGGCCTTGAAGAGCAATCAGGCTCAGGCGTGGATCCGCCTCGGCTCTACGTCCAAAGTCGAGCTTGGCGTCCCGACCCTGTTCAAAGTCACAGTGAAGCGCCAGACGGGTTGGATTGTCAACGAGGAAGAATTATCGGTTTACGTCCTGACAGAGGATGGGCGCAATTACATCGCCATGTCGAACGTCTGCACGCACCTCGGCTGCCGCGTGCGTTGGATCGCTGAACAGGGTAAGTTCGTCTGCCCCTGCCACAACGGGGTTTTCGACAAGCAGGGGAACGTTATATCCGGCCCGCCGCCGCGTCCCTTGAACCAGTACCAGGTCAAGGTTGAGAACGATCAACTGCTTATCCTGGGAGGCTGAAATGATAGCAAAATTTGCGAACTGGCTGGATGAACGGGTAAGCTGGCGCCAGGTCTGGGACGCCATTTTCCTGCGCAAAATTCCCAAAGTCAATTGGTTCTACACGCTGGGCAGCGCGACCCTCTTCGTAGCCGTCAACCAGGCTGTGACCGGCATCCTGTTAACCTTATATTACGTCCCTACTCCCGATCACGCCTACGACAGCGTTCAATACATTACGACACAGCTACCCGCCGGGTGGCTGATCCGCGGCCTGCACCACTGGGGCGCGAGCGCCATGGTCGTGCTGGTCGTGCTGCACATGCTGCGCGTGATCTTTTACGGCGCGTACAAGTACCCGCGCGAAGTCAGTTGGTTTACCGGTGTAATCCTGCTGCTGGTCGTGATCGGTTTTGGCTTTACTGGCTACCTGCTCCCCTGGGATCAAAAAGCCTATTGGGCCACCACCGTCGGCACCCGCATCGCCGGCACGCCGCCCATCATCGGCGATACTATCCTGCGCATCATGCGCGGCGGTGAGGACTTGTCCGCAGTGACGCTGGCGCGTTTCTTCGGCACACACGTGTGGGTGCTGCCGGCAACCTTGATGCTCGTGCTCGGCATCCACCTGTATCTGGTTATCCGCATCGGTATCAGCGCAGTGCCCACAAAGGAGAATTAGCCGATGGACGAACAAGAAAAACGAACCTATCTGGAGAAATACCAGGAAGCCAAGAAGAAGGGGGTCCCCTTCTTCCCTGACATTCTATTCAAGGATGCCATCGTTTCACTGGTCGTGTTTATCGTCCTGATCGCGCTGGCATACTTTGTCGGAGCGCCTTTGGAGGCGCGCGCCAACCCGGCGGATACGACCTACACCCCACGCCCGGAATGGTACTTCCTCTTCCTGTTCCAACTCCTGAAGTACTTTCCCGGCAAGCTCGAAGTGATCGGGGTGATCGTCCTGCCCACGCTGGCGATCCTGCTCCTCTTTTTCCTGCCGCTCTTGGACCGAAGCCCTCGTCGCCATTTCTTGAAGAGGTCAGTCATTACGACAGTGGCGACGCTGGCAGTAGCGGGCATCGCCTTCCTGACCATCCAGGCAGTCCGAGAAACGCCTCCGCCTGCCGAGGCCACCTCCGGCGATCAAACAGCCGCACTCTACGCGGCGAACTGCGCCCCCTGTCACGGCGCCTCGCTCACGGTCCCACCGGGAACCAACCTGCATCAGGTCATCGCGCAAGGAAAGCACGAAGGGATGCCTGCCTGGGGCGCGGATCTATCCACAGACCAGATTGACGCACTGGCCGGATTCATCCTCTCGCCGGGCGGCAGCCAGCTCTTTACGCAGTATTGCAGCGCGTGCCATCAAGCCCCCGAACTGGTCGCCAGCAACCCGCTGGAACTCAAGCGATCTCTGGATGAGGGCCTGAACTATCCGCCCCACGCGAATGCCAAGATCAGCGATTGGTCAACCGTCATGAGCACGGAAGAACGCTCCCGCCTGCTCAACTTCCTGGTCGCACCGGATGGCGAAAGGCTCTTCGCCACAAATTGTTCTCCCTGCCACGGCAGCGCGGTGGCCTATTCAGGCAGCGAGGAAGAGCTGCGCTCGATCATCGCAAAAGGCGGGCTTCACCTCGAGATGCCACCCTGGCAAACGAAACTCAGCCAAGCTGAGATTGACACGCTCGCCAGTTACGTAGTTAATCCCGAATCGGAGCCTTCCGGCAAGAAGTTGTTCGACCAATACTGCAAGACTTGCCACGGCGAGCGTATACCGACCGCGACCAGCGTCGAGCGGGCACGGACGGTCATCGCCACTGGCGGGCCTCATCAAACCATGCCCATCTGGGGAGACATCTTGACCCCAGAACAGCTCGACGCGTTGGTGCAATATACCCTCCAGGCTGCGCAAGGGACTTCACTTGCAACCGGGCAACAACTGTTCGCAACGAATTGCGCGCCCTGCCACGGCGAGTTCGGCGAGGGCGGGCCAAACCCATCCCAGCCCGGTTACCTCATCCCACCCATCAGCTCCTCCGAGTTCCTGAAAACGCGCGACGATACTACCCTCCAAGCCATCATTGCCCAAGGTCAACCTGATCTTGGCATGACACCCTTCGGGACAGCGTATGGGGGGCCTCTGGAGGACACTGATATTGATGCAATTGTAGCGTACATGCGCTCTTGGGAAGCCAATCCGCCTGCCGCGCTGCCCCCTCAACCTCCGGCCTCCGGCGGAACGCCAACTCCCGGCGCACAAAGTTCCACGCCTTCCTCATCCCCATCGTTCGCTGCCGACGTGATGCCCATTCTGCAGGCAAAATGTGTGCTATGTCACGGCTCGCTGGGAGGCTGGAACGCAGCCAGTTACACAAGCATCATGACCAGCGGGAACCATGCCCCGGTCATCATTCCCGGCGACGCCACCAACAGCCTGTTGGTCCAAAAACTCTTGGGAACACAG
>Ga0163210_1001206_pt1 | contig 11225 bp, 8 predicted proteins | sample Kivu_220m_FD_113536 | JGI IMG/M metagenome (GOLD analysis project Ga0163210, IMG submission 113536) | Freshwater microbial communities from Lake Kivu, Western Province, Rwanda to study Microbial Dark Matter (Phase II) - Kivu_220m | ecosystem: Environmental > Aquatic > Freshwater > Lake ... | reverse complement strand
GTGGAATACAATTTATTCTATACACGAAACATCACTCAGCCCCAAGCCGCAGTCAAATTCACGGGCACTTCCAAAGGTGTGAACTACGGCTTTTTGAGCGCTCTGGATAAAAGGATGAGCTCAAACGGCTGGGTTACCAACAGAGATGACTATTATCAGATGGTTTCCCTCATCCCCACTTGGCGCAAGGCAAAATTTACGCAGTCTCTGCTCAGCAGGATGAACAGCAATTACTATAACCATGTTTCATACAGCGATATGAAATATGAGTTCTTCTCTGATGTCTATGTGCAATCTATCCTCATCCAGAGTTTCCGGCAGGGAGATTTACAGATTACAGGTGATGGCGATTATTCGGAAGGCAGATTAGCATCTCTGAATCTGGAGGCAGAGCCGGGCAATTGGAATCTGGATACAAAGTATTCCTTCATCCAGAAAAGTTTCAACGCCGATATGGGTGCGATATATGAAACGAATTATGATGACCTCAATTTCGATGCATCCTGGTCATCGGAACACACAGAGAGGCTTGTCTCCAAATATGGTTTCAACACATGGAGCAGCATCGGTTCCACGCTTAACAAGGAAGACAATCAGACCTTCTTGGCCATTGGTCCGACATTGGATGACTTTGCCAATATTCTCAAAGGCAGAGGTCAGTTCTCATCGGCAACCATATCAGGCGGTGGATGGGTGCAATTCCTTTCCAAATATACAATCTCAACAAACCTCAATACAAGCAAAACGAAAGAAGATGGCAGGATTCATTCCGGAGATTTCCTCAACCTTGTTTTCAATGATTACCACTGGGAAAACCTCAGCTATAGTATCAGCTACAGCCGCAGACACTCCTACCAATACTCCCTGAAAGAAGTCTTTGGCGGCAATGATTACTATATTTATTTTAATGGAAATCTATTTAAGCAATTCGATTTTACTCTTGATGGAACATATTACACTTACGAATACCCTTGCGCAGTTTGGATGCAGGTTGACACCACGCAAATCCTGCAAGAACAGGATAGGGAGTTTATTATTGCATCGGGAACGCTAAATTACAAGGCATCAAACCAGATTACCCTCAAAAATGGCGTCAGTCTCGACACCTACAACACAAGTAACACAAAACCCGGTATCAGCTTCTACAGCAACCTGGTCTATGAGTTCCGACCCGAGTGCTACCTGTATCTGGGATACAAGACAAAACAGGCTCTGCGTGAGGACAATAGTCTGATTAGTCCCGGTCAGTATAAGCGGACATCCGCTACAGCGTATCTGAAGGTGGCTTTAACGATTTGATTAGCTGAGCAGCCATCCATAAGTCCCTGACCACAAAATCCGGCTTATCCTTCCATTGAGGCATTTCCCTGATAAAGGCCTTTTCGCCGTTACCACTGCGCACCAGGATAGTCTTCATGCCCGCCCGTTTACCGAAATCAATGTCAAATTGCCTGTCCCCAATCATCCAGGATAGTTCCGGACGGAAATGAAACTCCTTTATGGCTTTACGAAACATCCCCAATCCCGGTTTACGGTCTTCATGTTCGATGTTATATGGCTCCACCACCCCCGTGGCAAAATATGGCGAATAGTATATTTTATCAATTTCCGTATCTTCTGCCCGCAGCAGTTGCTGCATCTTATCAAATACCTTTTGCAATTGTTCAATCGTAAAAAAACCTCTAGCGATGCCACTCTGATTGGACACCAGAAATACATAAAAGCCCAGTTCCCTGAGCAGTCTGATGGATTTTGCCGCATAGGGGTAGAGGCTGTAATCATCCGGATTGCCGATATAGCCATACTCATCCGGATTGATGGTGCCGTCCCTGTCCAGAAAGACTGCAGCCGGTGGTGTCAGATTAATATTTCTTGTTATCATGGGTTTGAAACTTGAGGGCATCCGGCAGGGCAGTATTGAAAAACACTATCCGGTAGTCCCAATAATCATTGCGTCTGGTATAGCTGATAGTCAGTTTCCAGCAATGCAGGTTCCGACTGATGAAATAACTCTGGGACAATAGCTTGCCTGTCTTGTAATTCAGATAGTTGGAATAGTCCACCGCCCAGTTGGTGGTCAGTTTTACGCTGGCGGAGGTTCTGAGATTGTTATTGAGCGGTTTCAGGATATTGTGCTGGGCATTCAGATCCTGGGTAAAGGTGACAGTCCAGTTTTGGACATTGGCGGCAGGCTCCTGCCAGTCTGGTGGTCTGAGGCTGTCCTGCTGGGGTAGATAGGCATTGAAGCTGTCGTTCTTTTTGCGGGGAAAGTAATCCACATATTGGGCATCCCCGTTAATCGTGACCGAGTGGGAAAAATACTGTCCCTGTGGCTTCCAATCCAGCAGGTGCACCTTGTAGGGATTCTGGGAAAAGTTATAGGTCGTGTTATAGCTCAGCTTGAACGAATCACTGTTATACTGGGCGGGATGAAAGGTAAGGGTGTGCCGGATATCGCTGAATTGCTTTTCTTCCTTTTCCAGATCAAGGCCGGTGCTGGTATTCCAACTCAGCAGGTCATTCAGCTTGCGTTCCTTCTGGTCTTTGGTGGGTGCCAGCTTGACCTGCCAAAGCTGATCCAGACCCAATCCGATTGTCCTGCTGCGCTTGCCATAGTTGAGCCCAATGCCTCCAAAGTAATAAAACCTGTCATTATCAGGAAACGCCGGACGATAGTTGAAACCCACCGATGGTCTGACAATGTGACGAATGGCTGACACATAATAATTATTGAACTGCCGCAACCCATAGAGGGTGAAATTGGCGCTGGTGGAAGCGGAGTAATCCCTGCCTCCCACCCATTTGTTATCGTTACGGTCTCTGTCCATCCAGGCTTCATTATAACTGAATCCTTGCGATAGATTCAGCCAGCCCAGCAGCTTATAGGTGTAGCTCAATCCCACCGTGTGCTTGATACCCAGATGGTGTTGGTTGAGATAGTAGGTACCCGTGCTGTCCATCGTGTTGTCCCATATCAGGTCACCCAAAGTGCGGTGTTTGGCCCGCACATCGCCCGTATGGTCCAGCCGGACATAGTAGTTATAGTTAAAATTCGTCCACCAGTGCGTGCCCACCGGACGGTCGCTGTTTCCGGTAAAGAGTTCATAAACGGGTCGGCTGGGCAACGAATAAGACCCGCTCGGTAAATTGAGGGAAACTGTATTGTTGGTCAAATCCTGGGTATAGGTGGAACCTATGTTCAGATAGGAACTGAGCACCGGTCTGCGGTAAGACATGGAAGAGGTGACCCTTTGCGCCAAGTCTTGGTCTATATCATTGCTGCCCTGCCAGATACGCTTATTGCTCACATAGTCTATATTGGCATCAAACGTGCTCTTCTCACCCAGTTCGTGATGGTGATTGCCCTGCAAAGCATAATCGTAATTGATAGTGGAGCCGGAAATCCGCTTCTGAAACGATGTATTCACATTGCCATTGTAGGTATAGCGGTCCAGATAACGTCCATCCAGATTTAGCCTCCAGCCTGTCCGCTCCATCAAATCCAGTGACAGGGTGGCATCAGCAGCTTCCTTATAGGGATAGTAATAGGCAATGTTGCGCACGAATTTCCCGTCCACCGTATTATAACCGGGTTCAGGAATCAGGAATCCCGCCTGCCTGCCCCGTTTGATGGAAAAGGTGAAATAGGGAAAATACATGATGGGAAAATGATTAACATAAAAGACCACAGGTCTGCCGATGATTTTATCATTGCGAAACAGCCGCATTTCCTTGCTCCAGAACCAGAAATCCGGTTCCGGGTCATCGCAGGTGGTAAATCTGCCTCCATCCACATCATAGATATCCTCTTTGATGCGCCTGATTTCCTCGCCATAATAATAGCCCTTTTCCAAACGGCTGGCTCCGGCGAACATCATCCCAGTCTGCGAATTGACATCATAATACACCTGCCTGCCAATCAGGATTTGGTCGCCATCCTGCATGATGGTCCTGCCCATGGAAAATGCACGCTCCCGCTTCAAATCTATCTGCAGGCTGTCTGCCACCAGTGTGGCGGTCCCATACTTGAGATTGGTATTGCCATAAAGGTAAATCTGTTCCGTCTTGTAATCATAGGCAATGCTATCTGCCTGATAGAAGAGCGAATCCAGCTTCTCCGGCTGGATTTTCAGGCTGTCGGAAATACCCTTGATACTATCCGGTTCTGTTGTTCCGGATACCATTGCAGAGACGCCGGATTGCTGGCTGTGACCGGAGGTCAGGACAGCCAATAACAGGACTGCTGTCAGCACAAAGCTCTGGAAAAGTCTCTGATGTGATTTCGGCATGAATACTCTTTTTCTCTTATCTTAATCCTCTCTCTCAAAAAAAGCCTTTATGTCAAGCAAATCATACAACCCACCCCACTCTCACCTGAAACCCTCCCTGCCATCACCACGACTTATCCCAACCGGGAATGGTGAGATCGTCTCGCAACCCCCGATACCACCTCCAAGCAAGATACAAGGGAGAGAAAACAGTTGACATAAGTTGTGCTTGCCATTATCTGGAAAATGGATGGATGGAAGAACAAAATACCATGTTTTTCACCATCAGCAGAGCAGCTAATTTATATGATAGCATACGTTTGTATAAAAAATAAATTTTGGAGATGAGGTTATGGAGATAATTGTGCGCAAGCTGAGCGATGAGGAAAAACAGCAACTGGGTATTGCCAAATGGCCTGTCTGGACCAAAGAAATTTCCATTTTTGATTGGTATTATGACGCTCCGGAAGAGTGCTACTTATTGGAGGGCGAAGTGGAGGTCACCACCCGCAACGGTGAGAAAGTCAGCTTTGGAGTGGGGGATTTTGTGTCTTTTCCGCAAGGGCTCAAATGCACCTGGTGCGTGAAAAAGCCGGTCAGGAAACACTACCGCTTAACCTGAGCCATGCCACTGGTCATTCAGACTGTCCTGCCCCGCAGTCCTGCTGCCAAGGCTGGTTTGGCAGGCGGGGACAAGCTGTTAACCATCAATGGACATGCAGTCAATGACTTCATCGACCTGCAGTTTTACAGTGCGGCAGAACTTCTGCATCTGGAGGTCCTGAACCGCACTGGCACCATCCGCTGCATAGACCTGGTCCGTCAGGATGGCATCGCTCTGGGGATTGAACCGGAAGCCCACCGGATTGCCGTTTGTCAGAATCGTTGCATCTTTTGCTTTGTTGACCAGATGCCACCCCACTTGCGGAAATCCCTCTATCTGAAAGATGATGACTACCTCTATTCCTTTGTCTTTGGCAACTATATCTCCCTTACCAACCTGACCAAATCAGATTTTCAGCGCATCATGCGCCAGAAACTCTCACCCCTCTATATTTCTGTGCATACCACGCATGCCTCTCTCCGCAAATCCCTGATGGGCTATCAAACTGACTTTGATATCCTGCCTGCCCTGCAGAAACTTTCCCGGAGCGGTATTCAGTTCCATCTGCAAATCGTGGTCATTCCCGGCTGGAATGACGGGGATGAGCTTGACCGCAGCTTGCGGGAACTGCTCTCCCCCCAGCTCAATACCCTCTCCATCGGCATCGTGCCAGTCGGTCTGACCAAATATCGCCGGCACCTGACCCACCTCAGACTCCCGACTTCCCGGGAAGCTGCCGGAATTATCAGCCGGGTGGATGCTCTGCGAGCCACTGGTCATGAGATTTGTTATTGTGCGGATGAATTGTATGTGCACGCCAACCTGCCTGTTCCGGAGAGCGACTACTATGGCGATTATCCGCAACTGGAAAACGGCATAGGTATGTTGCGTCTGCTGCTGGATAATTGGAAACTCAAACGGCGGCGCTTTCTGAAAGACCTGAAGAAACGCGCCAAACCCCTCCGGCTCATCACCAGCGTGTCTGCTTTTTCCTGTCTGGAATTAATTGCAGCCGATATTGTCAATCGGCTGGAAAACCAAATGGTGTCTGTCCACAAGATAGAAAACAACTTCATGGGCAAATCGGTCACGGTCAGTGGGTTACTGACCTTTACCGACCTGAAGGAGCAAATCAGTTCCGTTGAGGATGAAATCCTGGCCTTTCCCGCCAATCTGTTTAATCACGATGGTATTACCCTTGACGGATTTACGCAATTGGATTTCAAAGAATTCTGGCAAAGGGATATCCTGATTGTGGACCCTCTGCTGGAAGATTGGGAATGGATTTAATGTGAGGTATATGATGAAATACGCTCTCTGGTGCATCTTGTTTGCCGCCCTGCTGGTCGGTTCCGGTTGTGTGAAACAGCCTCCCCTGGGTTCAAAAAGAAATCCCATAAAAATGTTCTTTGTCCCCTCCATGGAAGCCAATAAAGTGGTGGTGAGCGCTGAAGCCATCGCCTACCAACTGCAGAAGGATACAGGCTACTGTTTTAAAGTGGCGGTTCCTACCAGTTATGCTGCAGTTATAGAGGCCATGGGCACCGGGGAAGCGGATGTTGCCTGGCTGGCAACCTATGCCTATGTCCTGGCCCATGATAAATTCGGGGCTGAGGTCAAACTCGGCACCATCCGCAACGGACTGAACAAGTACCGCGGCCAGTTTATCGCCAGAGCCAATGGACCTGTCAAAAAACTGGAGGACATCAACGGCAAAATCATCGCCTATACGGATGCAGCCAGCACCAGCGGATTTATCTATCCTTCCGCACTGCTCAAGACCAGAAATATCGAACCCAAGTCCCATTTCTTTGCCGGAGGTCATCCTCAGGCGGTGCTGGCGGTTTACAGCGGCAGAGCCGATGTGGGATGCACCTATTGGTCGCCTCCTGATAGTGCCGGTGTGCCACAGGACGCCCGTCTCAAGCTCCTGGAAACCTATCCGGATGTATTGAACAAGATTGCCATCATTGACTGGACCGACTGGATTCCCAACGATACTGTGACCATGCGCAAGAACCTGCCTGATGAGATAAAAGACAAGATTGTGCAAGCCTTGCTCGCATATGTGAAGACTCCTGAAGGCAAAAAAGTGATGAAGGAGCTCTATGACATCGATGGTTTGCAACCTGTTACGGATGCGGACTATAATATCGTGCGTCAAACGCTGAAGACTTTGGGCAAGGACCCCGTCTCCCTGCTGAAATAGTCCGGATACTGCGCCATGCTACTTTCTGTCCGCCAACTGAGTAAAACCTATAATGGCAGGCTGTGGGCACTGAAGGACATCAACTGCGGGGTAAATCAGGGGGACTTCCTGATTTTACTCGGCTTGTCCGGTTCCGGCAAATCCACCTTCCTCCGCTGTATCAACCGCTTGGTGGAGCCCACCTCCGGTGAGATTATCTTCAATGACCAGAATGTCCGGAAAGCCAATCAGCACGAGCTCCGGCATCTCCGCCGGCATATCGGAATGATTTTCCAGCAATTCAATCTGGTGAACAATCTCTCTGTCCTTACCAATGTGCTGACCGGCAGACTCGGCTACCATGCATCTCTGAGTAATTTCTCCCGCATAGACAAAGACCAGGCACTGCACTGCCTGGAACAGGTGGGACTTTCCAGCTTTGCCCAACAGCGGGTGAAAAGGCTATCCGGAGGTCAACAGCAACGGGTAGCCATAGCCCGTGCCCTGATGCAAAATCCCAGACTGATTCTGGCGGACGAACCGGTCGCCAGCCTTGACCCAGCCACCGCGGACGGCATTATGCAGTATTTGGGCGAACTGAATGCCAAAAGCGGTATAACGGTCATTTGCAGCCTGCACTTTTTGTCGCTGGCCCGCAAATATGGCAACAGGGTTCTGGCTTTGAAGGATGGAAGAAATGTCTTTGAAGGTCTGCCCACCGAGATAGACGATAAACGCTTCAAGGAAATCTACGGTCAGGATGCCGCTGAAGTGGACATCCGCTGATTTATTGCAGAGCCTTTTTAATAATCGTCAGGTCATCCAGCAAATCAGACAGGGAGACATAGTCCTGTTTATCTTTTAACAGATTGCGCAGCAAGACCTTGCCTTCCCGTATATTGTCCGCCCGCAGGATAATCATGGCCTGGCATCCGTGTTTGAAAGCATAATCAATTTCCTCATCCGTATCTTTGATATCTGAGGAAATCAGCGTGGATATCCCGTTCTGATGCAATTCCTGCACGATTTGCAGCATGATGATTTCCATCTCTGGACTTTGAGCGCACAAATACACGCGAAACGGTTCCTGATGCGCATGAAACAGGTTCCTGGCTTCCATGATGCGGAATATCAGGTCCAGATTCAGATAAAAACCCACGGCGGGTATTTGTCTGCCGGCGATTTTCTGGGAAAGGTTATCGTATCTGCCGCCACCCCCTATGATTTGAGGTCCTTCCTGGGTGTTTATCACGAAATTGAACACGGTTTCGTTGTAATAGGCAAAGTGCTTGAAGAGAAAGTCGTTGACCTTGTAGTGATTGGCGAGATTGGCTTGTATCTTCTTTACCCGATTGAAGTTATCCTTGCATTTGCTGCAGAGGTAATTGCGGATTTTGGGCGCTGCTTCCGTATGATGCACACATTCTTTTTTCAGACAATCGGTTACATGAAAAGGATTGTGGTGTAACGCCCGAAAACACTCCTGGCAATAATCAGCCTGATGCGCCTCCAGAAATCTGCGCATCTCGGCAAAGAAGACCGGACGACAGGCATCGCACCCAAAACTGTTGATTTCCAGCCAGGTATCTTTCAAACCCAATTCATGACAGAGTTTCATGCCCAGACTGATAACCTCATTTTCGGATAAAATACTGTCGCTCCCTAAAAGCTCCACCCCCAATTGAAAAAACTCCAGAGGTTGCATATCCTTGTTTTTGCGGAACATCGGACCCCGGTAAAAAAACCGGTGCGTTTTCCCTTCCGGAAACAGCTTTGCCACCTGGTGCAATACACTGATGGTGCCTTCAGGCCGTAAGCTCAATAGGGAGATGTCCTCATCCGGCTGATTCAGACTCAGCACTTGCTGCAGGGAGGTATGGGCTTCTTCCGAATCCAGCAAAGCCACCATTCCGGTGGAGAGAGTGCGGTAATCCTGCAAGACGGAAAGACGCATCTCCTGATAATTGAATAATGACAAAACCTGCTCTATCTGCTGCTCCAGATAGTTCCATTTCCAAATCTGGTCAGGCAGTATCTCGTGGAAATTCACCTGCGGAGGGGTCATGAGGTCTCCTGAACGCCTTTGTAGGCTATTTCATATCGTTCTATCTGTCATATCTTTACAAGATAAAACTGCTATTGGGCTCAAAAACTTCCAAGACCTGATTCCTGTCAATTCCAGACTCCGAAGTCCTTGGAAAAGGGGTTGGCAAAAAAGTGCGGCTATTGCCTCAGCCAATCAATGCCTTTCAATAAAGCTGACTGCTCTATGGCATGACCTGCGTCAAAAGGCTTGAGCTCCACGGTATAGCCCAGCTTATGCAGTTTGTCGTAAGCCTCAGTCGCTTTTTTGTATTCAACCACTTTGTCCTGCGTTCCGTGCCCGATGACAACCTTCACCTTTTTGGCTTTTTTCAGGACTTTATCAGAAAGGATATCGGTTTGCAGCCAACCTCCGAAAACCATGATGCCATCATAGATGGAGGGATTTTCCAATCCGATTATATAGGTGCAGAACGCTCCTTGGGAAAAGCCCATGAGCCAGGTGTGGTTGACCTTGTACTGGCTTTTCAGCAGCTTGGTAAGCTTCAGGAGTGCGGCCTCCAGTTGCTTATCGCTGCGGACATTCAAATCCTTGTCATCATCCATGATTCCCCAGCTCGTGCCGGCCTGCATTTCTTTGGGCAGTCTGTAAGGGGCTTCCGGAATGATAAAAATGCAATTCTGCTTGTCCAGTTCCCGGCCTTTCCACAGCCCGCCAAAGCCTTCCGCCGTATCGCCAAATCCGTGCAATCCGATGAGGAGATCATAGGATTTATTTTTATCATAACCATCTGGCAAATATACATAATACGGCAAGTAGGTCTCGATTTGATAATAGCCCCGTTTTTTCCAGCTGGCTGCCTGCTCCCGTTTGCTCCAGGCTTCGAGGGTGTCCATCGTAGTGGAAAAACCGCGCAGTTTCCGCACCTGCTCAAAATCTTTGTCCTGTTCGATGTGTTCCAAATCCCTGAAACCCTGCCGGTATGCCTGCAACAGGAATTTGCCTGCCAGGACATCCCGTTTGGTGAGCCCATAACAACAGGAAAGATTATACAGGGCAGTGGCATCCTCCGGCTTGGCCATCAGATAGGCAAGGTAATAGCGGATGGCCTGGTCATAATCGCCCTTATCGTAACACTCCCGGGAACGCTCATTGTATTCCTGGATTAGCTTGGGAGAAAAATCCAGGATAAAAGGTTCTTCGGGATTGATATCCTGCGGATTAAGGAATTGATGGGAATCCTGAGCGGTTAACGAAGTCAGCATCAGAGCAAGGGTCAGAATAGTTAACATGATATATTTCATGCGATTATCCTCCTTAATCATTCAACGGTCAGTCAATCGGAGTGAGGTTGCTTGTAAAGAAGAAAATCTTTGACGATTTTCTAACCCCAATAAATATGGTGACCATCGGTCAGTTACTTGGCCGTAAGTATCTTACGAGGATAACGTTATGGGAATTCAGGAACGTAAGCTGCGCGAAAGAGAACAGCGCCGGGCAGTCATTTTGGACTGCGCCCTCAGGGTGTTTGTCCAAAAAGGATTTGCCGCAGCCACAATGGAGGAAATAGCAGCATGTGCAGAATTCAGCAAAGCCACCCTCTACTTGTATTTCAAAAATAAGGAAGAGCTGGCTTTGCAGGTGATGATGCAAATCATGGAGACCTTTCGGGGCATGATTGAGACTCGTCTGCAATCCGTGAACGACCCGATAGAGCAGCTCCAGATGGTGGGAGAAGCGTATCTGGATTTGTATTGCAACCATCCCGGGTATTACCAATTGCTTAATGACACATCCTCCATAACGGAATTTACTCCGGAAATGCATGCCTCTCTGGCGCAGTTGGAACAAGTCAATCAAACCCTGTGGGATACGATTTGCCAACCCATCAGGATGGCAATGCAAAAGGGTATCCTGCGTCCGGATACAGTGCCGTTGGAGCTTGCCATCACCCTGTGGGGGGCAACCAATGGGGTTATGAACATCATGCGGCATGTCCAGACTTCCCATCAGACACAGGAGATGCAAGCGATGGAACAGAGCAATGAATTTATCTGTGCATTTAACAAAGTGGATTTCAACCGGATGCTGACCAATCTTTGGAAGAGCATTGTCTTGAGC
>Ga0163210_1001203_pt1 | contig 11235 bp, 12 predicted proteins | sample Kivu_220m_FD_113536 | JGI IMG/M metagenome (GOLD analysis project Ga0163210, IMG submission 113536) | Freshwater microbial communities from Lake Kivu, Western Province, Rwanda to study Microbial Dark Matter (Phase II) - Kivu_220m | ecosystem: Environmental > Aquatic > Freshwater > Lake ... | reverse complement strand
TTTTGGGGGCGTGCGAATAAAAAAATGTAGAGAAAATTTTTCTGTTTTGTCCGCCGTCAGGCGGGCGGAGACGCTGGGCGGAAATCAATCCGCAAAATCCTCTGGATTTTGCTCAAAATGGGTTCGGATTTCGTCCAGCAAACACCACCACTTGTGATTTTTTAGTAAGCTTTTTCTGATTTAGTGTGTAAATAAGCCCCAATTTGGCGGTTCCAAATCCTTTTTGCCTGTTATAGGGGATTCCTTGCGGGAACACCAGTTTTTGGAACCGAGGACGGAGCTGAGGCGGTAAGTCAAACCATTGCCTGCCCAGATTACTGATAAAGTTAGTGGCGTAGGTTAAAGCTCCTTCAATGTCAAATTGCTCTATTCTGGACTCACTTAATGATATTTTAGTGGCAGCAATTTCGTTTTCCATTTCTTCCTTTCTTTCCTGAAATTCCTTTTTGTCGTAAGAGCCGTCTTCTCTCATTTCAAAGATTCTTTTTCTCTTGGCTTGAAGCATTTCAAGCTTTTTTTCATATTTCGAGGCATCTAAGTCAAACTGCTTGCCCTTCTCCTGCCATAAATCCAAGACAGTTGCCTTAAAGACATTGAGAAATTTGTCTTTTGGGGTAATCTTCTCTAAATATTCTAAAAACTTATTTTCAAGCATTTCTTTGGGTATGCTTTTGCCAAACAAAGAGCATTTTTTATTATGACAGTGATAATAAAAGTATCTTCCGCCGTTGCCTCGGGGTATGCTCCTCGTTAAAGGTCTATTGCAAACAACACAAATCACTGTCCCCTTAAGCGGGAAGCTTGGATTGTATCTGTCGTGCTTGGCTTTGTTTGCCTTGCCAGCCCGAATTAATTGAATCATACGCATTTCTTCTTGGTTAATCATTGGTTTGTGTAATCCGATTATTTCTTCGCCTGTCCAAGGATTTACTAATATGCCCGCATAAAACTTCAAATGTTTGCCTAATATCCTGTCTACAAATTGGGGAGTCGTCTTTTTACCCCGAATCTCTCCTAGTCCCCATTCGCCAAGCAATTTAGCTAATTCTACTTGAGAACACTGCCCCTTGAGGAACTCCTTTAATGCCCGTTGGATCAAGGGGAATACTTTCTCATCTGGCGGGTCTGACTCTGATTTCTTTTCTCCCCGTTTTTTGAAATTGGCACATTTATAACCAACTGGCGGCTTCCAAGGCCAAATTCCTTGATTAATTCTTTTAATCATGCCATCGGTGCAGCGTTGTTTTCGGATAGCATTATCAAATTCTGAACTGCCTGCCAGAACAGTTTCAACAAACTTCTCTGCAGGATTATTGCCAATAGGTTCTGTGACTGAATGTAGAGTGACGCCGTAGTCAAGCAATATCTTTCTGACATAGAAGTGGTCTTCAGTATTGCGGGCAAATCTATCAACTTTCGCTACTACAAAGGCGTCTACTTTGCCTTTGTTCTTTCTGCAAAATTCAATTGCTCGCAGGAACTCGGCTCGATCTGCTGTTTTAGCCGAAGCCCCTTCTTCTCTGAAAACAGCTAATACCTCGATACCTTTTTGCTCGCAGTATTTACGACAAAGTTCCTCTTGAAATTCCAAAGAGGTTCCTTTGACCTGCTCGTCGCTTGATACTCTTGTGTAAATAATGCCTTTCATAAAACTCAAAGGGACGGTCTGGTTGATCCAGCCACTTGCTCACAAGGAGTAGTAATACTGGCAGACCGCCCCTCTGGGGTCAGTATTACTAAAAAACCTTGTGATTTAACTTGTGGCGGATCAACACCTTAATTGTAAACTATTTTCTTTTTTAAGTGAAGCGAGCTTTTGTGGATAAAGTTTTTGTTCCTTTTTTGCCTGTTTTTCCTGTTGCCATTTTTCAAAAATGATTTCTGCCAGCATACGAAAACCATCTCTAATTTCCATTACTTCATTATTAGAGATATTTGGATCATTTAATAGCTTTTTGGTTTGTTCGATGCTTAGCATATTTTCATTTTTTGAATTGCGGTGTTTTGGGTGAGATTTTTATTTTTAGGCACCAAATGCTTACTTTTTGACCAAAAGTTCCACACAAGCCCAAAGAATGCGAATTAAAGCCCATCTTTTGTTCTTTTAGGAAGAGCAGATTGGTGTTTCTCTATGTGGATGTAAGCTGCTTGTGAATCTTAAAATCCCGCCTTAGAGGTTCTGCCCCTGCTTTTAGTCAGTGATTTTATAAATTTTATGTGTTCTTCTTGAGGAGACCTGTGGTGTTTTGCCAAAAGGTAGCTTAGTTTATGGCAACGGCGGCAGAGGGGGAGGTTAGTGCCTGGCGGTTTGTAAAGCGTTCCCATCCGCCTACCGCACTTCGGACAAAGAAACCAATATCTTTTCCCGCCGTTGCCAGTTTTCGAGGAGGTCAGTTTTATATCTTTGCCAAGCCCTTCTATTTCCAATTTTAGTAAGCTCTCCTTTAATGAGTTTTTGACTTTTTCGATGAGTCCGTCGATATTTATCCTTTCACATTCTTCCACTGCGAAATTGTTAAATTGTATAGATTTGAAATTATTGTTCTTCATTGGTTGTTTGATTAAAAATCATTTTCCAAGATTAATGACCTTTATTAAACTCATTTTTCTTCCTGATGTTCACTTGCTGGTTTTGAGCAATGAAAGCTCCCTCGGTCTTAATTTGAAGGTTTAGGGGCGGCTGTTTTAATTCTTTTAGTAGAGCGATAGAAGTTATCCATTGCCTGTGAGCCAATTCAATGCCCTTACTGAGCGTTTCAACCGCCTCTCTCCTTGTGTTATCAAAAGAGTAAAAGAATTGGTCGATCTCATTGCTGGTGTAGAGAATATGAGCAAACACGCCCTCCCACTTAGTAATCCGCCAATAAAGGCTAGCGATCCTTCCAGCCAGCATTAGCTCTAAAATTGTCTGACAATTGTAATCTTTAACAACCTCATTTTTTAAGGGAATGAGGTTTTTACCCCCAATATCTATTTCACATAGGCATTTGTCTATGTTGGATTTTTCTTCTTCAAGTTCTTCAAGCAGAGCAAGCTTCTGGGAGATTTTCTTGGAGGGTTTTTTCAGTGTGTCAGGGATTTTAGAAAGATAAGCTTTTTGTCCCTGCTGTTTCTCGAATTCTCTAAATAAATCTTCATTGGAAGAGAAAGCAGTTCGTTCTTTTTTTGTGGCGTTTTTCATAGATTTTTTAGCCCCCCTTATTATAAAGGTGGGCATATTTGTCTCCCATGAATCCTTCGCTTTTAATCTGGCTCACCACTTCGTCGATAAATTTGGTGATGGTTTCTAAAGTCCATTTTTTGAGGTAGTAAGTATGCTTAACTTTTCTAATTGTCTCGATAATCTCTTCATCGCTGTAACCTGTAAGGGTCATCGCAGGACGACAATTTCTTTTAATAATTTCTTCCAGTTGTTCGGTATTGCTGGGTTGTAGGTCTTTTTCTTTGATCCATAGTCCAATAATCTGAATATGTCTGCGTTTGTTTTCTCTTAGTTTTTTAACTTCGTCTTTTAATTGCCAGTCCGTCGCCTTTAGCGACATACCTTTCTTTTGTGTTTCCTTACTATTGTGTTTCCTTACTATGGATAGGTCTGGAGGAACTCTATGATAGGCCTGTGGGACCTTTCTAATGGGTCTAACAGACCTATCACTTTCTTTGATAGGTTCCTTAGACCACTCACTCTTGTCTAACAAATAATAGCGATTCGTTAGCATTTTCCCCTTTCTCTGTCTTAAAATAATCCTGTGTTCTTCTAATTTTTTAAGCCCTCGTTTTATTGAGCTTTCACTTACTGCCAATTCTTCCGCCATTCTTCGAATACTTGGGAAGGCTTTTTGATTCTTGTCTACATGTCGAGACAAACTAACATAAACTCCTGTTGCGTAAATACCACAGATTTTGGCGTAGCCATTCAGATATTCATCATCTATCACGAACTTCTCCTTTTTTCTCAGGTCTCTTACTATGATTTTTTCTTCGATTGTTTGCATAGTTTTTTTCGAGAATTAGGTAGATTTATACCTTCTCTCTTAGCTCTCAAAAGAATATCAAAAATCTGCCACAACAGTTGGCTTTTTTCTTGTTTTGATAGATTTGACGATTTAACTTTTACTTTGAACGTTTCAGCCATAATACTTGGAACGACATCCTTAAAACAAAAAAACGGGGAGCACAATTCAATTTATGTGCTCCCCGTTGGTTTGTCTGAATGGGTCTAAAAAAAGACCTGATACTTTAATCTAAAATGGGCGCTATGAACTGTGCTGTTGATTTAGATGAAAGTGTCAGGTCTCTTTACGGGTCTCTCGTCGAAGGAGATTATCCTTTTTAAGGGTCTCCTGGAAAGATTATCCGCTAAAGGGTCTTGTAAAAGATTATCCAAAGGGATTATCTTCTACTTTCACGATATTGATTTAATCAATGTTCTATCTTTATTGTAGGATATCAAAAGAGTGTGGTCAAGCGCTTACGCTGTGGATAACATTTTTTCTTTAGCCTTCAAATTTAGCTTGCTTTCCCTCTTAATTTTGTGTTAATCTTAAAGTAGACAACTAAATATCAAATTGCCTAAATCCCCTTGGGACATGGCATTCAAAACCAAGTGCATACAGAACCCGTCGTTCAGGTTCCATGCACTTGGTCATATCTCGAAAGGGGTATGGAGGAGCAATCCTCGATCTGGCGGCGGGTTTTGTGTTTCTGCCAGAATAAATTCAGTAGGAAAAATATGGGCAAAATTAAAAAAGTCGTATTGTGGTTCATTTTAATCTTCGCAGCATTAGGGTTTGCAGGCAGTTTTATTGAGCTTATCACTTTTGCTTCGGGCAATCTGTTGTCTTCGTTTTTCGGTTTGGTGATTTTCGGCTGGATCATCATAAAACTCCAAAAGAAGCTTAATGTGCGAAGTCTATTCAAAAGAAATGAGCCCAAAAAAGATTAAAATAATCTGTTCTATTCTAAAATGGTTTGCGAGAATCTGGTGTTTTTTAGTTGGCTTGTCTATCTTTGTTGGGGCATTAGGGATCATTATTTTTAGTGGTTGGTCTGAATTTACAAGGATTTTCAGTCCTTTTAATGTCGTGAATTTTTTTATTTGTTTTGTTTTAGTTTTACCAGCTCTTGGGGCTTATTGCCTTTCCGATTATTTGTCTGGCAAGCAATCGAATAATGTTTAAGCTACTCACTTAGCCAGAACCAGAATTGATTTTTTAGTTCGCACTCAAGTTTGTAAGTATCTGCGTGAGAAAGAACGCCAAGATAGGATTGCAATGATTGTTCTAATGTTTGTTTGGTTATTGTTCCATTTTTATACTCATTGACCCGTTTCTTTAATTTTCTGAATATGCGTTGCCTTGTTTTTATTCGTAGAAGCCGATGGTGTGGTAAAACGATATAGCCAAGAAAATCTATACCTTGATGAAATTTGCGGATGGTAACTTTTTTAGGATGTAGCTTAAGGGCAAGCATTTCTTTCAAAAAAGAACGAATGGGTATGGCGATGTTTTCCAAATAAAGCCATTCCCCAGCTACGATGACAAAATCGTCAGTATAGCGAATGTAGTTTTTTGCCTTCAGTTTATGTTTAACAAACTGGTCGAATTCATTGAGATAGATATTGGCAAAAAGTTGAGAGGTCAAATTGCCTATTGGCAGACCTTTTCTTTCAAAAAGCGTTGAGTATTTGGAAGAAAAACTCTCAATAATTTCCTCCAAAAGCCATATAGCGTCATCATCCTTTATTCGTTTACCAACGATATTTAATAAAATTCTATGGTCAATAGTTTCAAAGAATTTTTTAATGTCGCATTTAAGAACAAAACACGGCTTAAAGCTATTGCTACTTATTTGTCTTAGCACTTGATCCAGAATATCTATGCCTTTATGTGTTCCTTTGTTGATGCGGCAAGACAAAGAGTTTGGGATAAAGGTTGGTTCAAAGATTGGATTAAGCACTGTGAATACAGCATGATGGAGAATGCGGTCTCGGACAGTGGCTTTATGGATATGTCGTTGCTTTGGGTCATGGATATAAAAAGAAGAATAAGCTCCGTGTTTGTATCTTTTGTATTTCAAATCCCTGTGGAGCTTAAAAACATTTTCTTCAAGTTGCCATTCAAATTGTTGGACATCCTGTTTTTTCTGCTTGCCGTTTTTGAATTTATCCCACGCCAAAAATAGATTTTCTAATGAGATTATTTTTTCAAAAACATTTTTGTAAATTTTCATATCTATGAACGAATTTGATATACCAATTTTTAAGAAAACCTACGAACTCTACAAAGAGTTCTATGGTTTGCGTAACTCTGTTCCTCGACCAGACCGCTACACTATTTGGCAACGATGTGAGAATCTTATCTTGGATATATTAGAGAATATCCTTTGGGCAAGCCAGTTATCAAAGACAGAGAAACTCCCCGTATTAGAAAAAAGCAGCCTTCGTCTGAACTTCTTGCGTGTATTTCTTAGATTGTGTAAAGAAATAAAGATATTGGATAGCAGAAAATATATCCTATTTGAGGAAGACGTGGACGAAATAGGCAGGATGCTCGGCGGCTGGATTAAATCAACTAAAGACCGCTAAACGAAACGCTCTCCCAAAAAGGAGAGCGTCTTTAGTTCAGATGAAAGATAGAAGTTCCGAGCGGACGAAACACCCAAGTTGTCGTTGCGATTGTCATCCCAGTAGTTGTTGACGTTGAGACCCTTCGAATCGAAGTTGCCGACGTTGACACGGTTGCCGTCCGAGTCCACATTATTTGCTCATCCTCGTCCACGTCACTGGAAATTGAGGTTTACTACTCCTAAGAGTTTATATCCTCTCTTTCCTGTATTTTATTCGGGAGCATCCCGTTTTCAGCGGAAATCTCCTCTAAGGATGAGCAAGAAGTTCTATCTCTATCTTTTATCACACGCTATCGTTATCCGTGAACAACGATATTCTGGTGATGTCTCAAAGATGAGACGCCTGCGAGATGAAGCCGTAACCGCACCTGCATTAACAGACATTTGTATTTTACATAACTTTTTAGAAAAAGAAAAGAGCCTCCTGCGAAAAAATTCGCCGAAGGCTCAAGGTGTCAAGAGGAACAAGCCCTCAAGACCTCAAGGTTCAGAACTTCCGAGCGGACGAAACACCCAAGAAGCCGCCGCTGCGAGGGCCATCCCAGAAGTAGGGGCCGACGTAGAGACCCCTCGAATCGAAGACGCCGACGAAGACACGGACGCCGTCCGAGTCCACAGATGAGGTTCGGACATAGATGTGTTCGAACAGCCGTTCGCCAGTAGCCAGGTAATGTCCGATGATGGTATAGACCATCACTTGGGCAGTCGGGACTTCGTCTTCCTTGCCGAGTAGGACTTGCTGTTCCTGCCAGTTCTTGGAGGTCGAGTTGTCCACTGGGGTCTTGTGAACCAGTTGCCATGTAACCTCGCCATGCTCTTTGGCAAATGACTCTTTGTTATACCACGACTGGTTGTAGAACAACTTGGAGTCCACTTTGCCACGAATGTCGAGAATCGAAAGCGGGAAGACCGCTACGAGGACATGCGTGTCCTTCGATTGCTCGAGCACTGCTTCGGAGAACGGAATCTCCAAAAGAGCGGCGAGTTGCTGGCGGGTCGGATTGACCCCGAAGCGCTTGATGGCTTCTTCGACACCGAAGAAGTTGCGTCCCATAATCTCACGGGCACGCTTCTGGCTGGTTGTGGGTTCAAAGCCGCCGTTCTGAATCAACCTGACCACTTTCGTGGCAAGGTCGTTGCCCTTCGAGTCGATGACTTTCTGGGCGAGTTCGTCCGTGAGCCCCGCCTTCTCCATTTTGAGGAGAAATTCGTGCTCATTGTGCACCGAGATGGTGCGTTCGTCTGTTTGGCTTACCATGTTTGTCATGGCACACCTCCTATCTTTTATTTCCGATTCGTTCGGATATACGGCTTATCTCGGAATGAGACGAGCGGTTTACCTCTGTTTTTCAGGGGCAAAACGCTCGTCTCATAGTAGCTGAACCAAATTTGGAAAGAACCACTATAACACCCCAATTATAGCAAATTGTCAAAAAAACTCAAGGGTTGAGGGGTAATTTCAAAAAAGGACACTAAAAACAAAAAGGTTGTAAGCATGCATATTTTGTGCTAAATTAAAAGTGGGTTTTAGTTAATATAACAAGCCTGCGGGTTGAGGGCAAGATTTACATCAGTTTTTAGTTGTTGCCAAAGCCTTAATTCTTCTAAGACTTGGTTCCAACTAAATCTCACGAAGTCCACCCCGTGTAGATTTTAAAGCATCCTGCCAAAGACGGGATGATAACGCGCCTTGCGTACTCCAATTCACTACAGGGTTCACCCTGTAGTAGACGATTTTAACCGCGTAAGGCGGCTTTTGTTTAACAAAAGATGATACATAAAAGAGAGGTGCGCAAAGTTTATTTTATCTCAAATTAAGATAAAAATTAATATTTTATCTAAATACCTGTGGAAAAGTGGTTTTGAATTGTGAATACAGCTAAAATTTATATTCAACAAAATAGCAATTATTACACTTGCGTTAGCCAGCGAGCTTTGTTAAGATAAAAAAAGATAAAAAGATGAGCAAATTAAGCGAAAACGAACAAACCGCCAAAAGAACACGCAGCTGCGGCTATCCAATGATCACGCTTAATAGGGCAATTGTTGTGGCCAAAACGCTTTGCGATGGCCTTGGCGATGGGCCGTATTCACGCCAAGCCGCGGCACGCGGTTTGGGTTATTCGTCTTTTTCAGGCGCGGCTTCTGGCAAGATTGGTTCTCTTGTCCATTTTGGTCTACTTTCGCGGCTAGCTGGCAGCTATGCTATCACGCCGCTGGCAAGGTCGGTTTTTGATTATCCGGCCGAGGGCAGCGAGGAAGCGATTATCCAAGCGGCGTACAAACCGATTTTATATAATCGTTTAATCACCCGTTTTTGCGATAAACCTATACCCGATAAATTGGAAGCGATATTGTCTGCGGATTACGGTATTACCGGCAAAGCCGCGCCCTTAGCGGCGCAAAACTTCATTGAAACCGTCGAGTTCGCGGGCTTGCTTCGCGAAGGCAAGTTAATGCTTTTGCAAAAAAAAGATACAAATGAGTCGCGAGAAACAAAAAAAAGATCTGAAACCAACATCAATACGGTAAAAATCTCATTGCCGTCAGGAGTTACAGTTGTGTTTCCGCAAGAATTGGGCTGGCGGCTTTCGATGGGGGAGTTTGGCGATGAGCTAAAATCTTTGGAAAACAAGGCAAAAGGTAAATTTGGTTTTATCCAACAAAGTGACTGATCCCGCGATTAGCATTAAAATGTTAATATGCAAAGGTTCATTGGTTGGATATCGGAAAAATTTTCGAACGATAAATTTGTTGCCGCGGTTTTGGTCATCGCGGGATTTTTTGTTTATTTCAACGCGCTGGCAAACCAGTTTGTTTGGGATGACGAAGAGCAGGTGGTCAAGAATGCCGTTATTCGCGATTGGAACAATTTCCCTTTGATTTTTACGTCAAGCACGTTTTATGGAGGTGGTGCAGGATTATCGGGCGGGTTTTACCGGCCGCTGGTGACATTATCTTATTTTTGGAATTATTCCTATTGGGGGTTAAATCCTTCCGGGTATCACTTAATGCAGCTTTTGTTTCACTGTGCCAACGCTTTTCTGGTTTTTTATTTGCTTAAAATCATATTTGAAAAAAATAATGTTAAAAATCGTTTTGCCGCGCTAAGCACCGCTGCTTTTAATGCCGCGCCGAAGTTATCGGTGCGGCAGCAAAAAATTGCGGTGGCGGTTTCTATGGCAATAATTATTGCACTTGGTGCTAGAACTGTTATTAGAAACACTGACTGGAGGAGCGGATTAAGTTTATACGGTCACGATATCGCATTGGTCCCAATGATCTCACCGCAAGGAAACTTTGAATTGGAAAATAATTACGGCGTGGAGCTTTTCCGCGCGGGCAGGATTGATGAAGCCGGAGAACATTTCAAAAGATCGATTGCGCTTCAACCCAATTGGTCGTTTTCGCAAAACAATTTGGGAGCGGTTTTAGAGCGTCTTGGCGATCTGGAGGCCGCGCTTGACCATTATCGCAAAGCCGCCGAAGTGGATTATTATCTGGCCCACGAAAATGTTGCCGGAATTTTAATAAAAATGAAACATTATAATCAGGTGCGGGATTTTTTGGAAAAATCGCTGATAAAATTCCCCAATAATTTAAAAATGCAATTCGACTTGGCCTATCTTTACTCAACCGACAACATTGGCAACGACAAAAACGCCAAACAAAAAGCGCTTTATTTGCTGTCACTAATTTTGCGGGCTGATCCGCAAAACCAGCAAGCCCAACAGCTCTACTATATGCTGCAAACCAACCAAAAAATCGAACTGTAAAAAGTGCCTTGCGGCGCTTTTGTGGCTCAATGATTTTGTGTCCTAACGTATTAGTGATTTCTACTCCTTTGCAGCAGTTGATAGCTTTTTTGACAAGTTCTCCCAGTTTTACGAACAATCCTTGCGGTTGGGGATCGACGTCATGCTTATTGACGGCGTTGTCGTCAATTTTTTTAATGCCGTCGGTCTTAATGATGCCCATATTCAATCCCCAAAACAGAGTGTATAGTTTAAACGATTTAGCAAACAAATCGTAGGCGTCTTGCTTGTTGTCCAGAGTTAGTTGTTTGGTGCCAACTTCCATTAGGCGGTATGAAGCGGCCAGCAAGTGTTTAGAGATGCACCATAACTCGCCTTCGGGTTCGCCCACAATTTTTTTAAGCAAAGCTTTGCGCATTTCGCGCACTTCATTTAGAAAATCATAATATTCCAATTTGCCGGTTTTTTCCGCAGTGAAAAAGAAATGTTCCTCGATCGAAACCAGATTCATTATTGCCAGAGTAAGATCTTGGTCGCTGGACAAGTCCATTCTGTCTTTCTTTTTCATCTCGTCGATCTTAGTCACAAACTCGTCTAAATTTTTGATAGGTCCAAAATTTTTTGTTCCCATAATTTTTTTAGTATTTAGTTAAAAGATAAAAAATTATAGTAAAAATCAATAAAAACACAACCGGCAAGACGATTTTTTCATAGGAGAAATGCGCACGCCCATTGTTGCGTTCTTTTAAGAATTCATAGAGTTCGGCGCCGCAAAAAAACGTCGCCGAGCCTTGAATAATACCCAAAAGCAACTTATCAGTGGCACAAGAACACACAAAAGCGAGAGGATTAATAA
>Ga0163210_1001194_pt1 | contig 11276 bp, 8 predicted proteins | sample Kivu_220m_FD_113536 | JGI IMG/M metagenome (GOLD analysis project Ga0163210, IMG submission 113536) | Freshwater microbial communities from Lake Kivu, Western Province, Rwanda to study Microbial Dark Matter (Phase II) - Kivu_220m | ecosystem: Environmental > Aquatic > Freshwater > Lake ... | reverse complement strand
TTCCCAGCCTCACCTTCACGGCCGGCGTCTGGTGGATCGGCATGCACCGCGTCGACGGTACGTCCTGGTATCCCAACCTGGGCTCCACCGTCACCGGGTACGAGGCCTACAGGACCCTGGCGGCGGGTTACGCCTGGCAGCCCTGCAGCTCCTCCATCGGCGCGGGCGACGTCTTCAAGATCATCGAGGGTTCCATGACGGCTCTCGAGCGCACGACCTGGGGCGGCATCAAGAACCTGTTCTAGCGCATCCCGTTTCGAGGGAAGGGGGAAGGGCGACCTTCCCCCTTCTTCCGTTTCCAGCCCCGGCACCCGGTCGTATCCGGGTTCGCGGAGGCCATGGAGGTCAGGGTGAGAAGATGCTTTCCGGCGGCTCTGGCGGCCGCCCTGCTGCTGTCGGGTTCGTGCGGTGCGCCCGATGATCCCCCGTGGCTCGCCGTGGTCGACGGGGACACGATCCGGGCATCGGACGCACATGACCAGTGGCTCGTCCTGAGCCCTGAGGAGCAGGAGTTCTTCCTGGAGTCCGGGGATCCCGGCGGCGAGCTGATCCGAAGCATGGCGATGAAGCGCATCGTCGAGGCCGTGGCGGTCGATGCCGGATACCTCTCGGATCCCCGCATGATCGCTTTCAGGAACTCCTGGCTGAGGACGGAGGCCTCTCTCGCGAGGAACGCCATGATCCTCGACAGCATCATCGCCGCCCTCACGCCGGAGGATCTGGAGCTCTGTGCGGCCCACTCCTCCGATACGGTCCGGATCACGCTGCTCCCGGCCTCCGCCCCCGGGATCGACCTCGGCCCGTTCCCCCTGCCCCACCTTCCGCACGGACTCGCCGCGGCGCTCCTGGAGACGTCCCGGCCCGGCTGCGTACTCCCGCTCGGGAACGGGAGCGAGCTGCGCGTGGACGATCTCGTGCGGGGAAGCGGGACCGTTCCACGTCTCGATCCTTCGAATCCGACCGACAGCACCGCCGTCTGGACACTCGCCCAGGGCAGGCTCCGGTTCCTGAACCTGGTCGACCTGGATCTGGCGCGGATCGAACAGGGCATGCGGATCGACACCGCGGCCGTGGTCCGCGTGACCACGCTGCCTGCGGACGAGGCCGGTCTCCTCACGGAGGACACGCTCATGGTCTCCGCACTCGTGACATGCACCTCGCGCGGGTTGGCGGACGAGATGGACTTCTTCGCGACACGGATTCCCGAGATGCCGCGGAACCCCGCCTGGGGTCTCGCCACGCTCGACAACGTGCTCATGCAGACCGTGAGGAGCCGGGAGCTCGCGCGGCTCGCCCCCTCGATCTCGGACTCCCTTGCGAGGGAGGCGGACTCGTATCTGACGGGAATCGCCCTCGATTCCCTCGTGACGGATTCCGTGCTGTCGGCGGTGACCGTGACGGAGGATGACCTCCTGGAGGAGTACGCCCTTCTCGACACGGTCTTCCAGGTCCCCGAGATGAGAGTGCTCCTGGCGCTGTATCTCCCCCCCGGGGAGGAGGACACCTTCCTGGAAGCGCTCGATGCGGGCCGCGGGGAGGACTTCGTGGAGGGACTCGGGGGGTTGCCGTTCCTCTTCCGGGAAGCACCGGTCTCCCGGATCACGGGACCCCTGGTCCCGACCGACGTCCCCGAGGAGCATCGGGATGCGGTCTTCGGAGTGCAGCCGGGCGATACGACCCTTCTCGGCCCGTTCCCCATCGGACGGATGCCCGGCATGGCCCTCTACCGCGTGCTGGAGGTGATTCCCGAGCACGAGGCGGACTGGACCGAGATCCGACCGATGCTCCGCCAGTCAGCGCTCGCCAGGCTGCAGGCCGCCGGGTTGGAGGAATGGCTGGACCGTCTCGGACGACTCCACGGGTACCGGACGAACCCGGATGCGATCCGTGCCCTCCCGCGGGATCCAGGCCTGTGGGGACCTGCTCCCTGAACCGCGTCACCCCCGGCACCGCGCTCTCCGGACCGCAATGATCGACTCCGTGATCTCCCGCGTTCCCGTCCTGGTGGTGGACTGCCAGACCACCGGGGCGACGCCGGGCAGGGACCACCTCCTCGAAGTGGCCTGGTCCGCGGTCTCCGGTCCGGACGATCCCCCCGTCATCCACTCGTTCCTGCTTCGGCTGCCCGCCGGGGAGACGGTCCCCGAACGGATCGCCCGGCTGACCGGGATCGCCTCGACCGACGTGCCGGGAGCCCTCGACGGAGCGGAGGCATGGCGGCTGCTCGAGGCTGCCGTCGCGGGACGGACTCCGGTGGCGCACTTCGCGGGGTTCGAGCAGCGCTGGCTCGACGCCCTGTGGGCGGCACACGGCGGGGAAGGCTCCCGCTTCCCTTCGATTCTCTGCACGAGGGAGATCGCCCGGAGGGTGCTTCCCGGGCTTCCCGGGAAAGGTCTCCGGGCGGTGGCCGGACACCTCGGGGTCGACATGGGGGAGCTCCGCAGGGCCGGCGACCATGTCGCGGCCACGGTCTTCGTCTGGCGGGCGCTCGCCGCGGCGCTGGCCTCCGCAGGGACGGACACCCTGGAGGATCTCCGCTCGCAGCTCTCCCAACCGCCGCCGGTCCACTCCGGACCGCGTACGTACGGCCTGCCCCGCGAGCAGCGCCTCGGGCTCCCGGATACGCCGGGGGTCTACCGCTTCCTGTCGCCGGGAGGGAGGGTGCTCTACGTGGGGAAGGCCTCCTCGCTGAAGCGCCGCGTGAACGGCTACTTCACGAGGAGGAGGGGATGCCCGAGGACGATGGAGCTGGTCACGCGGGCCAGCTCCCTGGAGACCTCCGCATGTTGGACCGCCCTCGAGGCCGCCCTGGAGGAGGCCCGGCTGATCCGGGAGCTGGATCCTCCGTACAACGTGGCCCTGCGGGATCTCGGACGAGGGGTGCTGCACCTCTCCCGGGACCTCTCCGACGCCTCCCGGAACGTCGACCCGGCGCACCCGGTCGGTCCTGTCGCGGAAGGATCCCCCGCGCTCTGCCTGCATGCACTGCGCGGCATGCTCGCGGGGACGGTTCCCCCGGATCCGGTCGACCTCGGGCTTGCGGGCGTTCCCCTGGCCCCGGGGGCTCTCGAGGCGGGATTGGCGCTCTTCGAGGAGGCGCACCTGCCGGACTCCGATCCCGGGGCGGTCACGGTCGGGCGGCTCCTCGCGGTCGGATCGGATCTCTGGACGGCGAGCCCGGAGGAGGTCGACGCGGTCGAAGGAGAGGATGCCCCCCGGGAGCGGCCGAAGGAGATGGATGCGGCCGGCGCGCTGGCGCTGCTGGAGGGACTCCTGTCGTCCGGGGCCCGCGAGGTCCGGCTCGCGGCCCTGATGCGGCTGCTGGGATGGTCCGTCGTCCGGTGGAGGGCGGCCTCCGGCGCGGGCGTACGGTGGGTGAGGATGGACGGAGGCGCCGTCCTCGGGGCGGGCTGGCTCGATGCCGATCCCGTGGCCGTGCCCCCGGACCCCGTGCCGGTACCGTCCCTCGATCGCCAGCGCCTTCTGACCCCCGCTGCGTGCGGGCTGCTCCGCATCCTCGTCCCGGAGCTCAGGAGGGTCTCGGCGGAGGGCAGGCTCGAGGGGCTGGATCTGGCACCGACGGGGGCATCGCTGGGTCCGGAGGCCGTGAAGGCGCTTCTGACCTTCGTCTGAGCCTGCCGGGTCCCCGCCGCCTCCCGTCGTGCCTATGTTCGGGGCTCGGACGGGACGGCTGCCTGGCCGTGCGAACGCCTGCGGGGGGGGAACCCATGAAGAAGATCGTCGTGCTGGGTGCCGGGCGCGTGGGGAAGGCCATCGTGAAGGACCTCGCGGCGACGGAGGGGTTCGAGGTGCTCGCCGCGGATGCCTCCCGGGAGGCGCTGGACGGGCTTCGCGGCCTGCCCCGGGTGACGACCGTCGCGGCGGATCTGTCCGGACGCGCCGGGGTCGAGGCCGTCGTGCGCGGGGCGGACATCGCCGTCGGAGCGGTGCCCGGGTTCATGGGCTACCGGACCGTCGAGGCGGTCATCGACGCCGGCGTGGACGTGGTGGACATCTCCTTCTTCCCTGAGGACTTCGCGGGGCTGGACGAAGCGGCCGCCAGGAAGGGCGTCCGGTGTCTCGTCGACTTCGGGATCGCCCCGGGATGCAGCAACCTCCTCTGCGGACACGCGGCGGAGACCCTCGCGCGGATGGACCGCTTCGTCTGCATGGTGGGCGGGCTCCCGGAGGAGAGGCGCCTCCCGTGGGAGTACCAGGCCCCCTTCTCGCCCGTCGACGTCATCGAGGAGTACACCAGGACCGCCAGGATCGTCCGGGGCGGTCGCACCGTCGGCCTGCCCCCCCTCACCGAGACGGAGCTGGTCGACTTCGAGGGGGTCGGGACGCTGGAGGCCTTCCTCACCGACGGATTGCGGAGCCTCCTCGGGATGGGAGGGGTCGCCGACATGGTCGAGAAGACCCTGAGGTATCCCGGGTACGTGGACAAGGTCAGGCTGCTCGCCGCCACGGGATTCCTCTCCACGGAGCCCGTTTCCGTCGGAGGCGCCGCGATCGCCCCGATCGACCTCGCATCGAGGCTCCTCTTCGACGCATGGAGGCAGGGTCCGGAGGACCGTGACCTGACGGCCATGCGCGTGGTGGCGTCCGGAGCCGACTCCTCCGGGAGACCCGTCTCGCTCCGGTGGGACCTGCTGGACCGCTTCGACGGCTCGACAGGGACGAGCTCGATGGCGCGGACCACCGGCTACACGTGCACCGCGGGCGTGAGGATGCTCGCCGCCGGACTGTGGACCCGCCAGGGCGCCGTGCCCCCCGAGGAGGTGGGCCGGGACCGGGCCTGCTTCGAGTTCGTCATGGAGCACCTCCGCGCACGCGGGGTCGTCTTCGCGCGGATGGAGGGCTGACCCGGGGACGGACCCTCAGGGGATGGAGTCCTCCAGCTCCTGGATGTCCGACTGCGCATCCGAGCGGATGGCCTCCAGCTCATCGAGCAGGGGCGGGTCGTTCTCCGGACGGAGCTCCTCGTAGGGCTGGAGCGTGGTCCGGTTGACGAACGGCCCGAAGATGACGTCGATGCCGAGTCCCAGCTTCACGTTCTGCATGACGTCCGTGGGATCCCTCTCGTCGCCGCGGGTGAGCTGCTCCAGCTCGGTGACGGCCGCCCGGACGCGGACGTTCCTGCCGATGCCGTAGGAGGCCCCGAGGTTGGCGTCCCGTCCATCCCACTCGATCGCGAAGCACAGGTCGGTCGAGGCGTGGATCTCGAGCGCTCCGAAGAGGCCCCGGATGGGGTTGGAGATCCCGTCGGAGTCCGCGTCCTCGCCCTGACGGAACCGTCCGATGCCGTAGCCGAGGTCCAGGGTGACGGGGACCTGCATCAGGTACTCGAGGTTCTTGGTGAACACGACGTACGCGGAGAAGTTCTGGTTCTCCTCGTACCGGTAGAGGCTGTCGAGCGAGTCCGCGAAGAACTCGTAGTCGCCCTCGCCGGTGATGTTCTGGCAGCCGATCGCGATCCCGGGCGTCGTGAGGTCCTCCCGGAGGACCAGGAAGCTCGCCTGGGCCGAGAGACCCGCCGCGCCGAGCCAGGTGATCCCGATCTCCGCCCGGTCGAAGAGACCCAGGTCGACGCGGCCCGCGAAGGAGAAATCGTTCTCCTGCGTGCTGTCGGCGGTCTCGTAGCCGAACGTGGTGAAGCAGCCGCCGACGTCGATCTGAGTGTGTTCGAGGGCGGTCGCGGTCGGGATGTCCACGAGCCCCCTGTGCGCGAAGGGGAGGGAACCGGCAGTGGCGGCCGTGGCGAGAAACGTCATGACCGGGAGCAGCGCGGATCGTGTCCTCATGATGCACCTCCTGGGCATCCGGGAAGATAAGGACCCCCGGACGGCTGGGCAAGACCGCTCCGCCCGGGTCCCGTGCACCGCGGCTCGCGCCGCGCTACCGGAAGATCGCGCGCTCCCTCCCGAAGATCCTGCTGCAGAGTACCAGTGCAGCGGCGGCGTAGACCGCGAGGCTCGCGTAGACGAGCGCCATCGCTCCGGCGGGTACCTTTCCCGCGATGATCGCCCGGGTCGCGAGGGAGACGTTGAGGATGGGGACCAGGGCGGTTCCCGCGGTGAGCCGCATGCCGGGCATCAGACCGATGAAGGCCGGGATGATGATGACCGGGAAGAGCGGGCCGATGTAGCTCTGGGCCTCCTTGAAGGACCTGGCCAGGAAGGAGATCGAGAGCAGCAGCGCGGCGAAGAAGACGGTCAGGGGGAGCAGGAGCGAGAAGAGCAGGAGGATCGCGGAAGGCTCCAGGATGGACATGACCATGTCGACGAACTCCTGCGGGACGGCGCTCGCGTAGCGGATGCCGGCGTACAGGCCGAGCAGGGAGACCAGGGCGGAACTGATCCCCGTGAGGACCACCACCCCGAACTTCCCCACGAGGATCTGCATCCGGTCGACCGGGGAGCTGAGGAGCGTCTCGAGGGTCCCCCTCTCCTTCTCGCCCGCGGCGAGGTCGATCGCGGGGTACATGCTACCCATGAAGCAGAAGATCACGAACATGTACGGGAGGATCCCGCCGACGACGTCCGCGAGCCGCTCCTGCGTGGTGGCCAGGTTCACGGTCTCCACCGAGAGGACGAAGCAGACCGAGGGATCGAGCCCGAGGGTGCGGAATCTCTCCTCGCGGAGTTCCTCGTCGTAGAGGTCGAGCAGCTCCAGCACGCGGCCCGCCTCGATCCGGCGGTCCTCCGTCTCCTTCATGTACACCAGCACCCCCGTGCTGCCGAGGGCCGCCACGGTGCTGTCGAAGCCCTCCTCGAAGGCGACCAGGGCATCGAGGCTGTCGGCCAGCACGAGGTTCCTCCCCTCCTCCGCGTCCGCGACGGGGACGACCTCGACTCCCTCCTCGCCGCCCGCCAACGAGGCGAAGCCGGACGCGCCGCCGCCCTGAAGGACGCCGATCCGCAGCGTCCTCGCCAGGGCCTCCACCTCGTGGGACACGATGAACGAGGAGGAGAGGCTCATCATCACGGGGAAGAGGAGGAGCGGGAAGAGGATCATGGTGATCAGCGTTCGCCGGTCCCTCAGGGTGTCCTTGAGCTCCTTGCGGAACACGATCGACGACGTGCTCATTCCACGGCCTCCCTCAGGGTCCGGATGAAGCCCTCCTCCAGGGGGGCTCCGCCCAGCCCCGCGGTGAAGTCCCCGAAGGTCCCGAGGTAGAGCAGCCTGCCGCGGTGGAGGATCGCGAGATCGTCGCAGATCAGGCTGACCTCGCTCATCACGTGCGTGGAGAAGATGACGGTCTTCCCCTCGCTCCTGCACCGGCGGACGAGCTCGATGATGCTCCGCGAGGTCAGGACGTCGAGGCCGGTGGTCGGCTCGTCGAAGACGACGACCGCGGGATCGTGGATCACCGTCCTCGCGATGGAGACGCGCTGCTTCATGCCGGAGGAGAGCCGGCCGATCCTCCGATCCGCGAACTCCTCCATTCCGAGCAGGTCGAAGATGGCGTCCCGCCCCTCGCGGAACCTGTGCGGCTCCATGCCGTGGAGGTCGGCGTAGTACCGGACCAGCTCGTTGGGCGTGAGCCGGTCGTAGAGCCTGGTCGAACCGGTGAGGAAGCCGAGGGAGGCCCTCGCCTGCCTGGCCCGGGACACCGTATCGAATCCAGCCACGCGCACGGTGCCGGAGGTCGGACGCATGAGGGTGGCGATCACCCTGAGGATCGTGGTCTTTCCGGCGCCGTTCGGTCCGAGCAGCGAGAAGACCCGGCCCGGGGCGCAGGTGAAGCTGACGCCGTCCGCGGCGAAGATGAGGTCTCCCCGATCCGCCTCCGCCGGCTCCCGGCGCCGCCTCCCGGTCGCCCTGAAGCTCTTCACGAGGTCGATCACCTCGATCATCGAATCCTCCCGTCAGGGGTCTTCGGCCCGTCCGCCGGCACTCCGCGGCTTCCTCCGCGGTCTCCCGACGCGCCGTGGTGAGCGCCCAGCACATCCTCCCAGAAGGAGACCAGCTCGGACACGTACCTCTCGATCGAGAACCGCGAGAGCACGGTCTCGCGCCCGGCCGAGCCGAGGGCTCCGGCGAGCTGCGGGTCGGACGACAGCCGCTCCATCGCGGAAGCGAGCGCCTCCGGGTCCCCCGGGGCGACGAGCAGCCCGTTCGCGCCGTCCTCGATCAGCTCCGGGATCCCGGACATCCGCGTCGAGATCGAGGGCACCCCCATCGCCATGGCCTCCATCAGCGCCACCGGGATCCCGTCCATGTCGCCGTTCGGAGCCGCGACGGCCGGCAGCACGAATGCCGTGCATCCGGACACCCTCGCGAGGACCTCGCCCGAGGGGAGGAGCCCGGGCAGCGAGACGATCCCGTCCAGGCCCATGTCGGACGCCATCCTCCCGAGCGACGCCAGCCTCGTCCCGCCGGGGTCCGAGCCGAGCACGGAACAGGCGAAGGAGACCCCGCGGGACCGGAGGATCCGGCAGGCCTCGAACAGGACCTCCACGCCCTTCTTGGGGACCAGGCCGCTCGCGGTGCAGGCGAACGACGGCGTCCCGCCCGGGCGGGGGGCGGTCCGCGACGGAAGCTCCGCCGCATCGAGCCCGAGGCGGGAGACCATGATCCGGTCGCTCAGCCCGCCGCCGTACCTGTCCGCCATGTAGCCGCGGTTGTACTCCGAGATCGTGTGGATCCCTGCCGCACGGCGGAGCAGCGTCGCCACGCGTCCGGGATCCTCCGGGGAGAAGATGTCGGTCGCATGGGTGGTCACGGTGAAGGGCACCCCGAGGAGGGCGGCGGCATGGAGCGCGATGTGGGCGGCATCCCGGGCGAAGTGCGCGTGGAGGAGGTCGGCGCCGTCCTCCCCCAGCCGCGCCGCGAGTTCCACTCCCGCGAGGAAGTAGCGGAAGGTGCCGTCACGGAGGGACGCCAGCGCCAGCCCGGCGAAGCGGACGGGGTGCGCGGCGAAGAGCGCCGCCACCGGTGGGAGCGCCTCGCGGAGCAGCCTGCCGGCGGGTGCGGTGCACCAGTCCTTCCGGAGGTCCCTGCAGGGGGGAGATCCGAGCGGGATGGTGCCGTCGGCGAGGACCCTCTCCCACAGGCCGTCCGAGAGCGACTCGACGGGGAGATGGATCCCGGGCGTCATCCCGGCCAGGGCGACCCCCGCCGCCTCCCTGACCACGTAGGTGGGAAGGAAGTCGAGCACGTAGCAGATCCTGATCCCGACGTCCTCGGATGGACCGGTCATGCTCCTCCCGGAGGTTGCCGCGGGCGGGTGCTCCCGGCGGCGTGGCAGGCCGTGCCGGACGATACCGCCGCGCCGCGAAGGAAGTCAAACCCGCGGCTCCGCGCGGGCCGCCCTCGCCGGCCGGGTGCCTCGCATGGCCGGGTTCCCGCGATTCCTGTATTGTCCCACCCTGCTCCCGCTGCGCGGGGGCGAAGGCTCCTTCGCACGAGGGGACGGCGAATCCCATGTTCGACCTCAGGGGCATGTACGACGTGCGGCACCGGATCCTCCGCGTCGGCTTCCCGGCGCTCGTCAGCAGGCTCACGCTCGCTCTCTGGGGCATCATCTCGATCTTCATCATCCGCGTGCTCCCGGAGGACGCCTACGCGGTGTACGCGGTCACGAGGACCTTCGAGCTGTTCGGCGTCCTCCTCGGCGGCGGCTTCGTCCAGCAGGCGCTCCTCAAGATGGCCTCCGAGGGCGACGGCCGCCGGGAACACGAGCTGGCGAATGCGGGGATCGCGCTCTCGATCGTGTTCGCCCTGTTCTCCGGAGGGCTTCTGGTGGCGACGGGAGGGATCGTCGGCAGGTTCTACGACACGCTCGACCTCACGGGGATCCCGCTGCTGCTCGCCGGGATCGTCGTCAGCGGGACCATCGGGGGCATCCCGAGGGCCCTCCTGCTCACCAGGCACCGGACGAACGCCGTCATGTGGTCGGACCTCCTCCAGTTCGCCGCGCGGGGCGGCGTGATCGGACTCCTGATCCTGCGGGGCAGCCTGACGACCGCGCATCAGGTCTTCCTCGCGATCATCGCGTCCAACGTGGTGGCCTTCCTCCTCAGCCTCGGGCTCGCCGGGCGCTTCTGCTTCCGCGATGCGCCGCTCCGGCGGGGACCCGTGAAGGCGGTCCTCGGCTTCTCCGTCTTCTCGCTCGGAACCGCGATGGCCAACTTCGTGTACACGAGCACCGACATCATGATGCTCGGGAAGATGGCGCCCGCGGACATCGCACCGTACGGCGCGGCGCGATCCCTCGCCGCCCTCGCGATGGTCGTCCTCGAGGCGGCCAACATGGTCCTGCTGCCTCTGCTCTCCAGGATGTGGGCGCAGGGCCGCCGCGATCTCATCGTGAGCAGGCTGTGGCACGCGGTCCTCATCGCGGAGGCCGTGCTGCTCCCCGTCGTCATCGCCTTCACCCTCTTCCCCGGGAGGATCATGGATCTCGTCTACCGGGGGAAGTACGCGGACGGCTGGCCGGTGCTCCTGGTCCTCGGCGCCATCATGATCGTGCGCCCGATCGGCAGCTTCTTCTCCACCGCGTCGCTCTCGATCGGGAAGCCGCAGCTCTCCATGTACAGCGTCGGCATCTCCGCGCTGGTCAACGTCGGTCTGAACCTCCTGCTCATCCGGTCGTGCGGAGGTCTCGGAGCCGCCCTCGCGACGGCCGCCGCCGTGATCCTCGGCACCGTCTGGATCGCGCTCGCGGTCCTCCGGAAGCTCCGCGGGGTCCCGTGATGCCCGCCGCGAGCGCTCCCCTCCCCGCGCCGGCAGCGCCTCCCCGGACCCCTCCGGGGGTCTGCATGGTCGTGAAGAACCAGCTGTGGAACGATGCCCGCGTGAAGAAGGAAGCCCTCACCCTCGCGCAGACGGGCATGCATGTGACGATCCTCTGCCAGCCGGCGGACGGAGCGCCCGACCGCGAGACCTGGAGGGGCATCGACATCGTGCGCGTGGCGAAATCGGGCAGGCTGCGCGCGGCCCTCCGGAAGACGCTCGACAGGGTGGAGGGACCGGGGGAGGACCCGGTCCGCGAGAAACCCCTCCCAGGCATGCTGGCGCGGTTGAGACGCCATCCCTTCCGGCGGCTCCTGGGCGATCTCCTCTACGCGATGCTCTACCAGATCCGCCTGTTCCGGACTGCGATGGGAGTCGAGGCGGACGTCTACCACGCCCACGATCTGGACACGCTGGCCGTCTGCGCGGCGGCGGCGGCGGCGAAGGGGGCGCGGCTGGTCTACGATTCGCACGAGCTCTGGCTGGAGAGCACGAGGCACCTCTCCGAGACCGCGCTGCCGTTCAGGGTTCTGGAG
>Ga0163210_1001193_pt1 | contig 11278 bp, 8 predicted proteins | sample Kivu_220m_FD_113536 | JGI IMG/M metagenome (GOLD analysis project Ga0163210, IMG submission 113536) | Freshwater microbial communities from Lake Kivu, Western Province, Rwanda to study Microbial Dark Matter (Phase II) - Kivu_220m | ecosystem: Environmental > Aquatic > Freshwater > Lake ... | reverse complement strand
CGCGAGGCCACGAACACCAGAAGCCCCTCCATGTCGCTGGGGCGCACTCCGGGGACCCTTCCCGCCTCGGCCAGGGTCGCGGGGCGATGCCGTTCGAGGGCCTCCCTCGCCTCCCAGCAGATCTCCTTCACGTCCATGTAGGAGCCGATCCCCGAGAGGTCGAGGCTCCCGGCCCGCCGCCTCGCCTCCATCCGTCGTGTCGCCCGCAGGACGTATCCGCCGTAGCGCTCGTCGAGCACCACCGACCGGAGGACCTCCGGGTCGACCGCCGCCAGGTCGGGCAGCGCCCGGACGAGCGTGTCGGTCGTGACCCCGGGCCTCCTGCAGTGCACGGACGCGGGAACGCCGTCCGGCAGCCTGCCGCGGAGGATCTCGATGGCCTCCTCCGCCTGGCCCTTCCGGCGCTCCGCCCCGGCAAGCCGCTCCGGATCGAGGAGCCCGGCCGCTTCCGCGAGGGGCAGCATGCGCCGCTCCGCGTTGTCCTGCCGGATGTGGAGCCTGTTCTCCGCCCGGGAGGAGAAGAGCCGGTACGGCTCCCCGATGGCGCTTCCGGAGACGATGTCCTGGACCATCACTCCGAGGAAGCCGTCCATCCTGTCGGGATGGAGCCTCTCCCTCCCCGAGAGCGTCAGCGCGGCGTTCGCTCCGGCCAGCAGGCCCAGTGCCGCGGCCTCCTCGTACCCGGAGGTGCCGCAGATCTGCCCGGCGGCGAAGACGTTCGTCGTCCTCGCAAGGCGAAGGGATCCCGTGAGCTCCGCAGGGTGCAGGCAGGTGTACTCGACCGCGTAGCCGTACTCGCAGATCACGGCCTTCCCGAACCCGGGGAGGCTCCGCACCATCCGCTCCTGGATCTCCCTGGGGAGGCTCGTCGAGAGCCCGTTCAGGTAGAGCAGCCGCGAACCGGCACCCATCGGCTCCACGTACACGACGTGTCGGGTCCTGTCCGGGAACTTCGTCACCTTGTCCTCGAAGCTCGGGCAGTACCGGGGTCCCCTGCCGGTGATCCTGCCGGTGAGCAGCGGCGACTCGGACAGGCCGTCCAGGGCTGCGTCCCTCGTCCGGGTGTTCGTCTCCGTCCGGTGGAAGCTCTCCGACCTCCCGCGGGGACGGACCTCTCCGAACGCGAACCGGAAGCTCTCCCCGGTGGATTCCTGCGGCTCGAGCTCCGACGGGTCGACGCTCCGCCGGACGATCCTCGGCGGGGTCCCGGTCTTGAAGCGTTCCACGTGGAACATCCTCCTCCGCAGGTCCCTCTCCAGGGAGTCCGACGCCATGTCGCCCAGCCTGCCGCCCCTCCAGGTCTCCCCCCCCACGAAGAGCCTGCCCGCCAGGAACGTCCCCGTCGCCAGCACGACCGCCCGGCAGCGGATCGACCCGGCCCCGCGGCAGAGCACTCCGCGGATCTCCTCGCAGGGTCCCTCCAGCGAGAGGACCTCGTCCTCCAGCACGCCGACCCCGTGGCGGGTCAGCTCGCCCCTCTGCAGGACCGCGTAGCGCGCCGCATCCGACTGCACCCTCGGCCCCCAGACGGCCGGGCCCTTGCCGGTGTTGAGCATCCGGAACTGGAGCGCGGTCTCGTCGGCGACCCGCGCCATGGAGCCTCCGAGCGCATCGATCTCCCGGACCAGCGTCCCCTTGGCGATCCCCCCGATCGCGGGGTTGCAGGACATCTCGCCGATCCTGCGTCGGCTCGGGGTGACCATCAGCACGCTGCAGCCGATCCTGGCGGCCGCCAGCGACGCCTCGATCCCCGCGTGCCCGCCGCCCACCACGAGCACGTCGGGCGTGGGGACACTACTTCCCGACACAGAGGCCTTCGAGGGCGCGCTCGATGCTCAGTTCCATCGCGTCGCCCCGTCCGAGGATCCCCGCCACCGCGTCCTCCGCGTCCTGGAGGTGGACGGCCGCGAGCGGCAGGTCGCCCTCGGCGATGGCCGTTCCGGCGAGATCGACGGCCGCCTCGACGCGTTCGCCGAGGGCGCTCACCGAGGAGCTGCCCGGCGCGGCCGCGATCCTCCCTACGAGGATCTCGATCCCCTCTCCGGTGACGGAGGAGACCCTGAGGCGGTCCTCTCCGGTCTCCCGCACGAGGTCGCTCCTGCCGGAGACCTCCACGATCTCCCAGGCCACCGCACGAAGGGCGTCCGGCACGGGCTCCGCCCCCCCGTCCGACATCCACACGACCCGGTCACGGGGTCCCAGTGACCCGACCGCCGCCTCGGCGGCGGCGGCGTCCAGTCTCCCTCCGCCGATGCCGGCGGAGTCGCACAGCAGGATCCGCCTGCCCCGCAGGAAAACCTCCCTGCTGGCGCCGTCCCGCGTGGTCCCCGGCTCCGGAGAGACCAGGGCTCCCGCTCCGGTGAGCCGGTTGAACAGCGTGGACTTTCCGGAATTGACGGGACCCATCAGAACCACCCTCGAGGTCCCCTCCAGGGCTCCGGCGAGCTCCCGGAGGGCTCGCGCGGCACCGGCGGCCCGCAGGATCCCGGCGGACGCATCCTCGCATCCGGCGTCGGGATTCGGATCCCCGAACTCCAGATCGCCCTCCAGGGCGTCCCGGCACCGCCGGATCTCCGCGAGGAGCCTCCCGCACTCGTCCCCCAGGCGGCCCGTCAGTTCCTGCGCCCGTCCCTCCCCCCGGAGCATCCCGGCGAGCGCGAGCACGTCCAGCGCCGACAGACGCCCGGCGGCGAGGGCCCTCCGGGTGAACTCGCCGGGCTCGGCGCTCCGGGCGCCGCTCCTCCGGAGGAGGTCGAGGATCCGGGCGACGATGGACGGCAGCCCGTGGCTGGTGATCTCGACCATCTCCTCGCCCGTGTAGCTCGCGCCCCTCGGCCACGAGACGGCGACGATCCGGTCGACGGGCCGTCCTCCGTCGGTCAGCAGGGCGACCTTCCGCCGCATCCCTGCCAGACGCCCGGGCTCGAGGGAGAGGAGCCGCTCCACGAGCGCGGAGGACCCTTCGCCGCTGACGCGCACCACGGCCAGCGCCCCCACGCCCTCCGGCGTCGCGGGGGCGCAGATGATGTCGGGTTCCGGTGGCATGTCCTCAGCGGCCGGAGGCCCTCTCGAGCTTCCGCTTGATCATCTCCTGATGCCCGATGGTGAGGATGTTGTTGACGAACCAGTAGAGCGTGAGCCCCGCGGGGAACCGCATGAACAGGTAGGTCATGAGGATGGGCATCATGTAGAGCATGGCCTTCTGGTTCTGGTCCGACACCGTCATCTTCTGCTGCACGAACATCGCCACGCCCATGAGGAGCGCGAGGAGACCGATTCCGTCGAGCCCGAGCACGGGGGAACCGAAGGAGATCAGGATCTCCGGCCTCGAGAGGTCCGTCACCCAGAGGAAGAAGCCGGCGCCCCGGAGCTGGACCGAGTTGGCCAGCACCCGGTACAGCGCGAAGAAGACGGGCATCTGGAGGAGCAGCGGCAGGCATCCTCCCAGGGGGCTGACGCCCTCCTCGCGGTACAGTCTCTGGAGCGCCTCCTGCTGGGCCTTCGGATCCTTCCTGTACCTCTCCTGGATCTCCTTCATCCGGGGCTGCACGAGCTTCATCTTCTGCATCGACACGAAGCTCTTCGTGGTGAGGGGGAGCATCGCGAGCTTCATGGCGATCGACAGCAGGATGATCTTCACCCCCCAGTTGCCCACGAAGGCGAGGAGGGAGTTGCAGAACCAGAAGATCAGGCGGCCGATCTCGCGGATCAGGGGCCATCCGAAATCGACCAGCCTGTGGGCGTCCCTCCCGAGCCCCCGCAGGGCCGCGTAGTCGAGGGGTCCGGCGTAGACGGTGATGCTCTCGTCGGTCAGCCCGATCGCGGGCGACATTCCCTCGGTGGAGGGATACAGGTAGGCGTAGGCCCGGTCGAAGGACTCCGGCATCAGCAGGATGGCGAAGTACGGGGACCGTGTCGCGATCCACCGGACGTTCCCGACGGACTCGGTCTCCGGGATGTCCCCGGGCTTCCGGCTCCGGATCTTGTCGGCGTACCACTCCGCCTTGAAGTAGTTGCGCGGGTCGGCTCCCTGCTCGCTCACCGGGAGGACCCCCGCGGAGATGCTCATGGTGCCGGGGAGGCCTTCCGTGGTCACCCGGAACCCGCAGAAGCCCGGGGTGAAGTCGTAGCGGATCGTCGCTCCGTCCTCCGCGACGAGCGTCACCGACCGTTCCTCGTCCTCGACCACGACGGTGTCGGGAGCCTCCGTGCGGAACACCCTCCCGCGGCCGAGCCATGGCGTTCCGTCGAAGCTCACCGCGCCGGACTGACCCGCCCCGGGCAGGTCCTCGTAGCCCGGCAGCTCCCAGGAGTTGACGGCGCCGCCCAGGGTGGTCACCGCCGCCCGGACCAGGTCCCGTCCTTCCGCCCGGATGACGACCGTGATCACACGGTCTTCGGCCGGCAACGGGACGGCGGTCGGGCCTCCGTCGGTCGCGATCCGTTCCTCCGCGACCGCGACGGCGCCGGTTCCCGGCGTGTCGGCCGCCGGCTCCTCCCGGGTCTCCCCGGACCGGTCTGCCCGATCCTTCGATCCGAGGAACTGCCAGCTGAGAAACAGGATCACAGCCATCAGCCCTGCGGCGATGAGCAGCTTCTTCTGGTCACTCATCTGCGATTCTCCCATGTGTCGGGGACGGGATCGTACCCTCCGCTGCGGAACGGATGGCACCTCATGATTCTCCTGAACGCGAGCCAGCTCCCACGGAGGGCACCGAACCTGTCGATCGCCGTGATGGCGTAGACGCTGCACGTGGGCTCGAAGATGCAACTGGGCGGGAGCAGGGGCGAGAGGACGCGCCGGTAGGCCTTCACCGCCGCCACCAGGAACCGTGCGGCGAGGCTCCCGCGCCGCACGGGACCGGCGCCGGATCCCGTGTGCCCGTCACCCATCCCGCCCGGCCCGGGGTGCGCCCAGTTCCCGCACCAGCCTCAGGAAGTCGTCCCTCATCATCGGCCAGGTGGCGTCGGCAAGCCTTCCCTGGGGGAGCACCACCACATCCGCGCCGCGCTCCACGGCACTCTCGCGGGCCAGCGATCTGAGCCGTCTCCGGAATCGGTTGCGCTCCACGGCTCCTCCGGACTTCGCCGATAACGAAAACCCCAGGCGAACGACGCCCAGGGTATTCATCGCGTAGACGGCCCTGAAGGCCCTGCCCCTGAATCTCCTGCCGGTGCTGAAGACCCGCCTGAACTGGCTGCTCCTCTTGAGCGCCCTCAGGGCGGCGCGATCACGGGATGAGCCGCTTGCGACCCTTCCTTCTCCTGGCATTCAGGACCTTCCGCCCGTTCCGCGTCGCCATGCGCGCCCTGAAGCCGTGCCTTCTCACGCGAGCGAGCTTGCTCGGCTGGTAGGTTCTCTTCATCTCTTCCCTGCCACTTCCCGAGGCCGCTTGACGAAGACCCGGCCTCTCCTACAGTTTTCAATGCCGCGCCGACGGATCGGACCGGCGCTCCCCGTACCCGTCCGGCCCGGAAGGGGTCCGGCTCCGGCGAGGCTGAAAGTTAGCCACGATGGGGTCGATTGTCAAGTACGTGCAGCAACCGGAGATAGGCTGGAGAGTTTTCAACATGGCTGTCGGCCGCTACGCGATGGAGACTTTCATCCGCATGTACTGCAATGACTTCCACGCCGGCATACATGTGCGTATCCCTGTGGAAAGAGGTTGCTTGTTGATGGACGGTATCGCTTTACCCGCGTCCCGACGGCGACGGATCTCTTGAACGGCCTGAACCCCGGCGAGCTCTGGGAGGCGTGCCTCGCCAGGGCTTCGGAGACCCTCGACCCGACGGCCTTCAGCTCCTGGCTGGAGAAGTCCGTCTTCGAGGAGCTCGACGCGGGCCGGCTGACCATCCTCTTCCCGAACAACTTCGTGGCCGGACACGCGAAGGCGCGCTTCGGCGAGATGCTGGAGCGCATCCTCCGCGAGATCGCGGGCAGGGCGGACCTCACGCTGAACTTCGTCGGACCTCCTGCCGGACCGGCCCAGGAGGGAGCGTCCGAGCCCGACGCACCGCTCCCCAGGGGACCCGCTCCGGGCACCGATTATCTCCGACCCGGCTACACCTTCGAGAGATTCGTGGCCGGACCCAACAACCAGCTCGCCTACGCGGGAGCGCTGGCGGTCACCCACGACGGCAGCAACTCCAGCTACAACCCGCTCTTCATCTACGGCGGCGTGGGACTGGGCAAGACGCACCTCATCCAGGCGATCGCGCACAGGATCAGCCAGGAGAAGGTTCCCAGGACCTACCGCTACCTGTCGGCCGAGCGCTTCCTCCAGCAGTACATCACCGCCCTCGAGCGGGGCGAGGTCGTCCTCTTCCGGAACAAGTACCTGAACGTCGACTTCCTGCTGATGGACGACATCCAGTTCCTGAAGGGCAAGGAGAGGACCCAGGAGGAGTTCTTCCACAGGTTCAACGAGTTCTACCAGAACGGCAAGCAGATCGTCATCACGTCGGACAGGCCGCCGCACGAGCTCGAGGACATCGAGGAGCGGCTCGTCAGCCGTTTCCAGTCGGGTCTCGTGGCGGACATCCAACCTCCCGAGTACGAGACCCGGCTGGCCATCCTCCACATGCTCGCGAAGGACGAGAAGATCGACGTGAGGGAGGGCGTGCTGGACTACATCGCCACCTCGATACGCAAGAACGTCCGTCAGCTCTCCGGGGTCGTCCACAGGCTCGCCGCCTACTCGAGGCTCACCGGGGAGGTCATCAGCATGGAGATGGCGCAGAAGGAGATCACCTCCTCGCTGGGCAACATCGCCAGCCGGATCACCGCCGGCAGCATCGCGGCCCTCGTCAGCCAGTCGTTCGGGGTCACGCCGAACCAGCTCAAGGGGAAGCAGAGGAAGCGGGAGATCCTCGTGCCCCGCCAGGTGGCGATGTATCTCATGCGGGAGCTCACCACGCTGTCGCTCAACGAGATCGGTCAGTTCTTCTCGGGGAGGGACCACTCCACCGTCCTGAACTCGATCGAGAGGATCTCGCACCTGATGAGCGCGGATGCGGGTCTCCAGCGGAGGGTCGACGACCTTCGCAGGGAGATGAACGCCGTCTGATGTCCCCCGGTCCATGTGCAGATCTCCGTGGGTTCCTACGGACTCCCGCCGGGATGTCGAAAACCCCGCTTCCGCTGCATCGTTTTCCACGGATTCTGCACATCGTCAAAACCGCTCCGGCAGCATGGCGGCGCTGGTTCCCGGGCTTTTCCACGAGTATAATAAGAATCATAAGGAGCGGTTCTTCTGAATGTACCAGCAAGGTTGGAGGAAATCCATGATCAAGCTCCTCGTCAGCCAGTCGGACCTTCTCAGGGGCCTCAACTCGGTATCGACGGCCCTGCCTGCAAGGAGCAGTCTTCCATACCTGACCAACGTCCTCCTGGAGACCGAGGGGGACCGACTCCGCCTCGCGGCCACCGACCTCGACACCACCGTCATCACGGCCATCCCGGCCTCCGTCAGCACGCCCGGCTCCGTCACCCTCCCCGGGAAGAAGTTCCACGAGATCATCCGCGAACTCCCCGAAGACGAGGTCCGGATCAACGGGACCGGCAACCGGATCACCATCAGCTGCGGACAGGGATCCTTCACGCTCGGGGGGAGCTCCAGCGAGCAGTTCCCGACGCTTCCCGCCAAGGGGACGGGGGAGCCTGCCAGGATCCAGATGTCCGTCCTCTCGGACGCCATCCGCAAGACGGTGTACGCCGTCGCCAGGGACGACTACCGCGCCACCCTCAACGGGGCGCTGATGGACGTGGGGCCGGAGGGCTTCGAGATGGTCGCCACCGACGGTCACCGCCTCAGCTGCATCAGCCTCGTCGGCGTACGGTCCGGCTCCCCGATCCATGCGCTCGTCGGTCCCAAGGCCCTGAACCTGCTCGTGAGGCTCGCCGAGGAGGGAGAGGTCGAGATCCGCTACCAGGGATCCCAGATCTCCTTCGAGTTCGGGAAGACCACGATCTTCAGCAGGACCATCGACGGCGAATACCCCCCCTACAGGAAGGTGATCCCCGTCGACAACGACTGCATCCTCCGCGTGGGGCGCGAGGAGCTCATCTCGGTGCTCCGGCGCGTGAAGACGATGGCCAATCCCTCGACGCACCAGGTCAAGTTCGCGCTGGAGCCCGGGGCCGTGGTCGTGCAGTCCGAGAGCGCCGATGCGGGGGAGGCGCGGGAGACCCTGAACGCCGACTATGCGGCGGAGCCTTTCCAGATCGGGTTCAACGGGAACTTCCTCATGGAGATCCTGCGGAACATGAATTGCGAGCGCGTGAGCCTGATGATGAAGAACCCCGGGACCGCCGTAGTCATCCAGGACGAGGCCGAGACCGGCGAAGGGGACAGGTACCTCGCCCTCCTCATGCCGGTGAAGCTCGTGCAGTCCGGCGGTCAGGCAGCCGATTGAGCACGTACCCGGGTCTGTCCGTCCTCCCCGCCGCAACGCCGTGAAGAGCATCGGCGAGCTGCTCGGCGGCGTGACGAAGAGGCTCGGAGTCGCCGAGGGGCTGAGGCGCGAAGCCGTTCTGGAGCGCTGGGCCGAGGCGGCGGGCGTCGACCTCGCGGGACTGACGGAGATGGAGGGGTGCGACGACGGCACGGTGACCGTGCGGGCGCTGCATCCTGCCGCCGCGATGGAGCTCCGCCTGAGGGAGGCCGAGATCGTCGGCAGCCTCAACCGTCTGGCCGGCGAGAAGCTGTTCGGCGCCATCAGGGTGGTTTCCCCCTCAGGAAGACGGAGAGGCTGATCCATTGACCAGGACACCCAGGCAGACAGGCTCCTACGACGCCGATTCCATCCAGGTGCTCCAGGGACTCGAGCACGTTCGCAAGAGACCCAGCATGTACATCGGGTCGACCTCGCAGGATGGACTCCACCACCTCGTCTGGGAGGTCGTGGACAACAGCATCGACGAGACGCAGGCCGGGTTCTGCGACGAGATCGAGGTGATCCTCCACGCCGACGGATCGATCTCCGTGACCGACAACGGCAGGGGCATCCCGGTGGACATGCACCAGAGCGGCAGGCCCGCGCTCGAGGTCGTGATGACCCAGCTGCACGCCGGCGGGAAGTTCGACAACAACGCCTACAAGACCTCCGGAGGCCTGCACGGCGTGGGGGTGAGCGTGGTCAACGCCCTCTCCGAATGGCTGCGGGTCGAGGTGCGCAAGGACGGCACCGCCACCGCGCAGGAATTCGCACGGGGGGAGCCGACCGGCCCGCAGCAGGTCGTCGGCGACACCCCCCTGCGGGGGACCCTCGTCCGCTTCAAGCCCGACTACGAGAGGATCTTCGAGACGTCGGAGATCAAGTACGAGACCCTCGCCGTCCGCATGCGGGAGCTGGCCTACCTGAACAGCGGCCTGCACATCGCCCTCCGGGACGAGAGGGTGCCGGGTGGCCGGTCGGACGACTTCCGCTTCGATGGAGGTCTCCGCTCCTTCGTCTCCTACATCAACGAGGCCCACCACATCCTCCATCCGGAACCCGTCGGCATCGCGGGACAGACCGAGATCGAGAACGAGGGGCTCCTGATCATGGACATGGCCCTCCAGTACAACACCGGGTACCAGGAGGACATCTTCAGCTTCGTCAACAACATCAACACCATCGACGGGGGAACGCACCTCTCCGGACTGAAGTCGGCCCTCACCAGGACCCTGAACGACTACGCCCTGGCCAACGGGATGATGAAGAAGAGCGACGAGGCGTTTTCCGGCAGCGACGTCAGGGAGGGCCTCGTCTCGGTCATCAGCGTCAAGGTGGCGGAGCCGCAGTTCGAAGGTCAGACGAAGACCCGCCTGGGCAACAGGAGCATCCAGGGAGCGGTGCACTCCCTGGTGTGCAGCTCGCTGGCGACCTTCTTCGAGGAGAACCCCGTCATCGCGCGGAAGATCGTCCAGAAGTGCCAGCTCAACGCCAGCTCCAGGCAGGCGGCGAAGAAGGCCAGGGACCTCACCCGGAGGAAGTCGGCCCTGGAGACCGCCTCCCTCCCGGGGAAGCTGGCCGACTGCGCGGTGAACTCGCCGGAGGAGGCCGAGCTCTTCATCGTCGAGGGGAACTCCGCCGGAGGCTCCGCCAAGCAGGGGCGCAACAGGCACTTCCAGGCGATCCTCCCGCTCCGCGGCAAGGTGCTGAACGTCGAGAAGGCCCAGATGGAGAAGGTGCTCCGGAACGCCGAGATCAGGACCATGATCACCGCGGTGGGCACCGGCATCGAGGAGGACTTCGACCTGAAGAGCCTCCGCTACCACAAGATCGTCATCATGACCGACGCGGACGTGGACGGATCCCACATCAGGACGCTGCTCCTGACCTTCTTCTACCGCCACATGACGGAACTCATCGAGAACGGGCACGTGTACATCGCCCAGCCCCCGCTGTACCTGATCCGCAAGGGGAGCTGGTCGCGCTACGCCTACACCGACGCCGAGAGGGACGCCGCCCTGTCGGAGGTCGGCGGCGACGGCGTCTACATCCAGCGCTACAAGGGTCTCGGCGAGATGAACGCGGAACAGCTCTGGACGACGACCATGGACCCGGAGAACAGGATGCTCCTGCGGGTGAGGCTGGAGAATGCCATCGAGGCCAGCCACATCTTCTCAATCCTCATGGGGGACGAGGTGGAGCCCAGGAGGGAGTTCATCCAGAAACACGCCGCCGAGGCGAGAAACCTGGACATCTAGGCACGGGGGCCTGCAAGTGAACGAGGAACTGACCAGGAGAGCCGGGTACATCGACATCGAGGACGAGATGAAGCGCTCGTACATGGACTACTCCATGAGCGTGATCATCTCGCGCGCATTGCCGGACGTGAGGGACGGCCTGAAGCCGGTGCACCGGCGGATCCTGTACTCCATGTTCGAGCAGAAGCTCACGCACCGGAGACCGTACAAGAAATCCGCCGCGGTCGTCGGAGACGTCCTCGGCAAGTACCATCCCCACGGCGACACGGCCGTCTACGACTCCATGGTCCGGATGGCCCAGGACTTCTCGCTGAGGCATCCCCTGATCGACGGACAGGGCAACTTCGGCTCCGTGGACGGCGATCCCGCGGCCGCCTACCGGTACACCGAGGCCCGGATGTCGAAGATCGGCGAGGAGATGCTCCGGGACATCGAGAGCGAGACCGTCGACTTCTCGCCGAACTTCGACCAGAGGCTCCAGGAGCCCTGCGTGCTGCCCTCCGGCTTTCCCAACCTCCTGGTCAACGGCTCCTCCGGCATCGCGGTGGGCATGGCCACGAACATCCCCCCCCACAACCTGCGGG
>Ga0163210_1001192_pt1 | contig 11278 bp, 11 predicted proteins | sample Kivu_220m_FD_113536 | JGI IMG/M metagenome (GOLD analysis project Ga0163210, IMG submission 113536) | Freshwater microbial communities from Lake Kivu, Western Province, Rwanda to study Microbial Dark Matter (Phase II) - Kivu_220m | ecosystem: Environmental > Aquatic > Freshwater > Lake ... | reverse complement strand
GGGGTAAATAAACGGCATATCAGCCCGATCGTGGTGAACCGCGTCCGCTCGGATACGCAGATGAATATGAGCCAGGTGCAGGAAAAACTGGGATGGGGTGTGCCGGTGGCCATAATGCCCTTCCCAGAGCTACTCTATCGGGCAATGCAGATGAAAACTACTGCCGTTTCTTATCAGCCAGATTCCCAAACCGCTCAACAGTTTGCCAAATTGGCCACCTTGATGGTCGAGCGCGCCCGCTTGGAAAAATGACCGTGCTCTCCGCCCAGACCCTGGTGTCCATTCAATATGCGGCGGAGATAATTCGCAAGTCTCAACATGCCGTCGCCCTCACCGGCGCAGGGATATCTACTCCTTCGGGTATTCCTGACTTCCGTTCGGAGGGAACAGGCCTATGGTCCCGGGTGGATCCGATGGAAGTCGCCTCGCTGAACGCGTTTCGCTACGCGCCTGAAAAGTTCTATGAGTGGATCCGTCCCCTGGCTACACAAATTTTTAATGCAACGCCCAACCCTGCTCATCGTGCTTTTGCACGCTTGCAGAAGGCCGGATATTTTGACGTCATCATCACCCAGAATATAGACAACCTCCATCAGAAAGCGGGTTCCTTGCATGTCCTGGAAACCCACGGCACGTTCCAGACGATGTCTTGCACGCAGTGCTTCGCACAGATCAGCAGCAATGGGTTCATTGAGCCTTACATTAGGGATGGTCAGATCCCGCACTGCCCACAATGTGGGGGAATTTTGAAACCGGATGTTATCTTATATGGCGAGCAACTGCCGGTGCGTTCCTGGTACGAAGCCCAAGCTGCCTGCCGGAACTGTGACCTGATCCTGGTGGCCGGATCTTCGCTCGAGGTACTACCCGTAGCCGGTTTGCCGCTCCAGGCCCTTGACCGGGGCGCACACCTGATCATTGCCAACCACATGCCGACCTACCTGGGCGTGCGCGCTGATGTTGTTCTCCTGGGGGATGTGGCTGAAATCATCCCTCGGATCGCGGAGCATGTCTTACATGATTGATACCGAAAAGCGACTGGAAGGTTACCGGCGGTTGGTAGACATCGCTCGTGACCTGGCCTCGACCCTCGACCTGGACATCCTGCTCAACCGAATCATTCGGGCTGCGGTTGATATCACCAATGCTCAGGCAGCTTCGATCCTGCTTTATGACGATGTTTCTCGTCAGTTGCACTTTCAAGTTGCGACTGACCTGGATAAGCCGCTCATGCGCGGCCTGGTCGTGCCGCTGGATGGCAGTATCGCTGGCTGGATCGTCACCAACCGTCAGACGGTACGGGTCTCAAATGCGCAAGAGGATCCGCGCCATTTTGGCAAGATCAAAGAGATTACCCACTACGCTACCAATTCTCTCCTGGGAGTTCCATTGGTCACCAAAGACAAGGTCATTGGCGTGTTGGAAGCCCTGAACAAACAAGGTGGCGAATTTACTGAAACGGACGAAACCCTGCTCTCGGTGCTGGGAGCGCAGGCAGCAGTGGCGATCGAAAATGCGCGTTTGTTCCAGCAATCCGACCTGATCGCCACTTTCGTCCATGAGGTGCGTACACCTCTCTCGGCTATCACCACAGCCACCTATCTATTGCTCAGACCGGAAATTTCTCAGGAGGAGCGCGATGAGATCGTCCAGAACATCCACGACGAGGCTTGCCGGCTCAACACCCTGGCTTCCTCTTTTCTCGACCTGGCGCGGATGGAATCAGGTCGCCTTCAATTCCACAGCAGCCAATTCGAGTTGAAAACCTTGCTGGTGGAATGCAAGAAGGTGATGCAGAGCAAGGCGGACGAAGATGGTATCCAAATCAATATCAGAGTGCCCACTGATTTTCCGGCGCTGGAAGCTGACCGCGACAAGCTCAAGCAATTGATGCTCAATCTTTTGAGCAACGCCATCAAGTACAATCGCCCAAACGGGTCGGTTACGCTAAGTGCTTCAGCGCAGGAGAAGGAATTCGTCCTCGCCGTGCAAGATACTGGCATCGGCATCCCCGAAAAGTCTCTACCCAACCTGTTCCAGAAGTTCTACCGCGTCCAGGACTCGAAGGGCAAGCCAACCGGCACTGGCCTGGGGCTTTCGATCTGCAAACAAATTGTCCAGGGGCATGGGGGTTATATCGAGGTGCACAGCCAGCTCGCTGAGGGGACAACCTTCACCATCCACCTGCCGCGCAAGCGATAGGTCTAGATAATTTCCAGCCTGTCGTCTCTCACATCTGCATCCGGCCAGTTCTTCTCCACCCATTCGACCACCGTTTGCAGGGAGCGTTGGATGTGGGCACTGTCGCTGTTGACCAGCGAGCAGGCGATGATGGCTTCCTGCCATTTATCCTGCAAATCCATCTCGGAGACGGAGATGTTGAATTGGCGGTGCAAACGAGCCAGCAACGGCTTGAGGCGGCTGCGCTTCTCTTTCAGCGAGGAACAGCCGGGGAGACGGAGGTGGAGGGTGAGGAGGCCAACAGCCATTTTACGATTTACGTTTTACGCATTACGATTTACAATGCTGTCGCTTATGGATACCGAAACTGCGTACAACAAAGCCCTCGATTATCTCTACTCTTTCGTAGATTATAGCCTGAAACACACCGACGAACTGGTCAAGGCGGAGTTCAACCTGGATCGCATGTTCGCGTTGATGGACATGCTGGGCAACCCGCAAGATGCCTATCCGATCATCCACGTGGCTGGCACGAAGGGCAAAGGCTCGGTTGCGGCGCTGTGCGCCAGCGCGCTGCACGCCGCCGGTTACCGTGCCGGCCTCTACATCTCGCCGCACTTGCAGGATTTCTGCGAGCGGATTCAGGTCAATGACAAACCCATCTCACACGGCGAACTAGCCGCACTGGTGGGAGAGATCAAACCAGCAGTCGCCAAGATCCCGTTCATCACCACCTTCGAGCTGACCACCGCCCTGGGCTTCCTCTACTTTGCTCGGCGCGGGGTGGACGCGGCCGTGATCGAGGTCGGTTTGGGCGGGCGGTTGGACGCTACCAACATCATTATGCCGCGCGTCTCGGTCATCACCTCGCTTTCCTACGATCACATGGCTGTGCTGGGGAATACGCTAGCGCAGATTGCCGGTGAGAAGGCTGGCATCATTAAGGAAGGTGTGCCGGTCGTTTCCTCGCCACAAAAAGAGGAGGCGCTGGCGGTGATTCAAAAAGTTGCTGCAGAGCGCAACTGCCCGCTGACCCTCGTTGGCCGCGACGTGTTGTTCAACGCTGGTGAACATTCGCTGGATGGCCAGAGTCTCGCAATCAACAATCTGCGATCAGCAATCAGCAATCAAAAATCGGTTATACTCCGCATCCCTTTGCTGGGCGCGTTCCAGGTGGTCAACGCAGCGACAGCCTACGCCGTGCTGAAAGCCAGTGGATTGAATGTGCCTGAGGCAGCCATTCGAAAAGGCTTTGCCGAGGTCAAGTGGCCGGCGCGCTTCGAGGTTCTGCGCCGCGAGCCGCCAGTCGTCCTGGATTCGGCGCACAACGTCGATTCGGCGCAGAAGCTCCGCCAGGCGTTGGACGATTACTTCCCCGGGCGGCCGGCAATCTTGATCTTCGGCGCGTCAGAGGATAAGAACGTGGCGGGCATGTTCGCTGAGTGGAAGTCGCGCCTGAGCCGCATCCTCGTCACCAAGGCCGACCACCCGCGCGCCCTCGAGCCGGAGCAACTGCTCGGGTTGGCGCAGCAGGCTGGGGTCCCGGCCGAAGCGGTGACGCCGGTAGAGTCTGCCTTGGCGCGAGCGCTGGAACTGTCCGTAAAAGATGGCAGCATTGTCCTTTCCGCCGGCAGTATGTTCGTCACTGCGGAAGTTCGCACTGCGTGGCAGAAAGTCAAATAGGAAAATCCTTCGTGGAATTCGTGGCTAAAAAATTATGAATCAAAACGACTGGTCTTTTCAAGAGGACGAATCTTTCAACATGGCGCTCTCGCAGCGCACGGACGAACTGTACCGCGTCCCCAACCTGACGCCGGACGAGGATAGCATGATCGAAGCGCTCGTGCTGCCGCTGCGTGACATGGTCATCTTCCCGCACATGGTGACGCCGGTCTTTCTGGCGCGTGACGCCTCCATGCGGGCGATCCAGGAGGCGCACGCCCGCAACCGCACCGTCATCGGCCTGACCCAACGCGACCCGGAGGTGGAGGAGCCCGGCCCGCAGGACTTCCTGCCCATCGGCGTGGAAATGGCCGTCGGGCGGCTGCTCAGTATGCCGGATGGTTCCAGCTCGGCGCTGGTGCAGGGCCGCCGCCGGGTCGAGATCTTGGAATTCACCCGCTTGGCCCCCGTCATCAAGGTGCGTGCTCGCGTCATCTTCGAGTCAACCACCACTGATCGCCAGACTCAGGCCTTGATGCGTTCGGTGCTCGACCAGTTCTATCGCTGCATCCAACTTGACCGCTCCATCCCAGAGGAAGCGCATCTCTTCGCCCTCAACATCGAAGAACCGGGTTGGCTATCGGATATGATCACCACGGCGGTTTCCCTCAGCCTGGAGGAACGGCGAGCCCTGCTGCTGATGACCGACCCGCGCGAGCGGCTCAAGCGCATCAACAAGCTGCTGGCCGAGGAAGTGGACGTGTTGGAGTTGGAGGACGAAATCCACAGCCGCGTGCAGAACGAGGTGGACAAGAGCCAGCGCGAATTCTACTTGCGCGAGCAGATGAAAGCCATCCAGACCGAATTGGGCGAAGGCGATATCTGGACGCGGGACATCAAGGAATTACGCCAAAAGGCTGAGACCGTCAAACTGCCCGAGGAGGCCAAAGCGACGGTCACGAAGGAGATCGAGCGGCTGAACCAAATGCCGCCCATGGCGCCCGAAGTGGGCATCATCCGCACGTACATTGATTGGATCCTGGATCTGCCCTGGTCGAACCTCAGCGAGGACAACCTGGATGTGCGCCATGCCGCCCGCCTCCTCGAACGCGACCATTACGGCCTGAAGAAAGCCAAGGAGCGCACCCTGGAATACATCGCCGTGCGCAGCCTGAAGCCGAAGAAGGAACGCCAGCCCATCCTGTGCTTCGTCGGCCCGCCTGGCACGGGCAAGACCTCGCTCGGCCACTCCATCGCCGAGGCGCTGGGACGCAAGTTCGTGCGCGTCTCGCTGGGCGGAATCCGCGACGAGGCCGAGATCCGCGGCCACCGTCGGACGTACATCGGCGCGCTGCCGGGCCGCATCATCCAGACCATGCGCCGGGCCGGGACGGCTAATCCGCTTTTCATGCTGGACGAGATTGACAAGCTCGGCAGCGACTTCCGCGGCGATCCCTCCTCGGCGCTGCTCGAAGTGTTGGACCCGGAGCAGAATCACGCTTTCTCCGACCATTACCTGGAACTGGCTTTCGACCTCTCGAAAGTGATGTTCGTGACCACCGCCAATACGCTGGGAACGATTCCGCCTGCGTTGCTGGATCGGCTGGAGGTGATCGAGTTCCCCGGCTACATCGAGGAAGAGAAACTAATCATCGCCAACCGTTTCCTGATCCCCCGCCAGTTGGAGGAGAACGGCGTGGACGGCATCCAGCTACGCTTTGCGCCTCAGGCTTTGCAGCGCATCATCCGCGAGTACACCTACGAGGCGGGCGTGCGCAACCTGGAGCGCGAGATCGGGCGCATCTGCCGCAAGGTGGCGCGTTGGAAGGCGGAAGGCAAGCGCTATCCAACGACCATCGGCGCCGGCCTGATCGAAAAATTCCTCGGCCCGCCGCAGTTCTTCCTGACCGAGGCCGAGCGCAGTGACGAGGTCGGCGTGGCCACCGGCCTGGCATGGACGGAGAACGGCGGCGAGATCATGTTCGTCGAGGTGGCCGTGCTGGAAGGCAAAGGCAACTTGCAAATCACCGGTCAGGTTGGCGACGTGATGCAGGAATCGGCCCAGGCCGGGCTGTCGTACCTGAAATCTCGCGCGCCTGTTTTTGGGATCGAGCCGGACGTTTTCGAGCGGTTGGACATCCACATGCACCTGCCTGAAGGCGCCATCCCGAAGGACGGCCCGTCGGCAGGAATCACTATGGCGACCGCGCTCATCTCGGCTTTCACCGGCCGCCCACTGTACAAAGATGTCGCCATGACCGGCGAGATCACCCTGCGCGGGCGCGTCCTGCCGGTCGGTGGGGTGCGCGAGAAGGTGATGGCGGCCCACCGCACCAGCATGAAAGTGGTCATCATCCCGGAGCGCAACCTCAAGGATTTGGTGGACATCCCCAAGTCCGTGCGCACGGATATGAAGATCGTGACGGTCAAGCACATGGACGAGGTGCTGGACATTGCCTTGCACGCCGAGCCGGTGGTGGAACCGCCTAGGCCGAAGCGCAGGCAGGAGGAGCAAACGCAGGAGGAGGAGTAAAACGTGATGCCTGAAACGTGATACGTGATACGTAAAACGTACTGCGTGCTGCGTAATGCGTAAGGATTTACGCAGTACGAATTACGTAGTACGTTTTATCCCCCTCCCATGAAAGCAAGCTATGCCAATCTCTCTCGAAAACAAAATCGTCCTCATCACCGGCGCCTCCTCCGGCTTCGGTGCGGACGTGGCGCGGCTGTTCGCAAAAGAGGGCTGCATCGTCGTGCTGGCAGCCCGGCGCATGGATCGTCTAACCGCCCTGGCCGAGGAGATCCGCGCCGCGGGCGGCGAAGCACTGCCTCTTCCGCTAGACGTGGCCGAGCAATCTCAGATTGACGACCTGATGCAGTCCGTGCTGGAGGCTTACGGCCGGATTGACATTTTGTTCAACAACGCCGGTTTTGGCCGCCTGGATTGGCTCGAACGCCTCGATCCTGAGCGCGACATCAACGCCCAACTCGACGTCAATCTGCGCGGCCTGATCCAAGTCACGCGCGCCGTCCTGCCGTACATGCTGACGTGCCGCGCCGGTCACATCATCAACATGTCCTCGGTGGCCGGGATGATCGCCGCGCCGCTTTACAGCGTCTACGCTGCCAGCAAGTACGGCGTGCGCGCCTTCACCGACGCCCTGCGGCGGGAGGTTGCGCCCTTCGGCATCCAAGTTTCCGGCATCTATCCTGGCCCGGCTTTCACCGAGTTCGGTAAGCACTCCGGCGATAACGCCGTCAAAACCGATCTCAAACTGCCCCGGTGGATCTCGATGACTTCCGAGTACGTCGCCCGCCGCACCGTTAGCCTGGCGAAACGCCCCCGCCGGACGTTGGTCATCCCCTGGTGGTTCCGTCCCATCCTGTCCTTCGACTACCATTTTCCTGGCTGGGTGGATTGGTTCTTGAAAGTCACATTTGTGAAGCGATTCCATCAGTTGACCGCAGACGATAACCCATAAACGATTACGTTTCACGTTTTACTCCTTTTCGGAGAATCCATGAATCCCACCCGCCTCACCGAACTTTCCGAATCTCTCCGGACCTCTGGCCTGTCTGCCCTCGCTCTGAACGCGGGGCCTAGCCTGGTTTACCTTACCGGCCTCCATTTCCACCTCTCGGAACGCCCGGTCGTCGCCATCTTCACCGCGGACAGCGAACCTGTCATTGTCCTGCCCGAGCTGGAAGTGCTCAAAGTGACCGGCATGTCAGTGCGAGCTTTCCCGTACCCGGAGAATCCCGCCGAATGGGACAGCGTCTTCCGCCGCGCGGTCCAGTCGCTGGGATTGGACGGAAAGCGCATCGGTGTCGAGCCGCGCGCCATGCGCCTGCTGGAGTTCCGTTACATCGAAGCGGCTGTAGGGGCGACAGGACGTCGCCCTGAGTTCCTGGATGCTTCGGATGCCATCAGCCGGCTGCGGGTCCACAAGGATGCGGACGAGATCGCCGCGATGCGGAAAGCGGTTGCAGTCGCCCAGTCCGCGCTGGAAGCTACCCTCCCGTTCCTCAAAATCGGCATGAATGAAAAGGAGATCGCCGGGGAATTGGTCATCCAACTCCTTCGGCACGGATCACAGTCCGAGATGCCGTTTGCGCCCATCGTCTCTGCGGGGCCGAACAGCGCCAACCCCCATGCCGTCCCGTCCGAGCGGAAACTTCAACCCGGAGACCTGCTGGTGGTGGACTGGGGCGCGTGCGTGGACGGCTATATCTCCGACCTGACGCGTACCTTCGCGGTGGGGGAGGTGGATGAGGAGTGGCGCAAGATCCACCAGATCGTGCTGGAGGCCAACGCCGCCGGCCGCGCCGCGGCCAAACCGGGCGCGCCCTGTGCGAATGTGGATAAAGCCGCGCGGGATGTCATCGAGAAGGCCGGTTATGGCGCATACTTCACGCACCGCACCGGTCACGGCATCGGCATGGAGGGACACGAGGAGCCGTACATGCGCGGTGACAATATGCAACCGCTGGAGCCGGGTATGGCGTTCACCGTCGAACCGGGGATTTACTTGTCGGGGCGCAACGGCGTGAGGATCGAAGACAATGTGGTGATCATGGAGGACGGCGCGGAGTGTCTGAGCGATATGCCGCGCGAGTTGCGGGTGTTGGGATGATTTTGTAGGGGCGGACACCAGTCCCCTTTTTTTTGCTGTATTGACAGCCGTACAAAATTATGCTATTCTGTACGGCAGAAGAGGTGTGCCATGCAAGAGACCAAATTGACCATCCGCCTACCTTTCTCCTTGTTGGAAAACGCCAAACACTACGCATCCATGCACAACACGACACTTACGAATCTTATCAGTGAGTACCTGCGCCGCATCCCAGCCCAGGAGGAATTGCTCGACCAGGCCCCAACCGTCAAACGGCTGAGCGGTACGCTTTCAGCCAAACTGACGCCCGAGGATTACAAGAAACACCTGGAAGAAAAATATGGCCGCGCTGATTAAGGCGCTTTTCGACCTGAATGTGATTCTTGACGTGCTGCAAAAACGGGAACCGTTCTACGCAGATTCGGCGCGCGCTCTAGCCTGCGCAGAGACCGGACGCGTGCAGGGCTTCGTTGCCCCGCATTCGTTGACCACGTTGTTCTATCTGGTCTCCAAAGATCAGTCTCCCGCTACGGCGCGTGTCACCCTGACCAGTCTGTTGCAATTCCTATTCGTTGCGCCAGTGGATGGGGTGACCATCGAGCAGGCGCTCAACCTGCCCTATCGCGACTTCGAAGATTCGGTGCAGATGATGGCCGCTGTGCAGTGCAAGGCTGATTATCTTGTGAGCCGCAACATCCGTGATTTTCAGCCGGCAGTGGTGGCGGTGGTCAGCCCGGCGGAGTTGGCGGCGCTGATTTCATGAGTGCCATACCGAACGGGTTGAGGGTAGTGGGGTGATTTTGTAGGGGGCGGGCCGGTGTCCGATGGCTTTCGGTGACGGAGACCATCTTCGGGAAACAATTATGACCGGTGACTGCGAATATGCCCGCGCTGTGCCCACCGACGCGGCGCGGCTGACCGAGATCGCCCTGGCTGCCAAGCGTCATTGGGGCTACCCGGAGAGCTGGATGGCGCGCTGGACGGCAGGCATGACCATCACGCCCGATTTCATCACCCGCAACGAGGTCTACCTCGCGGCGCTCGACGGTGAAGTGGTCGCCTTCTATGGGCTGATCCCGTCCAAACCGAAAGCGATTTTGGAGCATCTGTGGGTGCTGCCAGCGTTCATGGGCAAGGGCCTCGGCCAGGGTTTGTTCGCTCATGCCTTGTCCCGCTGCCGGGAATTGGGCATCGCGAGACTCGAAATCGAATCTGAACCGAACGCGCTGGGTTTCTACGCGCGCATGGGGGCGCGGAAGGTCAGCGAGCGAGTTTACGAGCTGGACGGCCAGACCCGCGTCTTGCCTATCCTGGAGATCTCGGCGTCGAAGGATACGGATTGATCAAATTCTTTTCTGCCCTCACCCCTACGAAGGCTATGCCATATCCCCAAATGGAATTCCGACAGGGATAACATTTGCAGACAGTTAGTGGCAACCGTAGGACAAATTGCCAATTTGTCCTACATTTACCCGCATCTTCACGATAAACCCCAGAGAGCCGAAATCCGCTCCAAATTGCCGCGCCGCGCTTATAATCAATATGCTCGTGCGTATTGCTCATCGCTCGGCACTCGTCGTTCTTCACTTGTTCCTTATCACTCGTCACTTATCTCTCCCCCCTTCTTCCTCTATGAACCAAACCATTCCCACTGCTGAACCTTTCTTCTTCACTGGTGAGGGTGCCCGCGCCCGCATCGGCTGCGTGGTCATCCACGGCTTCACCGGCGCGCCGAAAGAAATGCGCTGGTTGGGCGAGTACCTGAACCAGCGGGGCTACACCGTCTGCGGTATCCGGCTGGCGGGGCACGCGACCAGGCCTGAAGACATGATCCGCTCCCGTTGGCAGGACTGGCTGCTCTCGGTCGAGGATGGCTACAACCTGTTGCACTCGTGCACCGACCGTATCTTCCTGCTCGGACTCTCGATGGGCGGCGTCCTGTCCCTCGTCATGGCGAGCAGGCTGCAGGCTTGTCCCGAGGCTGAAGGCCGAAGGATCGCGGGTGTCGTTGCCATGTCCACACCGTATAAATTGCCCGACGATCCACGCCTCCGCTGGATAAAACAAATCTCTTGGTTTCTCCCTTATATGCCCAAGGGGTCGGAAGACCCAGGCTCGGACTGGTTCGACAAAGCGGCGTTCGAGCAGCACGTTTCTTATCCGCAAAATCCTGTGCGCTCGATCTGGGAATTGACCCAATTGATGGTCGTGATGCAGGCCTCGCTGCCCAAGGTGACCGTGCCGGTGCTGCTTATCCACTCGCGGGATGACACATACGTGCTCAAGGACAGTATGCAGTCCATCCACGACCACCTCGGCAGCGCGGATAAGCAGATGCTGTGGGTCGAGGGCGGCGGGCACGTCATCACCGAGGAGCCGACGCGCGGGCAAGTGTTCGAAGCGGCTGCCGACTTCATCGAGCGGGTTTCGAAATCCGCATGAGCGCCGACCTGCTCCTGGTCTCCGCCTCGCTCTTCGCCTGGGGCGTGGGCGAGGGTATGTTTTTGCTCTTCCAGCCGATCTACCTGCAACAACTTGGTGCCAGCACGATGACCATCGCCAGCGTATTCAGCGCCTTCGGGGTGGCGATGATGGTGACCCACATCCCGGCCGGTTATCTCTCCGACCGGCTTGGGCGGCGTCCGCTGCTCGTGGCGGCCTGGACCTCGGGTCTGATTGCAATCTGTGTCATGGCTTTGGCACGCAGCTTGACCGTCTTCGTCATCGGGATGCTGATGTACGGCCTGACCGCTTTCGTCTCCTCGCCGCTGCAAAGCTATGTCACGGCGGCGCGCGGCAAGTTTTCCCCCGGCCGCGCC
>Ga0163210_1001191_pt1 | contig 11279 bp, 10 predicted proteins | sample Kivu_220m_FD_113536 | JGI IMG/M metagenome (GOLD analysis project Ga0163210, IMG submission 113536) | Freshwater microbial communities from Lake Kivu, Western Province, Rwanda to study Microbial Dark Matter (Phase II) - Kivu_220m | ecosystem: Environmental > Aquatic > Freshwater > Lake ... | reverse complement strand
GGATTCGGGAAGGTGGGGCTCGGCGCCTATGCGGCGTACGGGATCGTGAACCTGCTGGGCGACGTGCTCTCCTACTCCCGGCTCTTCGCGCTCTCGCTCTCTGGCGGCATCATCGCCCAGGTGGTCAACCAGATCGCCGGGATGCTCCGGAGCCAGGTCGGGATCCCCGTCGTGGGGTTCCTCCTCGCCGTGATCGTCCTTGCCGGGGGGCACCTGTTCAACCTCGCGATGGGGTGCCTCAGCGGCTTCATCCACACCACCAGGCTGCAGTTCGTGGAGTACTTCACGAAGTTCTACGAGGGGACGGGGGTTCCGTTCAGGCCCCTGCGGTACCAGCCCAGATACACATCCATCGAAAGAGACCGGTAACGCTCACGCTCCACGACGGAGGAGTGAAGGGAGACAGCAGGTGGAACATCTCGTTGCGTACATGGGGATCGCCCTGGCCGTGGCACTCGCGGGCATCGGCTCTTCGGTCGGAGTGGGCTACGCAGCCGTGGCCAGCGCCGGCGTCATGAGCGTGGACCCGAAGAAGTTCGGGAAGCTGCTCCTCCTGTCCGCCCTGCCGGGCACCCAGGGAATCTACGGGTTCGTCGTCGCCTTCCTCCTGCTCGGGAAGATGTCCCTCGTCACGGACATGGCCACCGCCTGGTCGGTCATGCTCGCGGGGCTCCCGGTCGGGCTCTCCTGCCTCGTCTCGGGCATGCACCAGGGCAAGGCCTGCGCTGCGGGTGCCATGATGACCGCCAAGCAGCCGGACGACTCCGCCAAGGCCCTGATCCTGGCGGTCTTCATCGAGTTCTACGCCATTCTCGGCTTCCTCGTATCCTTCCTGATGCTCCAGGGCATCGGAGCCTGACGCCCGATGTCCCTCGAAGACATCATCTCCAGGATCCGGACCGACGCCGAGACCGAGGCGGAAGCCATCAGGGAGAAGGCGGCGGCGGAGCGTCAGGAGACGGAGCGCACTCACGCGAGGCAGGTGGAGGAGCAGTACGCGAAGGAGCTCGAGCGGCTCAAGTCGAGGATGCTGGACCACCGCAGGCGGATGGAGTTCCATATCCGCCGCGAGGCCGGGCGGCGGCTCCTCGGCGCGAGACGCTCCCTCATCGACGGAGCCATCACCGGGGCCGCCGGGAAGCTCGCCGCGCTGGGGGAAGCCGGGTATCTCGAGCTGGTCGACGCGCTGATCGCCGCGTGCACCCTGACCGGAGAGGTCGAGGTCCTCATCGCCGAGACCGACAGCCGCCGGATCACGGCGGACTATCTCGGGAAGCGCTCCACGAAGGAGCGCAGGCTGAGCCTCTCGAAGGAGAGGCACGAGGCGGCCGGCGGCGTGATCTTCCGGTCGGGCAGGGTGAGCGAGAACGCGACCTTCCCGATGATCGCGAAGCTCGCGCACGAGGACCTGGTCATGAGGCTCTCGCCGCGCGTTCCCGTGGAAGGTACGGACTGACATCGTGAGGGAGCGCTTCATCTACGCCGACGGGAGGATCAGCGGGCTCGGGACGACCCTGCTCGACGACCGGATGTGGCAGATGCTGGTCCTCGCGGAGGACGGGGAGGACCTGCTCAGGTTCCTCGGCGACACCTGGTACGGCAGGTTCATGCAGCAGCGCTCGCTCGACGAGTGCTTCGAACAGGCCATGTCGGTCACCGAGGACGAGCTGATCGAGCTCTCCGAGGATCGCCGCCTGGTCGAGGGCATCCTGCAGAGACGCGACGTCAGGAACGCCAGGTATCTCTGGAAGGATGCTCTGCTGCGGGGGGCAGCGGAGACGATCCCCCTCGAGCGGTCCGGGCTCGTTCCGACCTCCCTGCTGTCCCGGGCCGTTCAGGAGGACCAGGCGCGGGACGAGATGCCCCGCCTGTTCACCGCGGCCATCGAGGAGATCCTGGCGATCGAGCATCCGACCGAAGCCGCGATCGATGCCAGGATGGACGTGCTGGCCGTGACCGTGGAAACCTCGACCCTGCCGGCGGTCGATGCCTCTCTGGCGCGGTTCGTCATGGACCGGGTGGAGCAGAGGAACTACCTCACCGCCGCCCGGAGCCGGCTCGCAGGGCTCCCGAGGCAGGACACGGAGGCGATGCTTCAGGCGGGAGGACGCCACTCCCCCGCGGAGGTGGCCGAGGCCTGGCAACGGGGCGCGCTGCAGGAGAGCCTGGCGGAGAGCGCCGGATTCGAGGCGGCCGCCGCCGCGCTGGGAGAGGCGCTCGGCGGAGACGGCTTCAATGCCTACTCGAGGGAATGCGAGAGGCATCTGCTGTCCCTGCTCGACGCGGGGGCGCTGCCCGTCTTCGGGCCCGCCCCGCTGGCCGCGTTCCTGCTGCAGCGCGAGATGGAGATCATGCACCTCCGGATCATCGCGGCCGCCAAGGCGGCGGGAGTCCCCGCCATGCGGCTGCAGGACAGGCTTCCGAGGGGATAGGAGGAGGAGATGGCCGAAGGCAGGATCGCGTTCCTCGGCGACATCGACTCCGTCCTCGGATTCCGTGCACTGGGCGTCGAGACGGTGGTGCCGGAAGGACCCGAGGACGCCAGGGAGGCGTTCAGACGCCTGGCGAGGCAGGAGGTCTCGGTCATCATGATCACCGAGGACCTCCTCGACGTTCTGCAGGAACAGATCGACGACACCATGAACCGGGCGGTCCCGGCGGTGGTGGTGCTCCCGGGGATCTCCGGCACGCTGAAGCGCGGAGAGGATACCATCCGGGAGCTGATCATCAGGGCGGTCGGGGTGGACCTGATGGCCGAGGACCAGTAGCGGGCGGACGGGCGAACGGGGAGAGAAACCCCTCCGGAGGCTGTGGATGATACAGGGAACGATCGACAAGATAGCGGGACCGCTCGTGGTGGCGGACGGCATGCGGGATGCCAGGATGTACGACCTGGTCTACGTCTCCGACTACGGACTGATCGGGGAGATCATCGAGATCAAGGGGGACAGGGCCTCCATCCAGGTCTACGAGGAGACGGGAGGGCTCAAGCCGGGCGACGTCGTCCGGGCCACGGGAGAGCCGCTCTCCGTCGAGCTGGGCCCCGGACTCCTGACGGCGATCTACGACGGCATCCAGAGACCCCTCGACAAGGTCCGTGAGGCGGCCGGGGACTGGATCACGCGCGGGATCAGCATCAGGGGGCTCGACCATGTCCGGGAGTGGGAGTTCCTCCCCGTCGCCGCCGCGGGCCTGCAGGTGTCCGGGGGCGAGGTCCTCGGAGAGGTCCCCGAGACCGAGCTGATCATGCACAAGATCATGGTGCCGCCGGGAATCTCCGGGAGGCTCTCCTGGGTCATCGGAGGAGGCCGCTACACCATCGACACCGTGGTGGCGAAGGTCGAGACCGCCGCAGGCGAGCTGCCCCTCAGGATGTACCACACCTGGCCGGTGAGGAAGCCGAGGCCGATCGCCGAGAAGATGGCACCGGCGGAGCCGCTGATGACCGGGCAGCGGGTGATCGACGCCTTCTTCCCGCTCGGCAAGGGAGGCACGGCGTGCGTGCCCGGACCCTTCGGCAGCGGCAAGACGGTCATCCAGCACCAGCTCGCCAAGTGGGCCGATGCCGAGGTGGTCGTGTACGTCGGCTGCGGGGAGCGCGGCAACGAGATGACCGACGTGCTGCAGGAGTTCCCGGAGCTCGAGGATCCCAAGAGCGGGAAGCCGCTCATCCTCAAGACCGTCCTCGTCGCCAACACGAGCAACATGCCGGTGGCCGCCAGGGAAGCGAGCGTCTACACCGGGATCACGATCGGCGAGTACTTCCGTGACATGGGATACTCGGTCGCCCTGATGGCTGACTCGACCAGCAGGTGGGCCGAGGCCATGCGGGAGATGTCCGGGAGGCTCGAGGAGATGCCCGGCGAGGAGGGCTACCCGGCCTATCTGGGCACCCGGATCGCCGAGTTCTACGAGAGGGCGGGGAACGTGCGGTGCCTCGGCGGTGGCGGCCGGAACGGCGCTCTGACGGTCGTCGGGGCCGTCAGCCCAGCCGGCGGCGATCTCTCGGACCCCGTGGTCCAGGCCACCCTCCGGGTGGTGAAGGTCTTCTGGAGCCTCCAGGCGAAGCTGGCCTACATGAGGCACTTCCCCGCGATCGGCTGGCTGGAGAGCTACTCCCTCTACACGTCGAACCTGAAGGAGTACTACGACAGGGTCATCGGCGAGGGATGGGTCCCCATGATGAAGGAAGCGGTCGCCCTGCTCCAGGAGGAGGCGAACCTGCAGGAGATCGCCAGGCTCGTGGGCGCCGAGTCGCTCTCCCCCGAGGACCAGCTCATCCTCTACACGGCCAGATCGCTCAGGGAGGACTTCCTGCACCAGAACGCCTTCCACGAGGTGGACACCTACGCGTCCATCGACAAGCAGAGAGTCATGATGGAGGTCATCATGTCGACCCACCGCGAGATGAGGAAGGCTCTGCAGGGCGGTGTTCCCCCGAAGGAGATCTTCGGCCTGCCCGTCCGGGAGGAGATCGCACGGATGCGGTACCTCCCCGAGGACAGGCTCGCCGAGATCGAAGCCATCAGGATGACGGCGAGGGCCCAGATCGGTGCCCTGGTCGAAGAGCAGCAGAGCGCCTAGGGGGTAGGGCATGATCAGGGAATACACCACGACCGTCGAGATCTCCGGACCACTCATGCTCGTCGACCAGGTGACCGGCGTCGCCTTCGAGGAACTGGTCGAGATCGAGCTCCCGACCGGGGAGATCCGTCACGGGAAGGTGCTCGAGGTGGACAGCAGGATGGCCCTGGTGCAGCTCTTCGAGGGCAGCAGCGGCACGGACATCGCGGCGAGCCGGGTCCGGTTCCTCGGGAAGCAGGTCGAACTCGGCGTCTCCGAGGAGATGCTCGGCAGGGTCTTCGACGGACAGGGTAGACCGAGGGCGCCCTTCGACACCGCGCCGCCCATCGTGCCGGACATGATGAGGAACATCAACGGGGCCCCGATGAACCCCTACGCGAGAGACTATCCCGCCGAGTTCATCCAGACCGGCTTCAGTTCCATCGACGGGATCAACACGCTCGTCAGGGGGCAGAAGCTCCCGGTCTTCAGCGGGAACGGACTTCCGCACTCCTCCGTGGCGGCGCAGATCGCGCGGCAGGCGAGGGTGCTCGGAGAGGGCGAGAGTTTCGCGGTCGTGTTCGCCGCCATGGGAATCACCTTCGAGGAGGCGGACTACTTCATCCGGGACTTCCGCCGCACGGGTGCGATGGACCGCGCCGTCGTGTTCCTCAACCTGGCCGACGACCCGGCCATCGAGCGCATCGCGACGCCCAGGATGGCCCTGACCGCCGCCGAGTATCTGGCCTACGAGAAGGACATGCACATCCTCGTCATCCTCACCGACATGACGAACTACTGCGACGCTCTGAGGGAGATCTCGGCCGCCCGCAAGGAGGTGCCCGGACGGCGCGGCTATCCCGGCTACCTCTACACCGACCTGTCGCAGATCTACGAGAGGGCCGGCCGCATCAAGGGGCGGAAGGGCTCGATCACCCAGATCCCGATCCTGACCATGCCGGAGGACGACAAGACCCATCCGATCCCGGATCTCACCGGGTACATCACCGAAGGACAGCTCATCCTGAACCGGGAGCTGCACAAGAAGGGTGTCTATCCGCCGATGGACGTGATGGAGTCCCTCTCCCGGCTCAAGGACAAGGGCATCGGCTCCGGGAAGACCCGCGAGGACCACGCCGACCTCTTCAACCAGCTCATGGCCGCCTACTCGGCGGGCAAGGACGCCAGGGAGCTCGCGGTCATCCTCGGGGCGGCCGCCCTGAGCCCCCTCGACCAGAAGTACCTCAGGTTCGCGGAGGAGTACGAGAAGCGCTACATCAGCCAGGACGAGGACGAGAACCGGTCGATCGAGGAGACCCTCGATCTCGGCTGGGAGCTGCTGAAGCTGCTCCCGCGCGAGGAGATGAAGAGGATCAGCCCCGCCCGCCTCGCGAAGTACTGGCCCGTGGACGGGCAGGTCTGACGCATGGCGATCCAGGTCCGGGCCACCCGGATGGAGCTGCTCCAGCTCCGCAAGAAGGTGGCCCTCGCGAAACGCGGGCACAAGCTCCTGAAGGACAAGCTCGACGAGCTGATGCGTCAGTTCAAGATCCTCATCGCGGAGTACCAGGGCGCCCGAGAGGACCTGGAGAGGGAGCTGAAGAGGGCGTACGACGGATTCCTCTTCGCCAGGGCGGCCATGTCGGGTCCCGGGATCCTGGATGCCCTGAGGTATCCCGGTGCGCGTGCCGTCGTCCAGACGAGGACCCGCCGGATCATGAACCTGACGCTCCCGGTGTTCCAGGTGTCCGTGGAGGGTAACGTCCGGAGCTACGGGATGTTCGACACGCCCGCCGAGCTGGACGAATCCCTCAGGGTCTACCAGGAAGTCCTGCCGCGGATCGTCAGGCTGGCGGAACAGGAGAAGGCCATCAGCCTGCTCGCCAGCGAGATCGACACCACGAGGCGCCGGGTCAACGCGCTGGAGTACAAGCTGATCCCCGAGCTGCAGGATGCGATCCGCACGATCCGTCTGAAGCTCGACGAGATGGAGCGCGGCAACCTCACCCGCCTCATGAAGGTCAAGGACATGGTCGAGGCCAAGCGCCCCCCCGCACGCCGGGCATAAGTTACTTAAGTTGCCCCTCCTTCTCCCGATGATCCGGACGAAGAACGGCTCACCTCTTGCCATGCGGTGTCGTTCTTGATAAAATGCGATCATGCCATACATATGCAGGCTCGATCCGCCAGGGAGTCTCCACCATGTGATGTCGCACTGCGTGGAGGGCTGTCGTGCTCTCCAGAACGAACGATTCAAGTCGGACATGCTCGATCGCCTCTCCTCCATCGTCGGGAAGAACCTCCTCCGGATACACGCGTGGGCACTGATGGACAACCATTTCCATCTGCTCGCAGAGCCGTCGGAGTCCTCCCTGTCCGATGCGATGCAAAGGCTCCTCACCGGCTTCGCCTGCGGCTACAACCGTCGGAATGACCGACGCGGACACGTCTTCGACGCGAGATTCCGTTCGATCCTCGTAGAGAGGGATAGCTACTATCTAAAGCTGCTGTCCTATATTCATCTGAATCCGGTCAAGGCCGGGATCGTGGCTTCCGTCGAGGATCTCTCCGTCTATCCGTGGACGGGCCACTCATCGATCACGGGTGCCTGCAGCCGGCCCTGGATGAGCCAGGACGTGACCAAGGACATTCTGGGGAACTGCAGTTCCGATTGGATGGAGCGATATCAGCGTCTTCTTGCATCCAGCCAGGAGATGGATGACGGAACGATGGAGACAGGGAACTTCAGCATCGGTCGAACCGGCTTGAAGGAGATCACGGGGACAACAGAGCGAGGAGAGGATTCATCGCACCGAGGCATGCGGGTTCTGGGGTCGAGGGACTTCGCCCTCGCACAATACGAGAAGTACAGAGAGGTTCGGGGGCTTGGACTCAGGAGCAGACAGGAGCAGCATCAGCAGATGGAAGAAGCTCTGGTCAGAGTCTCCTCGAAGTACGGTCTGGCTCCCGTGATGCTCCGGAGCGGCAGGCGCACGAAGGAGATCCTGAAAGCCAGGAGAGAGCTGCTCGGTGAACTTCTGGGGATAGAAGGCGTCACGCAGGCAGACACCGCAACCTACCTGAACATCACCCAGGCTGCCGTGAGCCTCCTCCGAAAAAAGCGGTAGATCTGAAAACAGAATAACTACATGACCCATTCGTCAATCAAATAACTATATCTCCGGCAACTTAATCAACTTATGCCCGGCGTCGGCGTCGGCGCCGGCGGCGGCGCGAGGAGGCGGGAGAGGGCGCGGACCATCGCCTCCGCGCCCGCGAAGACCTCGGCGGGTCCGTCCGCCAGCATGTACGCAGGCGTGGTCACGATCCGCCTCTCCTCGTCCACGACGACCCCGTCCACGGAGCAGTCCACGTGGATCGCCCCCATGGCGCGGATGGCATCGGCCGTGGCCCGATCCCTGCCGATGGTCAGTCTGGCGCCGGGAACGAGCCTGGCCAGGATCACCGGCGCGATGCACATGGCGGCGATGGGCCGCCCCGCCCCGAGAGCCTCCTCGACCAGCCTGCGGACCTCCGGGGTCACGGAGCAGCCGGCACCGTCCCTTCCGAAGGAGCTGAGGTTGGAGGCGGCGCCGAAGCCGCCCGGGAACACGACGGCGTCGTAGTCGTCGACTCGGATCGATGAGAGCGGCCTGATGCTGCCCCGGGCGATCCTCGCGGCCTCGCGGAGGACGTTCCTGGGCTCGCCGGAGACCTTTCCCGTCGCGTGGTCCACCGTGGCGGACTGCGCCGCGTCCGGAGCCGTGAAGAGAACCCGGAACCCCGCCCTGTCCAGGGCGATCAGGGCCGCTACGGCCTCGTGGATCTCTGTGCCGTCCTTCACGCCGCAGCCGCTGAGAACGAAAGCCACCCTTCCCGTCATCCCCGCTCCCTTCCTCCGGCGGATTCCGCCCCCGGCGGGAGGGCTTTGCGCCGGAATGACCGGTGTGTATCTTCATCCTCGCGGATCAGCGAAGGAGAGACCATGCCTCGTGCGACCCTCCCGCTCTTCGTCACGGTGCTCCTCCTCTGCTCATGCTATTATGGAGCCATGCAGGGAGCCCGCACACTGGGGAAGGGACACATCAGCATGACCGGCGGGATCACCCTTCCCGCCTACTTCTCCACGGCGGACAAGCGCGAGGCCGAATCCACGGGCGTCGACTACCTCGATGTCTATCCGGTCTTCTCCTTCGCCATCGGAGCCACCGAGAGGATCGATCTGGCCGCCACGTCGTTCGGGTACGGCGCGGGTCCCTCCGTCAAGCTGGCCCTGCTCGATCCGGAGTCCGTGGACGCGGTCTCCGTCTTGCTCGACATGAACTACGTCTTCACCGCCCAGGTGATGATGCCCAGACTGTCCCTGTGCGCCGGCAGGCTCTTCGGCAGCGACCTGGAGGCCTTCGCCGGGGTGGATGCCGGATACGGACCCGACCTGGCCAACATCCCGGAAACCGAGGGGGGATCCTACGACTGGGATCATGTCGAGAACACCTTCTTCTCCTGCGTCCGTGCCGGATGCAGGTACGAGGTGCGGCCGGAGGGCGGACCGAACGAGGACAGGAAGTGGCTCCCCGAGGCGGTCATGTTCCAGTTCTCCATACCCCTCGACCTGAGCAGGAGCATGATCCTCGCGGGTCTGGGTGTGTCGTACTGACGCGATCCGCCCCGGTCTCCGGGCGCGGAGGGGGGAGGTGCGGCCGGATGTCCCCGGAGAGACGAGCCGGGCCTGATCCGGGAACCGCACCCTCCCCGATCACCGGTCCCCCGGAGGAGACCGCCGGCAGCCTCTGCGCCGATCACACGAGCCTCCTCCGAGGAGCGTACTTCAGGACATCCCCCGCGGGGGTGATCACCGCCGTGAACGGCAACGTCGAAGACCTCTTCGGCATGTCGGCATCGGACATCGCCGGGAGGCGGTACGTCGAGGTCGCTGAGGCCGCCGGCGTGCTCCCCGAGGTCTGCTCCTGGCTCGAGACGATGGAGAGGAGAGCGGTCGAGGAGGAGCGCGGCATCCAGAACCTCGAGTTCTCGCTGGGCCATGATCGTCGCAGGAGGTTCTTCGAGGCCGGCATCGTCCTCCTCCGCACGGAGGACGGCCGGTACGACGGCACGGTCAGCGCCATGAGGGAGATCACCCGCCGGAAGCAGGCCGAGGAGAGGCTGAACGGCATCCACCGCCTCTTCGAGGAACTGGGTCCCGACTCGGAGCGCAACCTGGGGCTCATGGTCTCGAAGACCCGCTCCATCCTCGGAGGAGCGTTCTCCCTGTACTGGGTCCCTGCGCGCGACGGGCGACCCCCGGTCCTCCGGTCGTCCGGCGGGCTTCCGGCCGGGCTCGAGGCCGTCAGCCCGCCATGCGGACGCCGCTTCCTGGAGGCGGTGCTCCGTGCCGGTGGAGCCCCGGTCGCCTTCGGCGATCTGCGCGGGACGGAGCCGGAGCATGACGAGCCGTCGCTCGCCGGGTTCTCCGTGCGCTCCATGATCGGCTGCGCGATCCGGTCCCCCGACGGGGAGGCGGGGATCCTCTGCGTGGCGGACACGGAGCCCAGGGAGTTCGATCCCATGGAGATCCGCCTGATGGAGACCCTCGGAAGGGCGCTTTCGCTCGAGGAGGAGAGGCGCTACGTTCACCACGCCCTCGAGGTCAGCGAGAACAGGTTCCGGACCCTGTTCGAGGAGCTTCCCGGGGCGATCCAGGGTTACGACTCCGAGCGTCGGGTCACCTTCTGGAACAAGGCCAGCGAGAGGCTGTACGGCTACACGGCGGACGAAGCCAGGGCGGGCCGCCGGCTCGAGGACCTGATCCTCCCTCCGGGCATGCGGGATCAGGCCGTGGAGGGGATCGACCGGTGGATCCGCGACGGGGAGCCCATCCCTCCCGGCGAGCTCGAGCTGATGGATCATCGCGGGAATCCCGTCCCGGTCTACTCCACCCACCTGCTGATGCGCGACGAACAGGGAAGACCGGAACTGTTCTGCATGGATACGGATCTCCGCGAGCTGAGGGCGGCGGAGGCGGAGCTCACCCGGGAAAAAACGCGCGAGACCCGGATCGTGGAGAACGCCCCGGTGATCATCCTGCTGCTGGATCCGACCGGACGGATCCTCTCCTACAACCGCTACATGGAGAGGCTCAGCGGCTATCCCATCGAGGAGACGCGGGGAAGGGACTGGTTCACCACGTTCCTCCCCCCGGGGGAGGCCGGAGCAACCCGCTCCTTCTTCGAGAGAACCCTGTCCGACGTGAAGACCGAGGGTCACGTCAACGCCATCGTCACCCGGAGCGGGGAAGAGCGTCTGATCGAGTGGTTCAACGAAGCCCTGCCGGACCCCGACGGGCGCTGCGCGGAGATGCTCAGCATCGGCCTGGACATCACCGAGCGGACCAGGATGGAGGCCGACAGGCAGGACCTGGAGCGGAGGATCCAGCAGACGCAGAAGATGGAGAGCCTCGGAGGGCTCGCCGGCGGCATCGCGCACGACTTCAACAACAGCCTCGCGGCGATTCTCGGCAACACGGAGCTGGCCATGAGGAAGCTCCCGGAGCATGCCGCCGCGAGGAAGAACCTGGACGCGATCGAAAAAGCGGTCGTCCACTCCGCCGACCTGTGCAGGCAGATGCTCGCCTTCTCCGGCAAGGGGGACTTCATCCGGGAGCCCCTCTCGCTGGTCGATCTCGTGGGCGACACCCTGAGGCTCCTGGAGGTCTCCGT
>Ga0163210_1001189_pt1 | contig 11282 bp, 9 predicted proteins | sample Kivu_220m_FD_113536 | JGI IMG/M metagenome (GOLD analysis project Ga0163210, IMG submission 113536) | Freshwater microbial communities from Lake Kivu, Western Province, Rwanda to study Microbial Dark Matter (Phase II) - Kivu_220m | ecosystem: Environmental > Aquatic > Freshwater > Lake ... | reverse complement strand
CTTACGTGCCTGGTAGTTCTTCGAAAGGATGGTATCCAGGCCAAGGCCGAGGCCCGCCGAGACCAAAGGAGTAATTATTAAAGCGGCAATCCCCCCGATGGCCAATCCCATTATTGCGCCTGCAACACCTCCCCAGATGCCGCCCATCCATATGCTCTTGCTGCGCGCCAGGAAACCCGTAAGGTAGATTGTAATAACTGCCAGCCAGAAGCCTATAAAAAGCCAGTTGCCCAGGAACGATTTAACCGGGTTTTCCTCCAGAGGCGCGGGCGGCGTCCCATCCCTGATATATTTTTCGATTGAGTTGACCCCGGCTACAATGCCACCTTCATAATCATTCTGCTTGAATCTGGGTATCACGTCGTTATCCCGTATCCTGCCTGCGCGCCCGTCGGTTATTACCGGCTCCAGGCCGTAGCCCACCTCTATCCTCATCTTGCGATCATCTACGGCCACTAAAAATAGCACGCCGTTATTCTTGTCTTTCTTGCCGATGCCCCATTTCTCGAAGAGCCGCACGGCATAGTCCTCGACACTGTCCCCTTCCAGGTTCTTCATCGTCACCACAGCCACTTCAGCTGTCGTATCATTTTTTAGTTGTGAAAGCTTTGCCTCCAGTTCGGCTTTGCCCGCAGGAGATAACAGACCAGCATAATCGTTGACAAAGCCCTGGTATGCCGGGAAATCCTGCCCCGAAACCAGTGCCCGACTGAAAACGGTAATCAGCAGGGCGAGCGCAACCGCCAGTGCAAAGAATGAAAGTGAACGCCTCAATTAGAACTCCACCTTGGGCGCAATGTCCGAACCGGTTACCGATTTAAAGTACTGCTTCTCCGTGAAACCGAACATGACTGCCAGCATATTGGTGGGGAAGGTCTTGATCTGTGTGTTGTAGTCCCGTGTCAGGTCGTTGAAGCGCCTGCGCTCCACGCTGATGCGGTTCTCCGTCCCTGCCAGCTCATCCATAAGGTTTATCACCGTCTGGCTGGATTTCAGGTCGGGATAATTCTCCATCACTGCAATCAGGCGTCCCAGCGCGGTTTCCACCTCACCCGCGGCCGCCGCCTTGGCATCTACAGTCGTGGCGCTCCCGTACTTAGTCCTGGCGTCGGCGATCGCCTGGAATACAGTCTGCTCCTGCTTCATCATGCCCTTCACCGAGTTCACCAGGTTGGGAATGAGGTCGTACCGCCTCTGGTATTGCGTCTCCACCTGCGACCACTGTGCATCGATGGCCTGCTGCTTGATTACCAGCGAGTTGTACATGCCCACCAGCGCAATAATGATGATAACTGCAACTATCGCTATGGCCGCCACCGCGGCTATAAGGCAACCCCATGTCGATTTCATATCAGTATCCTCCTGAATAAAAATGAGAGAAATTCAATGTCAGTCAACGTACAATTCTACATCAGGGGAATCTCAACGACAAACGATATGAGCAACTGTTAAGTCGCATGTCATTGCGAACACAGTGAAGCAATCTCATGATCGAAGACGTATAACTTGACGCGATGCAGGGGGATCGCTTTGTCACTCCTTTCCTGGCAACGCCATGTTTGTGTAAGACAGTATTATCACCCGCTACGGGCTTTACCTATAGGGGCATATCTGAAGGTACGCCCTTACACAGCTGACCGTACTATTGAAATATTCTTTGCTGCACCTTATAATCGCTGTATCCAGGCAGAAGGGAGGAAGAACATGACCGTGAATAAGGAACTGGCGGCGCCCTGCGGGCTTTACTGCGGGGTTTGCGGCATCTTCGTTGCCACCAGGGACAACAATGAAAAATTCAAGGAGAGGCTGGCCCCTGTATATGGCGCCAAGGTGGAGGATCTCAACTGCGACGGCTGCCTGTCACAGCGCGTTTTCGGTTACTGTCAGGTCTGCCCCATCAAGTCATGCTGCAAAGAAAAGAAGATTGAAGGATGCCACCAATGTAACGATTTCCCCTGCCAGTTCATCGATACCTTCCCCATTCCTGTGGGTAAGAAGGTAATTCTCCGCTCTGTCCCCAGGTGGCGTGAAATAGGAACCGAAAAGTGGATTGAAGAGGAAGAGAGCCGTTACGTTTGCCCGCACTGCAACTACCCTTTATTCCGCGGCGCTAAAACCTGCCGGAATTGTAAGAGCCCCGTTGACCCTGACTGAGCAACTCCCTTACCACAATACGTGCGCACCTGAAGGTACGCCTCCTGTATCCTGGCAAATACCATATGTTTTTATATTTTCCACGGCTTTCTCATTTATCATCAGTTTCCTCCCATACAATTAATCCGTAATATATCCGCGGAAGATCATATTAACGGCTTCTGCGCTACAAATTTCTACCTGCTTTTTTTTGAATGGAAATCAGGCTTCAACAATAAACTGGTCGATAAGTGTAATGTCTTTAGCGGAACAGCCCACCAGCACCAGGAAAACGCCAGGCTCCACGGCCAATTTCATGTCCTTGTCGTAAAAAGCCATTTCCCGTACCGGCAGTTCGAATTCCACCGTCCTGACTTCCTGCGGTTGTAATGAGATACGCTTGAAACCTTTCAACTGCAGGGTGGGGCGTGCCACGCTGGCAACAACGTCGTTGATATACATCTGCACGACTTCATCGCCCTGCCTGCTGCCGGTATTTTTAATGTCCGCCTTGATATTCACCTTGCCACCTGCCCTGACCCGCGCGGGCTTGACCCGCAGATTGCTCAATTCGAAGGTCGTATAGCTCAACCCGTAGCCAAACTCATATAACGAGCCAGCTTTACAATCTGTATAATCCCCCCAGAACTGGGATTTGCCCGCTGATGGCTTAAGACCGTAGTAAATGGGGACCTGTCCGACGCTTCTGGGAAATGTTACCGGCAGTTTTCCGCCCGGGTTGTAATCACCGAAGAGCACGTCGGCGACTGCATGGCCGCCCTCCTCGCCGGGTTTCCATGCCTCCACGATGGCAGGGATCTTCTCAGCCATCCATTCGAGCGCAAGGGGCCTTCCATCGACCAGGACAAGGACAACAGGCGTGCCAGTTTCATACACTGCTTTTACCAGCTCTTCCTGGACCCCGGGTAATTTAAGCTCCGCGCTGTCCCGCATCTCACCGCAGGTGCAATCGACGGTCAAGCCGGACTTTCCACCAACGACTATAACAGCTACATCTGCTTCCGCTGCCACCTTGACTGCTTCCGCTATCCCATCCGTAGAACCGCTGTAAACATCGCAACCCGCCGTATAAAACAGCTGAAAATCTTCCGCGAGCTTTGCCCGTATCCCTTCCAGTATAGTTACTACCGGTACTGGAACCTGGTCAGGCTGCATATCTTCCTCTGAGAACCGGCAATTGAGCGATTGCGCCGTCATGGCGGTTATCCCTATATGCCCGGGGTAAGTATAGTCGCCGAGCATATTCCGCGGGTCCGCGGCGTTGGGGCCGATTACGGCAATTGTGCCCGCCGTCTTGCTAAGCGGTAGCAGGTTATTTTCGTTCTTCAAAAGCACAATTGACTTGCGGGCGGCTTCGAGGGCCAGAGCGCGGCTCTCAGGGATATCAAAGACTTTTTTTATATCAGGAGGTTCAATGTACGGCCTTTCAAAAAGCCCGAGCCTGAATTTTATCTTTAGAACCCTGGCTACGGCCCGGTCAACTAATTCTACTGGAAATGCGCCTTTCTCAACCTGTTTCTTCAAGCCCTCTGCATAGCAATCGTCTTTAGGAAGCTCCATATCTATCCCGGCAGCCAAGGCCAGCTTGCCTGCTTCGATTTTATCGACGGCTATGCGGTGGAAGGTGTACAACATCAGAACCGCATAGTAGTCGGACACAACTATGCCATCGAATCCCCATTCATCCCTCAAAATCCTGGTCAGGAGCTCCTCGGAGGCCGCGCAGGGGATGCCGTCTATCTCCTGGTAGGCATTCATAACAGAGAGTGCTCCAGCTTCCCCGATGGCTTTCTCGAACGGGTAAAGATAGACTTCCCTGAGCATCCGTGGCGGTATATCGGAGGGGGCCTGGTTCAGGCCGCCCTCGGGTTTGCCGTAACCGACAAAATGCTTCAACGTAGCAATTACGCCATTTCTTATATTTTCCACCTGCAATCCTCTTACATAGGCTACGCCCATCTGCGCAACCAGGAAAGGGTCTTCCCCATAGGTCTCTTCGATTCTTCCCCAGCGCGGGTCGCGCACCACGTCGAGCACCGGCGAGAGTCCCTGGCGCACACCCACCGCCAGCATATGTCTCCTGATCACCTGTGTCATCCCTTCGATCAGCCCGGGATCCCATGTGCTTGCCATGCCTATTATCTGCGGGAAAATGGTTGCTCCCTTTGCCATGAACCCATTAAGGCACTCTTCATGGACGATGGCAGGTATGCCTAACCTGGTATTTTCAACCAGGTACTTTTGAAGGCCGTTGACAAATACTGCTATTTCATGGGGTTCCAGCGCCGTGCCCACACCTGCCCGGCTTATCCCGCCAATCCCGTTCTTCATCAGTTTACTGGCTTTTTCAACTGAAAATTTCCTGTTTTCCAGGACTTCCATAGCCCAGATCGAGCCGATCTGGGCTATCTTCTCTTCCAACGTCATTTTCAGGAGCAGGTCATTGACACTGGTCATGAAACATGTCCCCTTTTCTAGTTTCTATAGTTGCGGTTTCTTGCCACTCCACGGATGCGCCTTTTCAAAGGCTGCCGCTGCTCGCAGCACAAGCGCCTCCTGCAGGCGTCCGCCGACGATTTGCAAGCCCACAGGCAGTCCCTCTGAGTTGAACCCGCACGGGACTGACGCTGCGGGTTGGCCGGTGAAATTGAAGGGGTAAGTAAAGCTTACCCACGCACTCGGGCCCCCGTCTTTACCATCGATCTTTTCGGGGCCAAGAGGTCCCATGTCCCCTGCTTCGAAGGCCGCAACTGCTGTGGTAGGGGTCAGAAGCAGATCGTATTTCTCAAACACTTGAGCGACCTGCTCACACAGCGTATAGCGATCGAACTGTACCCTGACCATATCTCGGTTCGTAAATCCCGTTGCAAACTCCATGAAAGGCAGGTAAAGTGGATAGACGACGCTCTTGAATTTATCCATCTCACGTTCATTGGCCGCGTACGTTTCCGATATTATAGTCGTCAAAAAATCGCCCTCCATGTTTATCCATCCCGGGCTTATCTCTTCAACCTGACAGCCCAGTTCCTTAAAGCTGAAGGCGGCTTTTTTACTCATCTCAAGTACTTCATGGTCAACCGGGAAACCACCTCCCAGGTCGCATGTATAGGCGATCTTGAGGCCCTTCACATCGCCTTTCATGTCATGCTGGAACTTACCAGGGTATTCGGGCAGCGAATACTGGTCATATATAGAAGGCCCGGCCATTACATCCAGCATGATCGCAGCATCCTCCACCGTCCGTGTGATGGGTCCTTCGTGGTTGAGTGTTTCCCAGCCGGGCCAATGCGGGTAATTCGGAACCCTGCCATAAGTTGGCTTCAGCCCGAACACACCGCACAAACTGGAGGGTATCCTTATGGATCCACCTCCGTCGTTGCCCTGTGCAACAGGACATAGTCCGGCAGCGACGGCAGCCGCCGATCCGCCGCTGGAACCGCCGGAGGTCCTGCCCAGATTCCAGGGATTAACTGTCTTACCGAATACTAAATTGTCAGTTATGCCGACCAATCCGAACTCGGGTAGATTAGTTTTGCCCAAAATTATGGCTCCGGCGTTCTTCAACCTCTCTACCAGCACGGCGTCTTTATCCGGCACGAAATTTTCATATAGCCTGGAGCCATCGGTCGTCCTGATCCCCCTGGTGAACGTATTGTCCTTGATTGCGACCGGCACCCCTTCCAGAGCTCTCGGTTTGCCTTTCTGGTAGGCTTTACCCGATTCCTGTGCCGCTGATAGCGCCGTATCAAGCACCAGCGTAACGAAGGCATTCAGCTTGGGGTTTATCTTTGCGATTCTATCCCTCAGTACCTTCACAACCTCTACCGGGGATAACTTTTTCTTTTTGTAGGCTTCTATGAGTTCAACCGCGGACATCCAGAAAACTTCAGACGTATTCAACACACCTCCCAATTTTAAGTATCCCTAGGATAGCTGCCACCCCGTAGTATGTCAATTAGTAAAAAAATGTATCCTGAGAAATATCAGGAGACCCGAATAACCCGTACTGAGGCAATTCTGGTATAATTTCAGCATGTTTAAGTTCAGTATTATGCCCCATGACGATAAATTTTTTGACCTCTTCGAGGTGAGCGCCCAGAATATGGTCAGGGCAGCAGAGTGCTTGAAGGATTTGATTTCCAATTGGGAATCCATCGAACAGAAAGTGGAAGAATTAACCAAGATCGAGCACCAGGGCGATACTATGACGCATGAAATCATGTTCCAGCTGAACCGCTCCTTCATTACCCCGTTCGACAGGGAAGATATAGGGACTCTGGCGCATTCCCTGGACGATGTTACGGATCTCATCCATGCCACAGCGGACACAATGTTGCTCTACAAAGTCAAGTCCCCGGGCCGGCGGGCAAAGGAGCTTGCCGATATCATTGTTCAGATTACCGGTGAAGTTGAACGGGCCATGCCAAACCTGAGAAAACATACCTCCAACCTCGAAAAAATACTCAGCAGCTGCGTGGAGATAAACCGGCTTGAGAATGTAGCTGACAGAATTTATCGCTCGGCACTTACGGAACTATTCGAGGATGCCACAGAGATTGCTGAGATAATCAAATGGCGTGAAATATACGAACATATGGAAAGCGCCACCGACATGTGCGAGGATGTCGCCAATGTGCTGGAAGGAGTAGCCCTCAAGCACGCTTGATCTATAAGCTGAACTTTTCATGCCGCCAATCGCGATAGACCATTACTATTGCTGTCCTTTGGATTACTTAAAACACAGGGATCTCAGCAGGAGGTATTAGAAAGATGACCATAAAGAAACTCGTACTTAAAAACCGTAGTTACCGCCGCTTTTACGAGGACATAAAAATCCAGATTGAGACGCTTCGTGAACTTGTCGACATGGCCAGGCTTTCCGCTTCAGCAATGAACCTTCAGCCACTGAAATATATGCTTTCGAATGATCCCCGGAAGAATGCCCTTATTTTCGCCAACATCGGCTGGGCGGCTTATCTTAAAGATTGGCCGGGACCACAAGAGGGTGAACGACCGTCAGCTTATATAATTATGCTGGGCGATACTGAAATAAGTAAATCTTTCGGATGCGATCACGGCATCGCAGCCCAGAGCATATTGCTCGGCGCAACAGAAAAAGGGCTGGGCGGATGTATGATCGCCACAATACGCAAGAAAGAGCTTGCTGAAGCACTGCGTATTAGCCCGAGATTCGAGATCCTGCTGGTCATCGCACTGGGCAAACCTAAGGAAAAGGTGATCATAGAACCGCTTGACAAGGGCGCTGACGTGAGATACTGGCGGGACGATGAGGGCGTCCACCGCGTGCCCAAGCGGGCTCTTAACGAAATAATAATAGGCTGAAACAAAAAACAATTACCTGCCATTTAACTTTCAGGCAGGCTCTATTCTGGCATGAAAAACCGATTTAATCAATGCTGGTTATATCGATATCATTACAATCTTTACCCTGCTTGATATAATAGGTACGTTATATCGACCATTTCTGCATTTTGAATTTTTTAACTTGTAGATATCAACACAAATCCGGAGGTTTTATCATGGATATGCAGTCGGGCCTCGAAGAACTTAAAAGACGCAGGGAAAAGGCGCTGCAGATGGGCGGCCCCGATAAAATCGAGAAACAGCACAGCCTGGGACGCCTTACCTCGCGGGAGAGAATAAATGGACTCCTTGATCCGGGTACATTCATGGAACTGGGCATATTAAATTTGTCCGACATGCCGGGCATGGAAGAACAGACACCGGCCGATGGTAATATAGTTGGCTTCGGTAAAATCGATGGCAGAACAGTGCTCGTAACGTCTGCGGATAAAACGGTCTGCGCTGGTGCCGAAGGCAGAGTAGGGGCATTCACAAAGGAACACAGGGCAACTAAGATAGCCATTGAAAGAAGGATCCCTATCATCACGCTTGGAGATGCAGGGGGTGCTCGGATTCCTGATATTATGGGTTCTGACGGCCTTAGCTCAATGGTATTTCCCATAGATGGGCTCAAATACCCGAGAAAATCTCCTTATATTGCCACCATTATGGGTGATTGCTTTGGTGGCCCATCGTGGATGGCAGCTAAGGCGGATTTCGTTGTCATGGTGAAAGGCTGCTGCATGGCTGTGTCCGGCCCCAGGGTTCTGGAGATAGCCACCGGAGAGAAAGTGACCAACGAGGAACTCGGCGGCTGGCAACTTCATGCCGAAGGTACCGGCCAGGTTGATGCGTTCGCAGAAGATGAAGGGGATTGCTTCAGGATTGTCCGTGAATTCCTGAGTTATATGCCCTCCAATTGCGACGAGGAACCCCCTTTCCGCCCTACGGACGATCCGCCGGATAGAAAGTTGGACGAGGTCATGAAAATCCTGCCTGACGCGCTTAACAAGGCGTACGACATGTTCAGGATAATCAAGGCGATCGTGGATGATGGCAGATATTTCGTTCTTAAGCCGTACTACGATCCTTCGCTGATCACATGTCTTGCCAGGATGAATGGGAGAGTTGTTGGAATAATCGCCAACCAGCCTATGTATTATGCCGGCGCCGGCGGCCCTGGCGCCTGTGAGAAGGCAACCAGCTTCATAGTTCTCTGCGACTCATTTAATATCCCTCTTATTTTCCTTCAGGATACCCCCGGTTTCTTTGTAGGTCTTGAGGCGGAGAAGCGGAAGATGCCGGGCAGGATCATGGTGTGGTTTGAAGCTCTGGCGCTTTCAACAGTTCCTAAGATATCAGTAGTTATCCGTAAAAGTTATGGAATGGCTTATGGCAATATGGCCGGCACCAATTGTGGCTCGGATTTCCTCGTCGCCTGGCCCACCGCTGACATAAGCTTCATGGCACCCGAAACGGGAGTTAACGTGGTATTCAAGTCGCTAATTGAAAAGGCGGAAGATCCGAAAACTAATAGGGAAAAACTTTTGAAAGCCTGGGAATACCAGAGCGCACCCTGGAAGGCGGCCGAAAGGCATTTCATCGACGATGTCATCGAACCCCGCGATACCCGTGAATACATCATCAGATGCCTTGAAATACTTAAGGGATCAGACGGCAAGGGCTTCATCAGTAAAAAATACCTGCAATTGTGGCCTACGGTCATTTAGATACGGATAACTCAAAGTACCAATTCGTGAATATAACTGGAGAAATGATTCCCCATGGGTGAAAAAAAGCCGAAGACTGAAATGGAAAAGGAGATCGACTACCTCAAAAAGCGCCGCCAGGAGGCGTTGCAGATGGGTGGACCCGACAAGATAGCACGCCAGCACAGCCAGGGAAAGCTTACTGCCAGGGAACGTATTAATATTATGTTTGATGCAGGGACGTTCCAGGAGTATGGTCTGCTGGCCACGCATCAAAGCCACCGCGAGGAGATGGCCGATAAGATAACGCCGGCGGACGGGGTGATTACCGGGTTCGGCAATATAAATGGCAGGAGGGCGGGCATTATTGCCGAGGATTTCACTGTACGCGGCGGCTCGGTTGGCATAACGCACGGAATGAAAAAAGTACGCATGGTGCAGGTCGCCACGCAGGAAAAGGTCCCGCTCGTATGGTTACTTGATGGCGCTGGAGCCAGAGCAGAGGAATTCATAGCTGAGGGATTGCCCATGGTACTACATCTTCTGATGATCGCCCGAATGTCAGGAATTGCACCTCAGGTCGGTGTAGTTATGGGCCCTTCTGCCGGTGACTCTTCGCTCTGCGGGAGCTTACTGGAGTTCATAATTATGACCAAGACTAACTCCATGATGGCCGCCGGCGGGCCTCCCGTTGTGCTTGCGGCTCTGGGCCATACTGTATCCAAGGAAGAACTTGGAGGCTGGAAGGTCCACTGTGTTGAATCCGGCGTAGCGGATAACCCGGCTGAAGATGACAAGGACGCGCTGCTGATGGCAAAAAAATACCTGTCGTACCTGCCAAGCAGCGCGTACGAATATCCGCCATACCAGGTTCCGGACGACGATCCGGACAGGATGGATGAGGAGCTTCTTAATATTTTACCGGAAAAACCCCGACAACCCTATGACATGAAGCGCATTATAAACTGTGTCGTGGATAAAGGAAGCTTCTTCGAGATCAAGCCGTTATTTGCGCAGGAGATGATCATCGGCTTTGCCAGGATGAATGGGCATGCCATTGGCATTGTGGCAAACCAGCCCAGGGTTTTTGCCGGGGCTATCACCGCCAAGGCAGCCATGAAGGAACGCCATTTCATTGACCTGTGTGCTGCATATCATATCCCGCTGCTTTTCCTGGTGGATGTACCGGGTGTTATGACAGGCACTGAGTCAGAAAAGGAGGGTGCTCTCCGCTTTGGGCTGGCAGCAGCGTATTCGCTTGCCTATGCTGATGTGCCGAAAATAACCGTTGTGATACACAAGGCTTTCGGTATGGGCGGTTGTGCTATGTGCGGCTACGGTGCGGGGCAAACACTGACACTCGCCTGGCCACGCGTTGATTTCGGTTCAATACCAGCCGATAGTGGCGTACTGGCAGCCTATAAATCAGAGTTGGAGAAGACAAAGGATCCAGAAGCGCTGCAGAGGGAACTCGAGGAAAAATTTATGAAATATTCAGGCCCCTACCCTGCTGCCGGGGCTTTCAACGTCGATGATGTAATCGACCCGAGGGAAACTCGGCCCAGGGTCATACGCGCCCTGGAACTGGCTATAAACCGCCGTGTAGTACCTGCTTCACCTGCTATTAGGATTGGAGTAATGCCCTGAAATATTTCATTATCGGTTGATCAATACGGAATATTACGAAGGAGAAATTAATATGAATAGAAAAAGGCTGATTGTGGCTTCATTAATAATTTTTACTTTGGCTATTATCTTGCCATTATTCAATATTACGCTTCCGTTAGGTAATCCCAACTTAGGATCGACACCCGCCACGCTGGCAGCCGTTTTCCTGCCCTGGCCGATCTGCATAATCGCCGGCATTTTAAAGGGGATTGCAGCGTCTATTTTCACAGGCAAATGGCTGGTAGAAATGCCCGCCGGAATAGGTGATGCCATGATGGCTGCTCTTACCTTCTGGTTAGCAAAGCGCCTAAATAACAGCCTTGCCGCCACCGTAGGACAAATCTCACGATACATATTTTCCTCAGGGATGATTGCACTATGTATCAG
>Ga0163210_1001188_pt1 | contig 11284 bp, 6 predicted proteins | sample Kivu_220m_FD_113536 | JGI IMG/M metagenome (GOLD analysis project Ga0163210, IMG submission 113536) | Freshwater microbial communities from Lake Kivu, Western Province, Rwanda to study Microbial Dark Matter (Phase II) - Kivu_220m | ecosystem: Environmental > Aquatic > Freshwater > Lake ... | reverse complement strand
TAGCATTCAGGTTACCTGTATTTTTCAAATTTAATCCGTTGCTGAGTGCAACATTTTTAAATCGATCCAAAAGTGCTTGCGTATCTTGTAAATAAGTACATTTTGCTTCATTTGATCCAAAACCCCCTTGTTTTATTATCTCAGTTCGTGCCAAAACCCTAAAATACAAACAATCCGTTCCTTTCTGAAGCACATCTGAAGGACTAAAAAACGTTCTTTGATTGTAGGCTTGCTCGAAATAATCATCTGCTTTCTTCCATTCAGACAATCCATAATAAATACTCGCCAAATTATAAAAAAAATACGGATCTTTGCTAACACATTGTTCAGTAACCATCAATTCGGCAACCTGAGCCGCCTTCCCATTATTTTTAATATGACCCGCCGATTTAAAAACATCATTTAAAGCCTCACAATAATTACTATTTTTTTTATCAAGAGCACCTTTAGATTTGTCATATATTTGAACCACATCAGCATATTTTGTTTGAGAATAGAGTGACAAAATTTGAGCAATCGGATCCGAGATTATTTGGATAGTCGTATCCGATGAAACAGTATAATTTGTTATTGATTTAAAATCGCCCAAAACCGCAACAACCTTATAAATGCCTGGCTCTACAGAACCTGATACAGGTGATTTGCCATTAAGAACATTTTTACCACTATTATCAAAAATATCTATGTTGCCACCAGGGGGAACAGTCGTAATTTGAATATTTACCATGTCACTGATTATATATTGCGGAAAATTGTATACCTTTTGCCTATCAGTAACTAGTGGTTTATAACTGGATTTATATAACTTATATTGAATAAAAAAAGTATTATCAACATTTCCACTTGGTTGATTGATATCATGTGTAGATATGGATAACTTTCCATCAGGACCGGACTTTTTATCTATATCTTTATATTTTACCTGCACTCCTTCCAGGGGAGATAAATTGTCATTGGCAAATGCAAAATTAAATAGATATGGGTACGGTTCCAACTTTATGATCTGCAGATCGCTACTTTTATTAAAAGTGACCGTCACTATTCTTGTTGGATAATTTCCACTATCAGTTGGTCTAAATTCCAGGGTCATGGGTGTATTCAGATATATTGATAATGTTTTTCTCCCATTGACGTCAGTCTGACCAAGATAAACTCCCCTTTCATAAATATCAACGAATGGTACAGGCTTTGATGTAATCAAATCTTGTACTGTTATTATACCAGTTATTCCTCTGAGTTTGATAACTCCAGCCTCACAGATTCTTGTCGTCGGAATAACATTAGTAACTGTTGACTCAAATCTCAATTTGGATACTTTTATTGTATATGGTATTTTGAGTTGGTCAATTGGGATAGTGCAGTTCCCGTTGTGGTTTGTTTGATATTGTCTGCCATCCACCTCAACAATCGCCTCGGAAAGAGGATTGTTACTCAAATCTTGTACTGTTATCTTTATGACCATACTTACTTTGCATAACAAATCCATCTGGATATTATTATCCATTCCAGGATAAATAGTGATTGGCTGATACCCACTTATTATTACAAGATCCGGAGGATCAATGATCGATATAGAAATCTGTTTTCCAATCCTCGCTTCCTGTATTTGATATTGGAGTATACCTTGATTATTAGTTGTTATTTTTTCTTGTGAATCGCTAAAGCCAATTGTGACATTATCTAATGGTGAACCATCTCTCTGATTTATTAATTTCAGGGAGATTGTTGGCGGGTTTTGAATTGAAGGTATAATACGGTACTGTTGCCTAATATCGGCTCCGGTTAATTGAATTGACATGTTCTTGGGGATAGTTTCAAAAACAACCCCCTCTAACTTTACATGAAAACTCATCTTGGATCTCTCATCAGACGAGACCGTCGTATTATATTCAAATCGTCCACTTGCATTAGTTTCACCGATTAATTGATCGTCTCTATAGATTTTTATCCCCCTTAAATTAACATCAGAGATAAACTCTAAACTAATCTTTGACTCGGTGCTCGGCGGCGGTAAGGCTATCATTTTTTCAAATTCTATAGTCCGAATAATAACATTTCCTGATGATTTGACCTCATATGAAAAATCACTCGTACTTTTCCATCCTGCCTTCCGAAAACGAACTGTCAATATTTCTCTAACTTTATATGTTTCGGAAATAGTAATCGATTTAGAGCCCAGCAATGTTCCCTTCCTGATATCATTAATGTATACTTCTGCCATTTCAGGTTCACTAGATTTCAGTTTCGCATCGATTACAAATATTACTTCAATTTTTTTCTGACCACAAAAATTCATTATAGTTAAAAGCCCCATTAATGCTATTCCATAAAACATTAATAGAATTAATTTCTTTTTATTCGCTTGAGCTGACTTCATTTTAAGTACCATAATAATTAATAGACTACAATCCCAATGTTGGGGGCGTCTGTTTCAGATCTTTTGGTTTGAGCGTCTCATCTATTATATCGCCTTTTTCAATTTCGATAGATTCCATTTCAATAACTCCTAGATCAAGAGTCTCAAATAAGATTATTTCTTTTAGCATTTTTGAAAACTCCGTATATGCCCTATCATTATAAGGTCTTTCCCTTTTGAAATTAATTTTATATATAATACTGTCTTTAAAATCGGAACTTTGGATTAGGAAAACCCCGGATGTATCAGAATCAATCAACTGAGAAATACCAGGCTCAATGCTTACAGATACAACAGGAACTGGTTTGCGTGTAACGGCGTCAATAAGTTTGCCCTTGATACTTGTTTTCTTCTTCTCTAAAAAAACCTCTTTCATCGGTATTTGGCCAGACCCAAAATCCGATCCGGTGATTTCAATCTGAGTAGGCAGATATGTATTATCATATGGATATTCCACCTTAATGATAAATGGTGGTTCAGGAGCCGGATCAATAGTAGTTCGACCACCCTGGATAGTTGTACTCGAACGACTCTTATTGTCTTTTTGGGCCGTCACCACTGCTCCCGACAAAGGTTGTCCTCCATCTCTTGAGACGACCTGAACAGTAAGAACTCTCGGTGGTTGACCGGCGCAAGTATATAGAAAAAACATCATAAAATACATAATAACAAATGGGTACAATCCCTTCTCGATTTTACTCAGATAAAAATACATTGATTTCATCTCATCTCCTTATTACTGATTTAAAGTTGGATTTTGTCTTTTCCCAGGATATTGAAAAATGGTACCATTTGTATCTATTCCAGGACCAGTCCATACATTTGTTTCTACTTTAATTGTTCCTAAATCATTTATACAATAAGACTTTATTTCGGATAACAAGTTAGATAGGTCGAACTTTTGTTCATCTATTTTAATTGAATAGGTTGAATCTTTAGATATATCATAAAATTTAATCGTATCTTTTTTATCTTGATAAATTTCTAAGGTATACTTAACATTTTTTTTAAAATCAGGAATAATTAAAGAAAAATCCCCATTTGAATCGGACAAACTTAATCCTGGGCCAGGTTCAAGATTTATATTAACATTTATAAGAGGCCATTTATAAGTGCAGCCAATTATTTTCCCCTTTATAATCGTACTTTTTTTCTTTATCGAAATTGTCATAGAGTTGAAACTTGTGGAAAATTCTTTCCCGATTTGAGTCGTATCAATAACATAAGTGGAATCAGGGGGATATGTTATGATTGTAAAAGGGAGTTCGAAAACTTTATTGACTGAAACAGAACCATCTTGAACAGTTTTTATTCTTTTAATCTTATTACCCTTGACAAGAGATATATCACATCCATCCAATGGTCTGTTATTCTCATCTTTTGATACAACTTTAATAGTCAGGTAATTAAATAATTCTCTCTTAGGTTTGACGCTACAGGTGGTGATTATTATCGATAGGATGAGAAGTAATTCGCCAATTAACAAATGACAATATCGGCACCCATTCTTGCTTTGTATCATTGCGGTTTCTCCTTTTTCAAGCGAAACCCAACATTTGCATTACTTGAATTAATCGGCATGCAAAAACCACTGGAAATTTGTAAATATTCAATTGGATAATCATAACTGCCTCCTTTACAATTTCTCCACGATAGCGAAGACTTTTTGGCTTGTTTGCCCAAGTTATAACAAGAGGTCGAATCGTCAACCCATTCCATTAAATTTCCGGCCATATGATATGCTCCATAAATGTTAAAATATTCATTTATTTTTACTCTTCCTTGCTGTAGCGAATTTACTTCAAGTGTATTGCCTAATGTATTATTATAATTTACTTTATCAGTAGAAGGATACTCATCTCCCCAAGGATATATTCTGGAAGATTTATTATCACTACCACGTGCTGCAATTTCCCATTCATCATTGGTCAATAATGAAGCATTCATATTTTTCGCAAATTGATATGCAAGATCAAAAGGAATACCTCTTACAGGTTTGTCCACTAAAGCAGGAACACAGTAAAAGTTTCTGTCAAAATCTGTTTCGGAAAAATTCAACTCTGATCGGACGATATTTTTAATACTATCACTCTTCTGTAAGATCCAATTTACAAATACTTTATTCGTAGTCTCATATAAGTTAATATAAAATCCTGTTGAAAAATAGCCAATATCAACAAAATAGAAATCCTGATATTGACTATCCAGTTTGTTTATTTCGATCGAAGCACTTTGTTCACCGACATGATATTTAGTCTTTGGTTGGATTGCACATGTGATCTTATCTGATTCTTTACCATAATATACGTAATAGACGCTATCCAAAATATTCTGTTGGCAATCGATACTTATTGTAGTATCCGTAGTACCGTTAACTAGGACATTAAAACCATTGGGTACTATTGGTGATCCAGTGTATTTCCAAATTATCCTGAAAATAGAAGTACTCCAGCGCACAGCACTAAGAGAAGTTATACCATTAAATTCAAATGTCTTATTCATCTGATAAACATTAGCCCATACAGTCGAACCATCAATAACAACACCATATTCAATTTCTATTGAGTTGAGGGATAAATCATTGCTTCCATCATTACATACCAATGTGTGATAGATATTATTGGCTTTGTCAATTAGTGTCGTGATAAAACTGTCTGATTTCCAAATATATTTAATGGAATCAGCAAAATCATCATATTCAGGCAACTTTACCCTAAGTGAAGTATCGGATAGCTGGTCGCATACTGCTTCATTAGGTCTGCAAAATCCATGAAAATAATCTATCGTATCAGCTTTATTAGATTCATCACTGTGATTAGTTGCCGATTTGAATATATAACGATAAGTATGTTCAAAAAGCAGAGTAGTGTCATTCCAGACATAATCTGAGCTACCATCTTTAATTAAACTAGTTATTGGTACTTGGAAAAAGTCATCCTCTTTCCATGCATTATCACTATTATTAAAACTATATCGATAAATATGAATCTCGTATACATCTTCATCAATTGAATCCCAGTGCATTTTAATTTCAGCTTTTTTCAATCCAATGCGATGAATTTGAAATACATCAATCTGACTATTTATATGTTTATCTGATAAGGAGTCATTCGGATTAGTAAATTCTAACGGCTTTTCGGGACATTTAAATAAAGTCACTATTAAGACAGAACATAAGATAAGTAAATATCTCATGGTACACACTAATCGAAATTGATATTCCATGATAATCCCACTCCTGTGTCGGGAGAATAATTCAATTTCAGTTCATCGAATATCTTTTCATCTGGCTGAAATCCCTTCTTTTTTACATCTCCCATTTTACCTTTTTTAAAATACAACATATCAATTACATTGTAACTATAAACAAATAAAGTTAGCCCCATTAGTACATTGCGTGAATAACAATAAAAATTCCGCCGATTCTGATCATTACTAATTTCTTGATGAAGTCGAGCAGCTTCTGAATTATTTTCTGTAGTCACATATTTTTTAAAAAGTCTATCGATATCAGATTGATATAATGAATATCTTACTTGACAATATATAGTACTACTACTAAGAACAGAATAAGCAATAAAAATAATTAAGCCCTGAGGTTTGTACCCCATCTTTATTTGCCCTAATCCCGGTACAATTAACGAATGTATATAGTATTTTTCAGCCCTGAATGGTAATAAATTATAATTTTTAACGATCTTGACACCTACTTCCGGAACCATCAAGTTGTCTGCTATTGTTTGATAACCGGGAGCAGAAATATTAATAATATATCTCCCCTCGTGTAAAAACCCTTCAAATGGGAATTTTTTTTGTATTATCTGACCTCGTCCAGATATTTTAATTTCAGAATTTTGAGGGGTGCCATCTATTTTAACTGAAGTACCCTTTTCTGGTAATATCGCTGTAAGATCATATCTTTCTTTTGGTTTTATGACTATTGTCGTATCATATGATCGATATCCATTCTTTGCTATTACCAGTTCATGCTGTCCTATTTCAAGAACCTTCATAAAAGATGTTTTTTCAACTTTATTACTTTTCCCATCAATACTAATATTTGCATCATCAGTATTAATATTAATATTTATTTCACCCGTACACATTGATCTATACATCTCTTGGTAGGTGTTCTTTGCTAGATTCTTGCTTAATGGTGATTCAACACTTATAGTTTCTTTTACTACTCCGCTTTTAATATCTATGACTCTTAATGTGCATTTCCAAATTCCTCTGATATGATTTAACTCGGTGATAATTAAAAAATCATAGTTTTCATGAACCCCCAAAACCCCCAGATCTTCTTTCGTTAGCACAGACAAACGGGTAAAAAGTGCATCTATCAGATCTTCTTGAAACTGAGTTGATATTACTTTAAAATACTTTTGTCCTTTCTGGATCTGCGTTTCCAAATCGGTTTGGAAATCGTGTAATAAAGATTGATCGATCTTTGCGGCGGCTCTTGTAGGTACAATTGCAATAGAATAAGGAAGTTCTTCAGTATATGTAAATTTAAATAAAAACACCAATGGGGTAACTATTATCCAATATTTCTTAATAGCCATCCTTTACTCCTGTACATCAAAATATTTCAGTATTTGTTTTACCATATCAGATTTTGCTTTAAGAGCAGTCAATCTTGAAGTACGTTCGGAAGCTTCGTCATTATTTGTTCCGAATTCTTTAATAGGGGGTTCTATGAAAAATGTAAATATTATTTCTTCTGTTACAGGTGATTTAATCGTAAGGCTTGGAATTGCCTGGTATGTAATTAATTTATTTTTACCAAAAACCTGAGAAGAGTAATATTTTATATCAACCACAAGGTCAATTAAATAATCAGCTTTATTTTTTGAATCAACAAAGGTAGCATTGATAGACTGCACTAAGCCATCTTGTAATGATATTGAGGTTAATTGGTTACTAGTGGGTACTATATTCCCATCAATCGACTCTCTACTTGTCAAGAAAAATTTGATCGGGCGGACAGGTATTTCAATAGATTCAATTGGACTCTGGACTATCTTCGAAAAATCTACCAACGGTAATTCTGCGTTATCAAATTTATCAAAGTGAATATTTTGAAAATCTATTGATATTCTTATTGCCAGTGCTTTGGCAAACGGATTAGTTTTCCCTATTGTAAAAGTAGCTAATCCGAATTTATCTGTCATAATTGTGGTGTCACGAAGATTATGGGAACCTTCAAATTTTACATTTAATGGTATATTAGATAAATCGGCAACTTTACCAAAATCAGAATGATAGAAACACTTAATCACAGTATTTTCTTTGGACGATAACCCTCCAATAAGCGTTCCAGGTTTTTCAATAGTATATAAATAAATATTATTTAATATGTTTCTTAGTCTTTCTGATAACGCTGCTTCCATATTGATTTTAATTCCAGAATAAGCGGGATATTCTGCTACTAGCGGTTCACCAAATAGTAATTTAATATGATATAATCCTGATAGCAGATTTGATAGAGCAGGCCGTACTTCATTATTGGCTATATTAATATCAGCATTACTAAGATCATTGAAGAGGATAGTTTGAATTGCCTGTGTCTCTTTATATTTTTGTTCTGCAAGTATCTTTTTACTTAATCGGGCAAGTGTATAAAATTTCCCATCAATTGGATTACTCCAGGTCGAGATTATTTGCCATGCTTTGACTTTTGCCTTGGTAGACACTTTAAGGTATTTTTTAAAAGAACTTTTTTCCAATCCGGACTGTTCGATTACCGAATCAGTATATTGCGTTTCGATTTCAGTACATAATTGTAAGGCAATTTCATTAACGGCGTTAACAATAGAATTTTCTCTCGTCTGTTGCTTATTATTCTGAAATTCTGAAAATCCTAATCCATAATAATAAGCTTCATCGCGAGGCGGTGCTTTAATCCATTGTGGCTCACCAGATATGGTTGCCAACTGAGGTTTAATAATCTTGGGCCCACAATTGATAAAGGTAAAAAATGATAGAATAACGATACTACCAGTATTTGATGTAACGTATTTAATATATCGATTAATCATGTTCCATGGCCCTTTCAGTGAATAACCTTACTTCGTTTGGAAAACACGTAATCACTCTTGTATTGGCGATATGCTTGTCAATAAATTCCAAAGCGCTATCAGTTTGTATTAAATTCCGAAAAGGCCCTATAAGTATTTTATTCATTTCAAAAAACGATTGATATTTATGGGCAGAACTAAATATGGGATATAATTCAATATCTCTTATTTTCTCGACATTTTCAGTAATATTAGGAACGGAAATAAAAAAACGAGAAATAGACTCTACTCTGTTCCTGTTTACTGCATAAATATCAATACCTTTGACCTTATTTATCAATGATAAATAATTTTCATATGATTCCGCTAGGGTCTCATAGGGGCCTATACATAATTTCCCTGGGAAATTAGCATTTACATCTATATGATATTGTGTATTTGTTTTCAGATCATGGTATTGTTCAGCAGTTATATCAAACACAACATAGAACTGTAAAAAGTCTTTAAAATTATTAATAAATGGATCTGATTCTAGTAATTCTGTATCTATCAATTTTCTATCAATCATGTGAAGTGTGGTATAATAAGGAGATGGTTCATATCCATTTTTCTCTTTAAAGGTTACACTGATCGGAAGCTCCATATCGTTATCTCCGGGGCGAGTCTGGTCAATGAAATTTAAGATAAAATCGACTGTCTCTGTCCGACCCGGTCTAATAACTGGTATGATCTTCTTTGTTTCAATCATAAAACCTCTATCTTTAAACTCCTCAGGAAAAACTATTTGTAAACTATCAGATCTTACATTACCTGAATTATTCACACATACCGAAATAATTACACAGCCAGGGGTAGGTACTACTAAAAATTGTTTATATGGTCGAATTCGAAGAGATGCACTTAAAATTGGTTCGATAGTATGTATCCCAATGTTTTTAGTTTGAGTATTGTCAGATGATATAACATATTCTGTTTTTAACGTATAATATTGCGAGTGGTAATTTTTTATCGACTCAAAAGGAATATCAATTTTTTTTATCTCGCCAGGACTTAACTTGTTTATTGGTATCATCTTATTGTGTAGTACCATGCCATCATTAGGCAGGATATTTGCGTATATATACCCAGATGCTAACGTATCAATGCTACAATTTTGTAAATAAATGGTGGCACTTGTCATTTCACCTATTTTTACCCTTTGTGGTAAATATTTTGGATTATAGAATCTAACTCGACGGGAATTCCCTAATCTTAATTTCTTCAATTTTTGATTTCTTATTGGGATATCAACCGAAAAAGATATTATTTTACCAACGTCACTTCTGCTTCTATACCCGAGATCTAAATTAAAAGCATCCATCCAAGCAGTTGAAATTGTAAAATATTTCATCTCATAGGTAAAGCCGATGGTCGTCCAATATACTGGTAAATACGAAGCAGTCGGGTCATATGGGTAAGAAAAAATTCCGAGCTGGATGCTTCGCTCCCTTATCGAAGGAAAATGATAAGAAATCCCCCCCCCTATTTTAAATGATTTGGAAATATTCCAGTCATATGGGAGGATCATCTCACTCGAGAAATTTAAATAATGATTCTTTTCAAGATTAAAATAATAATTAAAACCAATGCCGCCACCATAAAAACCGGGGAAGGTGTTATAGGGCCCCCATGGTAATGAATTTGGTTGTAATACTAGAGCCGTTGCTAATGTTAATTTGGGATTAACTCTTAGATTCAATAATAATCCGGTCCGAAAACTAATCCCTCCCCCATAATCAATTCCTTTCATAGAGTTTGATGCCCACCAACGCCAGTACTTTTTAATCCCAATACCGCTATAGACTTCAAGCTTATCAGTGTATTTGGATACGGGTAATTGATACGATATATTTATCCCCATATCGTACCGATAGTATGTATTTAATTTTTCATTACCCCATAAATCTCGGTTAGCGGATAAATATAATTCGTTGTCATCTGCCATTCCATACATACCACTAATAGTCAGAACATTGGAGACAACTGGATACCTAATACTGAGGTTTTTCATCGTGGGAGGAAATAAAATCCAATCAGAATATACACCAGTATAGGCTGAATAATTAAAAGTTAAGTAATCAGCCAAGCATCCAGCTGGATTTAAATATCCGAATAAATTTCCTGCACCTAAAGTTCCGATTCCTCCCATCCCATCTCCTTTGCTTCCTGAAAATGGCGGATTTGTATATTGTGCAAGTGTGCTATTGACTACGAGAACCATTTGTGTTATAGTTATTGATATCTTAATTGTGAAATATTTTTTTTTAAACATTACTATTATCAATGCTTATTCTATTATGATTATTGATTTCTTATGATATATTTTTAAATGCTTATTTTAAGTGGTATTTTCCCTTCTGATAAATAATCTTTAAAATTTAGATAAAGGATAATTGTATTGCCAATCGATTTATCATAGGAAATAGAAAATGAGATATCTATTGTCTCGCCAGGCTTTAACATGTCATAAGAAATATTCTGCAGCGCATCAGAAGATATAGTGACCTTATCAGGTAAATCGACTTTAATATTTATTTGATGTGCATTACCTCTACCTGTATTTTTAAGCCCCGCCTGGACTTCTAATAGACATTTTCCATTTATACCATTATCGGCTACTGGCTTTGAATAGCGATAATATGATAAGATGAGATTTGATGTAAAATACGGAAGAGTTTCAACAATGATAGAATCATTCCGGGAAACGATCCCATTTTTCAAGTTTCCATGTATTTTAAATTGGTTTTTGTGCTTTCCAACAAATTTATTGGCTTTAATATCAAACTCAATTTTTTCGCTTTTATGATTT
>Ga0163210_1001185_pt1 | contig 11295 bp, 10 predicted proteins | sample Kivu_220m_FD_113536 | JGI IMG/M metagenome (GOLD analysis project Ga0163210, IMG submission 113536) | Freshwater microbial communities from Lake Kivu, Western Province, Rwanda to study Microbial Dark Matter (Phase II) - Kivu_220m | ecosystem: Environmental > Aquatic > Freshwater > Lake ... | reverse complement strand
GATTGATATGGAACAGGCCAAGGACAAGGTCCTCATGGGGGTGGAACGAAAATCGATGATCATTCCTCTGGAAGAACGAAAGATCACCGCGTATCATGAGGCAGGTCATACCCTGGTTGCCAAAATGACCCCCGGAACAGATCCGATTCATAAGGTGACGATCATTCCAAGGGGCCGAGCGCTTGGCCTTACCCAACAACTTCCGACGGACGAGAAGCATACTTACCCCAAGGACTACCTCCTGAACAATATCACGGTCATGATGGGAGGAAGGGCTGCGGAGGAGTTGGTCTTGAACCGCCAGACCACAGGGGCAGGAAATGACATCGAGCGCTCCACAGAGATCGCCAGAAAAATGGTGTGTGAGTGGGGAATGAGCGAAAAACTTGGCCCCCTCGCCTTCGGCCAGAAAGAAGAACAAATCTTTTTGGGAAGAGAGTTTGCCCAACACCGCGACTACAGTGAAGAGACTGCCCGGATGATTGATCAGGAGATCAGAACGATTGTCACCCAGAGTTATGAAAAAGCAAAGCATATCCTCGCTCAGAATATGGAGACCCTTCATAAACTGGCAAATACCCTTCTTGAAAAAGAGGCCCTCGACGGCCATCAGATCGATGCCATCATCAAGGGCGAGGCCGTCGTGTCGCTGACCTGCAAATAAAGAGAGCTCGGATTCCGGAATGCCGATCCACGGAGGAAGCTTGATGCTCCGCTTGCTGAAATTCCGAAGTCCCTTCTTGCCACATTCGATAACAGAATGAACCTCATCCGATGCCTTCACATCTCCAATGCCAGAGAGGCGATTCATGAAATGGGAAAACTGGGCGTGGATCCGACTGGCATCAAGTTGATGAAGGGAAAAACCCTCCATTACAACCTCAAGGTAGAAGGAATCGCGCCCCGAACAGCCAATCTTCTCAAGCAAGAGATGCTCTCTGTTGGCGGAGATGCCGCCCTTGATAGAAGGGGTCTCGATTGCAGCAGCTCCTCAACCAACACCCTTCTCATGGGAACAGAGAAGCAGTTTGAGAAACTCGCATCGAAACTGGAACGATATGGAGACCTTCGTTCCATAGGCGAATCTCTCAAGGAGACGCTCAGGAATCTTTCGAAGGCTCACTACACGATCCGTTGCAGGAGGGGGACATTTACTCTTGGGAAGCGGACACTTCTCATGGGGGTGCTCAATGTCACTCCTGACTCCTTCTCTGATGGAGGGCTCTTTTTTGACAGGGACAGGGCCATTGCTCAGGGGCTGAAAATGGCGGAAGAAGGAGCCGATTTTATTGATATAGGCGGCGAATCGACCAGACCCGGTTCAAAACCCCTTGATCTGGAAGAAGAAATCCGCCGCGTGATCCCGGTCATTGAGGCTCTTGTGAAAAGGGTGGATGCTCCGATCTCAATTGACACATACAAGTCGGCTGTAGCCAAAAGAGCCGTTGATGCCGGAGCACAAATTATCAATGATATCAGCGGATTACATCTGGATCCATCCCTTTCTCAGGTGGCCGCCGAAGAAGATGTTCCTCTGGTGCTGATGCATATTCGTGGAACTCCGGAGACCATGCAGCAAAATATCCATTATGAATCTCTTTTTTCAGAAATAATTCAATACCTTAAAGATTCTATCGGACGGGCCGAATCAGCGGGAGTTCACCCTGATCAGATCATCATCGATCCTGGAATAGGATTTGGGAAGACAGTCGAGGATAACCTCCTCATTTTGAAAAATCTTAAGGAATTTAAAATACTTGGGAAGCCTTTGCTTCTGGGAACATCTCGAAAAAGTTTCATCGGAAAGATTCTCAATGCAGACGTAACCGAACGTTTGGAAGGGACACTTTCAAGCATCGTCGTCGGGGTTCTCAATGGTGCCCATATCATTCGTTGCCATGATGTCATCCAAGCAAAGCGGGCAATTGACATCGCAGACGCGGTTCGCCAGTCGGGGTATTGATTTTTTTAGGCAAATTGTGATAACCCATGTGTAGCCTTAAGGCACGGGATTTGCTTTAAAATGGGCTGGATTGAGGGTGCGCGCGAGACAAAATCGATGGATCCGTTTACCAGTTACCAGAACCATTGTCGAACTGCTAAAGAAATCCTTTGAAACAATGTCCAAAACGGTTGGACGATCAGGGATGAAATCTTATTGGGCGATGGGTTATTGGTGATTGGCTTTTGTACCTGACGGGAGGACGTATGTCCAAGCTGGGTGTCAATATCGACCACGTCGCAACGTTGAGACAAGCGCGCGGTGTCACTTATCCTGATCCCGTCACTGCTGCTGGTATTGTGGAATTGGCTGGAGCAGATGGCATCGTGTGTCACCTTCGCGAGGACCGGCGCCACATTCAGGATCGCGACCTTCGTCTCCTTCGCGAGATCGTGCAGATTCGACTCAATTTGGAAATGGCAGCAATGGAAGAGATGATCCGCATTGCCCTGGAGACAAAACCGGACATCGTCACGCTGGTTCCCGAAAAAAGGGAAGAGTTAACCACAGAGGGAGGTCTCAACGTCGTCAAATCTTTCCAACCCATCAAAAAAGCGATTCAGAGGCTTCAAAAAATGAACATTCCGGTCAGCCTCTTTGTCGATCCCCGCAAGGATCAGATCAAAGCTTCTGAGGGAGTGGGAGCCAATGTCATTGAGATCCACACGGGTCATTATTGTGATGCAAGAACGCAGTCGGAAGCGGACGAAGAATTAAAGAGGATTCTCGACGCCGTGGGAGAGGCTTCTCGGTGCAATCTTCGTGTGGCCGCAGGCCATGGCCTCAACTACGTCAATGTCAGTAGAATTGCTGAGATCAAAGAGATTGAAGAGTTGAACATCGGACACAGCATCATCGCCCGGGCTGTCCTGGTGGGTCTGGATCGAGCCGTCCGTGAGATGATCGCGCTGATAAAATGAAATGCGGATTGCAGATTGCGGAATGTGGAATGAAGAGAAAAGCCTGTTTCATCCGAAATCCGCAATCCGAATTCCGAAAGGCATATGATTCTTGGTACTGGCATTGACATCGTCAATATCAAGAGGATCGAACAGGTGATGACCCGCTGGGGAGATCTCTTTCTTGGCCGTGTTTTCACGGAGAGTGAAATCTCCTGGTGCCAGCGACGAGCCCGACCGTCTGAATGTTTTGCCGCTCTCTTTGCTGCAAAAGAGGCCTTTCTCAAGGCGATCGGGACCGGATTGCGGAATGGACTTAGATGGACGGATATCGAGGTGGAACACGAGCCCTCAGGAAAACCTCATTTCTCTTTGCGCCGAAAAGCCAAGGAGCTCCTCGAGACCCATCGTATCCAAAGGGCTCTTGTCACTCTTTCCCACGACCGACCCTACGCCGTGGCCCATGTGATCTTGGAAGGGAGAAACGATGAAGGTAGCGACCGCTGAACAGATGCAGGAACTGGATCGGAAGGCCATCGAGACCTACCGGATTCCCGGCATGGTCTTGATGGAGAACGCAGGCAGGGGAGCCACCTCGGCCATTGCTGAAGCTTTTCCCAACCTTCAAAAAATGAAGATTGCGGTCATCGCCGGAAAAGGAAACAATGGAGGCGATGGCTTTGTGGTCGCCCGGTACCTCCTGAATTCAGGCGTCCATGGAAAGGTCTATTTGCTCGCTGACCCCAAGGCCCTTCGGGGAGAGACAGAAACCAACGCTCAAATCTTCCAGCGAATGAAAGGAGAGGTCATCTCGGTTCCTTCTTCCAAAGATTACCAAAAGGTGAAAAAGGAATTGGAAAGATTCGATCTCCTGATCGATGCCATTTTCGGAACAGGCCTGGATGCCGAGGTGAGAGGATATTATCGCGAAGTCATAGACCATCTCAATACCCTCCAGAAGCCCATCGTGGCCATCGATATCCCATCCGGGCTGGATGCCAATACGGGCAAACCACTTGGAACAGCGATTCGGGCTTCCCTGACGGTCACGTTTGGCCTTCCAAAGATTGGGCACCTCATGCCGCCCGGCCCCGAATATGTGGGAAAGCTAAAAGTCGTCGATATCGGGTACCCCCAAAAATTGGTGGAGGAGGAGAAGATTCCGTCCTATCTTCTTGACGAAGAGGAGATCAAAACATGGTTTTCGATCCCCCGGCGAGCCGACACTCACAAAGGGGATTATGGCCATCTGCTCGTCATTGCCGGATCGGTGGGCAAAACGGGAGCAGCCGCCATGGCCTGCGAAGGTGCCCTCAGAATGGGGGCCGGGCTGGTCACGCTTGCCATTCCGAAGAGCCTGAATCCCATCATGGAGATGAAACTGACGGAGGTGATGACGGAACCCCTTCCAGAAACTCCCAAGCAGACACTCAGCCTCCGGGCGTTCAGTGCCATCGTCCGGCTTTGTGAAAACAAGAATGCGGTAATCATAGGTCCCGGAGTAGGGACCTTTAAGGAAACCCAATCCCTCATCGTGAAATTGGTTAAAACTTTGAATCTCCCCATGATCGTCGATGCCGATGGACTGACCGCGCTGACCAGTCAGTCCAAGGTTCTTCCCATTTCGAATCGCTCTCTTGTCCTCACCCCCCATCCAGGGGAGATGGCGCGGCTCATTCGATCCTCCTCCAAGGAAGTCCAGGAGGATCGAATGGGCATCAGCCGAAGTTTCTCGCAGTCCAACCATCTCTATCTCGTCCTCAAAGGACATCGCACGCTGATCGCAACTCCCAGAGGCGAGGTCTTCATCAATCCCACCGGAAATCCAGGAATGGCCTCAGGAGGAACAGGGGATGTCCTCACCGGGATGATCGGTGGGCTCATTTGTCAAGGATTTGACATCCTCCAATCTTTGCAGATCTCTATCTACCTTCATGGTTTAGCAGGGGATCTCGTCGTCCGAGCGTTGGGGGAAAAATCTTTGATCGCGACGGACATCATCCGGAAGATCCCAGAAGTCCTCGGGGGAAAGATTTGATTTTCAGTCGCCCTTCTTTTAAGATAAGGTGAAATCATCGACCGGGGCTTCTGTGGGGTTCCGCTTTTCTCGTCGACCGACACAACCTTTCCCATCCAGAGGCTGGATCCTTGCAAGGGAGGAGAGACCCGATGTATGTTGAAATGAAAGTGAAGTTCCTGACTTTCGACTCCACCTCCAACGGCTTCGTGGTCCTCTTGATGGACCTGGGCAATAAGACGGGCCTCCCCATCTGGATCGGACCTTTTGAGGCGAATGCCATTGCCATGAAACTTAAGAAGATCGGGTCGCAGCGACCCATGACTCATGATCTGATCCATAGTATTTTGAACAACCTCGAATCAAAGGTGATCAAGATCGTGGTCAACGACCTCAAGGAAAACACTTATTACGCCTTGATCTACCTCCATCGACAAGGCAGCGAAATCGTCATCGACTCCCGGCCGAGCGATGCCATCGCGATCGCCCTTGCAGTGGACGCCCCTATTTTTGTGTCTGACCAGGTGATCGAAAAGGCCAAGACGATTGATATGGAGAAAGAGGGCGATCAACTAAAGGAATGGCTGGAGAATTTGAACCCCGATGATTTTAAATACAAAGCCTAACTGCACACGGTTTGAGGTTAGAGGTTGGAGGTGTTAGGTAAATTCCTTTGCCTCCGACCTCAATCCTCCAACCTAACGCAATTTCCTGGAAGATGGTCTTTCAGACCCGTAGCACCTCCGAGACCATACGAATGGGCAAGCGCCTCGGCCGCCTGCTTCAGCGGGGGGACGTTGTCGCCTTGGCAGGTGAGTTGGGAACAGGAAAAACGCAGTTCATTAAGGGGTTGGCGGGTGGCGCCGGCGTTGAAAAGGCCACCTATGTGTCGAGTCCCTCCTTTACACTGATCCATGAGTATTCGGGAAGAATCCCTTTTTATCACATCGATCTCTTCCGCCTTGAATCGGAAAGGGAAGCGGATGGACTGGGTCTGGAAGAATATGTCCGTGGAAATGGGATTACGGCCATCGAGTGGGCAGACAAAATTTCTTCTTTGCTGCGGGAGGAGTTGATCTGGGTAAAGATCCATTATACGGGGGAACAGTCCCGGACCATCGAAATAACGCCCAAAGGGAAGCGTTATGTAGAACTGGTCAGGGAATTTGAGATTTCAGATAGATTTTGAATTTAAGAACCTTCAATCTACAATCTGAAATGTGCAATCTGAAATTGGAGGTTTGTCTATGGCTTTAGTCGTTCAGAAGTATGGTGGGACTTCGGTGGGGGATACGGAAAAGATTAGAAACGTTGCGGCAAGGGTCCTCAGGACGAAGAACCAGGGTCACCAGGTTGTCGTTGTCGTCTCGGCCATGGCAGGGGAAACGGACAAACTGCTTCGCTTGGCTCAGCAGGTCACCTCCACCCCTGACGAACGGGAATTGGATGTGCTTGTCTCCACGGGAGAGCAGGTCTCCATTGCTTTATTGGCGATGGCTCTCAAAACCATGGGCTGCGATGCGAAGTCCTACCTGGGTTTTCAGATCAAAATCGCCACAGACAGCGCCTTTGGCAAAGCCCGGATCACCGCGATTGATTCAGAAAGGATGCTCGAAGATTTGAAAAAGGGTCGGGTGGTTGTCATCGCCGGGTTTCAAGGCATCGATGAAGCGGACAACATCACCACGCTTGGGCGAGGGGGGTCCGACACAACGGCTGTTGCAGTCGCAGCCGCTTTGAAAGCGGACGTTTGTGAAATCTACACCGATGTGGACGGCGTCTATACGACGGATCCGAATGTCTGCGAGAAGGCGAGAAAACTGCCCAAGATCTCCTACGACGAGATGCTTGAAATGGCGAGCCTGGGTGCAAAGGTGTTGCAGATCCGTTCGGTCGAATTCGCCAAGAAATTTCAGGTCCCTGTCCATGTCCGATCATCCTTTAACGACCATCTTGGGACGATCGTCTGTGAGGAGGACACAGAAATGGAAAAGGTTGTGGTTTCCGGAATCACCTATAATAAGAATGAGGCCAAAATTGAGATCATGCGCGTTCCAGACGTCCCAGGAGTGGCAGCTAAAATATTTAAGCCTATCGCCGATGCCAATATTGTCGTTGACATGATCATCCAGACCTCCAGCACCGATAAAGGCTATGCGGATATGGCCTTTACGGTGCCGAAATCCGATTTTGCCAAGACGCTCGAGATCGTGAAAGCGACGTTGAAAGAAATCGGGGGAAAAGACGTCCACGCCGATCAGGAGATCGCCAAGGTGTCGATCGTGGGGGCAGGGATGAGGAGCCACTCCAACGTCGCCACTCAAATGTTCTTGGCCCTGGCGAAGGAGGGAATTAACATCCACATGATCTCTACCTCAGAAATTAAAATCTCCTGCATCATTGATTCCAAATATACGGAACTTGCAGTCCGGGCACTTCATGATGCCTTCGAACTGGATAAGCCCTCCGTCACTGAAGAAAAATAGTCAATGGGCAATGGCCACTGGTCAATGATCCATGTTTAATTTTCAGTGGTCAATTCACATGGATCATTGGGTATTGTTCATTGACCATTGTGAATCGACTGTTCCAAAGGAGACATGGCTGTTTTGAGTAAATTGGATCCCGTCAGAATCTACGACACTACGCTTCGCGATGGTTCCCAGGCAGAGGATATCGCCTTCTCTGTAGAAGACAAAGTTCGAATCACCCGGAAACTGGATGAACTTGGGATTCACTATATTGAGGGGGGCTGGCCCGGCTCCAATCCAAAGGACCTTCAGTTTTTTCGCGAAGCCAAAAAGATCTCCCTTCCTCACGCCCGGATCGTTGCCTTCGGGAGTACTTGCCGGGCGGGCACGCTTCCAGAAAAAGATGCCAATATTCAAACCCTCATTGACGCAGACACAAAGGTGGTCACCCTATTTGGGAAGTCTTGGGATATTCACCCGTTGCAGGCCTTGAACATTACGCTGGAACAGAACCTTGAGATCATCTATCAATCCGTGCAGTATCTCAAAAGGCAGGTGCCTGAGGTCATCTACGACGCGGAGCATTTCTTTGATGGCTACAAACATAACCCTTCGTATGCCCTGAAAACTCTTGAGGCCGCTCAGCAGGCGAAAGCGGATTGGATCGTGCTGTGTGACACCAACGGAGGAACGCTTCCGGATGAAATTCAATGGGTCATCGACGAGGTCACGAAGAAGATTTCAGCCCCCCTTGGCATTCATGCCCACAACGATTCAGAGACGGCTGTGGCCAACACCCTCATGGCCGTTAAAAGGGGAATCCGATTGGTCCAAGGAACGATCAATGGCTATGGCGAGCGATGCGGAAATGCCAATCTGTGTTCGATTATTCCCAACCTCCGATTGAAGATGGGAATGGACTGCATCACGGACGCCCAATTGAAGAAGATGACCGAGGTCTCTCGTTTCGTTTCTGAGCTCGCCAACCTCCCCCATGATAAATACTTCCCCTATGTGGGAGAAAGCGCGTTCGCCCATAAGGGGGGGGTCCATGTCAGTGCCATTCGAAAAAGCGGCGTGACCTATGAGCATGTTCCCCCAGAAAAAGTTGGCAATCGCCAGCGGGTCCTCATCTCCGACGTTTCAGGAGAATCAAACATTCTCTATAAAGCGGCCGAATTCAAGATTGATCTTGAGAGCAAAGATCTCAAAATCCGGGAGATTCTCGACAACCTGAAGCAGCTGGAGCATCAAGGGTTTCAGTTCGAGGGGGCCGAAGGGTCTTTTGAGATTCTCATGAAGAAGGCGCTTGGACAACACAAGAAATTCTTCGAACTGTTGGGTTTCCGCGTGATGGTCGAGAAGAGCGAGGAGGAAGGCCCTCCCCTATCAGAAGCCACCATCATGGTTCGGGTCGGGGACCGGGTTGAACATACGGCAGCGGTGGGCAATGGCCCAGTCAATGCACTTGACCACGCTCTTCGGAAGGCATTGGAGAAGTTTTATCCTGAATTGAAAGAGGTCTCTCTTCTCGATTACAAGGTGCGCATTCTTTCCCCGAAGGATGGGACGGGAGCGCAAACAAGGGTTCTGATTGAATCAGGGGATGGAGAATCGAAATGGGGAACCGTCGGAGTTTCGGAAAACATCATCCAGGCCAGCTGGCAGGCCCTGGTTGATTCCATCGACTACAAGCTTCTTAAGGAAAAAGAGTAACCCCTGGTCGGATTCCAGAATGCACCATGCGGGATCTATAAAGAAACTGACTTTGTCTATTTCGTCCTGGATCACGAAACAGGCAGGCGTCCTCCGTATTCCGCATTTTTCCAAGGCCCAACAAAGCTTCCTCATCGTTCTGGCTATTTTCATCCTCATGGTCTTCTTCCTAAAATCTTACCTTCATCGCTCCCTTCCTCCTCAAGAGACATTTCAAGAAGTGGCTGTTGAGATACGGGGCGATGTCCAGGAACCTGGCGTCTATGTTTTCAAGACTCCCCCGACGCTCAAGGAGGTTGTCGAAAAGGCAGGGGGAGTCAAGAACCCTGCTCACTTCAACGAGGCTCAATCCCCGGAGGTTTTGGAGAGCGGCACCCGGCTGAGGGTCTCAAAGGATTCTCGCGAGGATGTAAAAATAAGATGGGAAAGAATGGAGGCTCGCGCACTCCTCGCCTTCTCCATCCCCCTCGATTTGAATGAGGTCTCAGAAGAGGACCTTTGCCTCATTCCCGGGATTGGAGCTGCGTTAGCCCGGGAAATGATTCATCACAGGGAAAGAAGGAGACGTTTTGACTCGGTAGAGGAATTGATCAATGTCAGGGGAATTGAGAAGAGAAAATACCAATCCCTGAAGCCATTCTTGACGGTGAGACCTTGAACGGGAAAAGCAAGGTTTCGGCTCAGATCTTGCGTTTTTTTTTGCAAAAGGGTAAGAAGGAAAAGGGTGCGATGGAGGACAAGTTGCTCAGCTTGAAGACATCTCAAACTCCAGAGGTAGCGTCTTCTCACTACAAGGTCCTTATCGTGGATGATGAGGATTCCATGAGAAGCTTGATGGGGACGATCCTGACCCGGAAGGGGCACCACTGTGAAACAGCCATAAACGGGCTTGAGGCTCTGGACAAGCTTGGCGACGCCACCTTCGATGCGGTCATTACCGATATCGTCATGCCCGAACTGGATGGCATCTCCTTGACCAAGGAGCTTTCGAAACGGTTTCAACGTCTCCCGGTCATGATCATCACAGGGTATGGCGATGAATATTCAACAGAATCGGCCATGGCTTCCGGAGCAAGGGAATTCATCAAGAAGCCATTTTCTACCACTGAATTTGCCCTCCGGTTTGACAAGATGATGCGTGAACACAGGGCGGAGGAGACGCTGCTGCTTCTCTCCCTCACCGATGACCTTACGGGTTTGTATAATCGGCGAAGATTCTTTGTCCTGACCGAGCAGTATTTGAAGGTTGCGACCCGGGAGAAGAAAAGGTTGTTACTCCTTTTTATCGATATGGATGATTTGAAATGGATCAACGACCATCATGGACATCATGAAGGAGACCAGGCACTCAAAGACCTTGCGCATATCCTGAAGCAAAATTTTCGCGAGTCCGATATCCTTGCTCGAATTGGAGGAGATGAATTTGTGGTCCTATTCGTCTCCACCGACGAGAACAGCGAAAGACTGGTCACGCGCCTGCATGAAAATATACGCGAATATAATGACAAGAGGAGGCGGCCTTACCGCCTGTCAATCAGCGTGGGAACGGCGACGTTTGATCCTCAAGATCCTATTTCGATCGACGAGCTCCTGTCCATGGCCGATGCCTCCATGTACGCGCAAAAGCAGAAAAAGCGGAAAAAACAGGCTTTCCCTTAACCTCTTTCAGAGGACCTTTCGTGCAAAGGATGATTGAAGGACAAAAAAATGACACGATTCTTCTTCTTAACTGCTCTTCTGATTCTCGCGGGGTTCATTTTTTTCGCTCCCAGTTCCGCCCAGGCCTGCGTCGACTGTCACAAGAAGATCACCCCTGGGATTTTCAACGACTGGCAGCTGAGCAAACATTTTCAGAAGAAGATAGGCTGCCCGGAATGCCACGGTGATCAGCACAAAACAGACCAAGACGTGGCCAAAGTCAAGATTCCAACTCCTGAAACCTGCGCCATGTGCCATGAAGCAAGGGCGAAACAATTCAAGGGCGGAAAACATGCGGCTGCCTGGACAGCCATGAAGGCGATGCCCACGGCGCACTGGCAGCCCATGGCCTTGACGGAAGGGATGAAAGGCTGCGGGGGCTGCCATAAGATCGGGTTGAAAACTGAGACTGAAATTAAAGACTTAAAGAAAGGAGGGGCAGGGTTTGGTGTGGCCTCGTGCGATGTGTGTCATACCCGACACACCTTCTCG
>Ga0163210_1001184_pt1 | contig 11296 bp, 8 predicted proteins | sample Kivu_220m_FD_113536 | JGI IMG/M metagenome (GOLD analysis project Ga0163210, IMG submission 113536) | Freshwater microbial communities from Lake Kivu, Western Province, Rwanda to study Microbial Dark Matter (Phase II) - Kivu_220m | ecosystem: Environmental > Aquatic > Freshwater > Lake ... | reverse complement strand
AGTAACAAAATGAATTTTGTTAGTCCAAATAAACCAAATGAGCAAAATAAAGTAGCGGTGATTGTGGTGAGTTTTAATGGAGAAAAAACGATAATCGACTGTGTCAGGTCGATTAACGAAACAACGAAAGAAGGAAATAACGAAATAACCTTAATTATTGTCGATAATGCTTCGACTGATAAATCATTGGAAAAAGTCAAATGTCAACCCCGAATCAAGTTCGGGGCAAAACTCAAAACTACAACTCAAATGTCAAAACTGAAAGTCATTAAGAATAAAGAAAACCTTGGTTTTGCCGGTGGTGTCAATGTAGGGACTAAATATGCTCTTAAAAATGGGGCGGAATATGTGTTTTTGCTAAATCAAGATGCAATTGTTAAACAGGGAGCGATTGAGAAATTGGTTCAAATAATAGAAAAAGACAGCCAAATTGGAATTGTGGGACCATTGATCTTAAATCCTGATGGAACCATCTGGTCAGCTGGCGGCATAGTTGATAAAAAGAGATTCACGGCCGGGCATTTGGATGACTTGAATAGTTCTCGACAAGCTCGAACAATAAAAGCAGTAGATTTTGTTTCTGGCTGCGCGATGATGATTAGAAATGATGTTTTTGAGAAAATTGGCTTTTTTGACGAGCGCTTTTTTCTTTATTACGAAGATGTTGATTTTTGTTTTCGCGTTAGAAAGGCTAATTTTAAAATTATTTTTGTTCCCCAAGCCGTTGTTACTCATCATTATCAATCAACGATTGAAAAAGAAAAGAAAAAGCGCTATTTTATGGCCAGAAACCACTTTTTATTTTTAGCAAAACACGCACCCTTAAGAGTTAAAATTAGAGAAATGATAAGATTACCCAAGACAGTTTTGGAATACTTGATATAGTGACTGGGTCATAAATGTAATAGCGCAATTCATTGCGCGTTCTTTTACGCGAACTAAAGTTCGCTATTACAAGACTGGAGGATAAATTATGTCCCAGCCACAATAATTTATATAGATTCCAGCTTTCGCTGGAATGACAAGGTTAATCGCTGGAATGACAAGGTAGGTCGGATTTTAAAGGAGTCTTTCAAGATGATTTCGGCAGTTGTTCTCACGAAAAATGAAGAAAAAAATCTCAAAGCCTGTTTGAATTCGCTGAACTGGTGCGATGAAATAATTGTTATTGATGATTATTCTCAAGATAAAACCGCTAAAATTGCTCAAAAAATCGGAGCCAAGGTTTTCCTCCATTCTTTAAATCATAATTATGCTCAACAGCGAAACTTTGGTTTGAAAAAAGCCAAAGGCGATTGGGTTTTGTTTGTAGATGGAGACGAAAGAATTTCTTCAGCTTTAGCTGAAGAAATTCAAACTCAAAACTCAAAACTCAAAACTCAAAACGACAGTGTAAAGCTTAAAGCTAACCAACCGGTTGCTTTTTATCTCAAACGTAAGGACTTTCTCTTTGGCAAGTGGCTTAAGTATGGAGAAACAGGCAAAATAAGGCTTTTGCGATTAGGTAGGAAAAATGCTGGTCAGTGGCAAGGAAAAGTTCATGAAGTTTGGCAGGTTAAAGGAAAGACAAGTCAGCTGAAGAATCCCTTACTTCATTATCCTCATCCGACAATCAAAGAATTTTTAGAAAAAATTGATTATTATTCAGAGATTAGGGCTGAAGAGCTTTTTCAAAAAGGAGTGAGAACTAATTTTTTCGAGGTTTTTGCTTATCCATTAGCGAAGTTTGTTAACAACTATTTTTGCCAGTTTGGGTTTTTGGGTGGCTTAGCCGGTTTTTTACAGGCAATGATGATGAGTTTTCATTCTTTTTTAGTGAGGAGCAAATTGTGGCTAAAATACTAAAATTTATAATTTTTATAATCATTATAATTTTTCCTTTCGGTCAGTTGACCAAAATTCCCTTGGGGATGGCTGGAGTCAATCTTTATCTTCAGGATTTGGTCATTAGTCTGTTGGTTTTTTTCTGGCTTTTTTGGCACTTATTGATAAGAAAACCATTTTTGAAAACACCTCTTTCTCTACCGATTTTTAGTTTCATTGGGGTGACCTTTTTTTCTTTGGCAGTAAATTTTGGGTATTTAGGGAGTTTAGGGTTTTTGGGGAGCTTGGCTTGTTTTCTTTATCTTTTCCGCTGGGCAATTTATGCCGGTCTTTATTTTGTGATTTATGAGTTGACACGCGACACGCTCTTAAAACTGCTTAGTTTGGCGGGACTGTTAGTGGCAATTTTGGGCTTGCTCCAATATTCTTTTTATCCTAACCTGCGCAATTTAGATTATTTAGGCTGGGATCCGCACCAGAATCGTCTTTTTGGGACTTTTTTTGACCCCGGATTTACGGGGATTATTTTAGTGTTGACGATGATGCTGTTGTTATGTCAGGACTTACATATCACTCGTCATCCTGAATTTAGTTCAGGATCTATAAACAAGGGGATTCTGAATCAAGTTCAGAATGACATAGGCGTCGTGTTGGTCTTTTTAGCCTTGTTATTCACCTATTCCCGCAGTTCTTATTTGGCTCTAACCGGAGGAATGATTGTTTTAGCTTGGTTAAGAAAATCAGTTAAATATCTTATCTTTCCTTTATTAGCTTTTTTGTTTATCGGCGTTAATTGCTTTTGGTTTCCATCAGTTAGTGAAGGAATGAAATTAGAAAGAACCTCAACCATTCAAGCGCGATGGGAAAACTATAAACAAAGTTTTAAAATCATTGGCGACCATCCTTTTTTTGGCGTTGGTTTTAATACACTTCGTTTTGTCAAAAAAGATTACGGCTTTTTAGAAAATGATTGGCAAGAAATGCACAGTGGCGCGGGATTAGACAATAGTTTATTGTTTGTTTGGGCGACGACGGGAATTGTGGGGTTAGGAGTTTATTTATGGATGTGGTGGAAAACAGCGCAAAACTCAAAACTCAAAGCTCAAAGCTACAACTTAAAAGTTAAAACTAAAAAAAATCAAAGGCAAAGAAAAAATTTTAATTTTTGTCTCCTTTCAAGCATTATTGTCTTATTTATTCATTCATTCTTTCTTAACTCTCTTTTCTATCCCTGGGTGATGGTTTGGATGTGGGTATTGTTGGGAGTCAATTACCATTCTCTTGAGGAGTATAAATGATTTTTCTTTCCGCTTTGGTTTGGTTACCGGCCTGGTCAACAGCCATAATTTCAATTAAATTTTCTCCTGTTGATAAAGTAATTAAATGACTAAAAGAACCATCATTTTCAACCAAAACCAATCGTTGATTAATAGTTAGACTCACTTCAAGATCAGTTCGACCCTTGATTTCAAGTTCTTTCTTGTTAACCTCTAATTTTTCATCACGAGGAGACTCAATTTCCAAAAGAGGCAACTTCTTTTTATAAAAAATAGTGGTGACCGCAGAAAAACTGCTTTTATTACCGGCTTGGTCAGTGGCGATGGCGGTGATTTTATTTTCTTCATCATCAAGAGTGACTCTTTTAGTAAAAGTTCCGTCTTTGCCGACTAAAATTTCTTTTAAAGGTTGATCATTGAGATAAAGGGTAATGGTTGAATTGGCTTCAGCTGTGCCAGAAAGAGTAATTTGGGCACTGTTAGTAGCCGAATAAGGAACTTCCAATTGAGGAGGAAAAGGGGGAATTTGGTCGGTGACAATAAGATTTTCTTTGCCTTTTATTTCCGTCAAAAAAAGACTCAATTTAGCCAAAAGGGGAAGGCCAATAAACAAAAAAGCCAACAACAAACCAAAGCCAATGGTTATTGTCCAAATAATCGGCCCCAAAAAGCTTTTTCTTCCTCGCCTTTTTGCTTGCCTCATGAGCTGGGGCCGAGACTTGAACTCGGAACCAACGGTTTACGATACCGCTGCTCTACCGTTGAGCTATCCCAGCGATTTTTATATAGATTCCAGCTTTTCAGCCAGAGGCTGATCGTCCTCTGGACGACGCAGGAATGACAAGGTAATTATACAGGAATGACAATGACACTGTCATTTTATCAAATTTTCCTATCCTTGACAAAAGTGAGAGGATGGGGTTTACTAATAAAAGAAAGGTGATGATTAAATGGCGAAAATTTTGATCATTGAGGATGACAAAAGCTTGGTTAAGATGTACAAGACAAAATTGAAAATAGAGGGTTTTGAAACAGGCGTGGCTTTTGATGGTCTTGAGGGCTTGGAAAAATTAAAGACTTTTTCTCCGGATTTGATTCTTTTGGACTTGGCGATGCCGAAAATGGATGGCTTTGTCTTTTTGGAAAAACTTAAAAAAGAGCCAAAATGGCAAAAAACCCCGGTGGTGATTTTAACTAATTTAGGTCAAGAGCGAGATGTTCAAAAAGCCAAAGAATTAGGCGCAAAAGATTATCTCATTAAGGTTAACCTAACACCCAAACAAGTGGTAGAAAAAATTAAGAAATTCTTATGAACCTGCCGGTGATCTTGGCTTATCCATTAGCGATTTTGGCTAATTTTGCTCTTGCCTTAGTGGTTTTTTTCCGAAATTCTAAAAATATTGCTAATCGCTTTTTTGCTCTCTTTACCTTAGCGATGGTTGGTTGGTTGACCACCCTTTTTTTCTCTACTTTTGTCACCAGTTTTGAGTTAGTTAATCTCTTAACAAAGCTTCATTTTGCCTTTGTCCTTCTTTTAGTTTACGCTCTTTTTTATTTTGCTTATTATTTTCCCAGTCAAACTTTTAATTTAAAACCACTTTTTCACCTCATTTTTGCCATTGAGACCTTTGGGATGATTATTCTTACTCTCTTGAGCTTTCAACTTGCCTCCGGCGAGGTCAGTAAAGAAATCGGTCTTTTAACCATTTATGGTCAATTTTACCCTTTGTTTGTGGTTCATTTTTTATTTTACTCTGGAGCGGCTTTGTTAATTCTTTTTTCAAAATTAAAGAAATTCAAAGGCTTGGCTCGGGCGCAAATTCAATGTTTTCTGTTTGCTCTTTCGATTGCTCTTGTTTTTGAGATCACTTTACATCTTCTCTTACCTTTAGTCTTTAAAATTCAAAATTTATATGCCTTAAGGCCATTAACGACTTTAGTTTTCTTAGGAGTGACTGCTTATGGAATGGTAAGGTTTAGATTGCTTAACATTCGTTTGATTATTGCCCGAACAATTGCCTATTTCCTTTTGACTTTTTTAGTGGTGCTTTTGGTCACGGCCGCTCTTTATGCTTTTAGTGTCTTTGTTATTGGTCAGTTTATTGGCGGCACTCAAATGTTTGTTTTCACTCTTTTGGTTTTGTTTATTTTATTTGCTTTTCCCACCTTGAACAGTTTTTTTACGAAGACGACCAGCGAGCTTATTTTAAAAGACCACTATGATTCTCCTGAACTTTTGAGAAAATTGAGTTTAACCATTGTTTCTTCTCGCTCTCTTGAAGAGTTGTTAAAAAATGTTTTAAGGATTCTTTTTAAGAAAATGAGGGTTTCTTGCGCTTGGGTTGGGATGACGACACGAATTGAATTGACAAAAATGAACTCAAACTTTAGTAATCAACTTTTTTTCTTAAAGAAAAGAGAGGTGAAAAAATTTTTAGAAGTTCTTGGTCAAAGAAAAAGAATTTTGATTAGTGAAGAGCTTAAAGAGGAAAAAATCCAAGAAGTTTTAGGAAAATTTAAAATAGAGGTTTTAATCCCACTACTAATAAGAGAAGAAACAATAGGTTTTTTGCTTTTAGGTGAAAAATCAACTGGTGAAAATTATTCTTCTCAAGACATCACTGTCTTAGAAATTTTAGCGCCTGAATTAGCTTTAGCAATTCAAAATGTTCTTGCTTTTGGGGAAATAAGCCGCTTTAATATTACTCTTAAAGAAGAGATTGAAAAAGCAACCAAGGAGCTTCGCCAGGCTAATGAAAAACTTCAAGAATTAGACAAACTCAAGGATGAGTTTTTATCCACGGCCACCCATGCGTTGAGGACGCCAATGACTGGGATTAAAGGTTATTTAGATATGGTTCTTGCTGGCGATGCTGGCAAGATAAATGAAAGAGTTAAAGAATTTCTTGCTGAAGCCTTGGAGATGACTAATCAACTGATAAGATTGATTAATGATATGTTAAATGTTTCTCGCTTAGAACAGCAAAAATTGGCCCTCAACATTAAAGAAATTAATCTTGGTTTAGAAATCAAAAAAGTGATTGGTCAACTTTCTTGGTTAGCAAAGGAAAAAGGATTAAAAATTTCTTATCAACCTTTTAAAAACCTTCCTTTAGTAAAAGCAGACTCTGTTAAAGTCAATCAAGTGCTCAATGATTTAATTGGCAATGCCATTCAATTTACCGAGAGAGGTGGAATAATTATTGACAATGAACTTAAAAATGGCTTGGTGACTACCCACATCGAAGATACTGGTATTGGTATTAATGAAGAGGACATTAGTAAGCTTTTTCAAAAATTTAGTAAAATTGATAATAGTTTGAGAGGAAAGAGAGGAACAGGTTTGGGACTTTATATTTCCAAAAATTTAATAGAAGCAATGGGTGGCAGAATTTGGGTAAAATCAGCATTAGGCAAAGGGTCAACTTTTAGTTTCTCTTTGCCAAAAGCATGAACAATCAACAAATAAGAAAAATTCTTGAAGACTCAGGTTTGATTGCTAAAGAACAACTGGAATCAGCGGAGAAAATTGCTCAAAAAAAAGCCGTTTCTCTTTATGAAGTTTTATTAGATAAAAATTTAATTAGTGATGAGATTTATGGTAAGACCATTGCTGACAGTTTAAACCTTCCTTTTATTAATTTAACTAAAATAACGATTAAGGAGCCAATTTTAAAAATTATTCCTGAAGTAATTGCTAAAAAGCAAAAAGCAATTGTTTTTGACCAAGACAAAGAAGGCTTGAAAGTCGCCTTAGCTGACCCTGATAACTTAGAAGTTTTAGAATTAATCAAGAAAAAAACCGGAGAAGGGATCGCTCTTTACTTAACAACAGAAAGAGAGATTGAGAAAACCTTGGCTTTGTATCGGAAAGAGATTAAAGAAGAATTTACTGATATTATTCAAAAAAGCGCTGGTAAAGTTAAAGGTCTTAAACCAGAAATCGTTGAGCCGCCGATTATCAAAATTGTTGACACCATTATTTCTTATGCTGATCAGAACAAAGCTTCAGACATTCATCTTGAACCTCAAGAAGAGACCGCCTTGGTTCGATTTAGAATTGATGGCATTCTTTACGATATTGTTGATTTACCAGTAAACATTTATCCTCAGATAGTGACGCGAATTAAGGTAATGAGTAAGTTGAGAACCGATGAGCATCAGCAACCTCAAGATGGCAAATTGGTTTTTAAGGAAGATGAAGAAAAATTGGATGTTAGAGTTTCCATTGTTCCTATTCTTGCCGGCGAAAAGATCGTGATGCGGTTGCTTTCTGAAAAATCAAGACAGTTCAGTTTAGAAGAGTTAGGAATGGATTCAGAAGATTTAGGAAAAGTGAAAAAGGCCTTCAAAAAACCCTATGGAATGATTCTTTCCACTGGTCCAACCGGTTGTGGCAAAACCACCACCCAATATGCAGTCCTTAAAATTTTAAATCAAAGAGGAGTTAACATTATGACCATTGAGGATCCAGTGGAATATGACATGGAAGGGGTAAATCAAATTCAGGTTAATCCTAAAGCAGGGTTGACTTTTGCCAGTGGTTTAAGAAGCATTGTTCGTCAAGACCCGGACATCATCTTGGTGGGTGAGATTAGGGACGAGGAGACAGCTAAAATTGCCATTAATTCGGCGATGACTGGCCATTTGGTTCTTTCCACTCTCCATACCAATGATGCGGCTACTGCCTTACCCCGTCTTTTAGATATGGGAATTGAGCCTTTTTTAGTCGCTTCTACTGTGACTGTCATTATTGCCCAGAGATTAGCGAGGAAAATCTGCACCCAATGTATGGAATCGGTAGAAATCAATGTTGAAACTCCAAAACTCCAAAACTCCAAAACTCCAAAAATAAAAAAATCAGAAAGTGTAGTAACCCAGCTTGCTGGGGATGTCGAGCAAGCTCAACCACTACGAACTCTCCCAGACGATTTAATTAAAAAACACTTTGGTGATAAGGGTGTTATTCGTGTTTATCATGGTAGAGGTTGTGATGTTTGCCATCAAACTGGATATACAGGCAGGATTGGTATCTTTGAGGTTTTGGAGATGAATGATGAAATCCGCCAAGCAGTGGTTAATCGGGCTGATGCGGCCACGATTAGAAATTTAGCCATCAAAAATGGGATGATAACGATGATTGATGATGGTTTGAGAAAGGTAGCCGCCGGGGCAACAACGATTGAAGAAGTCTTGAGAGTGGTTAAGGAGGAATAATGTTTAATCGGATTTCCTTTTTGGATAAACTTTTTTTTACTAAACACTTAGGAATTATGCTTAAGTCAGGAATCACCCTGCCTGAAGCATTAACAACTCTTGAAGATCAAGCCAAGGGTTCGGCTTTCAGAAAAATATTGGTGAGTGTTTCTGCTGAAGTTCAAAAAGGTAAGAGCTTAGAAGAGGCATTTGCCAACCATCCTCAAGCTTTTGATTCTCTTTATTTGTCTTTAATTAAAATCGGCGAACGTTCTGGCAATTTAGAAAAAAACTTAGACCATTTGGGCGATCAATTAGAAAAAGAGCATGATTTTCGCAAAAAAATTCAATCAGCTCTTCTTTATCCGGGCTTGATTTTAACGGCCACTTTTTGTTTAGGTGGAGGAATTTCTTTGTTTATCTTGCCAAAATTAGTTGAGTTTTTTGAAAGTTTGGAGGTTGAATTGCCGTTAACAACAAAAATCCTTCTCTTTGTCGCTCAAATAATGAAAAACTATGGTATTTTTCTTGCTCTTGGTTGTTTTCTTGTTTTGTTATTAAGTTATTTCGTTATTCAGTTGCGGTCTATCAGACCGCACTGGCATCGATTACTTCTTCATCTGCCAGTTTTAGGCGCTTTTCTTAAAAATGTTTATCTTTCTTCTTTTTGCCGCAATTTAGGCATTATGTTAGAAAGCAGTATTCCCATTGCCGAAGCCTTAGAGATTTGTAGTCAAGGATTAAGCAATGAAGTTTTTAAGGCTGATATTAAAAAAATCAGTCAAGCAGTCAGACAAGGAAAAAGCATCGAAGAAGCTTTAAATAAGGAACATTTTTTTGAATTCCCTTCCTTATTAAAGAAAATGGTTGGCGTTGGTGAAAAAACAGGCCATTTAGAAGAGAATCTTGTTTATTTGGGAGATTTTTTTGAAAAAGAAGTTGATAGTACTAGTAAAGATTTTGCTAATATCTTAGAGCCAATTTTACTATTAGGAATTGGTTTAGTCGTTGGTTTTGTTGCTTTGGCGATTATTTCACCGATTTATCAATTAACCGGTAGCATTAGACGCTAACGCTAAATAAAAAATAAAATATCAAAATTGGTTTTTAATTTTTGGTTTTATGAAAAACAGCGGCTTCACTTATTTCGAGCTTCTTCTCGTTGTTGCTCTAATTGCTATTTTAGGCGCTCTTTCTTCTCCTTTTTTGAGCCGGTCTCTTTCTCAAAATCATCTTGAGGAAACAACCAATAAATTAGTGAGAAGCCTGCGCAAAGGGCAAAATTATTCATTAACTGGTAAGCAGGATTCTGCTTGGGGAGTTCATTATGGTGATGAGAAAATTATTCTTTTTAAAGGTGAATTTTATGGTCAAGATCATTCTTTTGATGAGAGTTGTCAAGTTCCCCGAACTATTAAGATCACTGGTTGGTCTGATGTGATTTTTTCTCAAGTTCGCGGCCAACCATCAACTATCTTAAGTTTAATCATTTCCTCAAATAGTGGGTCAAGAACAGTCACTTTAAATCAAGAAGGAGGAATAGATGTGGAATAAACGAAAAAACGAAATAACGAAAAAACGAAATAACAAGAAGAACATTGTTTGGTTATTAAGTTATTTGGTTAATTGGTGCTCAAATCAGCACGGTTTGAGCCTTTTGGAAATTATCTTAGCGATGGGGATTTTTATCATTATTGTTAGTGTTTCAGCAGCCGTGGTTATCCATTCTTTTAATAGTAATCGTTTGGGTGAAGAAGAAACTCAAGCCGCTTTTTTGGCTTCAGAAGGATTAGAAGCAGTGCGGTCGATTAAAAACCAAGATTTTGCCAATTTAGTCGCTGGCACTTATGAGGTGATAAACACCGGCGGTTTTTGGCAGTTAGGGCCAACACTGACTCCCGGAGGAAAATATCAAAGAAAAATTATTATTGAAGATGTTTATCGAGACGAAAATGGCGAGATTGTTGAATTCGGAGGAAGTTTAGATGAAGAGACGAAAAAAGCCAGGGCTCAAGTTAACTGGCAATTTTCTCCTGTTCGTTCTAATCAAATAGAAAATTCTACTTATTTTTGCGACTGGAAAACAGTGATTTGTTTTTGGCTTGATGGTGATGTGATTGGCAGCGGCGATACTGTTGTTGATTCTCAACATATTTCCGCCGAAGCAAGAGATGTTTTTGTTGTTAATGATTATGCTTATTTAGTGACTGATTATGCTCTTTTTGGCCGGCCAGAGTTTTTTATTTTTGATGTCACCAGTCCTTCAGGTAATTTAGAATTAGTGGGTTCGCTCAACTTAGAGACGAGTGTTAATAGTGTTTATGTTGCCGGTGATTTTGCTTATTTAGGGACTAACAACCCCACCCAAGAATTAATGGTCATTAATATCTCTGACCCCACCAATCCGCAAAAGGTTGGTTATTATGACGCTGACCCGAGCATTCTTGTTGGTGGGATGGATGTTTGGGTTGAAGGGACAAAGGTTTATTTAACCACGAGATTTAGTCTTTTTAACCCAGAGTTTTATATCCTCGAAGCAAACACAAGTGATCCTTATAATGTTATTTTTTCTCCTTTAGGCAGTCTTAATTTAAATGCTGATTTAAATGGGATTTTTATTAAGGACAATGATGTTTATTTAGCGACCAGTGACTCTAATCGCGAACTTCAAGTAATTGATATTGCTAACCCGAGTAATCCTCAACGAGTCTGTTGGCGAAACCTTGATTCTGGTTCAGCTAACGCCGTCGCTGTTAAAGATGATCAAGCTTATGTGGTGACCGAACAAAGTGGCTCTAAAGATGAATATTTTATTCTTCAGCTCCCATCTTCTTACAATGGTTGTCCGGCAAACCCCGGAAGTTTTATTACTCCTGTTGCTTCGGCAAGGGTGAATGCTGATGTCAATGATGTTTTTGTTTATCAAGGCTATGTCTTTTTGGCCAATGAAAACGGCGATGAAGAGTTAAAAATTGCCTCGTTAGAAAATCCCACTGATT
>Ga0163210_1001183_pt1 | contig 11300 bp, 7 predicted proteins | sample Kivu_220m_FD_113536 | JGI IMG/M metagenome (GOLD analysis project Ga0163210, IMG submission 113536) | Freshwater microbial communities from Lake Kivu, Western Province, Rwanda to study Microbial Dark Matter (Phase II) - Kivu_220m | ecosystem: Environmental > Aquatic > Freshwater > Lake ... | reverse complement strand
GGGCTCGTTTTTAAGTTGGGGCTTGGCGAAAGAGGCGTATTAATTCTATCGGTCTTCCTTCTCTGCATCGTGCAGATCTTGTTCCTTTCCATCGTACGCAGCCATGCGGCCGCTAGAGGCCAGAAATCATGGTCCTATGAATGCGTCTGTCTTCTGCTCGTTATAAGCAGCCCTTCATACATTTTGTGGATGACAATTACCCTGATGGACACCTGCTTATGGGGATTTATCCTTGCCTGTTTGACTTTTGTTGCCATATCTCCCCCCCGGACATCACGCGGCCGTATCCTGACCATTCTTCTCATCGTCCTCGCTTCCTTGACTAGACCCGAGGCCATGATTCTGGTTCCTATCATGATCGGACTTGTCTGGCTTCGGACCAAATCTACGGATGGCCCGCGCCCTGCAAAACTCATATTGGGAATGACGGGCGCCTTCGTTGTCACCATTGCGGCTCTGATAATCTTCCGCCTCTTCTATTTCGGGTATCCTTTTCCCAACACCTACTATGCCAAAGTGTCGCCGTCGCTCATCTACAACCTGGCAAAGGGGAAAGACTATCTGCTGGGGTTCGCGCTTAGCGGCCAAGCTGCGGGTATGTTTGTCGTTGCCGTCATGGTCATCGCTGTCTTAGCCATCGGCGGCATGATTATGCGCGTGCTGGCCGGTCGCCGCGCGGGCGTGATAAGGGAACGGCCCCTCCAAGCGTACGAGATAAGCGCGCTGACGGCAGTAGTCTTGCTCATAATCCCCGCGCTTACCGGCGGAGATCACTTCCAAATGTTCCGGTTCTACCAACCGGCATATCCGATCCTATGTCTCACGATGGCGCTTCTTTTGAGCAAAGCCGGGGTCTTTCGGGTTGACATCCCAAGGACCTCCTTATTGGCCAGGGCCAGGCAATCTCCCTCAGCCCGTATAACTGCCCTTGTCGTTGGGACCATCTGGCTGTTTGGGTGGGCGCACGGCATAAGCTGGAGAAGCATTCGCCGCGACCGCCCCATGGCTATGGAATTTACCTTAGTCGCGGAGAGCATCTCACAGGGGGAGAAGCTGAAAACATTGTTCTCTGCGCTGCCCCAGTTTCCTTCCGTAGGCGTCGTCATGTCTGGCGCCATCGCCCGAATCTACCCCGGACGGATTGTTGATCTCATGGGGCTGAACAATTCCTTCATCGCCCACTTCAAAGGGGACCGCAAAGGAATGAAGAACCATGCGGCGTTCGAAAAAGATGCCTTCTTTCTGGCGGAGCCGGACGTCTTGTTGGCCTCGCCTCCAATACCGCCGAAGAAAAGGAATCGTTACAGCCTCTGGTTGAAAGATATATTTAGCGACGAGCGGTTTATAAAGAACTGGCATTTTGGCATCCTCTCGGCACGATCGCGTCCGAATCAAACGATTGAATGGTTTTTCAACGATCGCTTCCTGCAGAAACTCAGTGAGAGGCCCGAATTCGAATTCCACGAAACTAATCCACCCGTAGCGCATCAGCGGGATTAGCCCGCGCCGCCCTCACCGTCTGAAAACCGGCCACACTCAGGACGACGACCAGCATGGCCAGCGAGGCCAGCGGAAAGACGAGGGGGTCGAGTTCGACGCTTTCGGCGAACTGGTTCAACCATTGGCGCAGGAAAAAGAATGCCACGGTCCAGGCCGCCGCGTTGGCAACCGCGATCCAGACCAGATACTCTTTGGCCAGCAAAACGACGAGCTCCGAAACGGAAGCCCCCAGGACCTTCCTGATGCTGATTTCCTTGGTCCTTTTTTGGGCGGTGAAACCGGCCAGACCGAAGAGTCCCAGGGCAGCGATGACGATCGCCAAGAGACTGAACACGTTGAACAGCCGTCCCTGCTGGGTTTCATTCCGGTATTGCCGGTTGAAGGCGTCGTCCAAAAATTCATAGCTGAAAATGTATTCGGGAGAGAATTTTTCGAAAGCTTCCCGAACGGCCGGCAAGACTTCTGAGATCCGGTTTTTATCCACTTTAATGAACGCGAATTGGAGCCAGGGCACGTATTTGCGGAACATGAACGGCCGGATGCCCTCGCGGAGGGACCGGTCGTAGAAATCTTTGACGACGCCGACGATCCGGACGTTGCGAAGATTCGGGTCGATGGCTCCCTGGCTCCAATAAAGCATCCGTCCGATGGGGTCCCCTCCCCCGAACATCCTGGCCGCGGCTTCATTGACGATGCAGGATTCGGTTTCGTCCTGGGGAAATGCAGCGGACAGGGACCGGCCTCGGACGATGGGCATCTCGAATGTTTCGAAGAAGTCGACGTCGATCATCGTATAGCCGATCCGGGCCGGCTGGGGATCGGGATTCCCGTCCCAATCGACGCCGATGGTTTGGCCGACGTCCAAGGGACGCTGAGCGGCCCTGGTCACCTGGAGAACCCCGGGGTGTCCGCGCAATTGCTCCTTGAACGAATCGAATCTTGAAAGAAGTTGAGGATTACAATATACGGTGACGATTTGGTCCCGGTTGAATCCCAAGTCGAACGCCCGGAGGAAGCGAAGCTGCCGGGCGATGATGATGGCGCAAAGGATGAGGGCCACGGAGGTCGAGAACTGGATGATGATCAGGATTTTTCGAAAGGCGCCGCCCCCCGCGGCGGGGGTGAAGCGATGGCGGACGAGCTGGACGAGCTTGAGTGAGGAAAGGTAGAACGCGGGATAGCTCCCTGCCGCGAGCCCTACGACCAAAGCGGCTAGAACGAGCAGGAAAATGAGCCCCCCTATGTTCGGACCGAAAAGGACAAGATTCGTCCCGGCCAGACGGTTGAAGGACGGGAGAAGGAGCGGCGCCGCGCCTACGGCCAAAGCCATGGCCAGGAAGGACGTCGATAGAGATTCCCCCAGAAACTGGCGGATGATCTGCCCCCGGCCGGCGCCGATTGATTTACGAAGTCCCACCTCGCGCGTCCTCTGGGCGGACTGAATCGTGCTCAGGTTCAAAAAATTGACGCAAGCCATAAGCAGGATCAACACAGCGATCGAAGAAAACAGAACGACGCGGCGGATGTTTCCCGGCCGGCCGTCCCGATAGAGATACGATTCTGAGAACGGCTGAAGAAAAGGCTTAACGGGATAGGTCTGGTTGATGTGCTCCTGGAAAATCCCCGAGATCTTTTTATTGAAATCCTCGACCGCAACACCGGGACGAAGACGGACATAGGCATAGGCGACGAATTCTCCCCAGCGGGCCAGCCGGTCCTCGCCCAGCCATTCCACCCGGGTGACCATGTCGAAGCGCAGGCTGGAATTTTGAGGGACATTTTTCACCACGGCCGTCACCTGAAAATCCAGGCCTGGTTCCGCGAGGAACAAGGTCTTGCCGACTGGGTTTTCCGCTCCGAAATAGCGCCGGGCGGCGTCCTCGGTAAGGACAAGAGAATTTCTTTCCTGCAAGGCCGTTTCCGGATTCCCCCTGACAAAGGGGAAAGTAAACATGCGGAAGAAGCCGGGATCGGTCAGGGTGATCGCATCTTCCTGGAAACGGATATTCCCATTTTTCACCAGGGACACATGCCAAGGCCAGACGCGGGCGAAATCCGTAACTTCGGGATATTCGGCGTCCAAGACCGGAGGCAGGGCGTATGTCGTTGTCGACCAACTCCGTCCTTCCGGAGCCTGGCTGAGGATCATATACAGGTCCTTTCTATTCACATGAAAATGATCGAAGCTCAACTCATTGCGGACCCAAGCCATGATTAAAAGAAAACACAGCATTCCCAAGCCGAGGCCGGCGATGTTGATGGTCGAAAAGCTCTTGTTGCGGCGGATCGCCCTCGTGGCCGTCCGGAAATAATTCCAAGCCAGACCGGGGACGAAACGAGGCGCCTGCCAGGACGGCCGGCTTCCGCGCCGGCTTGTGTAGACCTTGTGGAATTCCGAGCCGATGATACCCGACTCCCCCAGGACTTTGATCGATTCGCCGAAGGCCTGTTCGGGAGTCCGGCCGCGGGCAATAAAGCCGTCGATTCTGTCCCGCAGATGGGATTCGATCTCGGCGATAAAGCCGGGCTCTAACGAAGGATTTGAAATCAGAGTCTTCCGCCAATCGGCGATGGCTTTTTCCAGATCGAACACGGGATTGCTCCTTTAACCCTCAACCGGCTCGGCCGGATTCCAAAGCTTGACAAACGCCCCGTGAATGCGGAGCCAATGCTGTTTTTCGACTTCGAGCTCGCGGCGGCCGGCGTCGGTCAAGAAATAGTATTTGCGCATCCTGTTTTCCTCCGTCATTCTCCAGCGGGCTCGAATCAGGCCGTCTTTTTCCATCCGATGAAGAACCGGATAGAGCAAGGCTTCCGACCAATCGATCGTCCCTCCGGATAATTCGGTGACTTCCATGAGGATGCGGTATCCATAGCTCTCTCCCTTGAGCAGCAGGGAGAGGACCATGGGCTTGGCAGTGGCTGCAATGAGTGTTTTGGACATTTCCGGCCTCTTAATACCAAATTATTTTAGATACCTCAAATTTTTATGTATGCGAGAAATGTGCCAAAATTTTTCCAGAGAACAGGCTATTTTAATCCACCGGGTTGTCCGGATGAGACACACCGATTGTCCGAAATAGGACAGCAAAGATCTTAGCCTTGACACCGGTCCGCACCACGGATATCATCCCTCGAAAACAAAATGTCGATCTAAGAAAAACGAATGACGACCCGCGCCAACACTCTGGGAATTCTAGCCATGATGGCCACGGCTTTCCTGTGGAGCACCGCCGGTCTTTTCATCAAGATCATCGATTGGAATCCTCTGACCATCGCCGGCTGCCGGAGTCTTATCGCCTCGCTCGTCATTCTCCTATTTCTAAGGCGGCCCAAGTTCCATCTGTCCTTCCCCCAGGTCGCCGCCGCCCTCGCCAACGCAGCCACGATGCTGTTGTTCGTTTCGGCCAACAAGACCACGACTTCAGCCAACGCCATCCTCCTGCAGTATACCGGACCGATCTTTACGGCGTTTATCGCGGCTGCCCTTATTAAGGAACGGGTCCGCATCGAGCACTGGATCGCCTTTCCCCTCGTCGCCGCGGGGATGACCGCGATGTTCATGGACAAGCTCGGCGGAGGGCGGACCCTGGGCAACGTGCTCGCCGTCCTGTCGGCGATGACCTTCAGCTTTTATTTCGTCTTCATGCGGATGCAGAAGGACGGATCGCCCCTGGAGTCGATTCTTCTATCCCATTGGCTGGTCGCGGCCATCGGGATCGTCTCTTCGATATTTATGCCGATTCCGCCGATTTCCCTGCAAGCGGTTGGCGCGATCGCCGCCCTGGGGATCTTTCAAGTGGGCATCGCGGCGATCCTCTTCGCCGCCGCAATCAAGCGCATTTCGGCCATCTCGGCCAACCTGATCGCAATGATCGAGCCGGTCTTCAATCCGCTTTGGGTTTTCTTCGTCCTGGGCGAAATGCCCGGCCCGAACGCTATTATCGGCGGCCTGATCATCATCGCCGCTGTCACCGCCGCTTCGGCAGTTGGAGCCAATACGGGGTCAAACCTACAATCTTAACAAGCTTGTTAAGATTGTAGGTTTGACCCTTACTTACTCAACTTGCTTACTCAATGGCGGGGAGAGTGATTTTCTCCGGCTCAAAGATAACGCATCGCTCCCCGGCTTCAACCTGGCCGAGCTCAAGGAGATCATATCCCGCTTTCTTGCCCGTTTTTAGGGTTCGGTCAACTTCCTCTTCCGGAACAAAAACGTAAAACCCGATTCCCCAGTTGAAGGTCGTCAGGCAGTCCTTCAGGCTGACGCCGATCTCGAGCATAAACCGGAAAAGCGGCGGTATTTCGTCCACCCATTTTTTGACCCGGTAGGTGAAAGGCCTCTTGTCATAAGCGATCTTGGAAATCCCTCCTCCCGTGCCGCCGAGCAGGGAGTGGATTTCGATATTATTTTCCTGCAGCGCCTCGACGAGCCTGACATAAGAACGGGTGGGAATGAGCGCCTCTTCGCCCAGGGTTTTTCCGTTGGGAAGTTGATGGAGAAACTTGTCTTTGAGGGTCAAGGCCCGCTTGATGACCAGGGAAATCCCGTTGGCGTGAAGCCCGGATGAAGTCGCCCCGATGATTTGGTCCCCAGGAGAGAGTTTATCTCCCGTGGCCAGCCTGTCTTGAGGCGCGACAATGCCCGTCACACAACCTGATAACGAGGGAGCGCTCCTCACCGGCGGCTCCGCCTTAACCAGATAGCGGAGGGCAGGAGATTCACCGGCGGGCAAGGCCATCCCGCACATCGAGCAGGCCTGATAGAAGCTTTCGGCCAGGTCGCGGCTTCGCCTCTCGTCCATGAACCATTCGCTGTCGCCCGCCGCCACCTCGTCCGTATAGATCACGGGGAGAGCCCCCTGGCAGATCACGTCATTGGCCGCCATTAGGGCCGTGTCGATCCCGATGCCCTCATAATAGGTCCTCCCCGTTCCGGCATGTTGATACATCCATTCCGCGATCCAGTTTTTATTTCCCAGGCCTTCCTGGGTCATGCACCAGAAATGGGATTTTCGGCCGCGATACCGGAAAATGACTCCATGGGCGCCCAGGCTTTCCCGCTCGATATACACGCCCCGCTTGTTGGGAAACTCGAGCGTCCTCCTCCCGGCGCCCACCATGGCCATCTTGAACGGTTCGATTTTGGTGTAATCCACCCCCGCTTTGGCGTATTCGGATTTCACCTGTTTCTTCGGCATCTTGCGATCTCGTCAAAGCTCTGCCAGTTCAGACGGGGAAGGCTCGTTCGGAATGACGGCCACGGTCTTGCCTTTGTATTCGAAGACCTCCTTATTGTCATCGTTGATCTCACCGATGACCTCAGCCCTGGCCCCTTTGGCCCGGATCGTTTTCAATATAGGATCGACATCCTTCTTTGCCACCTGGACCGCCATCCTGCCCTGGGATTCGCAAATTAGGATTTCCTCAGGCGTGAGGTCCTTGACCTTAAGCGGCACTTTGGTCAAATCGACATGGGCCCCAAAACCGCCGTATCTGGCGGACTCACAAACAGCGGCCCCGATGCCGGCGGCTCCCAGGTCGGAGCACGCCTTGACCTTGCCGGTCCGAAAGGCGGCCAGGGTCGACTCCATGATCATCCTTTCTTCTTTGAAGAGAGCGATGGCCGGCCGCATCTCCTTAACCAGCCCCGCCCGGAAAAGGGTGTCATTCCCATCGTTGCTGGTCCGGCCGATGAGGATGATGCTGTCGCCGGCGGATTTGGCCGGCTTGGTTAACGGCTTGGCCGTGACGAGCTTGCCGATGACCGAAACGACAACGGCCGGTACGATATCTGAAAACGAGGTCGAGAATCCGCCGCCGACGATGAAAACATCCATGGCGTTGCACATGTCTCTCAAGCCCTTGACCATTAAGTTGACCCTCTCCCCGCTGGTCATCTCGATGCACTTCCCGCAGGTGCACGTTCCGCTAAATCCGCAGGGGCCGACGATGACTTTTTCATTCAGCGGTTTTGTCCCGATGAAGTTCATCAGAAAAATGGGCCGGGCGCCCATGGCCACGACGTCGCGCATGGCGCCTCCGCCACCGGTCGCGGCCGCGTCATACGGCCTGGGCACGCAGGGAGAGCAATGGCTCTCCATCTTGCCTACGAAGGTCCCCTTGACGCCGGGAAACTTGAAGGCCGCGGCATCGTCGCCCGGGCCGACAATCAGGGCCTTGGGAAAGAGCTTGCTGACTTTTTTGTTCAAGGCGTCGATCGCCTTGAAGTCAATAGCCTTGTCGATGTTGTGATGCAGATGGACAAAGAGAGCATGCATCAGGGCTTTTTCAATCGTATTCATTCCCGAACCTCATTCGAAATATAGGGTCATTTCTGAAAACAGTTCTATACAAAAGTTTCTCACACGGAATCAAGATAACCTAAAAGATAGACAAATTCCCCGAAATTAGCAATTCTTTTTATTCGCAGCGGATGGATTCGACCGGATTCGCCGTAGCCGACCCGATGGCCTTCAACGAGACCGTCTCGCGGACAGCTATTCGTAGCGAAGGGAATCTACCGGATTGGCGACGGCAGCCCGGATAGCCTGCCCGCAGACCGTCAGAAGGGCGATGAAGAGGGATAGCCCGGCGACCAACAGGAAAATCAGGATGCCGGGGGCCGACCTATAGGCGAAGTTCGACAGCCAATACCGGCTGATGATAAAGTAAGCCGTCGGAAGGCCGAGGGCATTGGCTAGAAGCACCCACTTCAGGAATTCCTTTGACAGCAGGGCCGCCAATCCGGCCTCTGACGCCCCGAGTACCTTGCGGACTCCTATCTCCTTAGTCCTCTGTTCGGCGGCAAAGGAGGCCAGGCCGAAAAGCCCCAGGCAGGCAACGAAGACGGCCATCGCGGCGAAAGCCGTGATGATCTTGCCGATCTGCTCTTCCCTCCAGTAGAGGGCGTCGAAATTCTCGTCGGCGAAGAAAAAGTCGAAACCACGCTCGGACCTTTCCGCCCATTTATCCTTGACGAAGGCGAGTGTCGCCGGGATGTCCCCCTTCTGGAGCTTCAAGGAAAGGAACTGGGCGTGGCGGGCCAAGTCCGCGGCAGGGGATAGCCGTACAACCAGGGGCTCGATAGGACCCTTGAGCGAATGGTAGTGGAAATCCTTCATGATGCCGACGATCTCGCGCATGTCGTCCGTATCAAAGCCGATCCTCCGGCCGACCGCCTCCAGACCCCAGCCCATGCGCCGGGCGGCCGTTTCGTTGATGAGAAAGACTCCACCGGAATCGGAAGTGAAGGACCGCGAGAAATCCCTCCCGCGGATTATGGTGATCCCATAGGTCTTGACAAAATCGAAATCGGACCAGGCGGTCCAGGCCGGAAAGCTCTCCTGTTCGGGCCGTCCTTCCATGTTGATGACAAGCATTGAATAGACGCGGCCCGGGACTCCGCTCGAGAGCGTCACCTCCCCTATATTCGCGTTGGACTTTAGGTTGCCCGTCAGCGCCTCCGCGCCACGGCGCGCGGCCGCGTCCCTTGTGTTGACGACGAGAACCTGTTCTTTGTCGAAGCCGAGGTCGCGGGTTTTCATGAAGCGCGTCTGGGAGAAGACGATCAACGTGCCGGCCATCAGGACAATCGAGATCGAGAACTGGAAAACAACCAGGATGCTCCGGAACGAGGCCCGTTTGACTCCCCGGCCGACATTCCCCTTCAGGACGACGGCCGGCTTGAACGCGGACATAAATAAGGCGGGATAGCTGCCCCCCAGGACTCCGGTGAGAAGGATCAAACCGGCCAAGGCAAGGATAGAGCCGCCGCCCACCAGGGAAGACAGGCTAATGGTTTTCTCGGCCAGCCGGTTGAAGGACGGCAAGGTCAAGCCGACGAGAACGACGGCGATAACGGAAGCGAGGGCCGCCAGGAGGACCGACTCCCCCATGAACTGGAGGATCAGGTTGCCGCGGCGGACGCCCATGACCTTTCGAAGACCGACTTCCTTGCCCCGCCCGGCCGACCGTGCCGTGGCCAGGTTCATGAAGTTGATGCAGGCGAGGACCAGGATGAAGGCGGCGATCAGAGAGAAGACGTAAACATAGCGGATATCGCCGGTGGACCCGATCTCCCCCTCAAGGCGGGATCGCAGATGGATATCGGTGAGCGGCTGGAGCCAGAAATCCATCTTGGATCCCGATTGGCGAAGGTTCTCACCGTAGTACTTGAGGGTTACGGCCGCCATTTTTGCCTTTACGGCCCGAGGGTCTGCCCGGTCCTTCAGAAGGATATAGACCCAGCCCGTGACGCGGGACCAGTCCTCAATGACTTCCCGAATCTCCGCTCGATTGGCGACCGTACCGAGTGATACAAGTCCGTTGAACTGGAAATGGGAGTTGGTCGGGACGTTCTTGATGACGGCCGTAACTTTGAGGTTGTAATCGTTATTGAAATTGACGGTTCGGCCTAAAACATCGGTCTGTCCGAAGAGTTTTCGGGCCGTTTCCTCGGTCAGGACGAGCGCCCCCGGCGAAGCAAGGGCCGTCTGACCGTTTCCCTCCAGAAACGCGTGGCTAAAGATGTCGAAGAATCCCGGGTCAGTGAAGTAGATATCCGTCAAGTCGAACTTGCGCCCTTCGACGACGGCCAGAGGGGACCCTCGGAGAAGACGGGCATAAGTCTCGACTTCCGGAATCTCGGCGGCGAAGGCCGGCGCCGACGCGAAGGGAGTCACGGCCAATTCCGAGGAGGCGCCGCCGATCTCTTCGGACATGGCCAACTGGTAAATGCGGTTCGCCTTTTCATGATATCTGTCATAGCTCAATTCATCCTTGACCCAGAGCAGGATCAGCAGGCAGGCGGCCAGCCCGACGGCCAGGCCGGCGACATTGATGAATGAATACGCCCTTTGTCTCTGGAGTTTGCGAAAGGCGATCTTGGCGTAGTGCCATAAGAGAGCCGGCAGGAAGCGGGGCGGTTGTCCGGGCGGCCGGCCTCCGAACCCGGACGTGTTGCGGGCCCGGAAATAATCATCTCCTAGCGCTTCGCCAGGGGCGAATTCGGATTCGGCCGCTTTAAATGCGGCTTCTTCGCTCAGGCCCTGGCCGACGAGATCCTCGATCTTTTCACGCAGATATCCTTCGAGTTCGGCGAGATCGCCGTCCTGGATGGCCGGCTTGCTCCGCAGGAGCTTGAGCCACCGGGCAATGGCCTGTTCCAAGTCGAATGGGACGTTTTTCTTTTCTTTTGAAGGATCGCTCATCTTGCCCTACCTCTTTGCCCATCAACCCTCGGGTGTTATGGCGGGGTTGAGAACCTGGCCGAAGATCTCGTTAATCATGGACCATTGGGCTTTCTCTTTTTCCTGTTCCTTGATGCCCTTTTCGGTCAGCCGATAATACTTTCGCAATCGTTTGTTGCCCGTGATTTTCCACTTGGATTTGATCAAGCCGTCCTTTTCCATCCGTTGGAGAAGAGGATACAGCATGGGCTCCGACCACTCCAGCCGTCCGCCGGAAATTCGGCGCACAGACTGGATGATCTGGTATCCATAGTTTTCTCCGTTTCTAAGGATGGTCAGGACAAGGGGCTTCGTGGAGGCCGCAACGAGTGTCTTGGAGAGCATCTTTTACCTCATATCCTTAAATACCTAATATGAATAAGTATGCAAAATCCATGCCAAAAAGACCTCGGGAAGAAGAGGAAAATGAGCTGGCAGAGTGTCCGAATCCGGAAAAGCTTGTCCAAAAACGGACAAAGCGAGATTTCCTCGCCCTATCTAATCCGTCTAGCCTTGACTCTGTAAACCATAGGAACCTATATTATAGGCACAAAGTGGTAAGCCAAAAAG
>Ga0163210_1001182_pt1 | contig 11315 bp, 19 predicted proteins | sample Kivu_220m_FD_113536 | JGI IMG/M metagenome (GOLD analysis project Ga0163210, IMG submission 113536) | Freshwater microbial communities from Lake Kivu, Western Province, Rwanda to study Microbial Dark Matter (Phase II) - Kivu_220m | ecosystem: Environmental > Aquatic > Freshwater > Lake ... | reverse complement strand
GTTTTTGATACCGCCAGCTAATAATAAATTCTAAAATATATTGGAACGCCACGTGTGGGTCGTCCGTTTTCTTCACGATCTAAAAAGCCGGCGAAAACAATATAGAAATTCTTATCTTTCTCGCTTAAGGGCGAAATCGCCAGCTTCCTTTGAGGAGGCCAAATCGAAATAATTATCGGTTCCAGTTCGATCCGAAAAATTCTCACAATCCGGCCGTCAACCAGCATCTTCACAAACTCAAAGGGAATCCAGGTTTCTTTTGGCGGGGATGATCCCGCCGCCCCTATCCCAAAATGGAATTTTGGCACGGAATCACCTCCTTCGATTCAATGATCCAAGGAGAATAATACCACTTTCCTTACAATTTGCCAACAGAAAACTTCGTGGGTGCGAAAATTAATGTTTTTTAATCAGTTTTTCCTGGCCAATCGGTGATATAAACTCCCTTGCCCATCGCTACCACCAGTGTCGCATCGCAAGCAATCTTTGAACTCAAATCATTGACATTTTATGTGTATGACGATAGCATCAATAAAAAGTTTTGGAAGGAGGGTATTATACGCCAGCAGAAGACAGCACTTTAACTTCGATTGGTTTCGGAAAGTTTATAGAACATTGGGCTCTCAAAATCCAGCCGAGTATCGCTTCCCTGATGTTAAGAAAAGAAGGGGAAGGGTATTGGAGCGAAACGGCCATCAATGGGGGAAAAAGATATTCTTCGCCAAAGCCAAGGATTGCCCTTCAAATGGCCATTCGGGACAGTATTAACCCTGAATTGGAAAAGACCAGATGGAAAGTATCTTTCAGAAGCCGTCCCGACAGAAGGTTAATACGGCTCATTAAAGCGGTGCTTGCCCATGGTGAGGTTAATATCGTACTGACAGGCATTAACACCACGGAAGTGCTCAATGGGAAAGGTCACAAGATGTCCGAGGGATCGATATCAGATCTTCCCGGGATTATGAATACCATTCTCAAAGAGCCGAGTTTATTCAAGATCTCATCTGGAGGCTTCCGGTGAGAATCTTTTTTTATAAAACTCAATTACTTTTTCCCGGACCAGTCGGTGATCAAAATCCCCTTGCCCTGCCTTTTTGTCACCACCTTTTGGTTATCCTTCCAACCGAGTTCCAAAATTATATCGCGCGGTATGGAAACCAACAGGGTAACTTTACCCGCGCGCATAAGCTTGCGCACATTTTTTTCTGACAATTTTCGGTTCATAAGTATATACTTAGGTTATATTTAAATATGATTTAAATATAACATTTTTCCGTCCCCTGTCCCAAATTTAAACCTGCCATAGGTTGAACCTATGGTAGATTTCCAGTTTTGCTAATGACCCCCATTTTTGGACGCGTTATGAATGGTTAACTGGAAATTAGAATATGCTTATAAAAAAAGACGGTTTTGAGACGTGTTGGTCTATAAAATATCATGATAATCGCCGTACTATTCGATCGGTGTCACCAACTTCATCAGCAAGTTGACTTGCTTCTTCATATAATTCATGTCGTCGCTTTCGCCAACTCATAACCGAAGCAACAAGCTTTTCCCAGATTTTTTTGGCGAAAGATCAGTGTTCTTGCAGAGCGTGGCCAGGTCAACTTCTCTTATTTCAATCCATTTGGCTACCTTCCACTTGTTTCCTTTATTTTCGACTTCGAACCCTATTTTTGCGAATTATTTGATTTAGCGAAAACGCCGCTTATTGTTTTTAATCTATCCCATTTGCCGGATTTTTCAACCGTATAAAATAAATGCATCGTCCGGTGAAAAACGATGCCTACTTTCTGGTAATTTTTATTGTGCATTTCTCCAGTCCTGTCGCCGGCTCCTCTTTTGCAATCTCGTCGCAAATGGTGATCAATGCCGTTTCAATATTGTTTTTTAAAAAATCGAATATTGCCGGCGCGACAAACAAATTTCTTCGTCTGAACTCGGCTCCCGCCTGTTCCACCACCAGATTTACTTTGATATTATGTTTTCCGTACCGGATGCGACTGAAATATTGACCGCGGACGGAAATACCGGGTAGCGTTTTGTTCTCACCGGTAGATTCCGCCGCTTTCCGCAGCCGTTCGACAACTCCGCTCCTTGCATAAACGACTATTTCAACCATGTGCCTCCATTTCGTGCGTGTGTTTTACATTATCCTATTTCCTGGATTTTTCAATGGTTTAAATAAAATAGACGATATTAATGTCGTCTATAGGAAACCTCTGCGCCATTTATTTTCAGAACTCGGCTAAGCGGCACCAAGCCGTTCATATCCGTAACTATAATCGCAGTTACTTGATTCCACCTGCCACCGCGCACAAGACCTATCACCTTGCGTTTCTCTTGCGGCCCGTCGTCAACCAAACTTACCGTGTCACCTATTCTTGGTCTTCTTGTTGAGCCCATATTCCCGCCTCCGATATGTTGAAAGTTTAAACGAACAATCATCTCCGGAAATTATGATGCATTAAACACCCAAATAAGTCAAATGGTTTGCCATCGATGAATCCACTCCTCGGCGGAAGGATTTATGCGCCGCGGTATTTTAAAAAAGATTTGTTTTCAAATAACGGTATTTGAAAGGGTGACGTTGTTTCCAGGCGTAACGGAATTTTTCTCTCCATTCGGGAATCCATAAAGAAAGCTGGGGCATAAAAACGAATCCGTCTTTGTATCCCAGCCAGCGGGTTTTGTCTTCCGCGTGAAAGTATGCCATAACGGCGCACACAAGCGCTGATTCCTGATGGCTGTTTTTTGCGCCGGCAAAGTTTTTTAACTTTGTCTTTGCGATGTTTTTGTGTTTGATGTTTTCCGGCGCAGGAACAACTCGCGGCAAAAATTTGGCATTGACTGCCGCGCGCGCAAAAGTGGAGTAAATTTCTATCAAATTAATATCAAGCACAAATCCTTTGGCCGCGAATTTTTCTTTCAATTCCCTGCCGAACGCCGCAAGCGCGGGCATAACAACCGGCGGCAAAGGACTCACCTTTCACTGGCGGAAAATTCTGGTGGAAAGAAATTTTTCCCACAGCCGCATTTGGCCCTTTCCCTTTCCTTTGGTGAGTGGCGCGTCAATCGCGACTGCCGCCGTATTCGCAAGATAGGGTTTGATAGCGTCAAAAATCGTTTTTCCTTTTACGGTGCGGCAGCGGCCGCGCAAAACTGGCTGGCATCGCTCCCGTGTATGTTGGCGCAACACGCACAATCCCGTTGTTTGTTTTTCTTTTCCGCCAAGATCAATTCCGATAAAAAGATTGGGCAAAGCGTCGCTTGGAGCGGCTGATTTGCCAAACGCCGCGCGCGGCTGAGTTTTTGCGCTGGTTTGCTTAAGCGTGGCATCCATGGTTTTATCTTTTGGCCATCATAACATAAACTTGGTCAAAAGTGCATGCATCTCATTCGAATTAGACATTGTTTTTCTTTTGAAACCAACTGGCGAAAAACAGGACTCCAACAAGGAACGCCGGCCCGGAGATCGTTAAAATCCAAGACAGCATATACCATTCAAAATGACCTAACAGCATTACAATATAGAACACTCCGGCAAAGATGAATCCTATGCCGCCGACGATTTCGTATTTCCAAGATATTAACAAAACAACTGACAAAACAAGTGCGGGAATATTGTGAATAAATAATCCCAAAGCTATTTGCCAAAAACCCAAACCGGGCTGGAAAACATCCAGCGAAAACAGCGCCAAAAAGCAGATAAACATTATCGCCAAAACCCTTGGCGCCCAATATATGAATTTATTCATATTTTTTATGTTTTTACTGTTTATGCTTCGTATTTTACAAAAACCCGCAATTATTGGAAGCAATTGGAAATAATGGGGAGTTATTTTACGGAATGGTATAGCTTAAGATGATCTAAAACCAAACGGGGAAACAAAAAGTTTTGCCTGACTGTTTTTCTTGCTGCTTCTCCCAGTTCTTTCCTTCTTTTGGGATGGCTTAAAAGATAAACTATTTTTCGGGCCAGATGTTCAGAGTTTTTCGCGATAAAACCGTTTTTGCGGTTGGTTATTTGCTTTCTGATGCCTGAAGCCGGCCCGCCGACTACTGGTTTACGTTTCCACATTGCCTCGGAAACCGTCAGCCCAAAACCTTCTTTGGTTGAATTTTGCACGATAACGTCGGCGGCGTTTTGCGCCATGTTCGTGAACTCCAAGATGTTTTTGCCCGCCGGATCGAAGAATTGGAAGATCTCGCGGGAGCGACTGGCCACCATCGCGATATCTTTGGCTAGAACTTCTGCGGCTGGATTGTCTTTTGCTTCTCTGAAACCCACCAAAACCAACTGCGCTTTCGGATATGTGTTTTGAACTATCCGGAAAGCTTCAATAACTCCAAAGGGATTTTTCCAAATATCAAAACGGGACACCTGGACCATCAAAGGATAGTTTGCTGGTATGCCGCCGTGTTTTTTTAAATAAAACCGCGCCTGTTTTTTGGGGACGATCTTTTGCTTCGGCGTCAAAGGATCAATGGCGGGAGCAAATATTTTTATTCTGCTACGCGCCAGATCGCCGTTTATAAAATCGGAATTGCTGAAAACAATCTTTTGGTAGGAATTGACGCAAGGAAGCAGTTTTTTCCAAACCGGCTCATAAACGCGGGAGGTATCGATGTGGTTGAAATATATTTTTGGTTTTTTGGAGCGCGAATAGCATCCGGCCAAAAGCGGCTGGGGATCATTTATCACTAGGATGTCACAATCCATTTTGTCCAATTCGGCCGCGATACGCCTGTTTATTTGCTTGTATTTGGTCCACTCCTTGCCGCTAATCCATATAGGTGCGCCTTGCAACGCGTTGTGGATCTTGTTGGTGGTTTCAAAAAAATCCTTGCCCGCTTCGGGAATTATGGAATACCAGTCGCTTTCCACGCCCAAAGCGCGCAGATATGGAATCAAGCTTTTGAGCATTTCAGCAACGCCGCCACCCACGGCGGTGGCGTTTATGTGCACCACCCTTTTGCCCCGCAAAAAAGCCGCTTGTTTTAGCAGTTCCCTTTTTTGCGCCGCAGGCATAAATTTCAAAAAATCCGCCGGTTTTATCTGCTTTTTAATGATAACTTTTTCAAGTATCGGTTTGGGCGCCATAATTTAAATCATTAAGATTTAAATCTTTTATTTATCCTACCAAAAAAACGCTTTTTTGGCGATCGTTTAATTCCACATGCCAAAATCTGCCATAGGTTCAACCTATGGCAGATACTTGGTTTGATAATAAACCGGTTAATGATATAATCTTATAAAGGATCGACAGTTTTAAAATAACTGAAAAAATTTATGGCAAAAAAGATCAATTCGGCTTTTATGAAGCCAATGAACATTAGTTCCCAGTTGGCGGTGATAGTCGGCAAAGGTCCGATGCCTAGGTCTGAAGTTGTTAAAAAGCTCTGGGCTTACATTAAGAAGAACAAACTTCAGGACCAAAAGAACAAGCGCAATATCAACGCTGACGCTAATTTGTCGGCGGTGTTTGGCGGCAAAAAAGTCGTCAATATGTTTGAGATGACAAAGCTTGTCGCAAAACACTTGTCGTAGTTTTTAACCCACGGAATCTAAAAACAAAAAGCGGGTAACCGCTTTTTTGTTTTTGAAGTATTAAATTTAGACGTAAAAAATTAATGCAATGATCAAATCATTGCAGCAAATTTAAGTTTATTCATTAAAACAAACGGAAAATTTTCTCGGTTGATACATACCAAATTTCTCTAAAGCCAATTTCCCGAAAATTATTCTGCCATTTTTCATTCTTTTTTAAAAAATTTTCTATTTGCGCCATTTCTTCATCATCGTATTCAATAGCTGATTTTTCCAGTAAAAGGATAATGTTTAATTTTGTTGTTGGTTCGTATTTCTCTTTCTTTTCTTTTATATCTTTACAAATTTGTTCTACCTTTGGAGTAATATTAGTTGAATCGCAAAGTATTTCATGGAAATATGTTTTCCCGAGATTTTCTTTCTCTTCAGGAGAAGCGGCCATCACTTCCAATCCATAAACTTTTTTTGTTGTTTGGGATTTACTAGTACAATCAGGAGGATCTTGGCCTCTCTTTGGTACTTCTAATTTTATGTGAGGAAATTTATTGTTGCATAGCTCAACGAATTTTTTACAAACTGCGAGCTCAACATCCTTTTTATCCATTTTTTTTAAAAAATCGCAAAAGTCAAATCCTTTATAGATTCAACCTATAAGTTCTTGGTTCAGGGAGATTTTCCATTTAAAATTCCTATACAGATAAAACTATGACTTTGAGGCGCATGAGAGATAATATTATTAAACCTGCCACCGTCATCAAGAATTGAGTAGTTTTTCAAGCAATCACTATAAGCGCTTATGTAAATGTAGCTAAGTGAAGAAATGGAAACGCTCAGAAGCAATAAACAAAATGAAACTAAGATTTTGAACCAATTTTTAGCGATGAAGCTTTTCATATTTCTTTAAATTTTAGAAAGTTTAACTTTCTGAATTTTCAGATTAAAATCCCTTCCTCTTCTTTGAATCTATCATATTGATTATTACCTTAATTGTGGCAAATTTCCTGATTTTAAGCGGGGGAATACCCCAACCCCTCATTTAATTTATTAAGATTAATAACTTCGTTATTGACTAAAAAGTTTAAGACCTTGTTTAACGCAATACTCCAAATCATCACCTTGACTACTAATTTACAACGGTAAGATTTACTTTAACTATACTAAGTTAAAACTTCTTTAAAGAAAGAATTTATATTAATTCTTTTTGGATTAAATTCTGGTTTTTGTTTCTTGGGAATGATTCTATTTGCCGCTACAACACGTAACATATTCGCCACATCCTCATTGGTATTTATGAAAGATATATCTTTTTTTGCTTGCAATCTTTCTCTCATTAACAATAAAGCATGTGCGGCAGAACGAGAAATAAATTTAACGTCAGAGAAATCCAAATCAACCAATTTTATGTTGGTTTTTTCGATAGTTTTTTCTAATATAGTAACAACGTCGCGAGAGCTTATAATCGGCGCTAATAGGCGCGAAATGGTTATTTTTTTATATGATTTCTTAGTATTTGCCATATTTTTATCACAAAGGTTAAAGAATTTGATGTAAAAACATTACTCCAAAAACGGTGAAATATCAAGAGGCCCCAATGGCTTTGGTATCCTATACGCAATAATCGCGCCCTGCCAATAGAAATTGGGGAAAGAAACTAATCTTTCTTTTTTGGCCGCCGCGACTAATCCGGCGGAACCGGATATCAAAATAAAACCCCCACCCTTCAAGACATCGCATATAATCTTTTTTGACGTCCGAATGCCGTATCCTCTCTCTTTATCTGGCTTCACAGAATTGCCCTTCATTGCTTCGAAGATTGCATCGATGTCTGACAGTTTTAACCTTTTTTCTTCTTTATAAGTTGTCGCGAACCCCCTTCCGCAGTCAACGATACAAATGTCTAAATAATTTTTGGCCGGATAAAATTGACCAAAAATAAATCCGGCATCTTTTTTGCTGTGTTCAAATATGTTGGTTACCAACTCTGCTATCGGGTAACAAACGGCGCTTTGCGCCCCCGACACGTTACCAAGTATATTATATATTTTTTCCTCAAATAATGCTTCCAATCTTTCTCTTGACGATCCTGCATCTTTTTTTAATATGCTTATTGGTATGAAGCTTTTATGTTTTTGAATTCGCTGTTGAAACAAAGAGATAGAATCTATTCCTCCAGGAAAAGCTATTCTTTCCAAATAAGATTTTATTGGGGAGTTGTTTATTTCGCAATCACTCTGCGTATTATTTATATATGCGCTTATTGGCAGTATCAATAAAGGGCAAACCCAAGCAAGAGAAGATAAATCAAAATTTAAATTTTCCCTCGGTCGGATATTTATAAAAGTCCTATATAACGATTCCAGCTGCGCAACTAAAGAATCATTCTGGGGTTTGGGTATAATAATCTTCTTCATATTTCAATTCTACCAAAAAATCACCCCCTTGTCTTGTAAATAATGCAATGATTCAATCCTTTGGCTAATTTTTCAGCTTCTTTATTTTTTCATTTCCCAGAGGCCGTGGATGTTGCAATAGCAGCGGGCGCCGACAACGTTCATGCGGGTGTAGAAATCCGATTCGGGTAAATCGGCGGGTTTCAAAAATTTCTTGCCGGCTTTGCCGTCAGCAGTAATGATCTCTATCCACTCAATGTGGTGCTCGGGAGTCATGGGATGCTCGACCGACCCGATCTTTATCTTTACCCCGTCCTTGACCTGGCAGGCGCTGGCCGGCAAGTCCTCAACCACCGGCACGTGTTTTTCATATCCCTGGTCTTGCGTGTGGGCCGCCATTAAAACCATTGGCTTGCCGCAACACACCAATTCCCCCGCGCCCGTATGTAAAACCTCCACGATATTGCCGCACACCTCGCATTTGTATATTTGTTTTAATTCAGTCATATGTTTTTGCGTATTTAAATTATAAATACGATTTAAATACGATTTAAATATAACATTTTTCCACCTTCTTTCCCAAATTTAAATCTGCCATAGGTTTAACCTATGGCAGATTTTCGGTTTGACTACTGGGCTCCCCAGCCCGGAGCTAATTATAATCCTCGAAAATTGGGAATATATGGCCAGCTTAAAAGAGGAAATAAGAGGGATCAAAGAATGTGTCGCTTTGTAGTTTAAACCAGCATAAAGGTAAAACCAACCCCTTATATTTTGCTTTATTTCCAATGCTTATTATGGTATAGGATTTTGTTGCCGATAATGTCAATTCCTTCTTTCTTTAATATGGGTAGAATAATGCTTTCTAACTTGTTTCTATATTCTGTCGTTTCGGCTTTTTCAAAATAAGGAATTAAATCAGGAAATTTTCGCAGATATTTAAAAAGACGTTCCTTGATTTTTGGCGAAAGGTTAATATGTTCAATGTAAACCTTTTTGATATGGGCTTTTTTTAATTCACTAAACAACTCAACAAGTTTATCTTCCCTTGCCACAAGATAAGGCAATAAGGGGCCGACAAAGGCATAGGTTGAAATTCCGTTATCGTGTAATTCCGTTAACGCCTTAATTCTCAGAGACGCTGGCGGTGCATTGCCTTCAAGAAATTTGACTACACCATCATCAATAGTGCTGATAGTAATACCCACATCGATATTAAGGCGTTTAAAAATATCAATATCCCGCACTACCAATGGCGATTTGGTTAAAATCGAAATTTCGCCTTTATAGCCAAAATTAGCTAATACTTCCAAGCATTTTCTCGTAATTTGATACTTATTTTCAAGCCCAAGGTATGGGTCGGTTACTGAACTGAAAAAAATTGACCCAAAATTTTTGTTCTTGAATCTTTTTGCCATTTTTTCAATCTCTTGGGCCAATATCTCTGGCGCATTGATTTTTATATCTAAAAACTCGCCCCATTCTTCGCCGGGATGCTTCCATCTTCCAATAAATGTTGCGTAGCAGTATTTACAACCGAATTGGCAGCCAACATAAGGATTAACAACCCAGTCCGCGTCCGGCAGCCCGGATTTGGTAAGCATTGATTTTACTTTTATTTCTTGTATCTTCATTTCTTTTCATTAGCCATAAACCATTTCCCCTCGCTTATTACTTCGACTTTTCCATCGATAATTTCTAAAGCAGAGTTATCGTCCAAAGCATACACTTTTTCTTTGATTTCCTTTACTTGTTCTTTTATCAAAACCTCTCTGACATTCTTAAAGTCGGGCGAATTTAAATGAGGCAAGAAATAAAAATCTACCAATCCAAGTCCGGCCATATTTTGGTTTTTATCAAAATTTTCTTCGTATACGATTTGCAAAATTTTAATATCCAGCTTTTTGCCAGTTACCATACTGCCCGCGCTTACGCCGACATAAACCTTGTTTTTTAAAAACTCCGGCATAATTGATTTAAGGCCGGACTTATCAATCCATTCCATCAAATGGCACGCATTGCCGCCTTCAAAAAAGAGAATGTCGGCCTCTTCAAATTTCGGTCGCCAAACATTTTCTTGAACCGCCGAAATATCGGCAATATCAATAGATTTGAAATTTTGTTTTTTTAAATATACCAAATCATCAATAAGCCAAGTTTTATCACCCGTTTCCATATTTGATGCAGTGGGAATAAAAAGCACCGCAGTATCTTCGGGTTTTTTGCCAACCAAATCAAATAAAGCCCTCTCAATCGATTTATTGGTTATCCCTCCCGAAGTAAGCAATAATTTCATAGTTTTAAATAGTTAATTTTCCAAAACCTCAAACTCCCAAAATCCTGCCGATTTATCTCTTCCGTGAAATACCATTGCGTCATACAGTTTTTTTATTTTAACCAATTTCCATTTTGCAGTCCTATATTCAGGGTCGATAATCCTTAATTCGTTTTTGTCTTTAAAAATCTTATCCAAAACGCAAACGTGTCCGTTATGGACATCCGCGCCAAATAAAGTGCCCCAATCATAACAAACTAAAACATCTTTATTGATTTTATCAAGGTTAATTAGATAATCTCTGAATTGACTAAGATCAATAAAATTATCTATCAAAATTAAATTCATTTTCAACGGAATACCCAGCTTTTGAAAAACCGCATTTGGACTATATCTTTTTTCTCCAACTTGGGTTCCATATCCCGCTTTCGGTTTTAATCCCGTTCTCCCATTCCAAAAAGATTTCGCCTCCTCTTTCGGTATAACTAACCCCATATGATAGCCTAAAAGCTCAGCGGGCAATAAAGGTATGTTACGCCGGAGCATTATCATTTGGATACAGGTTGGAACGCAACAAAAACGCTGCTGTGTTAACGGAACATACTTTGAATCACTTGGAATAATTTCTTTTGGCATACTTCATAGAGTTACTTCTTGTTCTGGAAACCACCAAGGAACGGAAATCAGTAGCATTTTCATTGCTCCGGCGTATTGGAAGGGAAGTCCCTTTGGTATAACCACCAAATCGCCCTTATCGCATTGCTCTTTTTGGCCGTCAATTTCAAAAACCCCGGTTCCTTCCAAAATGTAATAAGAAAAAATACATTCCTTCTCGATAATTTTTGTTTCGTGCCCATTTTCCGTTTCGATAATCGAAAATTCGACTTTATCACTCAAATTTTTCGTATCAAAAATCTTTCCCTTAATCCCGACTTTCTCAAACGAATAACCATTTGGAAGATGAAAAATATGTTGCATATTACTTTTTAGAAAATTCAATTATGGATTTTTTGTAAATTTCGAAAACTTTCGGAATTGTATCAATATCAATCCACTCATTCGGCGCGTGAACATTGCCGCCGCCACAACCAAAAGCATT
>Ga0163210_1001181_pt1 | contig 11316 bp, 9 predicted proteins | sample Kivu_220m_FD_113536 | JGI IMG/M metagenome (GOLD analysis project Ga0163210, IMG submission 113536) | Freshwater microbial communities from Lake Kivu, Western Province, Rwanda to study Microbial Dark Matter (Phase II) - Kivu_220m | ecosystem: Environmental > Aquatic > Freshwater > Lake ... | reverse complement strand
GGAAAGCTCCGACAGGTCCGTCGAGACAGGCATCCCCTTCAGGCAATCGACCAGAACGAAGTCGTTGCCTATCCCCTGCATCTTGGTGAACTTCACAGCACGCTATTCCTGGTCCGAAGCCGGCTCCGGTGCGGCGGGCGGCTGAGTAGTGGGTGGTGCCGGTGCACCCGACTGCCTGCTGGGATGGGCGTCCCGTCGCAAGTCCCCGGTGAACCCGGAAACAGGTCGCATCGGCACGATGGATGTCATCGCATGCTTGTACACGATCTGCGTTGGCCGACCAGGCGATTCGAGGAGCACCGTGAACGAATCGAACCCGCGCACAACGCCGCGGAGCTGCACGCCATTGGTCAGGTAGATGGTTACAGTTGCGTTCTCCTTGCGCACCTGGTTCAGGAACATATCCTGCAAGTTGGGCTGCGACTTGCTCATTCCTCAGTTGTCCTCCTCGTATCCGCGTAATACACGTCCAGGACCGCTTCGGCCACCTCGGTCGGGTCCCGACCCGTTACGTCGAGCCAGCGAACGCCCTCCTCGGCGCGGAACCAGGTCATCTGCCTGCGGGCATATCTGCGAGTGTGCCGCTTCACCATCTCTACGCATTGCGGCAGGTCCATCGCGCCGCCGAGCATGGCCACGGTCTCACGATACCCGAGCCCGCGCAGGGCCGGCGCATCCGCCCCTATCCCGGATGCAAGCAGTCCTGCGGTCTCGCCAACCAGCCCGGACGCGAACATCGCATCCACGCGAGCGCCGATCCGGTGGTCGAGCTCCTTCATCTCCATGCGCAGGCCGACTTTGACGGACGGGACCACCTTCCTGCGCGCGCGTTCCCTATCTATATACGCGGAAACCGGGAGACCGGTCGCGGCAATGACCTCAAGCGCACGAATGATGCGGACCGCGTCGTTTGGGTGAAGCCGCGCCGCCGTCACCGGATCCAACCGACGAAGCCGTTCATGAAGCGCAGGCGAACCCCCGTGGCCTGCCTCTTCCTCGAGACGCGCACGAACCGCGGGGTCCGCGGGCACTCCCGCGAGCCCATAGCCACTCAGGAGGACCCTCACGTAGAGCCCGGTGCCGCCGGTGACAATGGGCAGGCGACCGCGAGCCCTGCAATCGGCCAGCGCTTGCAGCGCTCGATCTCGGAACTGGGCGGCGCTGAAGGACACGGTCGGATCCGCCACATCCACGAGGTGAAAGCGGACGAGCGACTGCTCTGCCGGCGTGGGCTTGGCGGTCCCGATGTCGACGCCTCTGTAGACCGCCATGGAGTCGGCGCTGATGATCTCGCCGCCTCGCGCCCTGGCGATTCCGAAGGCGACTGCGGTCTTGCCGACCGCGGTTGGGCCGACGATCGCCAGTACGGGGACCCCCTGGTCGGCAGTCGCCTCATGAGTATGCAACTTGGCCCGACCCTCTACATGCCGGCGACGCTGTCGGGACTGGACTGGGCGACCCTCAGGTATCGTGCCATGGCTTCATCGAGGAGACCCTGAGCCTCGAGGATCAGTTCACACACTTCACGCACGACGCCGTTGCCGCCGGTTGCGCGGCAGACGTAGTCGGCGGCCGAGCGAACGCATGGCGCGGCGTCAGCCGGCGCGAATGCAACTGCGGCGTACCTCATCGCCGGCAGGTCGTTGACGTCGTCACCTATGAATCCGACCTCGTCCGACGTTACCGACGCACGCCGGCTCGCAGCCGTGAGTGCTGCGAGCTTATCTCCGACCCCCTCAAGCAGTTCGGCGACGCCGATCTCCGTCGCACGCCTGGCAACGGCCGCCGATGTCCGTCCTGATATCCAGACGACGCGGAGCCCCGCCAAGGCGGCGAGGCGCACTCCCAGGCCATCCCGAACATGGAAGCGCTTCAGATCGAGGTCCTCAGCAATCCAGAGCGCTCCATCCGTCAGAACGCCGTCTACGTCCGTGGCAAGCAGCTTCAGCCGCGACAGGACCTGAGTGAGTCCCGGACTCAGATCCGACATCAGACGATCCCGGACCGGAGGAGGTCCTTGAGCATGATGCACCCCACAGGGCGGCCCTCAGCGTCCAGAACCGGCGCTTCGCCGGGACGACGCTCCGACTCCTCGAGGATGGCGAGCGCTTCAGCGGCAAGGGGATCTCCCGTGATCGCGAGGGGGCGCGTGTTCATCAGTTGCCCGGCAGGCAGCTTCAGCGCGTCCGGATCCTTGAGGAGCGCCCGGCGTACATCGCCGTCGGTCAGGATTCCCGCGATGCGACCTGTCCCATCCACGACGAACGCGGCGCCGGCCCCGGCGCGCGTGATCTCGAAGAGCGTATCATGGAGCGTGGCGTGCTGCTCGACGATCGCGATCTGGGTCCCGGTGCGCATCACGTCGGACACGCGGAGGGTGAGCCTCCGTCCGAGCGCTCCTGCCGGGTGGTTCCTAGCGAAATCATCGCGCGTGAAGCCGCGGGCCTCCATGGCGGCGATAGCGAGCGCATCGCCGATCGCCAGCATGGCGGTGGTGGAGGCGGTCGGTGCGAGCCCAAGCGGGCAGGCCTCGCCGGCAACTGAGACGTCCAGCACTGCATCAGCCGCCCTGCCCAGCGTCGAGTCGGGATGTCCCGACACGGCCACCAACGGACATCCGATGCGGCGCAGCGTCGGTAGAATCCTGCTCACCTCGTCGCTCTCTCCGCTGTAGGAGAAGGCGATGACGATATCGGCTCCAGTCACGACGCCGAGATCGCCGTGAACTCCATCTGCGGGGTGGAGGAAGAGCGCAGGCGTGCCCGTCGAGGCCAGCGTGGCGGCGACCTTGCGAGCGATCGCTCCGGCCTTGCCAACGCCCGTCGTGATCACGCGCCCGCTGCACTCCAGCAGGCGACAAGCGACGTCGGCGAAGGTAGCGTCGAGCCGGTCGATCAGGGTCGCGATGGCGGACGCCTCAGCCTCCAAGACGGCTTTGCCGCGCCTGATCACCTCGTCGGACTCCATGCGTGTCACGGGTGTTCTCACATCGGTGGGATGTCGGGCCCAGGTAGCGGAAGCGCTCCGGCGCGGCACGGGCGCGATTATACCGCAGCAGGGCGATCTTGGGGGTGCGGAAGAGCCTGTGGTCAGGCGGTACTGGGTCGGACGAAGGGAAGTACGGTAAGAGAGAAGTGCAAGCTACTGCGACGCAGGCAGGGCCCGAGGTGCCTAGAAGCGCGTCTTGAACTCGACCGTGCCGCGCACGTCGTCGGCCTGGCCGTTCTGGTTCATCGTATACGCAGCGCCGAACGCCACGACGTTGTCCGCGCTCACGCGCCGATCGAAGTTCAGCGAGACCGTGTGGGCATTGGTGTCGCGGCCGTTCAGGTTGCTGATGTCCACGCTGTAGCCGACCTGCACCGCAGCCAGCTTGTCGAGCTTGCTCTGGAACATTGCTCCGAGCTTGCGGACGAGCGTGCCTTTGCCGTTGTCCCGGTTCGTCGAGTAGTCGAGTGCGAAACTGGCTGCCGCGCCCAGCGCCCGCTTCAGCGAGAAGGAGGAGGTCACGAGCGGCTGTAGCTGCCCGCCCTGTCCCTCGGGCAGGGAGGCGTAGCTGTAGGCGATCTGGGTCAGTTTGTCCATGTTGAACGACAGGTTGTAGCGGCGGATCAGCTCAACATCGCCCCTGTTGACGTTGCGAGCCTTGTAGAGGAGGTCGAAGTGGATCGGGAGCTTCGCGTTGCGATCGCTGACGAAGGCGATCGAGCGCGACACCGCGCTGTTGTTCTTGGGATCCAGGCTCCCACCGTACTCGAAGGCCATCTCGTTCTTGCCTACACGGGCCCTGAGCAGACCCGAGACGCCCTCGCTGACCTGACGCCCCTTCTCGTTCAAGGACGTGTACTTGAAAGCCATCGTAGCGTTGGTCAGACCGAGGAACGAGAACGGCTTGGCGTTGCCAATGCTGATGTCCGATGCCGCGCGCAGCGGCTGCCCAATCACGCCGGCCTCGCTGTACGTCCCCGTCAGGTTCAGGTTCCGCATCAGCTCGCCGGTGAGAGCGAACGACTTGGCCATCGCGTCGGCGCCGTTGTTTGTGCGGGTGAAGCCGTAGGAGCCGGCAAAGCTCAGCTTCTTGCTCATCTGCCAGTTCATGGCAAGCGTGCTGGTTGTCGCCGACGGCTGTGAGCCACGGTCAATGGTCAGATGGTTCAGGTTCAGGCCAAGAGCCCGGGACGGTCGGAGGTTCAGGTCAAACTGCGTCGTGTTCTCGAACGTGCCGGTGCTCGACTGCACGCGCTTCGTCTCGGCCATCAGGTTGTTGGCCTTGCTCCGGTCGGTCTCGAAGCGAGCGTAGTTCGTCGTGACGCTGTTCCGCTGATCTCCTGCGCCGGTTCGCACAACGTCGTTGAACATGCTCAGCTTCATCCCGCGGGGCATCTGGTGGTTCAGCGTGATGAGCGTGTGGTCCGTCCTATTCCCGACGGCTCCGTGCGTGGCCGAGGACTGCCCCTCGGTGAGGAACGTCATCTGGCTGGCCTTGCCGGGCGCCCACTGCGCGAAGTGGCGATAGCGGTTCAGGGAGATGCCGTCGGCGGCGTTGAGGGCATTGTACGTGTAGGTCGTCAGCGACAGTCCCTTGGTGGCGTTGAAGTCAGCCGAGAAGTCCATGCGGCGGTAACCGCGCTCTGCCTCGATAGCGTTTCGATCAGCGTCGTTGAGGCCGGCGAGGTCTCTCGCGCGCGCGAACGAAGCATCGGTCGAGGCAATGTTCAAGCGAGCATTGACGCCCTTGCCGGTGTATGACAGCGACTGACGAGACATGCCGCCCGCGTCATCCCGAAGCGCGGAAGACGTGAATCCTATGGCGGCGTTCTTGCCCAACGCCATGGTCATGTCGAGAGCCGTGCGCCGGATGCCGAGTTCGTTGCCATAGTGGCCCCGTTCAAACTGGCTCAGGCTGCCCAGCCGGCCGAAAGTGCCGGCAATGCTCTGGTCGAGATAGGAAAGCTGGAAGCCGCGCCCCGACAATGCCAGCGTGCTTCTGCGAATGGACCCCGCGCCGTCGCTGACGCTGAACTGGCCCAGCGATAGAGAGGCCTGCCTGCCTACCGCCGTGTTGAACGCCATGCGGCTGCGCTCGATGCCGGTCTCGCCTGCGAGCTGCTGACGCTCCTGAGGCGTGATCTCGCCCGCGGTGGCCTTGGGGTTGAACTGCTTTCGGATCTCCAAGGCGAGCTCGTTCTTCTCGGCGTCCGACAGGTCGTTCAGACGACCAAAGGCGCTGTCAACTGATCGGCGGCTGTACGAGAATCCGAGGGACTTGCCTCCAAGCGTGATCGCCTGGCGTGAGAGTGCGCCCGACGCGTCTCTCAAGGTGGTCTGGCCGAACCCGAGAGACGAGTCCTTACCCGGCGTCATGTTGAGTGCGAGGTCCGTTCGGCGAAGACCGCGCTCACGCGCCCATTGGGCCGCCGAAGATTCGCGCAGGCTCTGGAACGCCCTGAAGCCTGTGGCGATGTTCAGGTCCGTGTAGCTCAGCGAAAGGCCCTTCGAATTGAACGATAGCGCCTGGCGCGATATGTCGCCGCCGGCGTCCGACGTGCGGTCCCAGTCGAACCCGAGCTTGCTGCTCGCGTTCAGCCCGAGACTGGTTCCGAACCCGAGGCGACGAACTCCGCGTTCCTTCTCGAGAACGCCGATCTGCTGAAGCACTTCTGCGTTCCCTGCGTTTGCCTGGCGCATGGCCTGGAAGCCGCCGAACGCGGCGCCGACGTCCTGGTAGGTAGCGCGCACCGTGGCTGAGCCGACCCTCGTATTCAGGTCCTGAGTGATGAGATGGTCGCTCTTGGCCTGTTGCGCGTTGCGCCTGGTGTTTGCGGCGCGCGTAGCGTCGGTGCGGCCCTGCACATTGTTGTTGCTTGCCGAGGGCGTGCTGAAGTAGACGAGGCCCTTGAGAGCGCCTCCATTGCCGACTTTGCTGGACAGGGCGAGGCCGTAGCTGTTGAAGTCAAGACCATTGAACGAGGAGACGCCGTAGCCGAAGTTCAGCGATGCGCCCCTGAAGTTCAGGGCCATGCCGGATCCGGGAACCAACGAGCGAGATGCGTCCCCGGTCTGGACGTAGTAGTAGGAGACGGTCACCGTATCGAAGCGTCGAACCGGCTCCGTGAAGACGAGCATCCCGCTGGCGTAGTCGAGCCCATAGTCCACACCCGAACGCAGGGACCGAGCGCCAACCGACACTCGCACCGATGCGGGAACGACGCCCCCGTGCGAGAGCATATAGCCGGCGCGAGTACCATTGCCGCGCAGCGTCTCGAGGCAGGGCGCGGTAGCTTCCTTGGCCGCGCCGTTCTTGTCTACGTAGGACAACGACTGTCCTCCGAGCGAGGACGTCTGCGGCCTGACGCCGGCAAGATCGAAGGGTATGGGTGCCGCTTGCTGGGCAAATGCGCCAAAGCGGACACTCATCAGGAGAGCGCCCGCTGCCCATGCGGTGGTCAGCGCCTTTCGGTTGGTTTGGCTCATGGTGAGACCTCCATGCGGGTGTTCATGGATTGCACTGACGGTGCCTCGTCGGACCTAGAAGGCGCCTCGGATGACATCAACGCGGATCTGCTTGTCGCGCGGCCTGATCGGTAGTCCGGTGTTCGCGTGGTCATCGGCGCTCTTGTGCGACAGCGACCGGCGAAGGTCAGCCAGACTCGCAACCTGGTTGGCATCCAGTACCGCTGCGGACGATGTCAGCAAGATGCGGGTGGACCCTGAAATGGCCCGAGGAACAGGCGCGCCGCTGGACGTCTCCAGGGAGGTGGCGGGCGCCGCTGAAGCTAGCGAGCCGGATGGCTCCAACTCCGCGGGTAACGTGCGGCCCGGGCTCGAAGGAGCCGGTGCGCTGGCGCCCAGATCGTCCGTGGCGCCGGGCTGCTTGCTCGCAACCACGACGGGCGAGGTCCGAGGCGAGTGGCCGCGAGCCGGCCGCGACGGCGTAGCCGCGGCAGTCCGGAAGGCTGCAGCGGGACGAGAAGCGCGGGCCATGCTGGTCGTTCGGCGCTGTCGCTCCGGGGCCGGTCCGGGTGCCGGCTGCTCGTAGACGTCGATCAGATTGAGATCGGCGCCCGTCCTTGCGGCATCCGTTGTACCGGGCGCAGCGGGTGCCCCAGCCACGACGGGTAGCCGGTCGGGGGTGTAGTGAACCGGGTTGCCGCTGTCACGGAGCATGACGGCCGTGAGTGCGGCAGCGGCGCCGGCTGCAGCGAGCGCCCCATAGCGAACGGGGGCGGGGCCGAGGGTCCGGCGGACCGCGGTGGACAGGCGCTCGCCGAGGCCTGGCCGGTCCACGGTCGCCGCGAGGATCGCGGACCGAAGTGAGACCGGGGGTTCGACCTCGGGAACGTCTTGCAGGACTTGGTGCGTCCCCTGCATGAACTGGAGATCGCGAGCGCAGTCGGAGCACGCTGCTATGTGCATCTCGACGAGCGTCGCTTCGTGCGGGTCTGCCTCGCCGTCGGCATAGGCCGACAGCAGGTCCCACACCTTGTCGCATTGCATCACCATGACCTCCTGATTGGGATGTTGGTTGTTGCTGGTAATCTGTGCATGCACTGGATTTCGCCTCGCTCTAGGATTGCTGTCCATGCGGTGAGACACCGCCCGAGCACGTTTGTTGCGATGAATGCGGAGCGTCGAGTAGATTCGCGTGCGCGAAGGCGTTGACGCGGGCGGCGGAGAGACCTATAATGCTCGCGGAGATGGAACGACGAACGGTGCCCCCGGCGGCGGAGCGGCTGAAGAGGATCGCCATCCTGGTGAGCGGCCACGGACGCGGATCGAATATGCAGGCGATCGTTGACGCGTGCAAGGACGGCCGCATTCGTGGCGAAGTGGTCCTGGTCCTGGGCACACGTGCCGGGGCGCCGGCCCTCGAGCGCGCCCGCCAGGCCGGGGTCCCGACCGCCGTGCTTAAGCCCGGCGCCGCGTCGGACGCGTCGCACTACGGAGACCGCATGCTGGCCCTGCTTACGGAGCGGGGCGTGGACCTGCTGTGTCTGGCAGGATACATGCGTCTGCTTCCGAGGCGGGTCGTCGCGGCCTATCGGTGGCGTGCCATGAACGTGCATCCCGCGTTGCTGCCGAGATTCGGCGGGAAGGGGATGTACGGGGAGGCCGTGCACCGGGCGGTGCTCGACGCTGGGGTAAGCCACAGCGGATGCACGGTGCACTTCGTGGACGACCAGTACGATCACGGGCCCAGCATTGTACAGACACAAGTGCCCGTTCTTGACGGCGACAGCCCGGAGACACTGGCAGCCCGGGTCTTGCCGCAGGAACACCGGACATATGTCGAGGCAGTGGCGCTGTTCTGCGATGGGCGCGTGTCCGTGAGGGACGGCTGCGTGGTGATCTCACCGGCGCGTGGCGACGCCGGTTAACCGTCCGGAGGGACTGCCGCGGGGGCGTGGTCGGCGCGGTGGGTTGACGCGTGGCAGTCCGGGGCGAACCTTGATACGGGAGGTCGTGCTATGTACGGAGCTCGTATAGCTCCCTTGGCCGCCTGCGCTGCAGCGGCGCTTTGGGTAACGTGCGCGAAGGGGGACGTGACATTGGAGAAGGTGCAGTACTTCGGTCAGCCGAACTGCTACAGGCTCAGCAACGGAACGGCTGAGGTAATCGTGACGACGGACATCGGGCCGCGGGTGATCCGGTACGGCTTCGTCGGCAAGCCGAACGTCTTCGCGGAGATGCCCGACGATGCGGTGCAGACAGAGTGGGGCGCTTGGAAGCCCTACGGAGGCCACCGGTTCTGGCATGCCCCGGAGGTGATGCCGCGCAGCTACTCGCCCGATAACGAACCGGTGCAGTTCGCGGCGGAGGGCGCCAACGGTGTCAGGTTGACCCAGCTCGTGGAGCCGAAGACGGGGATGCAGAAGGAGCTAACGGTGGCGCTGGACCCGACGGGCACTGGCGTCACGGTCACCCACAAGCTGACGAATCGAGGGGTGTGGGCGGTGGAGGCGGCTCCCTGGGCGCTCACCATCGTGGCAGGCGGCGGCACGACCATCATCCCACAGGAGCCCTACAAGTCGCACGATGACTACGTCCTGCCCGCGCGGCCTATGGTGCTGTGGCACTACACGGACCTGACCGACACGAGATGGGCGATCGGGAAGAAGTACATCAGGCTCCGGACCGAGCCGACTCTTAACTTCGCGCAGAAGGTCGGCGTTGCCAATAAGCAGGGATGGATGGCCTACCTCAACGCCGGCACGCTGTTCGTCAAACGCTTCCCGTTCGTGGAGGGAGCGAAGTACCCGGACGACGGATGCAACTGCGAGACGTTTACCAAGGGGTCATTCATGGAGGTTGAGACAGTAGGGCCGTTGGTCCTCCTGCAGCCGGGGGGCTCGGCGGTTCACGTGGAGCGCTGGTCTCTCTTCGGCGGCGTAGACGCGGGCGCCACCGAGGCGTCACTGGATGCCGCGATCACTCCTTGCGTCGGCAAGACCGAGGCCGTGAAGTAGACCAGCGGACATGCCATAATGAGCGAGTAGGGCGGCGCAACTGGCGCAATCAGGGGAGCACCCCGAGGGAGCGCACGCCCACAGGACAGCCGAGCGCCTGGGCAGCATCACCGTGCGGCCCGGGCGTTCGTGCGTTTGGGCGCACGCTGGAGGATGGAGGTCGAAGCATGACAACGGCGATCCGAAGAGCGCTGATCAGCGTGTCGGACAAGGCAGGTGTAGCCGACTTCGCGCGAGCCCTGACCGGGATGGGTGTGGAGATCATCTCAACGGGCGGGACGGCACGAGCCCTGAGGTCCGACGGGGTGCAGGTAACGGACGTGGAAGCCGTGACCGGCTGCCCTGAGATGCTTGACGGCAGGGTGAAGACCTTGCATCCCGCCATCCACGGTGCGTTGCTCTTTCGACGCGACAACCCCGCCCACGTTGCCGCGGCCTCGGCAGCAGGCATGACCCCGATCGATCTGCTGTGCGTCAACCTTTACCCCTTCGACGAGACTGTGCGGTCTGGCGCCGCTGTAGAGGAATGCATCGAAAACATAGACATCGGCGGGCCGGCGATGATCCGGGCAGCGGCGAAGAATCTGGACAGCGTCACGGTCGTAGTGGACCCTCGGGACTACGGGACGATCCTGGATGAGATGGCTGCTGCAGACGGGGCGGTCGGCGCGGCCACTCGTCGTGTCCTGGCGGCCAAGGCGTTCGAGCATGTGTCAGCCTACGACGCGCGCATCGCGAGCTGGATGCGCGCGCGTCTCGCTGATCATCGTGAGATGCCCGAGCAACTGACAGTGAGCGCACGGCTGGCCTACCGGTGTCGGTATGGCGAGAACCCCCACCAGGCGGCGGCGTTCTATCGGCAGGAGGACACCGGTGAGCCGTGTATCGGCTATGCCGACGTCCTGAACGGGAAGCCGCTGTCGTTCAACAACCTTGCCGACGCGGATGCCGCGCTGGAGGCGGTCAAGGACTTCGACGAAGCCCCGAGCAGTGTGATCGTGAAGCACATGAACCCATGCGGGCTCGCGCAGGGGGCCACGATCGCAGAGGCGTTCGCCGGAGCACTGGAAGGCGACCCGGTCTCTGCGTTCGGCGGCATCGCGGCGTTCAGTCGTAGGATTGATGCGGCATGCGCTCGCGCCATCACCGAGCCGGGCAGGTTCTTCGAAGTGGTCATCGCGCCGGGCTACGACGACGATGCACTGGAGATCCTGCGAACTCGCCGAAAGTGGGGCGTCGGCCTTCGCATCCTGTCGGTGCCGGCCCTCGAAGGTTGGCGCGATCGGGCAGCGACCTGGCGACTACGTCAGATCACCGGCGGGCTGCTTGTACAAGAAAGAGACCTCAGGTTGATCAAAGAGACGGACCTCTCGACAGCCACTAGGCGCGGGCCGACGGCCGGCGAGCTGGCAGAGATGCTGTTCGCCGTGCGCGCCGTCAAGCATGTGAAGTCCAATGCGATCGTCCTGTCCAAGGACCGCCGCATCGTGGGTGTGGGCGCCGGGCAGATGAACCGCGTTCAGTCCGTACGCTTGGCTGTGGAGCAGGCAGGGGGCAAGGCGAAGGGCAGCGTGATGGCGTCGGATGCCTTCTTCCCCTTTGCGGATGGCCCGGAGGCGGCGGCGAACGCGGGCGTCACGGCCATCATCCAGCCCGGAGGGTCTCGCAGAGATGATGAGACCATCCGTCTGGCCGATGAGCGGGGTATGGCGATGGTGTTCACTGGCGTGCGCCACTTCCGGCACTAGGGGCAAGACCTTGTGGGAGCCCCTTGCTAGGGACCAAACGGCGGCGTCGCGCCCTCAAGACGCGTGCGCAGACCATCCATCTCGGTCTGCAGCTCCTCGAT
>Ga0163210_1001180_pt1 | contig 11317 bp, 9 predicted proteins | sample Kivu_220m_FD_113536 | JGI IMG/M metagenome (GOLD analysis project Ga0163210, IMG submission 113536) | Freshwater microbial communities from Lake Kivu, Western Province, Rwanda to study Microbial Dark Matter (Phase II) - Kivu_220m | ecosystem: Environmental > Aquatic > Freshwater > Lake ... | reverse complement strand
ATATTATTTTGTTCTCTCTAAAACTTTTTTTTAAAATATTCAATAAAAATACAATATTTTTTAAATAAATTAAATATTTTTATGATTATACTAAAAAATTTTATAAAAATATAGTTATAATAATAAATATTTGTAAAAACTTAAAAAATTTTTAAGAAATATGTAAAATTATTTTATTTCAGATAAATATTTATAAAAATCCTATTATTTTTAAAAATTTTAAACAATTTTATATTAAAATACTCAATAATTTAATACTTATAGATCCAACCATAAAAATACGGTGACGACCTACTCTCCCATACCGTTGCCAGTATAGTACCATGGGCGCTGAAGGGCTTAACTTTTATGTTCGGGATGGGAACAAATCTTATATACCTAAACACTTTGATGCTAAAACAGCTTATCTTTAATCAACTTTTCCAACTGATCTATTACTAATTCATATTGAGGCAGACTCTTAACTTGTCTATCCAATCTTATTTTCCATAATTTTTTATAGGACTCGGAGTTAATTTCGTTTAAAAGATTGAGAGAATATAATTCATACCCAAATCTTTTTTTTAAAACCCCCTTTATTTTGGAAATATCTAAACCCAAATTTAAAAGATACCACAAATCGTAGATATCTCGCGCTTCTTTATCAACATCTAATATTCTGGAAATTTTATCTGCTGCTACTGACTCCAAAGTATATGTATTAAGTTTACAATCCTTTTCTTTAAAATCATGGTATGTAAAAATAATTTTTTTCTTTCTAAAAGAAGGAATAAAAACATCTTTTAAAATATCCAACTTTAATTCTTTTATTACCCTAATATCTGAAACAATATCATAGCTTATAAAAATTTGGAGTCTGTCATTATTTAATCTTGAGGTTTTGGTTGGTTTAAATGGAAAATCAGATGAAATCTTTATAAGAATTTTATCAAACCTTTGTGAATAATTTAAAAGTTTTTCTTTATCTTTTATTAAAAAATCCAGATCTTCCGAGTAGCGATAGTCAGAAAAATAAATCTTCTTTAAAGCCGTACCTCCTCTGAAGACAACTCCTTCATTAAAAAAATCGTCATCACTTAAATAATACAATATCAATTCTATAAAATAATCTTTCTCAATTATATCCTCTGATACTTCTTTTTGAGATGCTAATCGTTGGATTTGAAAATAACTAATCATATTAATAATTAATATTTTATTAAATTAAGAATCTGATTTTTTCCAATATTGTCAATCAATCGCCAGGTATTTTTATTTTTATTTTCATAAGGCATTGTAGGATCGAGTAAGTCATAACGATTTTTTATATACTGTTTTAGAACCGATAATAAAGGTTGTTTGTTAATTTCAAGTATTTCTAAAATATAACCTAATCGTTTAGCCACTACATTTTTACCATATTTCTTTGTATATTCCTCTATTTTATTATAGTCAATCTTATCTTTAGTTATCCAAATCCCTTTAGCAATCTCTGTAATTCCACCACAATGTTGAGGATGTATTAAGGCATCTAAAATTGTCTTTTCCAAATCAGTTATTCTAACTTTTTGAGTCTGAGTAACCCACTCTTCTTTTATACCCCAGATAAATTTTTCTTTTACATAAACTAAAACAAGGTTATTCTTCATCTGGTAAGGGACAATCTGTCTTTTTGGTGTTGCTACAAAAATTTTAAACAATGGTTGTGTAAGCATGCCCCAATACTGCATCGCACTATAAAAACCAACATAATATCTAGGTGAATTAACCACTTCTCTTGCTGCAACAAGCCAATTACCGAAATATTTATCAACATTTCCAATTTCTTGAGGAATAATTAAAAACTTACCATCTTTAAGACGGGTAATGACTTTTCTCTTTACTAATTCACTTAATAGATCTGTTGTTTTATTATAATTTCTATTAAGAATACCCCGGGCATCAGAAATAGTAAAAATCGGCTTATTTTCCTCAATAAGCTTGGTAATTAAATATGCACTTACTTTTCCTAAGGTTCTTATTTGATTCATTTTCTACTATTTGTGTAATAAATAACGTATCATATCCTGTATTATATACATATTTAGAAGATAATAAAAGAGTAAATTTAATAAAGGTTCATGAATTCTTTCTGTCCTTATATGCATTTTTGTAATTGAGTTAAGGGTTATCTATAAGTTAAAAGATGGTATATGCAAGACAGTTCGATACACTATACGCTTACCTATTAAATTTTTTATGAATAAAAAATACGGTTACGACCTACTCTCCCATACCGTTGCCAGTATAGTACCATCGGCACTGAAGGTTTATAAATAAAAAATAGTTAGAATTTGATTTTAAAAGGAATTAAGTAAAATTAGAATATCTATTTAGTATTTCATCAACTCTAAGTATGTTTTCATTACTAGTATTTTTTGGTACTTCACATCCAGCAGCAATAAAAGTAGTGTTGTTGCCTATATTAATACAACTAACTACAGCATTTTCTATATCTTTCTCACTCCCCTCAAGAAGAATGGAAACAGGATTGAAATTACCACATGCTGATGATTTTCCTTCAAACTTTTTTACTGCAGTTCCAAAATCTACCATCCAATCTATATCTATAATATCAGCACCTGTATCACAAATATAATCAAGTATTCCACTAATATTTCCACAAATATGAAGTTTGGCTTTACAGCCTGCTTTATGTATTTCCTCTATAATTCTTTTTTCATAAGGTAGTGCGAACTTACGGTAGTATTTAGGACCAATTAGTGAAGCCGCTGCATCTCCAATACCAATGAAATCAGCTCCTGCATTTATCTGCTCTAATGCAAATCTTATTTCCTGTTCGACACATAATTCCAACAATTCAACGACAAAATCAGGATCATCATTAAAATCTAACATCATCGCATTAATACCCCTTAAACCTGCAAGTTCAGCAAGTGCACCTTCAACCCAACCTAAAATTGGAAAATAACCTTTTATTTTTCCATTAAAAAGTTCTACTGCCTTTATACGATCCAACATCCTCATGCTTTTTAAAGGATCCTTCATTTTAACTTTTTTAATATCCACATATTCTTTAATTAAAAAATCTTTACAAAACGGTACATCATCTTCAGGAAAAACAACATTTGCACCAAAATCAAACAATTCTCTGCAGGGATCAGATATAGCACTTACCATATCAATTCCAAATTTTTCACAGCACAATATATTTCCCTCAACAAGTACCTTAAAATCTGTAACATATTTCTTATAAGGAACCCCTATATACTTTGCTGCAAAAGTCATAATTATGTTAAGGTTTGGAATTTTATCAACAGGATTACCTTTTAATCTATTTTTAACTCTTTCATAAGGATTCATAAGATATTTTTACTTGTTCTATTAATATATTTTAATTTAATTAGCCCGTTTTAAAAAAATTTATTTTTATCAAGTAATCTTTCTCTTTTAATCCCAATCGTTTACCTGTAGGAAGAAAATCACAAGCAATCCATACCGGCTTTAAGTTTAAGATACCATTTCCTTTTTCTAACGCTTTTCAACTATATCTCTTTTTTTATCATTGTTATAGCTCCAGGAAATGTGTCGGTTTAAAATCCAGTGTGTAAACTTAAAAAAGTAATGAAAAATTAATTAACCATTGTCTTTTTGTCTTTTAAATTTCCTCTATTATATAAATGTCTCACATGCTGCAGGAATTAGATATTATAGTTATCATTAACTATATATCTTGTTAATTTCTTCTTTTGCAATTCTTACCCAATTAATCACATTTTCTGGATTTTTACCTATTGTATTATTATCTTTCATTATTACTTCAACCACACAACCTTTTGTAATTTCTAGTGCTTCCCGTAATTTTTTCCGAACTGGCCCTTCATCCAGGACAGCAACAGCCAGGGGTGTAGGTATTTGCTTCATTGAGTATATAAATTTATTCTCAAGATTCTCTGCCATTTTTTCCAGATCTGCCCAAGGAGATACAGATACCCTTCGCAAATTTGGTATATTTTTTATTATATGCCACCTTTTATCTAAAGGTTCGCAACAACCATAGCAATTTAGGCCAAAACATTTAAGTATGGAAAGTTGATATGGAAAAATAAATTCTTCAAACATTTGTGGTGATATTCCAACAGTCTCCTGGCTTTCACAAAATCCCCACATATCTATTGTCCTTACTTTAGAATCATCAAATCCTTCAGCCGGTAATTCTTTTGTATATCCAAAACCACCGGACCCGACATATCGGTCAATATTTAAAGATAGTAAACCATTTTTTTCTAAAAAACTTAATTTTTCTAAAGTTCCCTCACTAATAAGCTTCATTAACCTGTGAATTAATTCAGGGTTGTCAAACATATCAATCATTATAGTCTCTAATCCTCTTAGCAAAACAAGAGTAAAAGTCATCCCAAGCGTCCACCACCAAACCCCGGTTTTTCTTACTCTTAACAAATCACCAAACGTATCATTGGCAACCTCCAGGGTTTTCTGGGTTGCTTTATAGTCAACGTTTATTATGGGAAAATGTACCTTATTAATATCACTGTATCTTTTTATTGGAGCTTCCCAAACATATGACCCGCCATCATTTCCACCATGCATTATTGGCTCAACTCCCCAGCTGTCTTCAGTATATGTATAGCCAATGTCAAAGTATGGCTCAATTACTTTATCATCCAACATTGATTCTCCCCAAAAAATTTCTTTACGCAAGACCATCTCCCATCTTTGAGCAAGTTCCCCTTTACAATTTATTTGATCTTTGGTAATTATCTCATTCCACCCATTTTCGGGGTCACAAAAAACCAACGGACGTACTGGCTTTAATGAATTATGTTCATGCCATAATTTTCGTTTTTCTTCCTCAACGGGTTGATTAGATAAACAAGCTACTTTTGTTGCCAACTTACGTAATATATCTTTATCTTTTCTAGAAATAATTATTTTTTCTGATACTACTGAATTAAAACCAGGAGTGCTTCCATAATCTGAGACAGTCCACAGACCTGTAGATTTGTGTACCACATCTGTGCTTTTTTCAATAATATTTCCACTATCATCCATCATTAACATACCTCCACTAACTAACTATATCCTCATTTTTCCAAATATCCTTTTTCTTCCTCTATCCTTTTTTCTATATTACCTATATTTATTGGATATTTACCAAACTCTCTTCCAAGCTCAAAAAGCTTTATAATATTTTCAGGTAACATATTTGCCTGGATATTGTGTCCTGAAGAAAAAATATATCCTCCACCTGGTGCCAGATCTTTTATTCTTTTTAATGTATCAATAGTTAAAATATGTATATCTTTATGAAATACTCCCTGGTTATTTGTTCCTCCATGAAAACAAATCTTTGCCCCAAATTCTTTTTTTAGCTTTTCCGTATCATTACCTTTTGCATTAGCCTGAATAGGGTGTACAATATCAACTCCCATATCTAAAAGATCGCCCATGCACCAATATGTTGATCCGCAAGAATGGTAACAACATTTTGCTTTAGTCATTGTTTTAATAAAACTTATCATTTTTCTAAATCTTGGAACTATCTCTTTTCTAAAGTAAACAGGAGAAATTATAGGACCCTCTTGAGTACCCCAATCATCACCTATCCAAAAAACATCTATATATTTTCCAATTTCACTATAAAACCCTTTAAAAAACTTCATATTCCAATCTACTATCTTATCCATTAAATATTTAGCTGCTTTTGGACTAGTATAAATGTCTGTCATAAAATCTTCCAATCCCCTGATTATCCAAGAAAAATAGAACAGAGATGAAACAACCCCAGCCCATATTGAAGATTCTGTATTCTCATGAAATTTTTTTGCTTTTAACCGAAGGCCCTCAAATCTAGATAGATCTTCAGGATCTGGAAATTTAAATGCTTTTATCTCTTCAAAAGATTTACCTCTCAAGGGTGGGGTTAAACAATCAGCATAATAACCCACTTTCTTATACACTACGCCAAATTCATCTTTAAATTTTCCATCCGGATTTTCAATGTATTTGTAATTAGAGGGGGCATTAGGATAAATGTATATTGTATCTACGCCCAAAATATCTTTTACTTCATCTTTAACCACAGCTAATCTTTGCACGGGATCGTATATAATTATTTCATCTTCGATGTTTAAATATTTCAATAAATTCTTATATGCAACTTCATGCATACCACTTACGAACCCGTTACTATCAATTGGTACCCTGTCAGGTTCTTTATGAATAAGTGTTCTTCTTATTCTTTCTCTGGAGTTCATTTGTTTTATCGATCATCTAATTTAAATTATTAACTTATCTTACCACTTTATATGGCAGTGAAGCTCTTTTAGCTGTGATAGCTTATATACCTAATAAATTCAGAATAATATTTGTTTTAAATAACTCTTTTTCTGCTTCTTTCTATGAATAAATCAAGCAAAACTGAAAACAATATGATAATCCCAAAAACCATATAGGTCCATTCATATGGAAGCCTGGCTATGACTAATGCATTTTCAATAATTACAATAATAAATGCACCAATGAAAATACCCAGCATATTCCCTCTTCCTCCCCGAAGTGAAGTTCCGCCAACAACAGCAGCTGCAATAACCTTAAGCTCCCATCCTGTACCTACTCTGGAAGAAAATGCAGCTAACCGGAGTGTCTGAATAACTGCTGCAAATGCAACTAAAAATCCTACAATAATAAAACATATTATCTTAACCTTATCAGTATTTATAGCCATTGATCTGGCTGCTTTTTCATTACCTCCTGTAGAAAATACCCAGTTACCAAATCTATGTCTATGAAGTATTAAACTGAGAATAGCAGCAAATAATATTAGCCAAATCGCTTGTGATGAAAAAAAGTCCCCTATTTTTCCAATAAAAGCAGAAGTAAAAAACTTGAATCCCGAAGTATCTAATGGCATCATTATTCCACCTGAGACTAATAAAGTTATACCTCGCCAAAACATCATGGCACCCAATGTAGCAATAAATGACAGAATTCTTCCTTTAGTAGTAATTAGACCATTTATCATTCCTATCACACCACCACAAATAAAGGTAATAATGGTTACTATAAAAGGATTTATGCCCATTGCAAAAAGCCTAACAAAAACAAAAGAACAAAATGCTAATACTGAACCAACAGATAAGTCGAACTCACCAGCAATCATTAACATTCCAGCACCTAATACTATAATTGCAAATTCAGACCCAAAAAATAATAGGTTTCTAATATTACCTGGCTGTATAAAATTACGCTCAGGGGTAAAAAATGCAAGTAAAATTATTAAAACTAAAAATATTCCAATTGTGCCCAAAGAACTAATATTGAAAAAAAATCCCAAAAATTTACTGTTTTTCTCTCCTTGTTTATTCAATTACTTACCTCCCACCAAAATAAAAAATTACCCTATTGTTCCTCTTACTATAATTTCGGACAGGTCATCAACATTAGTATCTTTCTTTTTTATATCTGCTAACTTTTTCCCATGGGATAATACTACAATCCTATCAGAAATTGTAAATATGTGATAAAGATTATGTGTTATGAAAATAACAGCTATTCCTTCTCTTTTTAACTGTTTTACAAACTCAAATACTTCACGAACTTCTTTAACTGATAAAGCTATAGTGGGTTCGTCAAGTATAACTAACTTTGCTTCAAAATGAAGTGCGCGCGCTATAGCTACTCCTTGTCTTTCCCCACCCGAAAGTGTGGATATATTTATATTTGGCGACCTTAAATGTAATCCCATACTTTTTAATGCGTCCATGCTTTCTTCATCCATGACCCTTTTTCTAAGAAATCCAAGTGCCGTTGCAGGCTCTCTGCCCATAAAGATATTTCTTGATATGCTTAGATCCGGAGCCAATGCCTGTTCCTGATAAACAGTTTCTATCCCTAAAGCCCTTGAATCTTTGGGTGAAGAAATCCTGACTTTTTTCCCTTCAAAATATATCTGTCCTTTTTCTGCACTATGATATCCTGATATAACTTTAATTAATGTGGACTTTCCGGCTCCATTATCACCAACAAGACCAACATTTTCTGCTTTATTTAGCTTAAAATCAATATCTTGTAAAGCATGAACTTTACCAAAATATTTATTAATACCGATCATCTTTAGTAATTCTTTAGAATTAGAATTTGATTCATTAGATGACATTTCTAAAACACCTCGCACTTCTTATTTCATATATATTAACGATTATATTCTATTTTATTTTAATTTTTCTAAGTCGTTCGCCTTTGAATAAAATTATTTATAATTACAAAAAGTATTATCGCTAAACCAATGAAAGTTTCTACCGCGAAAACTGGGACTTTCATTAAAATTAAACCATTTTCAATAATCTTTATAATTAGAATACCTAAAAAAATATTTAATATGTTTCCTACTCCTCCTCTTAGAGAAGTGCCTCCTACAACTGCAGCAGCAATGGTTTTTAGTTCAAATCCGACACCTTGTGTAGCATTAAAAGAACCCAATCTCACAGATTGTAGTGTACATACGACCGCACATAAAACTCCTATTATTATATAACAGGTAGTTTTTACCATATTAGTGTTTATTCCCATGGCCCTTGCAGTCTCTTTACTACTGCCTGTAGCAAATATCCAATTACCAAATTTAGTAAAATGAAGTAAAAGCCCAAAAATAATTGCAACCACTACAAACCATATTACCTGTAAAGGGAACCTGCCAATAGTGCCAGTTAACATTTTTTCAAAAGAAGGATGGGGACTAATATATTTGGTGATACTAATTGGAGACATACGAGACAGACTAAAGACGACACCCCGCCAAAACATCATAGTGCTTAGGGTAATAATAAAAGAGGGTAATCCTGTTTTAACCACAATTATACCGTTAATGAATCCTAGAGCAGCTCCTACTGGCAGTAAAATAATTAATGCTAAAGCTGGATTTATTCCTTTCATTAAAAGTGTAACAAAAACATAAGAGCATAACGGTATAAGTGAAGCAATCGAGAGATCGAATTCACCGCAAATCATCAGCATTCCTACCCCCAAAGCTACTATCCCTAAATCCGGTATTAGTTTACCCATAGAGGCTAAATTTCTAAGATCTATAAAAAGGTGATTTGGTGTAAAAATAATAAAGAATAAAACTATCGCTACAAATGTAATTGACGTGTTTATATTATAATTTAAGATAAGACTTAAGCCAAGCTTCTTCATTTATCTTCTTAATTCTAATATTTCTTCAAAAGATTCTTAGGGGTTAGATTTTTACTCTACCCCCTAAGAATCAGCCTTACTACTTACTATATAATCAATTTTAATAAATCATCGATTATAGTAAATTTCTTACCTGTAAGTTCCTGAAAGTTCTTCTATGATTCCTAATATTTCTGGAGAATCAATTAAATATCCACCTGTGTCAATATTGGGTGTAAGACCATATTTATTATACAGGTAAAGAGTATACACTGCAAAATATCCCTGCAAGTACTGTTGCTGGTCAATGGTTGCAGTTATATAACCTTCCTTTAGTCCCTCTACAGTTCCGGGTGCACAATCAAAACCACCTGCAATAACTTCTCCAGGCTCTAATCCAGCTGCTTTTAAAGAACTCGTAATTCTATCAGTACAGATACCACCTGCTCCCATGAAGAATGTAGTTTCAGGATGAGCAATAAGATAAGCTGTTTGACGTTCTTCAACAGTAGTAGCTTCTAATCCTCCTGCATCTATCATTTCAAATGAAGTTATGCCATAGTCAGCCATTGCATCTTTAACACCTTGTGACCTTACTGTAGCATACATAGCTCCTGGAACTTCTGCTGCCATTCCAACGTGAGCTGTTGCAAAGTCAACCCCCGCTGCTTCACCTTCCTGGAATAATCTAGTCGCAATAATATATCCAGCTCTTCTTTCACTCTGCCCAATATAGCAAAGTCTTGCATTTCCTACTGAACCTTTGGTGTCGTCATTATTTATTCCAATAACCGGTATACCTGCAGCAATTGCATCCTCTACTGGTTTATCCCAGGCTGTATCATCATTAATTACCAGTGCTATACCATCTGGTTTTGAGGCTACTGCTTCTTCAAAAGCCTTTTGTTGTTTGGCCAAGTCTCCTCCAGAAAGATCGATCTCAGCTTGACATCCTAATTCAGCAGCAGCATCTCTCATACCTTGACCAACTACAGCCCAGAATGGATCATCTCCACCATGAGTAACCAATCTAAAATACATTTCTTCAGCAGGTTTTACAGCTTCGGCAACCACCTCTTCCTCTTCAGCCACTGCTGCTGGTTTACAGCCGTATAATGAAAAAGCTGCAACCATTGAAACACTCAATACCACCACTATCCATAATAATGATTTCTTCATCTTCCCTCCTTGTTTTATCTTTTGTTTATAAATAGATTGAGATTTGCTTACAACTTCTTATTTTGTGATATTCTTAACTTTTAGCAAATCTACTTAAAATTTTAATAGCACCACCTCCTTTTATGTCTCCTTATATTTTTATATTAATATTAAAAATTTATTCAAAATATTTAGAAAGAACATAAGATGCTGCTCCAAGTACTCCAGCTTTATCACCAAGCTCAGAATATTTAATCTCGGTTTCCCTTTTTATGGAAAATAAGGAAATTTTGTTAATTTTTTCTCTTAAATTTTCAAGAAAATATTCACCTGCTTTTGTAAAGATACCCTGAATGATTACAATTTGCGGATCATACATAAGAATAATATTAGATATCCCAATTCCAAACCACTTTATTGCATCATTCATAAGATCAAGTGCAAGCTTATCTCCTTTATTTGATGCATCAAATACATCATAAATATCTATGCCATCAGGACTATTTTCATTAAAAATGATGGAATCAGGATATTCCTTATATTTCTCTTTAGCCATCCTTAATATTCTATTGATTGATACCATTGCTTCAAAGCAGCCTTTACCACCGCATGCACAGATTTCTCTTGCTTCAGGATCTACTATCATATGACCTATCTCACCAATCAAGTAATGATTACCTCTTTTAATTTCATTCTCTATTATTACTCCTGCTACTAATCCTTTCCCGGCCTGGATAGCAACAATATTATTTTTTTCTTGTGCCAGACCTAAGATTTTTTCAGCAAAAACCTGGAATCTTGAATGGTTATCAACCATTACCGGTATTTCATCTGGTATTTGTTCAAGTATTTTTTCTTTCATATTTAAATTTTTACCCCATGATAGAAAATGTGGTGAAAAAATAACTTCACCTTTTGTGAAATTAGTTATACCATAGGCTCCAATTGCAAGACCAACAAGTCTTTTTCTATCAATGTTCGTGTT
>Ga0163210_1001172_pt1 | contig 11357 bp, 9 predicted proteins | sample Kivu_220m_FD_113536 | JGI IMG/M metagenome (GOLD analysis project Ga0163210, IMG submission 113536) | Freshwater microbial communities from Lake Kivu, Western Province, Rwanda to study Microbial Dark Matter (Phase II) - Kivu_220m | ecosystem: Environmental > Aquatic > Freshwater > Lake ... | reverse complement strand
GGCGTCATCGGTCAACTTATATACCTGCCAGCCGCCAGAGGAAGATATGTGTCCCTTGTAAGGCTTCAGCATTTGTGAAATAACCTTTTCGGCGTTGGCCGTTAATTCGATAGAACGACTGTCCCCGCTTACGCTTTCGTAGAAAACCAGTTTGCCATCTTCGATTGATATGCCCGCATATCGATCGTCCCTTTGCCATATTGAAAAAATTTCTCTAAAGAACTTTATCTTCTTGGACTCTGCGACTACACGAAAACCGATTGCCAGCGTATCTTCGTAACGCAAAAGAAACACTTTGACGTTCTTTATTAGTCTTGGCATCAAAACCACCAGGTCACTTTTTCTAGCATAAACCCCTTGAAAAATCAAGGGAAATGTTGTAAAGTTTCAATTATGACAAAAGAAACAATTAAAATCAGCAACGTTTCCGTTGCTTTGGCCAACCCTCCCAAACCCGGAGATATCGTTAAAGGAACAGTTGTCGCGCGGGAGCGTTCATCGCTCTTTGTTGATTTGGGCGCGATTGGTACCGGCATCATCTACGGCAAAGAGTTCTATGAAATAAAGGATCGGCTCAAAGACATAAAAGAAGGCGATCCGATTTCGGCCAAAATTATCAGCTTGGAAAACGAGAATGGCTACATTGAATTGTCGGTTAGCGGCGCCACGCGCAAGTTGGTTTGGGACGAATTGCGCGAAGCGCAGGAAAACCGCACGCCGCTAACGGTTAAAATTTTGGGCGCCAACAAAGGCGGCTTAATGACCAAGGTCTCAGGATTGCCTGCGTTCTTGCCGGTTTCTCAGCTTGCCAGTAATCATTACCCTAAAGTCGTGGGGGGTGATCCGGACAAGATTCTTAAAGAGTTGCAAAAGTTCGTGGCCACGGATTTGTCGGTGCGGATTCTAAATCTCAAACCCAAAACTGGCGAAATCATCCTATCGGAAAAAATGGCCGAAATTGAAATGCGCCAGGATCTACTTAAAAAATATGAAGTTGGCCAAGTTGTCAACGGCAGTATTGCCGGCGTAATGGAATTCGGGGTTTTTATGCGTTTTGGCAGCGATAACATTGAAGGGTTAATCCCCATCGCGCAAATTCCCGCCCCGAAAAATCAAAGCTTGTCGGAAAATTTCAAAATCGGCGGCAACATCAGTGCACAAATCATTGAAATCAATGACGGCAAAGTGTTCCTTTCTTTGAAAGACGATACCGCAGAAAAATAATTTTAAGTTTAGGTCTTAATGAAAAATTTTTTAAAAAATTTTGTTTTGGCGGTTTTTTTGCTGGCAGCGATCGCCGGTTTGTTTTCGTTGCTATCACAAAAATCCCAACCATCCAAGGAGATTTCGCTAACTCAGTTGGTTTCAGACATCAACGCGGCAAAAATCAAAAATGTTTCCGTGGCCGGCGACAACTTGACGATAACTTACAACGACGACTCTAAGGCAACCGCGAAAAAAGAAATTGATTCTTCCCTTTCGCAAACTTTGGTGAATTTAGGCGCGGAAAAACAAAATCTGTCAAAAATAAATTTTGAATCAAAAGAAGACACCAGTGTTTGGGTATGGTTGGCACCTCTTTTATATAGTTTTTTGCCGTTAATAATCATCTTGCTGGTTTTTATGATGATCTTTCGCCAAGCGAAGGGCAACGCGATGCAAGCGTTTGATTTCACCAAAGCCAAGACCCGGATTTTGGGCGGCCAAAAAGAAAAAATCACCTTCAACGACATCGCCGGCTTAAAAGAAGCCAAGGAAGAACTTGTTGAAATCATCGACTTTTTGAAAAATCCCGGCAAATATCTGAAAATGGGCGCTAAAATCCCGCGAGGCGTACTGTTAATGGGCCTGCCAGGCACCGGCAAAACCCTGCTGGCAAAAGCCATCGCCAATGAAGCCGCGGTACCGTTTTTCTCGATCTCGGGCTCGGAATTCATTGAGCTGTTCGTTGGTGTGGGCGCCAGCCGCGTGCGCAGCTTGTTTGAACAAGCGCACAAAGTCAAGCGCGCCATAATTTTCATTGACGAAATCGACAGTATTGGTAAGGTGCGTGGCGTGGGTGTCACCGGCGGTCACGAAGAGCGCGAGCAAACGTTGAATCAAATTTTGGCCGAAATGGATGGCATTGAAAGCGGTGAAGGTATCATTGTTTTGGGCGCCACCAACCGGCCCGAATATCTGGATCCGGCACTGCTGCGTCCGGGAAGATTTGACCGCCGGATAGTCTTGGATCTGCCCGACGCTAACGACCGCGAAGCGATATTAAAAATCCACTGCCGCCAAAAACCGCTGGCAAAAGATGTTAATCTGCGCGAGGTCGCCGAGCGCACGCCTGGATTTTCGGGCGCCGACATCGCCAATGTCGTCAACGAAGCAGCACTTTTGGCGGCACGGCGCAACAAGAGCGAAATTTTTCAAACCGAATTTTTGGAATCAATTGAAAAAGTGATGCTTGGCCCGGAAAAGAAAAGCCATTTGTTGTCCAAAGAGGAAAAGAAAATCGCCGCCTATCATGAATCGGGACACGCATTGGTTTCTTCAACCCTACCCGACGCCGAACCGGTGCGGAAAATCTCAATCATATCGCGCGGAATGGCCGCCGGTTACACTTTAAAAACTCCCACCGAAGAGAAGAAATTGCGCACGAAAAGTGAGTTTGTTTCTGAAATTGCCACGCTTTTGGGCGGTTTGGCCTCTGAAGAGCTAGTTTTTGGCCAGTCAAGCACCGGTGCAGCCAACGATTTGCGGCAAGCATCTAAAATCGCACGGAAAATGGTGAAGGAATTTGGTATGTCGCCGTTGGGGCCGATTGTTTTCGGCGAAAAAGAAGAATTGGCGTTTTTGGGGCAGGAATTTGAGGGCCAGCGTAATTATTCCGAACAAGTGGCGGCAAAGATTGATGAAGAAGTTGCCAAAATAATTGAAGAGGCAAAAAAAGTGGCAACCAAAACTTTGACGGAAAAACGGGATATTTTGGAAAAAATCGCGCAGCGTTTGATTGAAAAAGAAACCATCGAAAAAGAAGAATACGAAGAATTGGCCGGCATAAAAAGTAAAGAGAAGGTGGTAGCTTAACCGCGATTCGCCGAAAGTTAGAGGTGTACCTTGTAGTGAATTTTCGACTCGCTTCGCGATTGTGGCCCGTTCATAGACGGCTCGGTCGAAAATCTACTGCAGGGCGTGCCCAGTAGTGAATTTTGGAGCGCGCGAAGCGTGAATCCATCGAGCACAAATTAATTGTGCTCGATGCTCCAAAATCTACTACTGGGCGTGTAGCTCAGTGGTAGAGCAACGGCCTTATAAGTCGTAGGTCGATGGTCCGATCCCATCCACGCCCACGGGCGTATAGCTCAGTTGGTTAGAGCGTCCCCCACCTTTAAACGGGCAATTAGCTCAGCTGGCCAGAGCGTCGAGCACCTTCTAGCGGGCGATTGGCGCAGTGGTAGCGCGTTACTTTGACATAGTAAAGGTCACAGGTTCAATCCCTGTATCGCCCACAGAAAAAGGTGTCGAAGGCCGCTGGCTCAAGCCCAGCATTGCCCACGAAAAAGGTGGGGGAAGGTCTCCCGTTCGAGTCGGGATACGCCCACCCTAAATTTTACCTTGCAAAAATTTAATTTATAGTTTATAGTTGTTGGTTGTTAGTCTAAATCCAAGCACGATAACTTAAATCTTATGGAAAAACAAACTGCTATTGTTAAAGCCGGCGACACTGTGCGCGTTTATCAAAAATATAAAGACAAGGATGGTAAAGACAAAATCCAAATTTTTGAGGGTTTGGTAATTTGCCGCAAACACGGTAATGAACCGGGCGCAAGTATTACGATACGCAAGGTCGTCTCGGGCGTGGGCGTGGAAAAAGTCTTCCCCATCCATTCGCCGATCATAGAAAAAATCGAAGTTGAAAAAAGCGGTAAAACCCGGCGTGCGAAACTTTATTACATTCGCCAGGCCCGCGGCAGAAAGGCAAAACTAAAACAAATCGAGCAAAAAACCGTGGCGGAAAAAACTTCCAAAGCACAAAACCAAGAGGTCTAAACAGCTTTTTGATTTTTATCGCTTTTTCTATAAACTATTTACTATTGGCTATAAGCCATTTTGTTCTAATGTGATTCGCCCGGGTGTCGGAATTGGCAGACGAGCTAGCTTGAGGTGCTAGTGGGTTCAACCCCGTGCGAGTTCAAGTCTCGCCCCGGGCACCAGGATAGTTAATGAGTAAATTAGTAATGAGTTGATGAGAAAACGCAAATGCGATTTTGCTTCGTATTTTGCTCAATACTCATTAACTTATAAACTAATTCACCACTCTGGGGCGCTTAGCTCAGTGGTAGAGCGACTCGTTTACACCGAGTAGGCCAGGGGTCCGAATCCCTTAGCGCCCACAAAAATCTGCCGTCGGGCGGATTTTTAGTTAATGGTTAATAGTCAATGGTCAATATTATTATTTTTTATTGCCTTTGTGCCAAAAAAATGGTATAAACAAGCTGTTGTTCACAACAGTGTTTTTGTTTATTCTCCACTTATGCTGGAGCGGAGGGGTGTACCGAATGGTAAGGTACCGCTCTCGAAAAGCGGCGGGTGAAAGCCCATGCGAGTTCGACTCTCGCCCCCTCCGCCTTCGCCCTGTCAAAGCGGGGCTACGGCGGACAAGTCCGTAAAGTAGGCCGCGAAGACGGGTTATAATTTTTATGCAATTTTTCCACAAAAAACAGCCCAAAGAGCCACAAAATATTGACGAAGTTTTAGCGCGGTTTAAAGAGTTACAAAATGAGTGTCGAACGCTACGCGCCGAAATTAATAATCTAAAAGAAAAAAATCGATTCAATGTCAATAAAGTCGGCGTGGTGAGATTTAATCCCTTTGGAGAGTTAGGAAGCAATCAGAGTTTTTCGCTGGCCCTTTTGGACGGCAATGGTTGCGGGGCGGTGGTTACCAGTTTGTTCACCCGCGAAGCCAATCGGGTTTATGCCAAACCCATTAAAAATGGCGAATCGGAATTCAAACTTACCAATGAAGAGAAAGAAGCTATTCAACTTGCCCAAGGGCAAGTTAATTCCAAAATCCAAAGTTCAAATAATAAATAAATTCGGGGTTTAAAAGAAATTTTGAATTTAAATTTGACATTTGGATTTTGAAATTTGAACTTTTATGACAAACGAAAATCAAAAATTAATATCTCGACCGCCAGTAGTGGTGGTAATGGGACATGTCGATCACGGCAAGACCTCGATTTTGGATTACATCCGCAAAACGCATGTTGTCGCCAAAGAATCCGGCGGCATCACTCAGCACATCGGCGCTTCGGCGGTTGAATTCAAAGGCAAAACAATCACTTTCATTGACACTCCGGGACATGAAGCATTTTCGCAGATGCGCCTGCGGGGAGCAAAAATTGCCGACATCGCGGTCTTGGTTGTGGCTGCTGAAGAAGGACCGAAACCCCAAACAAAAGAAGCGATCGATGCCATAAAAAAAGCCGGCATCCCGTTTGTTATGGCAATAAACAAAACTGACCTACCGCAAGCCAACGTGGATAAAGTGAAAAGCGAACTGCAAAAAGAAAACGTTCTCGTTGAGGATTGGGGCGGTAATGTTCCGGCGGTCAATGTTTCGGCAAAAACCGGCGCGGGAATTGATGAACTTTTGGAAATGATTTTGCTGGTCGCCGAAATGGAAAATCTCCAAGCCGACATGGACGCGCCGGCAAGCGGTGTTGTTATTGAATCATCGCTTGACCGCCAACGTGGTCCAAGCGCCACGATTTTACTGCAAAACGGCACTTTGGAACCGGGAATGATTTTAACCACAAGTTCGGCTTTTGGAAGAATAAAAAGCTTGGAAAATACCCGTGGTACCAAGATCGAAAAACTCTTTCCCTCTCAACCAGCAGTGGTTATTGGATTTGACGCAGTGCCCCTGATTGGTGATTCTTTCCGTGCGATAGAAAGCTTGGAAACAGCTCATGATTTTGTGGTCAGCCGACAAAGAGCAATCAAAAAAAACGCAACCCAAACAACCGCGCCCGCGACAAAAGAGGGTCAAAAAACAATTAATATTGTCTTAAAGGCGGACGTGTTGGGATCGCTTGAAGTGTTGCGAGAAACTATTAACCAAATTCCCCAAATTGACGTTGTTTTAAATATTTTGGGCGCCAACACCGGTGAAATAAATTTAAACGATGTGAAAATGGCACGTAGCGGTGACGCGGTAATTGTCGGTTTTCGAGTGAAAACAAATCCCGACGCCCAAATTATGGCTGAACGCGAAAAAATACGAATAATGAACTTTGAGATTATCTACGAAATGATTGAATGGCTACGTGGCTATATGGAAAAAACCAAGTCACCGCAAATCACGCGCAAAGACCTAGGAAAACTGAAAGTGTTGTTGAGTTTCTGGGCGGAAAAGAACCGCCAGATCGTGGGTGGTAAAATAATTGAAGGCGAAGTGAAAAAAAGCGCAAAAATTGAAGTTTTCCGGAACGAAAAAATGATTGGTTCCGGCCGGCTGATCAATTTGCAGAAGAACAAAAAAGATATCTCCCAGGCATCAAGGGGCGAAGAGGTCGGCATCCTTTACGAAGGCGACCAAAATATTCAAGAAGGAGACGTATTGACGTTCTTTACCCAAGAAAGAAACTTTTAATTATAAATACCAAGTTCAAATTTCAAAGTTCAAATAAAGTTTTAATCCTTAATGCCAAAATGAAATTCTGTATTTCCATTTGGGCTTAGGAATTTGTTTGATATTTGAACTTTGGGTCTTGAACTTATCTGATGCCAGAACATCGCGTTGAAAAAATGAATTCTCTTATCCAAAATATCCTGGCGCAAGCGATTGCTCGGGATTTTTGCCCGCCCGCGGGCGCGATAGTTTCTTTGACTAAAGTTTCAGCAAGCGGCAATCTGCAAGAAGTTAAAGTTTACATCAGTGTTATCCCTGACCGGCAACGCGCGGCGGTAATCGCCGAGCTGGAACGCGGGGTTACAATTTTCCAAAACGTCCTAAACAAAAAAATGCGCACCCGACCGGTTCCCAAAATTATCTTTGTGCCTGATTCCAATCCGGCTCAAGCCCAGGAAGTTGAAACCATTTTGGAGCAGTTGAAAAAATCTTGAATATATTGATTTTTATTGTATTTTCTATAAACTATTGACTATAAACTAATCCCTTTATGGCGGGATTTATGGCCGTGTAGCTCTGGCCTCGCCAGATCTAGCGTAGCTACGACAAGTAGTAAGGCGACAGTCTGTCTTGTTTCGTGAGATCCCGCGTAGCGGGACAAAATTGTTATGATATATTATACTTACGTCCTATTAAGCTCAAGAAATAATGATATCTATATTGGTAGTACGGCTGGCCTACAAAACAGGATAAACCGGCATAATCAAGGCAAGGTCAAGTCAACAAGGGCGTATAGGCCTTGGAAACTTGTAGAGTATCATGAATTTGATTCAAGAAGCGAAGCGTTTAAACAGGAAATGTTTTTGAAAAACCATCAGCAAAAAGAAATACTGAAAAAGAAATATTCCGTGTAGCTTATTCATCCCCAGAGAAATGAGATGGCCGGTTAGCCAAGTAGCAAGGCGACAGTCTGCAAAACTGTTACACATGGGTGCGATTCCCATACCGGCCTCATTTTTCTGGGAATGAATAAGGCGACAGTCTGTCTCGCTTCGCGAGATCTGGTATAGCCATGACGTAGCCATGATTATCGCTTCGCGAAATCTCGCGAAGCGAGACAGTAATTTGTAATTGGTAGTTTGGAAAAACAAAATGCTCGAAATACCGAAGACAAAATTTGTTTCCTAAATACCAATTACTCACACAAATTACAAACTTTTGCCCGGGTGGCGAAACAGGCACACGCACAACACTTAAAATGTTGCGAGGGAAACCTCATGTGGGTTCAACTCCCACCCCGGGCACCAGAATCTGACTTTCTGGGATAATTCCAGAAAGTCAAAGTATTATTTGGCGATATTAGTTGTTATTTTCCAAAATTTCCACGTAGGCGTATTTGACGCCGAAATTCTTGGCCTGCTCATAGGTCGGGAACCAGATGTCGAACTGGTAATTGCTTTTACGCCAGTGCATCCGGTCTTCCACGGAAAATACTTTGTCGCCGTAGAGTTCGGGAATCCGGATCTGGGTCCCGAAAGGGAAACCGTTGTTGGCAATCACGCCATCGTGAACATAAGTGCCATTGGCAGTGATAAATGGAGTGTTGTCGGTTTGCGCCGCGGTGCTTGAGTAGGCGGTTAAAATCACTTTGATCCGGCGAACGGTTTCCTCGCCGGCAATCGCATCGGTGTTGTTTTTTGAACAAATGCTTTCGTTGTTTTTGATTTGGAACAAACTGACCTGCGAAACCATTCGGCCGCAAAACGCCAACTCCGGAGCGTCTTGATAGATCATAACTTCGCCCGATTTTGGCAGGGCGATAACATCCTGCGCATGGGTGCGGCTGGATTTGGCGCTCATCATCAAGCCCGCGATTATTAATGTCAAAATGAGCAAGGTTTTCCCCCCAGTCAACCATTTGTGATTACACATAGATTTTTCTTGCTATAAATGCCTTTTAAGGGCGTTTTTAAGGCCTTTTACGCCGTTTGAGTCCTTTTTTGGGGCGTAAAGCCGCAATCAATCATAACGCATCTATCTTATTCTATTTTTAGATTTTTGTCAAGAGTTAAATAAGATTAAACCGCGATAATTTTGGTGGCTAAGCACGAACCGAAACCAATCAAAAAAATGTTTTTCAATGATTAGTTTTAGTAAGCTCTTCCAACGCAACGGTTTTTTCGTCCCAAGGTATTTTTTTGCCATGCTCCAGCCGGATCCATGGTTCGCATCCTTTGCCGGTGAGGATTATTTTATCTCTCTGGCCCGCGAACGACAATGTTTTGGCAATCGCCTGGCGCCGGTCAACAATCTCGTGCAGATTTTTTGCGGGAAATCCTTGAACGCTAACGCCTTTTTTGATGGCGTTGATTATTTCTCGCGGGTTTTCATCGAACGGGTCTTCGTTGGTAAGAATAATTCGGTCGCAAAACTTGGCCGCGATCTGCCCCAAAACCGGCCGTTTCCATTTATCGCGGCCGCCGCCGCAAGCGCCCAATAAGCAAATCAGTTTAGCGCCGCGCGCCAAATCATTCTTCAACGTTGAATAAACCTTTTCCAAAGCGTTGGGAGTGAAAGCGTAATCAATATAGATGTCCGGCGAAGAGCTGATTTTTTCCATTCGGCCGGGAATTGAACTGATTCTTGCCAGCGCTTTTTGGCAAGCTTCCAGCCCAATCCCTTGCGATAATGCCAAACAAATCGCGGCCAGCGCGTTATAAACATTAAACAACCCGGTCAGGTTTATTTTAAATTTTGCGCCTTGAACTTCAAATTCGCTACCGCTGGAATCGGTTTTAATCCCGCGCGCGGCCACTGAAACGCAATCGCCGTTTTCCTTAGATGATATGCCGTAACAAAATTTCTTGCGCGCTTTTAATTCTAAGAAATAACCGGCATTTTCATCTTCGCGATTTATTATATGGATATTTTCTGCCGCCTTGAACAATCCCAGTTTGGCTTTGCGGTAATTGTCAAAACCGCCATGGGATTCAATGTGCTCGGGCGTTAAATTCGTAAATACCGCGGCGTCAAAACTTATGAATCGGTGGCGATGCTGCTTGATGCCTTCCGAAGTCGCTTCAATAACCGCCCAATCGCATTTTTTACGCACCGCTTGGCGCAAAAATTTTTGCAGGAAAAATCTTCCCGGCATGGAATTGCCGGAAAGATTTTTGGAAATATCGCTGGCAATCTCGAATTTGATCGAAGATGACAACGCCACTCTGAATCCGGCCTCTTTTAGGATCGCGCTAATCATTTCAACCGTGGTGGTCTTGCCGTTGGTGCCGGTCACGCCGACAACTTTTAATTTTTTGGACGGAAATCCAAAAAAGACCGCCCCTGCCCAAGCCCACAAAAAATGATATCCGCCGATGATAAACCTCGGGGTTATTTTTTTGATTATTTCTTTGGCTTGATTAATAACCATATTTTTTATTATGAAAAAACCGCCGACCCGATATTAATAACGCAATGTTTTTGCTTTAATCCAGATGTCCGTGAATAATTTTATTGCTTTAATCCCTTTTGATTCGAAATCTGCGCCCGTTCCCGCAAAAATTTTTAGACCAAAATCCCTTTCGGTAATTGACGGGAAGTTTTTCTTACCCAAATAATCAGGGTAGCTTGACCAGCGGTACTCTTCCAAAAATTTTATTGCTGCTTGCGGATCTCTGACGCCTTTTTCCTTCCATCCGGGTTCAATTATTGAAATTGGATTGGTATGAACATATACGAAGGCGGTTTTCAAATATTCATCGCCGCTGATATGGCTTTCTTGAAATTTGCTTTGGAATAAATGCCCCTTCCTTTGATATTTGTCATTAAAGTAGCGAGCGTAACCGGACCCCAACTTCTGCATAAAACCACTAATACCGCCCGCCTTTAACTGACGCAGAAGCAAATGAATATGGTTGGGCATAAAAACAAACGCTAAAATATCAATTAATCTATTCCTTTTATCGCTTTGCATCGCTTCTTCAAGCTTCGCAGTGGCAAGACCACTGCGAAGTGTCTGTTTAAATTTCTCCCTTTTTTCGCGTTGTCTACGTATTGTTACCAGTTTTGTAGTATTAAATTCATACAAAGAAAAAATCATTCGCCAGCGATCTTCGTCATTAATAAAAATATCCCTACCATCAATGCCTCTGACGGTGATATGATAAATTTCGTCGTTGATAAATTCTTCTTTTCTTTGAGACATAAGATTTGATCTTGCAGTGGCAAGACCACTGCAAATTTCGCAGTGGTCTTGCCACTGCGAAGCTTAATCTTGGGGCACGGTGGAAGTGGCGGTTTCGCTGCCGAAATCATTTGGTATCGGCGATTGGTTGTTGATATAATTTTTGGTGATGGTCATTTCCGCGCCGTAGCTGGTCATCATTTTCTTCAGCTGGTCTTTGGTAAGGCAAACTTCTTCTCCGTCATCGCCCTTGGCGCAAACTTGTTTCGAGGAGATTTTGTTCGAGGTAATCGTATCGGCAACAATACCCCTCAAACTCGCCACGCCGTCCTGCAGAGCAAGGCCCAATGATTTAAGGGAATTTACCACTATTTGCAGAAGGTTGTTCTGGGATCCTTTTTGCGGCTCTGAAGCGCTATCAGCAATGGCTCCATTGGGGTCTAAGATAAGGTTGAGGGATTCTATTTGTTTTTGCTGTTCTTTAATGGCATTGACCAAAACTGCGGTCATCTGGGCATACTTGAAGGCCTCTACTTGGCCGTCAACATAG